>Ga0182018_10001574_pt1 | contig 25530 bp, 24 predicted proteins | sample 812P2MmetaG_FD_120490 | JGI IMG/M metagenome (GOLD analysis project Ga0182018, IMG submission 120490) | Permafrost microbial communities from Stordalen Mire, Sweden - 812P2M metaG | ecosystem: Environmental > Terrestrial > Soil > Wetlands > Permafrost | place: Sweden: Stordalen | collected...
CCCGGTGCAGCGCAGGGCATTCGACCTGATGGAGATCGCGTTGTAGCCAGTAACAACAGGTCGGAAATGAGGATTATCGTTGCTTGTCAGTGATTTATGTTTTTTCAACGAGGGAAGTTCGGGTTAAGCAAACCAGCGCCACGCTGCGCGGGTATTTGAACAGCTCGCGCCACGGGGTATGGGGCACCTCGGGCAGGATGGCCGGCAGCTCGATCGTTGCCGGGTCGACCTGTAACGCCCAGGCGATGGAGGCGCGGGCTTCCTCGGGGCGACCGCGGCGAATGAGCCAGCGCGGTGACTCGGGAACCCAGGCGCGGATCAGCAGGGTCAGCAACGCCGGCAACAGGCCGATGAGAAAGAGGCCTCGCCAGCCGATGACCGGCCCGAGATAGGCCCCACACGTCGCGCCCAGTGCGCCGCCGATGGATATGGTCGAGGTCACGATCCCGCCAACCCAGCCGCGCTTCGACGACGGCACGAACTCCTGCACCAGCGGCAGATCGACGGCGATCAGTCCGGCCACCCCGATGCCGACGACGAAACGGCAGACGGAGAGAAAAATCCACCCATACTGGTCCGGGGTCAGAGCCATGATGCCGGTGGCGAGGGAGAAATTGAGCGCCGTCGCGATAAAGACCTTGCGGCGGCCAATGCGGTCGGCCATCCAGCCCCAGAAGAAGGCACCGGGGATCGCTCCCACGCCGGCCGCGAGGAGAATGGTCCCGGATTGCAGGAATGTCAGGTTCCACGCGCCGATGATGAACGCGAGCACATAGCCGATCAGGAAGAAATCGAAGAAATCGAGCATGTCGCCGATGATCGCGGCGGAAATGATTTTCCACTGATTCAGCGTCAGCGTCTTCTGCCGCTCGAGCAGATCCAACATGACAGCCTCCCTTTGCTCGCGGCGACCGTGTCACCGGCGAGCGCCTGTTTGTTATTTTGATCGTCGAGGGTCGTTGTTCGCCCTCGGCGGCGCTCGCGACAGCAGTGGCGAGCACGTCCACACGCTAGCCCACCCGCGATAGATTGTCATGCGAATTGACAAAGGGGTGGTGGGTCAATTTGAAAGCCACAAGCTAGGCCATCGCGGGCATTCGGAACATCGCCCGACGCCGTTGGGCAACGTCTGCTGCTTCGCACCAAATTTGGGCACCGAAAATATTCAATATAATCAATGGCTCGGTGTTGATGCGCGTTTCTTGAGGCGCGCAACGAGGGAGGCCGCGGTGGGTGGATTCCGGACGCAGGACACTCGCGCCCTCGACGGTCGGCTTGCCTCCCATTCGCGCCGCCGCTCCATTTCTACTGTCTTCAGGTTGGCACGGGCTGTCCCGAAGGGGATCGCTTGCCGGAGCTGAGACGCCGTTTGCTAAGGGATCTTCTCCAATGCGTTACAGTTGGCGAACTTTATGCACACGCTGGCGATGGCCGCGGCGGCGCACCAAGGGATTGTACCGACATGCCCTTCCCGACAAGCCTCTGGACCGGTAAGGTCACGGCGACGGTCGCAATCAATGGACAAGGTGTGGTGTCATGTACCTTTGAGGGTGATCTGGTCCTGGAGATTTCTCTCGGTCCGCCCCTTCAGGGTGAGAACCTACCTGGCACCGACGCTTACCCAGCCATGACAAACCGGATAGAGGGTGGGCTGCAGGGCACGTTCAATGGCACGGCAACTCCAGGGGCTGAACGTAGCCAGGGAAGCGGCATTGTGGCCTATTACATCGTTGGTATCTATGATCCCGTCACTCACACAATAAGCATCAACACCACGACCACCGGAATCAAGGCAACCGGCACTTATGTGAGTCCGTCCAATTCCTCGGCAATCGCAATAAGCGAAGGTATGACAGGTTCATCAGGGCCGGTTTTTCTGCCTGGCGTTGCCACCGATTCATCGATCGTTTCGCTTGGTGAGACAAGTACCGACCCAGATAATCTCCTGTCCAATTGTCTCCCAAACGCTCCCAACGCATCCCAACCAATCGTCCTCGATTTGCAGAAATCTGGAGTTCAGACAATTGTTCAGACTGACCAAAATTGGATGGGCTCGGTGGCGACGACCTGGAATTTCACTCTCGACGCGCATCAGATCGAGGTGGAAATAGATCCGTCCGAGCTTGACCCGACTGCAAACAATCCGAGTGCGACCCTGACCGTGACGGTGACCTCCAACCGCCAGCCAGGAAAGTCAGAAACCGTCAGCCTGCAGCTTTGCACTTACATCGGCGGTATGTTGAACGATGCCACGCACGCTCCGGATGGTCACCTCCATGACCAGCGAACAGATATGTGCGACCACTCGTCGCGGCCGGCCGGTTAGCTTGTAGACACGAACGGTCAGGCGGGGCCGGCTGGAAAGACGTACGGCGCCAAGGATTATCCGTTGATGGCGACAACGGATTTGAACGGGAAGATAGCGTTGACATATCAACCTCCCCCGGACGGTTCTTCGTCCACGCCGCATATTTTGTACATCTCCGGGAAAGACCAAATTACCGCGTCTATGGTAACCGCGCCCAACACCAAGGCACAGGCCGATATCATCACCCAGGTCCCTGACCTTCAAGCCATGCCTGGCTCCTCGGACGGTTCAGGTGGCGGCACCTACTATTTTACCCCCCAGCATGGGCAGACTGGCCACGGATATCTGTTTTATGGCACCGCCTCCACAAATCAGACTTTGGTGCAGATTGCAAACGCCTTCTACAATGCCCAGATAGCTTGCAGAAGCGGCGCGCTGGCAACTAACGTCCTCGCACCTGGTTTTGCACGGAACGCGTACAATACAGATTCTGTCACCAATGCTCCGCGAACCTTCACGACACCAGGCAATCCCGCGAAATTGAGGATCACCGCGATGAGCCTTCCCTGGGGCGGTCTACATAAGCTGCGGCTGGAACAATCCGCACCGTTCGCATAGCACCGGGAAAGTCGCTGATTTAGGCTGGGCCGATTTCCAGGTCGCCGGTGCCACTGGTGTCGCGTGGAACATTGATTATGTGTATCTCCTGGGCGTTATTATTCTTGGTGCCGCGGGCGCGGCATGAGCGTCGGTTGGGAAGGTGGTGACCTCGACACGACGCTGCGGCATTTTTCAGGAAAGGCTGTGACAAGTGTGGGGGGAACGACGTTAGCGGGGAGCACCCCCGCTAACGCCCACTTTCACGTCCAGTTCGCCAAGTAGACAATCTCAATCTCATCGACTTACAGAAACTTGAGGAACCTCTGATCAAGTCCCGCTTGATCTGCTTCCGCAACATTGCTTAGAATCTCCCCAGACCATAGGGGAATCGGTTCAGATGCGGCAGAGGTGGGCCGGTGTCAGACTTTCAAATTGACCCACGACCCCGTCACCAGGGTCCTGTCTCCCTCGCTCCCAATCGGCTATTCTCCCCGCATGGCCCGTCTCAGCGTCAACCTCAACAAGATCGCCCTGCTGCGCAATTCGCGCCGCACCGGCGTGCCCGACATCGCCCGTTTCGCCCGCATCGCGCTGGACTCCGGCGCCGAGGGCCTGACGGTGCATCCGCGGCCGGATGAGCGGCACATCCGCCGCTCCGACGTCACGCTGATCGCGGAACTGATGCGGCCGGATCGCCCCCGCAAGGAATTCAACATCGAGGGCTACCCGGACGACCGCCTGCTGGCGATCCTGCGCGAGGTCCGGCCTGAGCAATGCACGCTGGTCCCCGATGCGCCAGACGCGTTCACCTCCGAGGAAGGCTGGCACCTGGACAACGTGCAGGCCCATCTCGCGCATCCGGCGATCGCCGCGATCAAGGCTCTGGGAAGCCGGGTGATTCTGTTCATTGATCCTGACCCGGCGGTGGTGCCGAGGGTTCGTCAGGCCGGCGCGGATGGGGTGGAAATCTACACCGGCACCTACGCCGCGGCTTTCCGAGAGGGCACGCATGCCGCGTTGCTGCGCGCGATCGGCGAGGCGGCGCGGGCGGCGGCGGACGCCGGCCTCGTGGTGAACGCCGGCCACGACCTGAACCTGCACAACATTCCGCCGCTGATGGAGGCTGTGCCGTTCCTCGCCGAGGCTTCGATCGGCCACGAACTCACCGCCGACGCGCTGGAGATGGGATTTGGCCCAGTCGTCGCGGCTTATGCGAAGGCGTTGCGGCCGGGCTGAGGGAATATCGACGACGGATTTGTTGCCATCTCCGGACCGTCGGATTGAGGGCGAGAGGGTTTTCGGCCACGTCTCAATCTCCTGATCGAAGATCAGACAATGCAGTCAAGAAACACTAAAGGTCTGTCCGGGATCATCATATTGAAGAGTGGGAGCAATCTTGGTCCCTTCGCATTTCCCGGGATCGGAACATGGTCCGAGAGCATCTGCGTGCATTTGCGTTATCCCTTTCTTATCCGCGTTAGATTCCTTTCGTCACTCAAACGCCGGCGATTGGCCCGAGATAAGAATTTTAGCGCGCGGATAAGAAAGGGATGCACGCGGAGCACGCGGATGTGGTTGTGCGGTTGAACCGTTCCAGGTCGCATCTAATGCCTCGATGCTGAACAATTTGTTTCCGAACCGACACTGAGATCGTCCCGGCCGCGTTCCGCGAGCGCCTGATGGACCGCGGCCAGCGCCTCGCTGCTCCCGTCCCGGACGAGAGCGGCGGCCAGCGCCGGCAAAACGACCTCCGGCGGCTCAAGGTCCAGTCTCCGCCGCAGCCAGGTTTGTAACCCGCGGTTCGCCGCCAATTTCGAACGGCTCGCCGGAAAGACTGTTTTCGTTGGCGCGAGTTCCAGCCGCGGTCGCGATTCCGGGTCCGCCAGGTAGATCTCCGCCAGTTTCGGAATGCGAAGCACAGACGTCGCGTAACGGTGTCCGGTCAGAACCGGATGCACGAAAGCCTGGTCCATCATGGCGGGCAACTCACTCTCGTGATACGGCGGCCCCCATCGATAACAGTCCACTGATCCGAATCGCGCCAGACTCTCAAGGGTAAACCCCGCTTCGTGCAACGCGGTCGGAACGAAGCCCTCACAGAACGGCCAGAACGGAAATTCCCCGCGCAGGAAACGAGCCGCGCACTCCCGGCGCTTCGCCATGAGGTAAGCCACCGCCCGTTCGGAGAAGCCTGATATACAGAGCAGCCGGCGTTGGATTTCGTCACGTGGCCACAGACCCTCCAGCGTCCTGGTCCAGTGCCAGTCTTCGATTGCCCCGCGATTGGGGAACCCGATGAGATCGATTCCGCATCGTAAGGCTTCCGCCGCCATCGCGTCGAGATCGTGATGCACGGCCACGTCGTATTCAACCATGATGTAGAATGCATACTCCGCGTGGGCTTCGTGAAAGGCGAGCAACGGGTAGTCGACATTGTATTGATTGAGAGAGTAACGGGTGTCGGGCTGTCTGGGGAAACCCAGGGCGTACATGTCGCTGTCGCGGCTGCGAAAGACCTTGTCGTGGGGAATATCGCCGACCGGGCCATGAGTCTCGTCGACGCACACAAACAGGTCGGCGCCAGGACATCTTTGTTTCAATGCCGCGAAGCGGCGGGCGATGAAGTCGTCCCAGAAGTGTGTCTTGAACAATACCGCGTGGGCTGGCTTGGCGTTTTCAGACATCTGGCGCTTTTCCCAACGGTTCGCGGCCGGCCGGAAGGGAGATCACAGCAGCCGTAACACCACGAACCCGCCCACGACTCCAATCGCGACTCCGGTGGTGACCAGTGTCAACCGCCGTTCGATGAAATTCCTCACCGGTTCGCCCCAGAAATGCAGCAGAGTCGCGACGATGAAGAACCTCGCACCACGCGTGACGGCGCTGGCCGCCATGAACACCCAGAAATTGAACTTCGCCGCGCCCGAGGCTATTGTAACGATTTTGTAAGGAATTGGCGTCATGCCCTTGATCAGGATGAGCCAGATTCCCCATTCCGCGTACATCGCCTGGAACGCCGCGAACCTCGCGCCATACCCGTAAACTTCCAGCACCGGTTTCGCCAGTTGGTCGAACAGCGCATAGCCGATCAAGTACCCCAGAGCGCCGCCGCTCACGCTGCCGATCGTGCAGATCAGCGCGAACCGCCATGCGTGCGCCGGCCGGGCCAGCGCCATCGGGATCAGCAGCGCATCCGGCGGGATAGGAAAAAAACTCGCTTCCGCGAACGCCACCGCCGCCAGCCACCATCCCGCTCTGGGCGACGCCGCCAGGGCCAGGGTCCGGTGATACAAGTCACGCAGCATGGGTGTTCCTCTCGAAGGGCGCGTCTCTGGTCACCGCTCCCTACACGCCTTATCCTGACAAAAGAACCGCGGGAGGGATTTTTCGCATGACCACAACCGTCGCGCGCCTGTTGGCCGACAGCCTGGAAGCGCATGGCGTGGACCAGATATTCTGCGTACCGGGTGAGAGTTATGTCGGCCTGACCTCGGTCCTGACCGAGCGCAACTCGATCCGCATGATCGTCTGCCGCCACGAGGGAGGCGCCGGCTTCATGGCGGTCGCCGACGGCCGTCTGCGCGCACGGGCCGGTGTTTGCATTGTCTCGCGCGGGCCAGGATTGTCGAATTCGATGGTGTCGCTGCATTCGGCGTTTCATGACGCGACGCCGTTGGTGATGCTGGTCGGCCAGGTCGAGCGCAAGGACTTCGGCCGCCAGGCGTTGCAGGAGCAGAACTATTCCAAACTGCTGTCCGACATCACCAAATGCGTGATCGAGGTGAACGAGCCCGAGCAGGCCTCGGAAGCCATCGCCCGCGCCTTCCATCTGGCCGAGAGCGGCACGCCGGGCCCGGTCGCCGTCATCCTGCCGGAAGACATTTTCGACGAGGAAACTGACGCGGAACTGAATCTCGCCCGCCCGCGTGTTGTGCCCGGCGCGCGGCCTCAGGACCTGGACAAGCTGGCGGACATGTTGGCGAAGGCTGAACGGCCGCTGGTGCTGGTTGGCGGTGCTCTGCTGTCGGATACGCTGCATGACAAACAGGCCTTTTCGGATTTGCGAACATTGGCCGAGGACTGGGTGCTGCCGATCTGTCCCACGCATCGGCGGCCGCAATTGTTCGACGCGCGGCATCCCAACTACGGCGGATACATGGGCATCCGCGTGCCGCCCGCGCTCATCACCGAAATGAAGAAGGCCGATCTGATCGTTTCTCTGGGTGAGCGTCTGACCGATTCCGTCAGCCAGTCGTATACGTTCCCCGCCGCGCCGCAGCCGCAATTGCCGCTGGTGCATGTCTGGCCGGACGCCAATGAAATCGGACGGGTCTGGCGCGTCGATCTCGGCATTCCGGCCGATCCGCATGAGGTGATCAAAGGCCTGCTCGGCAAAGGCGCGCCGAAGGACGCGGCGAAGCGCGCGGACTGGGTCGCCGGCCTGCACCGCATTTGGCTGACGTTGCTGGAAAAGAAGTGGGAACCGACGACTGATGGCATCAACTTCGCAGCCATCGTTTGCGAGGTCGACAAACATCTCGCCGACGACGCGGTGGTGACCTCGGACGCCGGCAATTTCGGCTCCTATATCCACCGCTACATCGGATTCAAGCCTGGGCAGGAGTTCTTGTCGTCGATCGTCGGCGCGATGGGCTCGGGCATGCCGATGGCGGTGGCCGCGACATTGCGCCGGCCAGGCCGCCAGGTGGTGGCGTTCGTCGGCGACGGCGGAGCGTTGATGATGGGCAACGAACTCGCGACCGCGATGCAGTACGGCGGCTGCCCGATCCTGATCATTTCAGACAATTCCATGTACGGCACGATCGGCATGCACAGCTACGTGCGCTATCCGGATCGCAAGTTCATGGAGGCGATGAAACTGACCAATCCCGATTTCGCCGCGTGGGGGCGGGCATTTGGCGCCGAGGGCATCACGATCCGCGAGGAGTCCGAAATCGCCGATGGCATCGCTCGTGCCTTCTCGGTAAAGACGAAGCCGGTGGTCGTGCATTGTTTGACGTCCGCGATCCAGATGAGCGCGTGGCGGCGGTATGAGAGAGGGCCGGTGCTGGTGTGACGACGGAGCCTGGGGGCGATTCCGCGTGATTTTCGACCGGAGCCGGGCGCTCTTTTCGGGGCGATTTCGATAGATGTCGAGGGCTCGCGGGGAGTGGATGGCGGCACCATATCAATGATGATAAGATTGCTGATCCCGCTTGCGGCAACCCAGGCAGGGACAACCGGCCTTGAAGGAGAACCGAGCATGTCACTGTCGTATGCGCAGGAGGTGAGTGACGTTTCCGCCCAACTTGTCGACATCGCGAAACAACTCTACGAAATCGCGGATCAGACAAAGAATGATGCGAAACTTTATCACCAGGTCGTCGCGGTGACATCCCACTTACTCGCATGCACCGACCGGCTCAGCAGGGCCACTCAGTTATCGGTCAGGTCCCCTTGACCGGTCACCACGATGGGTGAGAATCTCGCCACACCAGACGCGACGACGGATGACATCCAGGCCCAGTTGCTGGCCCGGCTACAGCGAGTTGAGGAGGCGTCTGGCCAGGCTGCGCGGACGGTCGAGGACGAGCGCAACCGGCAGCAGGCCATAGATCGATCATGGATCGCGAAAATGATCATCTACGTGTTCGTTGGCGCGGTCGGCGCGGTCCTGGTGTTGTTGTTCGTCCAGGCGTTCATGACGAAGGACTGGACTGCTGTGTCCGGTACCGCGAGCGATCTGGTGAAGTCGACGATTTTGCCAATCGTCACGTTGGTACTTGGTTACTACTTCGGCCAATCTGATCGGAGGTGACCGCCCCTGCCGCGCAAGCTGATTCGCGTACGGCGGTCTGTTACTTTCGCGCGCATATCGCTTTGATCGCCTGCCACTCCGCATCAGCGAAGGGCGCTTCTCCAGTCGCCGGACGCGCCGTCACTTCACGCCGAGACTCACTCGATGGATGCGTGGCGAACCAATCCATTGTCACGCCAAACTGATCGTCTTGTTTGTGGCCATGCTCCTTCCCGGCATCATCGCCCGCCGCCCCCTCCCGTTGTTCCATCAAAGCGAAGAACCGGCTCAGGCCATCGGCGCGCAGACCCGCCTTCGTCAGGAATTCGATCGCCGCCGAGTCGGCCGCCCGCGAATACGCGAGGTTCATCAGACCGCTCACGCCGGCCGCGGCGCCACTACCTGGGCCGCCAAGACCAATCGAATCCAACAGGATCGTTAAATCCATCGCGCGTTCCATCAACGCCAGTGAATCGCGATGCGCGACGTGGCCCGGTTCGTGGGCGATGACTCCGGCGAGCATTGGCCCATCGGTCGACGCGTCGATCAAACCGCGCAGCACCAGGACATGGCCGCCGGGCAAGGTGAACGCGTTGATCGTTCGCTGATCGAGAACGGCGATCGTGACAGGCATTTCGATGTCACCGGGTGCTGAACCGGACGATGTCGTGTCCCTGTGACCCGGGGACCATCGCGGTCGTGTTTCCCACCAGCATGCGCAGCAGTTTCGTATAGTACCACGTCGCGAGTAGTCCCGAGAGGAAGATGAAAGCCAGTACACCCGCGATGATCATCGGCACGGCGCGTTTGGTCGCGTTGTCCACCGCCGCTCCCTTGAGCGCGCCGGAGAAAACCTGACCCAGCGACGTCCATCCGACGATGGCGGCGGCGATCAGGACCATCAACAAGCCGATCAACATGACATATCCCAGGATGGTCGCGAGCCATGTGAGGTAAAGTTGCCGGCCGCGTCCCTCACAGCGGCATTCGGCGGACCCGAAACGGCTGGCGTTGATCCGCCGCCTCGCCAGACCGACCTGCATCCAGGGCACTGCCTGGTAGAGCGTCGCGGCCACAAGCAAGATATAGGTCAGCCAGCCAACTTCATAGCCGAGCGCCGAGCCGGTCATGCCGCCGCGGATGCCTCGCCATTCGGTGCGGCTCAGGCGGTATCGTTGCGCGGAGTAATGTGCCGTGCCGAACAGGATGAATACCCCGATATAGGCGGCGACGACGGGGATCATGGCCAGCACCGGGTGCGTATCCTTCAGCGTGACATAGAGTGTGGCGACGCCGGCAATGAGCAGGATCAGGATCAGCATGGCCAGCAGGAAACCGAAAAACAGTTCCCGGCCCTGGCCGGTATAAGTCCATCGCGTGTCCTCGAACCGCATATGCGACCACAGGTAACGCCGGATCCGCGTGATGGCCCAGAACCCGAAAATACCGAAGGTGATGATCGTCAGAATCATGTTCATCAGGAAGACGCCGAACGGATCGCCGGCGTCGCCATCATAAACCAACACCGGCCGCGTCCCCGCCGGTGTCGATTCCCGATCCCGCCTGGCTGATGCCTCTCCCCCAAACCGCGTCTGCCGCTGGTTGCCTGACCGGGTCGTTCCGGACTCGTGGCGCGCGTGGGCATATCCGATCGGGCGCGAATGATGTTTGCGAAATCGTTGCATCGCGGTATCGGCCGCCGCTCTTGCTCCTGGCCGCCACCGCGGGCAGCATCGTCAACGACCGCTGAACCGACAACAGGAAACCTGGACCCGATGCGCATCGCCCTGATTCACGCGCTGAAACACTCGATCCCCGCGATCGAGGCGGCGTTCGGCCGGCTCTGGCCCGACGCGCGTCTGGCCAATCTGCTGGATGACTCGCTGTCCACCGATCTCGCGCGCGAGGGTTCGCTGACGCCAGCCATGTTTCAGCGCTTCCAAACGCTGGCTCGCTATGCCGCGTCGTGCGGCGCGGATGGGATCCTGTTCACCTGTTCCGCGTTCGGCCCATGCATCGAGGCCTGCGCCCGCGACCTCGCGCCGTTGCCGGTGCTGAAGCCGAATGAGGCGATGATCGAGGAGGCGGTGGCGCTTGCCGGTCCTGAGGGGAGGGTGGGCCTGCTGGCGACCTTCGCGCCGACTCTGGCCTCGATGCCGCCAGAGTTCGCCGCCGTCGCGCCGAAACTGACGCTGGTGCCGTGCCTCGCCGAGGGTGCGTTGGCGGCGATGGACCGCGGCGACCTGGATGGGCATGATCAGGCCGCCGCGCGAGCCGCCTGCGGGTTGACCGATGTCGATGTGATCGCTCTGGGCCAGTTCAGCCTGTCGCGGGCCGAGACGCTGGTCGCGGCGGCGAGTGGCAAGACCGTGCTGACCACGCCGGACAGCGCGGTGCGCAAACTACAACGCCTGTTGCCAAGGAAGGAGGCCGCCTGACATGGACCTGACGGAATTCCGAGCCTCGACCGCCGCCGCCGAGCCTCCGGCCGGTCTGAGCCTGCCGCTGCAAACCTTGTGGTGGGAGGCTAAGGGCGACTGGAACCGCGCCCATGAATGCGCGCAGGAAGACCGGACGCCGAGCGGATCCATCGTGCACGCCTATTTGCACCGGGTCGAAGGCGACCTGTCGAACGCCGGCGGTTGGTACAACCGCTCCGGGCGACCGCCTGCGACCGGTCCGCTGGCGGATGAGTGGGCCGCGCTGGCGGAAGAGTTTCTGTAACGGCGTGAGCGTCACGGACTTTCGAGGGCTGGCGCCCCGCTTCTTCAGCGACGTGGCCCCGCCTTTTCAAGGTCATGGTCACGACACCGCCATCTGTCCGGTGCCGCGATCGATGGCGGCCCGTGCGTGACGCGCCAACGAACCGGGGTGTGCCTCTCTCTACGCGCGAATCCAGGCGACCGGACCCCTCGTCGGCGACGACCGCCCTCGTCGCCGGCGAGCGGGCCCCCCTCGTAGTCATGGCCGGCCTTGTGCCGGCCACACCCACGTCTTCGACCCAGCAGAGACGGGTGAGACGTGGATGGCCGGCACAAGACCGGCCATGACGAGGGGCGCGTACGGTGTGTCTCCCGTGACGAGCAAGGGCCTGACGAGCCGGTCCCAGGGATCAATCCTGGCACGAGCGTCTGACGGGGTGCCGGGATCGGCGAGTCACGCTCCGTAAGCAGGCGGAGACCTTTCTGTCATATTTATCTCATGAATTGCGTGCCATTCCCGCGCGGTCGTGTTAGAAGGCGGCCCTTAGCCGTCTATTTTGTATTAATATTTATACTTATCCCGCCGAAAGACAAGAATGGATTTCACACGCGCCCGCGCCGAGCGACCTGGAACCACAAGGTTTAAGCGCCATGAAACCCCCTGGCGAGACTGACATCTGGGCCGCGCCGAGACTCCGGGCACGGTTGGCGGCGTTGAAGGGGCAGGCTCCCGCGCCGAGTTGTTATGTCATCTGGCGTGCGACGGCCCGACCCGGCAGGCCGGAGGTCAGTGGCTACGAACTGCCCGGAGAACCCGGCCGGCACGATGAAGCCGCGTTCGAGAGTTTTCTGAGCGAGCGGAAGCTCGCGGGTACGGAGCGGCTTTCAGTCTCCATCCTGGCGATCCGCGAACAGCTCGACGATGCCGGCCTGATCCGAGATTGCGTCCTGGAACGCCGCCGCGGCAGCGTCGACGGGCCATATTACGGCAACGTCGCCCGCGTGGAGTTCAGCGGCGCCGCGCGGTTGGTCCGGCGCTACCGGGCCCAGAGAGACGGGCGTCTCGCTGAATTGCCCGCCGAAAACGACACTGGTGTTCAACTGCCGCCCTCCGGGTCAGACGCCGAAGGGTTCGCCGGAGAGGACGAAGCGGTCCACGCCTTTCTGGGCTCTGGAGCCGTTATCACCGACCGCCGCGCGCCCTCATTGTTTGAAGATTTACTGGGCCTCAGCGCGATCATCCATGCCCGGCGGCGCGACGGTGTCGAGATCGGGTGCGGGGTCGGCTGGCACGGCGGCATGGCGTTCGTGCTGGTCGCGGATTTTCCGCGCCATGGCGGTGCGCTGGCGCCGCCTCCCGAACTCGATGCGGCGGTGGACGCGGCGGTCGCGGCGCGAAATCTTATCCGCCAGGAGACGAGGCTGGATGATCGGGGATTCTGTGTGATTGCTCGCGTGCGCGGACAGAACGCGCTGGTTGCCATACGCCCGGAAGGGGCAGAAACCAGGATCGACCCCTATGCACCCGGCCGAATCGCCGCCGCCGATGACGACCAACGCCGCTGGATGACTTACGCGGAAACTTATGAGGCACGCACGATCCTCGATTCCTGGCGCACCGGCGACGGCGACGACATCGCCGTGCTGACGATCGATCCGGATCAGCAGGCCTGGCGGCATATCATCGATCCGGATGGGGTAGAGGTCAGCCGCCAGGCCGACAACGACGCGGCGGCGGCGGTTCTGTATCGCGAGCAAATCAATCCGCCCGACGAGGCACCACTGGCGGAGGTGGCCCGGACGCCGCCAGACACGGTCCCCTGGCTCGAGGTCACCGCGTTCGACTATGAGGCGCCGGCCGGCAGTCTGCTGACCTCTGCTCTCGCCTGGTCCCGCGCGACCGGCTTGCTCAGTGCCGCCATCGCGTCCGCGGGGCAGTCCGCTCCTGGAGATACGGCGGCGCGATTGCGGGCGTTGATTGAGCCGATGATGATACTGCACGCCAGTTTCTCCGTCGCATCGTTGCGCCGTCTGATCATCCAGATCGAGTCCGCCAGGCTGCCGGCGGAACGCATTACCGAGGCGCTCGACGATCTGATCACGCGCCTGCGGGACGAACTTGCCCTGACGCGGATCGTTACTATGCCAATCACCGAATCCTCACTGGATGGTGAGCCTCCCTTCGGCCCATTGGTGGAGTTGCATTTCCCCGCCGCCGCTTACGATATCGAGGAGGCGGTTCAGTGCCTTGCTCTACGTCGTGCCACCGCGTCCGTGACGCATGCGATGAAGGTGATGCGGATCGGCCTGCCGGCTGTCGAGCACCTGTTATCCGTCCCAAAGCTCCCCGATCTCTCCTGGGCGCGCATGATCTCCGCCGTGCGGGACGGCTCTGGTGATCATCAGGATCTGCTGGAAGCCTTAAACCGGCTGCGCCGCGCGTGGCGGGCCCCCGGCCTGGTGCCAGCCGACAGATACAGTGAGGAGGAGGCCGAGGCGGTGCTCGCATCCGTCGCGGCATTCATGCGGCTGATCGCGGCGAAGCTCGATGCGCGGGAAGAAACTCCGGCCCGCTGAGCGCTTGTATAAGTTTGACATTGAGACTTCAGCCGTGCATGTGTGCGTCATGCACGCAAAGGACCGCATCGTGATCGCCACCCGCCGACGCCGCCGTTCTTCGACGGGGGTGAGGAGTCCGCGCGTGCGCTAGGCGAGTCCACGGATCAATCACGAAAGCCCCCGCCGGTAGCGACGGGGGCTTTCGTGTTTTCTGGACCTCTGTCGCTCCAGCTCACAACCAAGGAGCACATGATGACCGCGACAAATACATTCGATACCGTGATGAATATAACGCCCAGGCCGGCAGTTGTTTTTAGTGGCGGGGAGGGATCGTGGCTTACCGACACCGAAGGCCGCCGCTACCTCGATTTCATCCAGGGCTGGGCGGTCAATTGCCTGGGTCATTCACCGAAACCAATCCTTGAGGCGTTGGCGCGCCAGGCTGAGCGCCTGATCAACTGCAGCCCGGCTTACTACAACGATCGGATGATCGAGTTGTCGGCGTTACTCGCGCGGCACAGCGGGTTGCATCAGGTCTTTCTGGCCAATAGTGGCGCGGAAGCCAACGAAGGCGCGGTCAAGCTGGCGCGCAAATGGGGCGCGAAGCATCGCGGTGGCGCCTACGAGATCATCACCATGGCTTTCACGGCCGCACGCTGGCCATGATGTCCGCGTCGGGGAAACCTCAGTGGGAGCCATTGTTTGAGCCGAAAGTCTTGGGTTTCGTGAAAGTGCCGCTCAACGATCTGGCCGCGGTTCAGGCCGCCGTGACGCCGCGCACCGTCGCCGTGATGCTGGAACCGATCCAGGGCGAGGCCGGTGTCTTCGAGGCGACCGATCCGTTCCTGCGCGATCTGCGCGCCTTCACCCGCGACAAGGGTCTGTTGCTGATTCTCGACGAGATCCAGACCGGGATTGGCCGCACCGGACGCTTGTTTGGTTTTGAACACGCGGGCGTCACGCCCGACATCATGACCTTGGCCAAGGGGCTCGGCGGTGGCGTCCCATTGGCCGCTCTCGTCGCGCACCAGGACGTTTGCTGCTTCGAGTATGGCGATCAGGGCGGCACGTTCTGCGGTAACCCGCTGATGGCGGCTGTCGGATGCGCGGTGATCGGGACGGTCACGCAACCTGGTTTCCTCGCGCGGGTGACGGAGGCGGGCGAATATCTGATCAGCCGCCTGCTTGCGCTGTCGCGAAAGCATGGTCGCGGCGAGGTCCGCGGCAAAGGCTTGTTGCTGGCGCTCGATCTTCGGCGCGATATCGCTACCTCCGTCGCCGATCTGGCGCGGGAGCATGGTTTGCTGGTGAACGCACCGCGTCCGGATTCGTTGCGGTTCATGCCGGCGCTGACGGTTACCGACCAGGAGATCGATCAGATGATCGATATCCTGGACAGCGTCCTGAGCATCGTTCCGGACGCGTGACACGATTCGCAGCGACCTCGTCATCCACGGCATCTCGTCATGGCCGCCCCCGTGGCGGCCATCCACGTCTTTGGCGCGGTCAGTAAAGTCGTGGATGGCCGGGCCAGGCCCGTCCATGACGTGCGAATTGGTCGGCATGACCCGGGATCAGCCGCGATGCTACCTGGCCACGCGCTTCAGAAACTGCGGATTGGGCGAGGGTTCGGCCACCTTCGCGAGAGTATTGCGGTCACGATGGCGAAAAGGCTCGGTGCGTCCCCGCACGGTCAACATGACGTCGGAGACATAGCTCCAGCTTCCGTCATCATTGAACACGACCTCCAGTTGAAAGGAATCAGTGCGAAACGCATATTCAAGGAACGCGGTGGAGCAAATGCCGTATTCGGTTTCACCGCGTTTCGCGCTCAGCACAAGTTTGTTGTCGCCGGGGCTCGCGTGACCTGAAGCAATCGCCACCTGACCGCGCGGGATCGAGAGCGTCTGGAGTAGCAGCCCCGTCGCCGGCTCCCACAACCAGTAGCCGACCTGGTCGTGGAACGTTCCGTCCTCGGGGGGTGCCATGATGTGCGTGTGGTAGCGCAGGCCATAAAACAATTGCGGACCATTGGTCGCCGGATCGATCGGTTGCAGTTCGATCCGCTCGATGAATTCGCGCTGTTCCGGGCCGTCGGCCTTAGGATTGAGGTCGACGCCTTTCCGGCCTTCCCAGATACCCGCCAGGCGGCGCAGCGGACCCAGGTTGTCGAGGGTGTTGGTGTCGACGTTCTCGGGCTCGGTGAAGATGTCGTCGGGGAAGGGGTTCATCGCGTTATCCATGGATTCTTCGGGTGCGTACCATCACGTTGGCGTCCGAACGGGTCAAGTGACGTCCGCCGGCGATGCCCGGGGGCGATGCCCGGGGGCGATGCCCGGGGGCGATGCCCGGGGGCGATGCCCGGGGGCGATGATAGGCGAATCGTGGCCCGGTACGGTAACCACCCAGCGCCTGGCGCGCCGCTCAGGACCATGGGCGCGCGGCCGGAGCGGAGGATGCGATGTCGGCCGCGGCGGCACCGGAACGAAAATGTCCCATTATCGCGTTGGCCTCGACCAAGGGCGGCGTGGGCAAGACGACGCTTGCTTATGTCCTGGCGACTGAAGTGGCGCGCCGTCTGGCATCGCCTGCCGCAGACGGAGCCCGCCGCCGTGGCCGGGTCAGTTGTATCGACGCCGATCCAAATCGCACATTGGCGCAGGTCCTCCGGGTGACGAATGATCCTCTCATCGCCTGCGTCGAAAGCGACAGCGACCGGCTGCTGGCCGATCTGCGGGAGGCCCAGAGCGAGTCGGACCTGGTTGTGATCGACCTGGAGGGCACCGCGAACCAGGCGATGCTGTACGCGGCGGGCAAGTCCGATCTCGTGCTGGTGCCGGCGCAGCCAAGCCGGTTCGATGTGGTGGAGGCGGTGAAGACCGTCGGCGTCGTGCGTAAAGCGGCCGATCTGGTTGGACGGGAAATCGCTCATCGCGTCGTGCTGTCGCGCACGCCGGTGCTTCGCCAGCGTGTCGCGGATCACTCGCGCGCGCAGTTCGACCGCGCCGGCCTGCCGCTGTTGCCGGTGGAACTGGTGCAGCGTGCCGCGTTCCAGTCGATGACCTACACCGGCAAGCCGCCCTGGCGGCAGGACGGTGGAGAGCAGGCCGCGGCGAACGTCGCCAGCCTCACGGACGCGGTACTGGACCTGATCGATCTGCGTTTGCCGCGTGCCGAACCGACCGCGGCGCCGAAGGGTTCGCCCACGCGTGAATCGGTTCCCTTCCTCCGAGACATCCAAACAGTCGCATGAGCGCGAAGACGCAAAACACGGACGAACAGGAGGACGCGGCGTTCCGAGCCCGGCTGGCACCATTGGCATCCGAGGTGTTGCCGCCACCAGCGGCCGCGGAGACACAATCGCCGCTCCAATCCCACCGGCGTCAGCACATCATCGCCTGGGCCGCGGCGGCCGCCGCGGTACTGATACTCGGTGCCGCCTCGCTGGTTTCCAAATGGCCATGGTCGGGCGAAACACGCCCGGTTCGGGGTTTCGCCGGGCCATTTTCGCCGCCGCCGGTCGAACTGCTGTCTTCCGGGCTATCGTCAAAAGCGGCGACTTCTGACAGCGCGGGTGCCGTCGCGCCGCCCGCGCCATCCGATCCGATGATCAGTCTGCTGCTGCGGCGCGGCGACGCGGCCCTCGCCGATGGCGACATCATCGCGGCGCGACTGATGTATGAGCGTGCCGCGGGTCTGGGCTCGGCGACGGCCGCGACGTCCGCCGGCAAGACTTACGACATCGATTTTTTGTTGCAGGCCGGCGCGCGAGGGATCCAACCCGATCAAACCGCCGCCGCGGCGTGGTTTCGCAAGGCGGCGGCGCTCGGTGACCCGGAAGCCAGCGCTCGCCTGGCCAGGATCGAGGGCCGGCCGCGGCCGTGAGCAAAGCGCCGCCCGAACTGCCGAACATCGAGGATGCGACCTTGCGGGCCTGCCTGGCCCCGTTGATGGACGCGATGAATGCCGGAATGGATCACGCTTCAGTTGACGTCGCCGTCGAGCCATCGGCAGGGGGTTCACGAGGCTCCAACGATAATCCGCCGCCCGGCGGCCGTCCGCTCTCGTTGCATGACCGTTATGACAACGGCGCGCCCGGAACGCTCGCCGAATGGCGGGCTCTGACCGGCGACGAGTTTGGGGCATTCCGGATGATCGAGCGATTTCTTGCCATGACGGACGCGGAACGGGATGCGGTGGCGGCGGAGTTTCCCAGGCAGATCGGCGGCACGGTCGAGCGGATCGCCCGGATCAAGCGGCGCCTGAGTGCCCGATACGACATCGTGACGACGGCGCTGGCTCTGCTTGAACGCGCGGCGGCGCGGCGGTAACCGGCGCCCCGGCGGTCACTTCGGCGCATTGTCCAGCCACACATCCGTTAGGTCCTGACCCAGAAAGTGCGACGGCGTCATGTGCCAGCCTCGCACCCGGCGGGACATCACCACGATCCGGTTCCACCACAGCAGCGGCACGGAATAAGCCTGGGTTAACTCCTGCCTTTCGAACTGACGCACGATCTTCAGCCGCTCGCGCGTATCGCCACTGACGGCCTGGCCGACGAACAGCGCGTCCAGGAAGCGATCGGTCGATCCGGCGTGATTGAGCGGCGACAGATCGCTGGAGATATAGTGCGACAATTGCGGTGTCGGATCGTCCACCGTGTCGGCGCCGAAACCAAGCGCGGCGGCGAAGTGGCCAGATTCCAGCGCGGTGCCCCAGGCCTTGGTATTCAATTTCTCGACCGTCGTCGCGACACCGATTTCATGCCACGACGACACCACCAGGTCAGCGCCCGCGTCATAGGGCATCGGCACATCGGACCGGCTGGTCAACGTCACGCTCAGGTTGCGTTGTCCGGCTTCCGCCAGCAACCGTTTCGCTTCCGCGCGCGACGCGGCGATGTCGCGGGAGAAGCCGGGCAGGGTGAGCAATTCCGCCTCCGACGCGCTCATCGCGGTTCCCGGCCGCATCAGTCCGCCGACATATTTCAGGAAAGTCGTGCCGGAAAGTTTGTCCGCCGCGTGCCAGCGGTCGATGGAGAGCGACAGCGCCCGGCGGACACGTGCGTCGTCAAACGGCGGGTGTTTGGCGTTGAAGACCAAGGGCATCACGTTGTTCCATGGGCTCTCCCGCACCACCACCTGATCGCCCATGGCCTCCACCAGACGATCCCGCTCGGCCGGCGAGAAACCGCGGAACTGCGCCAGCACCTTGCCGCTTTCCATAGCCTTGATCGCGGCCTCGCCGTTCAGGTAGTCTGCCTGGAAACCGTCAAGATAAGGACGGTCGGATTTGAAGTAATGCTCCCAACGGCGGCCGGTCCAGTGATCGCCCTTGACGTGTTCGACAAAGACGAACGCACCCGATCCAAGGATGTTGGTTTTTGGGAACAACGGGTTGTCGCGCAGTTTGTCGGCGCTGTAGACGCAGTTCCAGGGCGAGGCGAAATTCGCCAGCATCATCGCTTCGGGCCATTGCAGATGGAACACCACGGTCGTCGGGTTTGGCGTATCGATCGCGCCGATCGCGCCATACTCGGCCTGGCGAGCCGAGAACGCGCCTTGCGGCGGATGGATGATGCGCTGGAAGCTGGCGGCGACGTCCGCCGATGTCAGCTTCGATCCATCATGGAATCGAATATCCGGCCACAGATGGAACGTATAGGTCAGGCGATCGGGCGACACCGTCCAGGACTGGGCCAGGTCACCTTCAACTTTTGGATAGTCGGTGGAAGAAAGTTTCAGCAACGTTGAATAATGCGGAATGACCGAATGAATGAACGCGAAGGAAAAATTGGCGTGGCAATCATAATTGGGCGGCTCGGCGTCCACCGCGAATTCCAGAATTCCGCCGTGTCTGGGCTGGGTTTCGGCCCGCCCGGTGCTCGCCGCTCCAGCCAGGAACAGCCCGAGCAGCAGCGCGCTCCACACGCTGGGACCGAAGCGGCGCATCAGTTGCTCTGACCGCCTTGCCACTTCCGGAATTGATCGAACAACGCGTCCTTCTGTTCCGCCGACATGGCCGGGCCGCCCGAGGCCTTCGCCCGTTCGTCCAGAAAGCGCATGAAGATCACCCGCAAATCCTGGCCCGCGACGACCGAGGCATTGCGTTTCAACCACTCATCCGCCGGAGCAAAGCGTTGCCAACCCGGAATTTGGCTGGACAGGTTGACCTCGGCCCATTTGCCATGGTGGCCGGGTGCCAGCAGCGTCTGGAACTGCGTGAAGAACGTATCGATCATGTTCGCCAGTTTTCGGTATTCGTCGGAGTCGGCCGCCACGGGTCCCACGAACAATCCGGTCGCCACCGCGACCGTTTCCACCGGCGCGTCCCGCCGCACAAGGCTCGGATAATCCGCGTCACTCAGCCTGGTGGGCACGTAGGCCGCCACGACCTCCTGAGTCAGCGGCACCGGCACCAGGTGCAGGCCCGAGGTATCCGCCATGCGCAGCAACGGCGACGGTTTGCCGCCGACGAAGGCGACCGCGCCGATTTCGCCGCGGCGCAGTTTGCCGATCGCGACACTCGGTTCGTCGTTGTTCAGGATCGGCGCCACCTTCAGCAGTCCGAACAATCGCGTCGCCGTGAACGCGGTGTCGCCCGCCGGCGCGCCAACGTTGACGATCTGGCCGGCGAGGTCGGCGACACCGGCGACATCTGGCCGCGCCAACAGATGGAATTCCACATAGTTCAGTTTGGCGACGTAACTGATTTTGTGTTCCAGATCCGGAAACAATTTCCGGTCCCGCGCGGAATCGAGCACGTCGAGTTGCAGGAATGCCATGTCGGCACCGCGCCCTTCCAGCAGATCGGCGATGTTCTGCGTGCCGCCGCGGCCGACCATGGGAACCACTCGCCTGGTCGTGCCGTCGTCCATGAGGCCGGCGAGGTCCTCGGCCAGCCGCACAGTGATGCCGTCCGAGCCGCCGGTCTCCACGCCGATGAGGTCGGTCGTCTCGGCGGCACGCCCAGGGAAGACGAACGCGAAGCCCAGAAGGAGACAAAGCGCGATGCGTGACGTGCGGGCAACCGATGAGACAGCCATGCCTGGCCTCGATCGAAAATGAGGTTGAAGTGCGCCAGACCAATGGTTGGGAAGGACCAGGCGAGTCGGTCAAGAAGGAACACCGGCCGGGTTTCAGGGCGGCGCCCTGGCCTTCCCGGTTCGAGCGATGGCCCAGGCCTGGTCGCTGGTTCCGGTTGCCCTGACTCGCCCCGTCCGGCTAGGGTGCCGGCTCGCGACGGGAACACAGCATGAACGATTTGTTTGGTTCGGGAAGCGGCGCGGGAGCGTCGGGTAAGCGCGGGAAGGCGGTCCCGGCGGCGCCTTCAGACGACTATTCCGCCAAGGACATTGAGGTTCTGGAGGGGCTGGAGCCGGTGCGGCGCCGGCCAGGTATGTATATCGGCGGCACCGATGAGACGGCGCTGCACCACCTTGCCGCCGAAATCCTCGATAATGCGATGGACGAGGCGGTGGCCGGTTACGCCAGCTTCATTGAAGTTTCGCTGGAGGCCGATGGCTTCCTCACCGTCCGCGACAACGGCCGTGGCATTCCGGTTGATCCACATCCAAAATTCAAGAAACTGAGTGCTTTAGAGGTTATTCTTACCACTCTGCACTCCGGTGGAAAATTCGGTGGCAAAGTTTACGCCACATCGGGTGGTCTGCATGGCGTGGGCAGCTCGGTGGTCAATGCCTTGTCCGAAGTGATGGAAGTGGAGGTCGCGCGCGACCGGACCCTGTGGAAGCAGAACTTTGCCAAAGGCGTCCCGGTCACGAAGCTGATCAACGCCGGGCCAGTACACAACCGGCGCGGCACCTCCATTCGCTTCCGGCCGGATGCGACGGTGTTCGCCAACCCTCGGTTCCAGCCGGCGCGGCTTTACCGCCTGTGCCGCTCCAAGGCCTATCTGTTCCGCGGTGTCGAAATCCGTTGGTCTTGCGATCCGGCCTTGCTGAAGGGCGCGAAGGACGACACACCCGCCGACGCGGTGCTGCACTTCCCCGGCGGCCTGCGCGATAGCCTGGAAGCCGACATCGGCGACCAGCCGCGCGTGCTGCCGCAAATCTGGTCCGGCGAGGCCAACCTGCCCGGTGAAGCGACCGGCAAGGTCGAATGGGCCGTCTCCTGGCTCGATGAGGGTGAGGGGTTCCTCCACTCCTATTGCAACACCGTGCCGACGCCTCTGGGCGGCACGCACGAGATCGGGTTCCGCGCCGCGCTGGTGAAAGGTTTGCGGGCATGGGGCGAGCAGCGCGGCAACAAGCGCGCGGCGCAGATCACGGCGGATGACGCGCTCGACCCGATCGCGGCGAAGCTGTCGCTGTTCATTCGCGAGCCGCAGTTCCAGGGTCAGACCAAGGAGAAACTGACCAACGGCGAGGCGACCCGCCTGACTGAAACCGCCTTGCGCGACCGGTTCGACCATTTTCTGGCGGGCGACCCGGCGTCGGCGGACAATTTGCTGGCGTTCGTGATCGAGCGGGCCGAGGAACGCATTCGCCGCAAGGAGGCCAAGGACACGCCTCGGAAGTCCGCCACGCGGCGGTTGCGCCTGCCCGGGAAACTGACCGATTGCACGCGGGAAAACGCGGCCGAGACGGAGATTTTCCTGGTCGAGGGCGACAGCGCCGGCGGCTCGGCCAAGCAGGCGCGCAACCGCGATACTCAGGCGATCCTGCCATTGCGGGGGAAAATTCTGAATGTCGCGTCCGCGTCGGCCGATAAGCTGAGGCAGAACCAGGAACTGCGGGATCTGATCGAGGCACTGGGCTGCGGCGTCGGTGATCGTTTCGATCGGGCGAAGTTGCGTTACGGCCGGGTGATCATCATGACCGACGCCGATGTCGACGGTGCGCACATCGCCTCGTTGCTGATGACGTTCTTTTACCGGGAGCTGCCGGAACTGGTGCGCCATGGCCACGTGTATCTGGCGCAACCGCCGCTGTACCGGCTGACTCAGGGCGCGAAGTCGGTCTACGCGATGGACGACGCCGACCGGTTGCGTAAGGAAAAGTCCGAGTTCAAATCCGGTTCCAAAGTCGAAGTCTCCCGCTTCAAAGGACTGGGCGAGATGCCTCCGGCGCAATTGCGCGAGACCACGATGGACCCGGCGAAACGGACATTGCTGAAAGTCGTGTCGGCGCCGGAGGAACGCGCGGCGACCGCCGATCTGGTGGAGAGCCTGATGGGACGGCGGCCGGAGTTGCGGTTCCAGTTCATTCAGGAACACGCGAAGTCGGTTGAGGATGTGGATGTGTGACGGGCGCGGTTGTCCGTCCGCCGCGGATGTCAAATTTCACCCGGCGTGTATTCAAGCATCGGCCCCGCTGATGGTGTGCCGCGTTTGCGTGATGTATCCCATTTGTCGAGTGCCGCTCGTAAGCGTGTGACGTTGCCGCGGCCAGCGTCCTTCAACCAGGTCATGGTTCGGCGGCAACCCGCGACGTCTCCTGACAGGAACTGCGCGGTCGCTAAGTTGATGATCCAGCCATCGGCCGCGGATTCGTCCGGAAATTCACGTCCGTGTGGTAGCAGAACGGTGTGCAGTATGTCCCGTGCCTCATCGTAACGGCCAAGGCGCAACAAACAGACGGCACGTAGATTGAGCGTGCGAGGATCGTTGGGCGCTCCGAGCAAGAGTTCCAGCGCATCAACCGGCCGTCCCTGGGTGAGCAGGGCACGGGCCTCGGTTCGCCAATCGCGTTCTGGCGCCGGCGGGGGAGGGGGAGGCGGCATGAACGGCTGGTCGGGAGGAATCAGATCGATCTGGCGCAGCAGGTTTTGGCTAATGTTGGCATCCTTTTCGGTGCGTGATGTCTTCGGAAATCGGGTCGCGTTTTCATGCGCGATATCCAGCGCCGCGGTCGCGGATTTTCTTGCTTCGGTCAAATGTCCAAGCTGGAGCTGTGAATTCGCAATATTGAGGTATGCATAGACCATGCCAGATGCGTAAATCGCGTGCGATGGGTCTCGCGCGGCGAGTTGGCGACGAATATCAAGGACCCGGAATCGGTCCAATAACGAGCCTTCGATGTCCTTCTGCTCCAATCGCACCGAAGCGGCGTGCTCCAGATTGTTCGCAACCCCAAACTGCCAGTCCACGATATTTGGATCCGAAGCGGATAGTTTTTCGCAAATTTCGAGCGCGCTCTGAAAGGAAGCGAGCGCCTGAGGCAGATCGCCCCGGGACATGTGGGCCAAACCAATTCGCTGGTGACTGATCGACAAATGGCGCTGCCGCCCAGCGATGTCGGGATCATGGGCCGCCAACTTTTCATCGATGGCATATGATCTGCGATATTCGTCCAGTGCACCTGCTGTTTGGCCCTGTACTTTCAACATGTCTCCGACCGAGACGTGTGCGCGGGACAGGGTAACTTGCCAGTTTGTATTGGAAGGATCGGTCGCCACCAACAATTGAAGAATCCCAAGCGCTTTGCGAAACACCTCCAATGCCTCTGCTGGTTTAGTTATTTCCAGCACGCTGCCAAGTTTGCCAAAGCTGAGTGCCAGATTGTCCTTGAACGTCAGGTTGTTGGGGTCGTTCGCCGCCAATGCCTCGGCAATCTCCAGACCTTTGCGGTGCGCCTCAAGCGCGCCGGTGAGGTCACCTTGTTGTCGAAGCGCTGTACCGATCTGGTGGTAGCTGTCCTCAAGAGCGTTCTGCAATTCAGCGTTTTCGGCGTCGCGTGAAACCAATTCCTCTCTGATTCCCAGCGCCCGGTAATAGGTCTCGAGTGCCTGCGGTCTTTCGCCCTGAGCATCCTGCACGTTGCCGACGTGAGTATAGCATTGAGCCAACTCGCTGAACCAGTTCTGATTGTTCGGCTCTTCCGCTGCCAGGCTTTCGGCTATTTTGAGAGCGGCACGATATGCCGTCAGCGCCGCCGTATAATCACCCCGCCGCTCCAGCGCGGTACCGCAAAATCGGTAGCTGATTAGAGTGTCGCTACGATATCGTGTGTTTCCCGGGTCGCGCACTACTAAATCCTCGGCGAGACCGAGAGCATGTTCGTAACCTCCCAGTGCACCCGTCAGATCCCCCTGCGCCATCAAAACAGCGCCCAGGCTGATATAAGTGTTCAGGAGAACATGTCGTGGTCCGGTGTTGTTTGGATCGCGGTCGATTGATACCTGGCAGGCGGCCAAAGCCGCATGGTAGGCGGTCAATGCATCAGCCAAATGGCCCAACTCCCGGTGAAGGCGACCCTGCGCGGCCAGCGCCCAGGCACGGTGCTCCAGACCGCTCTCGTCCGCGGCCTCGGATAGATGCTCGATCAGCCTGAGCCACGACAGCGCGGTGCCTCGGCTTCGGAACATGCCGGAGGTGCAAATTTGCCTAAGCGCTTGCTCTAGCGGTTCCCATGGACCGGCGGTGGTCAGCCTTGCCCGAAGTACTTTCACATCTTCGTTTGCAAGCTGCCTGGGTAGCTCCCAGCAGTTCTCATTATGGAAATCGGCCTGGAAATCCTGGGTGCGTGAGCGGGATTGCCGCGCCGTCTCTCCGGTCTGGGTGAGTCTGATCCGCCACTGTGCCGGATATTCCACCGCGAACAG
>Ga0182018_10001575_pt1 | contig 25529 bp, 20 predicted proteins | sample 812P2MmetaG_FD_120490 | JGI IMG/M metagenome (GOLD analysis project Ga0182018, IMG submission 120490) | Permafrost microbial communities from Stordalen Mire, Sweden - 812P2M metaG | ecosystem: Environmental > Terrestrial > Soil > Wetlands > Permafrost | place: Sweden: Stordalen | collected...
CTACTCCATAACTGAAAAACTGGGCGAAGGAGGCATGGGCGTGGTGTATCGCGCGCGTGACCTGACGTTGCACCGTGATGTGGCGCTGAAGTTTCTGAGCTTGCAGACGCTGGAAGACGACCCCTCTGTGCGAGAGCGCGTGCTGCAGGAAGCGCGCACAATTTCGGCTTTGAACCATCCGAACATTTGCACGATCTACGAGGTTGGCGAGGACGAGGGACGCCCTTACTTGGCGATGGAGTTTGTGGAGGGGCATTCCCTCACCCAGGAAATTCTTGCTGGAGGCATGGCGACCGAAGTGGTAGTGCGAAATGGCATCCAATTGGCGGATGCGCTTGCGCACGCGCATGAGCGCGGAATCGTGCACCGGGACCTGAAGTCGGGAAACGTTTGGGTGACGCCTTCCGGGCGATTGAAGGTGCTGGACTTTGGATTGTCCAAGCGCGTGGAACAAAAAATCAGCGAAGAAACGACGAAATTCGACCGGGGGTGGGACCAGCAGCACTCGATTACGGGAACGTTGCCTTACATGGCGCCGGAGTTGCTGCGCGGCCAGGAAGCGGATGTACGCAGCGATGTGTGGGCGCTGGGAGTGGTGCTGTACGAGATGGCGGCGGGGCGGCGGCCGTTTCGCGGGGGTACGGCGTACGAATTGAGCGCGTCGATATTGCGGGAGGCTCAGCCGGCGATTTCTCCGCCGCTGCCTCCTGTGCTGCAGTCGGTAATCGACAAGTGTCTCGACAAGGATCCGACCCAGCGATACCGATCGGGAGGGGAAGTACGCGCGGCGTTGGAGGCGGCGGGAACGGCTTCGAGGTCGCAACGAATTCCCGTGGCGGCGCTGGCGTTGCATGAGGAGGAGCAGCGTTCCAGGCGCGCACGGCGACGCTTGTGGTATGGAGCGGGAGTTTTTGCAGTCGTGGTGCTGGCGATTGCGGGTTTGTTGTGGAAGGCGAGCAAGCCGCGTGCGGGGGCTGCGGCGATGCCGGGTGCGATTCAATCGCTTGCGGTTTTGCCACTGGCGAACTTGTCGGGCGATCCTTCTCAGGATTATTTCTCGGATGGGATGACCGATGCGCTGATCACGGAGCTGTCGCACATCCGGAAGCTGCGAGTGATTTCGCGTACATCGGTGATGCAATACAAACGAACGCAAAAATCATTGGAGGACATTGCGCGGGATTTGAGCGTGGACGCGGTGGTGGAAGGCTCGGTGGTACGCGCGAACGGGCGGGTGCGTATTTCTGCGAAGCTGATTCAGACGTCGATCGAACGGACCTTGTGGGGCGACAGCTACGAGCGGGATTTCACCGACGTGCTGGCGCTGCAAAGTGATGTGGCGACTGCCATTGCGCGGGGAATCCGGGTGGAACTGTCCGAGCCCGAGGCGTCGCAACTCGCGAATCGACGAACGGTGGTTCCGCAAGCGTATGAAGCGTACCTGAAAGGACGGTACGAAGTGGAGAAGCGCACGCCAGAAGGAATCACACAAGGCGTGCGTTACTACCGGGACGCAATTTCTCTGGACCCGACGTATGCGGCGGCCTACGCCGGACTGGCGGATGGCCTGCTCAACACCAGCACTTACCAGCTTCGCCCGCCAGCGGAAGTGATTCCCGAAGCGAAGCAAGCGGCGCAAAAGGCGCTGCACTTGGACGATCGTCTAGCGGAGGCGCATGCGTCGCTGGCGGCGATTCGTTTCTACCATTTGGAATGGGATGGCGTGGAGAGCGAATTCCAGCGCGCGATCGCGCTGAATCCAGGCTACGCGACGGCGATGCACTGGTATGCCTTGTCGCTGGCAGCGCAGGGGCGGAAGGAAGAGTCCATCACGGAGATCAAGCTGGCGCGAGACATCGATCCTCGGTCGCTGATCATCAACGCGAACGTGGGATGGTGCTACTACCTGGCGGGTGACGCGGGCCGGGCGATCGAGGAGGAAAAGAACACGCTGCGGATCGATCCGGGATTCGTGGTGGCCCATGGGTATCTCGGGCAGGCGTACCTGCAGAAAAAATTGTACGTGCAGGCCATCGAGGAATTTCGCAACACCGTTTCGCTATCGCCGGGCGAGCTGTCGCGCAAGGCCGATTTGGGCGCGGCCTATGCACAGGCAGGCAAGGATGAGCAAGCGCAGGAGGTCCTTCAGGAGTTTTTGCGAACGCCGAAAGGAAAATACATTTCTCCCTATGCCTGGGCGATGCTTTATGCGGGTATGGAGCGAAAAGCCGAGACGCTCGGGTGGCTGGAGAAAGCGTTCGTGGAACAAAACGCCAGGATGGTGAACCTGGCGGTGCATCCGCAATTTGCGTTCTTGCGAGGAGATGCCGGGTTTGAGGATCTGCTGGTGCGCATGAATGTGCCGGCGAATTTACGGCATCCGGTGGTGTCTCGGGGACCAGCGAAAACGGGTGGCCATCTCCAAAAACGATGACCCTTGACGTGAAGTAGCTCGCTGGTTACACTCGCCGCGCCCAGTCTGAAATCCGCTGCGCCGAACAGATATACCAACCATCTCCCATTTCTCGGTTTTTGTTGGATTGGAGGCACGCATGGCGAAAACGAAATTGAAGGCATCTCTGTCGCCCATTGCCGCGCAAATCGATAAAACCGCGGTGCAACTCAAATCGCTGAGGTCGCAGGCTTCTTCCGCGGGTCAGAAGAAGATCGACCTGGAGATCAAAAAGTTAAAGAAAATTCGGAAAGGACTAGCAGCGATTTGCCACAACATGACAGTCTTTTTCGACGCTTCGAGCAAGGAGTAAGGCGGTTGGGCGCGCGAAGATCGTGAGTCGTGGACCCCGATCGCGTCTGCAGGCTCGTCCGCGCGGAACAAGGCCCGGCCCAAAGGGGGATCAGGTCTGCTATCGACGAGCCCCTTTTGTGATTTCGTACTGGCGCGAGGGCCAGCTCGTTTTTGAGAATTTCTTGACGCAACGGCGGGTCGCTGCCAGTCCACTTACATCGACAATCCTTCACTTTTTCGATCGCCACCGGCCACTTCGGGCCTTGTGTGCCGCTTTGACCGAGTACACTCCGGGATCTTTACAGTACGCCGTGCGGATGCTGGCGCGGCATTCACTGCTGCAGCGCCAGGGAGAGAAGCCACAGACGGGCGAAAAGGAACTGGGGGCTTGGAGCCAATGGAATCCGGCGGCGGGATTTTTTCATCTGTCGACGAAAAACTTGCCGTTCGAACGGGACGCCGCGAAGGAGTTTCGGGGCTTGCTTCAGTTGGCAAAGTCGAAGCCAATCCCTAGGCCTGTTAAACGCTATCGGAAAGAGCCGCAGGTTCGGTTGCCGGCGCCAGCTGCCGAATCCGAATTTCCGCGCGCGTTGGTCGAGCGGCGGACTTGGCGGAAATTCTCCAAACGTCCCGTGGGACTATCTCTACTCGGTCAGTTACTCGGCCTGACGTGGGGCGTAAGGCGATGGGTGGAGATTCCGAGGATTGGCTCCGTCGCCGTGAAGACATCGCCTTCGGGAGGCGCACTGCACCCGATCGAGGCATACGTGTTGGCGCGCAACGTCGACGGCTTGCGGCCGGGTATCTACCACTACAATGGTGGCGATCATCGGCTGGAGCTTTTGCGCGCTGGGGCCAACTCGCGGCAGATAACGGACTACCTGGCGAATCAATGGTGGTACGGTGGGGCGGCGTTCGTGGTTTTCATGGCCGCGGTATTCGCGCGCACGCGATGGAAGTATGATTACGCCCGAGCTTATCGAGCCGTTTTGATTGAAGCAGGGCACTTGTGCCAAACGTTTTGTTTGACGTCTACGTGGCTTGGCGCGGCTCCCTTTTGCACGATGGCATTTGCGGATTCGAAGATCGAAAACGCGCTCGGGCTTGACGGGATTTCGGAATCCGTCGTGTACGTGGCGGGGGCCGGGCTGCGGCCGGAGAACGACAAGCGGGCGCACTTGCTCAGCGGGAGCGCAATCTCCAGGCTGAATCTCTGAGCGATTACGGCGGTTCGCCGAGAAGCGGCGTTAGTCCGAAGGTGCACCGTCGAAGAAGGCATTCATTTTTGGGGCGGTCTTGCAGGCGTTCGAAAGAATTTGGCGGCTCTGTTCGAGCGCCTGGAGTCTCAGGTCCAGCCGCTTCCGATCATTTGCGCCGACCGAAGAGCGAATAGCTTTGAGCTTTCTCTCCCTTTTTTCGATTGCCGTGATGACCGGCCCCAGCGATTCTACTTCGTAGCGTTGTTGCCGCATGTAGCCTCCTAACTGAGGAACTTCGCCCGAATCGATCGGCAAGATCCCGAGCTCCGGCGAAGCATGAAACCGAGAGCGGCACGCTATCAGCGGTGCTGGTAGTTGTCAATTGCTGGCTGGTTGAAACCGACGGTGCTGCGGCGATGGAGCGCGCGGCTATCGCGCGGCGATATCAACGGAAGCTTGGGTGGTCTCCCAATCCAGGTGCAGCGTGCAACCGGAGCCGCTCTGGTCGAAGGAGATGGTAAAGTTCGCCAGCGACACGGAGCGCTGGGAAACTTTCATGTCGATGCGGGCAAAGTCGGAGCCTTGGCCAGGATAGGGAACGCCCCACTCTCCGGTTTTCTTGCTGATGATCAGCGTCCACTGGTTAGCATTCGGAATGGTGAACATCGTATAGCTGCCCGCGGGCACTGCCGTACCACCGACGTTGAGGTTGGTGTCGGTCACGAAGGTAGTAGCTTCGTTGGCTCCGGCGCGCCAGACCTCGCCGTAGGGAACCAGTCCACCGTAAATCTTGCGGCCATTCGCTCGCGGGCTCGAATAATCAATGGTCAGCGTTTTTCCGCCGGTTAGTTTGCACTCCGCCTTAGCCGGTGGGCTGGGGCGTTTGCTCTTATCTTGCTGCGCTACGATTGTCGCCGCACAAAGCGCGAGACTCACGAACAGGGTGGTACAAGATATAATGATGTTTCGCATGGTAATCTTCTCCCTCAGAAAGTGCTTGCGGATTGCCGCCTTGCAGCAGGCATACTGCCATGCCGAGACGCGACTTCCAAGCATTAGCTGAGACGCACGGGCGGCCTCCGAGGGTAGCGGACAGCAATCTGACCGTGGAATGGAGTGTTTTTGATTGATGGTGATTTCTTTACAGTCTTGTAAGTATTGTGTTAGCCTGAATTAGTCGAAGAGAAAAGGAAAATTCAGGGGACGACGGAGAGGGGCACTTGAGCGAAGCCAAATCAGTGTTGATCGAACAGTTCCGGGCCCATGTTAAAGATACAGGTTCACCCGAGGTGCAGATTGCACTTTTGAGTGAACGGATCAGCTACCTGACGACGCATCTCAAGTCCCACGTAAAGGACCATGCATCCCGGCGCGGATTGATCATGATGGTCAACAAGCGCCGCCGCCTGCTGGACTATCTTAACCGGCGTGACCCGGATCGGTATCGCGAGATTGTTGAACGCCTTAGTTTGCGCAAGTAGCCGCTCTGTTTTGGAGCGAATCTACCGAGCTTCCGCGAAGCTACAATTTAAAATCTGTCTGTCGGCAGTGGTGTGGCTGCCCGTGGAACCGTTGCGCGTTCGTCCGTAAACTAGGACGGAGCTTGTTGTGGTGTGATTGGGCGTATTTCGTCAGCCTCGCATAATACTCACCTCATCTCTTTTCCGGCGAAAGCGGAGACAAAAAGTCTGCGCAAGAACGTTCCGCGCGAACGCGGAGCCAAAGGAAATCATCTATGTCTGAAAATAAAATCACGCCAGCGCCGCACTCGGTAACTGTCGAAGTTGGCGGGCGTCCCTTGATCCTGGAGACCGGCAAGATCGCCAAACAAGCCAACGGAGCCATTACTGCGCGTTATGGCGACACGGTGGTGCTGACGACGGCCTGCATGTCGCCTACTGCGAACGATCGCGACTTCCTGCCGTTGACCGTCGATTACCGAGAAAATACGTATTCCGCGGGCAAGATTCCTGGCGGGTTTTTCAAGCGAGAAGGCCGGCCTTCGGAGAAAGAGGTTCTCACCTCGCGCTTGATCGATCGTCCGATGCGGCCGCTGTTTCCGGAGTCGTGGCGCAACGAGACGCAGATCGTGAGCATGGTGCTGTCGGCTGACAGCGCGAATGACCCCGACGTGATTGCCGTTACCTCGGCGTCCGCCGCGGCGTACTGCTCGGATCTTCCGTTTGAGACCCCGATTGCAGCAGTGCGCGTGGGATTGCTGAACGGCCAATTGGTGGTGAACCCGACGGTGGCCGAACAAAAGACCAGCTTGCTGAACATCGTGATCGCGGGCTCCGAAGAGGGCATCGTGATGGTGGAATCGGGAGCGCTGGAGGTTTCGGAAGAAGCCGTTGTTGACGCACTGGAGTTTGGCCACACCGAAATCAAGAAGATCGTGGCCGCGATTCGCGAATTGCACGCGCAACTGAAGCCGAAGAAAGTTGTGGTCGCGCCGCTTCCGTTCGACCAGGCGCTCTACACCGAGATTGAGAAAAAGTACGGAGCAAAGCTCAAAGATGCGTTGAACACCGAAAAGCATCCGAAGAAAGAAAGCTATCACCTTGTTGATGAGCTGAAAGCCGAGATCGTGAATGCGATTCCCGAGGATGACGAAGAGAAGCGCACGCTGGCCAAGAGGGCGTTTGAGAAGCTGCGGGAGAATATTTTCCGCGACGAGATATTGAACGCGCGGCGCCGGCCCGACGGGCGAGAGTTCGACAAGATTCGCAGAATCACCTGCGAGGTTGGCTTGCTGCCCCGCGTGCATGGCTCGGCGTTGTTTACGCGTGGCGAAACGCAGGCCCTCGCAACCCTGACGCTGGGCACCAAGGAAGATATGCAGCGGCTCGATCTGCTGTTCGAGCAGGACCAATTCAAGCGCTTCCTGCTGCACTATAATTTCCCGCCGTTCAGCGTCGGCGAGGTGAAATTCCTCCGCGGGCCCGGACGACGTGAAATCGGCCACGGTGCGCTTGCCGAACGCGCGTTGGTGAACTTGCTTCCGCCGGAAGCGGACTTCCCCTACGCGATGCGTCTGGTATCGGACATTCTGGAATCGAACGGATCGTCATCGATGGCTACGGTTTGCGGCGGCTCCTTGGCACTGATGGACGCCGGTGTGCCCATCAAGTCGCCCTGCGCGGGTATCGCCATGGGGCTCGTCGTGGGCGACAACAACAAATACTCGATCTTGACCGACATCGCCGGAGCGGAAGATCACTACGGTGACATGGACTTCAAGGTCGCGGGTACGCGTGCGGGCATCACCGCGCTGCAGATGGACATCAAGGTTCTGAACATCAGCATCGGCATGATGCGCGAAGCTCTTGCCCAGGCGAAAAAAGCGCGGCTCGAAATCCTGGATACCATGGACGCGACGTTGAGCTCGCACCATGAGGAGATTTCCGCGTACGCTCCGCGTCTGTATAAGCTAAAGATTCCTCAGGACAAGATCCGCGATTTGATTGGGCCTGGCGGCAAGAAGATCAAGTCGATCATCGAAGTTACTGGCGTCAAGATCGACGTGCTGGAAGACGGCACAGTGCACATCTTCTCGACCAGCGGGGCCGGCGGAGATCAAGCGTTGCAGATGGTGCGCGACGTGACCGCTTCGGCGGAGATCGGCAAAACCTATCTCGGCAAGGTCGTGCGGCTTGCGGAGTTTGGTGCTTTCGTGGAACTTTTCCCGGGCACCGATGGCTTGCTGCACATCAGCGAAATCTCCGAGCATCGCATCCGGGATGTTCGCGACGAACTGAAACTGGGTGACCAGGTGCTGGTTAAGGTGCTTTCGATCGAGGGCAACAAGGTCCGGCTGTCGCGCAAGGCACTGATCCGCGAAGCTCGCGAAAAACAGGCCAAGAAGGAAGCGGCGGGTGGCGGGGGCAGCACAGCCACCACGATCGGCGAATAAATTCCGTTCGCGTGATCTATAACGGGAAAGGCCTGGCTCCGCGCCGGGCCTTTTTCGCTTTCTCAGGGTCTGTTCGTACGCTTCAGTTTGCGAGCGAGCGCTTCTTGCAATGAACGGCGTCGAGGGCGCCCCATAGCGCATTTAGCGCTTCCTGAGCGGTCGCAACGATCTCTTCCTCATCTCCATCCGCATGTTCTTCGAGCCAAGCGCGCCATGCGGCGCGATGGGCCTTGTCCGCTTCTTCGTGAATGGTGAAGTAGGCGAGCGCCTCAGGCTGCTCGATTCCGTAAAATTTCTTCAAGCCGTCGATTTTGGTTGACGCAATTTCCGGTACTTGACCCTCGTACGCGTACAATGCCGCAACCGCTTCGGCTACGGGACGATCGCCGCAAATCTCACGGAAGGTTGCAACCACGGCCTGGGTCCCGGGAAGCGCCGGGCAGCACGCGATGTCCTCTTCGGCCACGCCAACGGCGGAGGCAAAGTCGCGCCAAAGTTTGGGATGCGGGCCGGCTGGATCCTCTTCTTCGGCAAGATTCTCCATCACAATGCTGCGCAGCGGACCTTCTGTGCGCGAGGCCAGAACGCGTAGATGTTTCGGAAAAGCTTCGACGTGACGATAATACTGGGTCGCGTAAAGTTGCAGCGCCTCGCGGCTAAGCTTGCCCGCTTGCCAATCCTGGTAAAAGGGATGCTTCAGCAGATTTTTTTCGGCAATTGCCGCATCCAAGCGTGCCATCAAATTTGCGTTGGCCATTCTTGTTTGTCTCCACCGCGGCCCGTACATTCGCTTTCGCCGCGTGATCTTCCAATGGGGCGCATTGTAGCAAGATTTTTCGCGATTTGCTGGTACTAGCGTACGGCCACACATCGCTGCCGGTCGAAATGCATAGCTAAGAGATGGAATGAATCAGCAGGTGCTGCCGAATTATTGGCGATCTTGCGAGGAAGCGGAGCCGCAAGTGCCTAAAGGTCAGTGTCTTACGAGTCCTTTTCGCTGACGCGCTGGATATCGGCGCCGACGCCGCTCAGCTTTTCGACGATGCGCTCATAACCACGGTCGATATGATAGACGCGGTCGATAATCGTTTCGCCGCTGGCGACAAGCCCCGCAAGGACTAGCCCTGCGCTTGCGCGCAAATCGGACGCTTGCACGGTGGTGCCTGACAGTTGCGCCGGTCCGCGCACCACGGCGCGCCGCCCGTCGACCGAAATACTTGCGCCCATGCGCACCATTTCGCTGGCGTGCAAGTAGCGGTTCTCAAAGATCGTTTCGGTGATCACCGATGCGCCTTTCGCCTGAGTGGCCAGCGCCATGTATTGCGCCTGCATGTCGGTTGCGAAACCCGGATACTCCTCGGTTGTCATATCGGCGCCAATCAACTTCTCCGCCGGGCGTACGCGCAGCGTCGTTTTGTCGATGGTGTCGATACGCACTCCGGCCTGCTGCATCTTGGAGATGATGGCGCCCAGGTGTTCCGGCGCGCAGTTGGTTATGGTCAGATCACCGTCGGTAATCGCTCCCGCCACGAGAAATGTTCCTGCCTCGATGCGATCGGGGATTACCGAATGCTCTGTGCCGTGAAGTTTCTCGACGCCGCGGATTCGAAGTGTTGAGGTCTCATCGCCCTCGATCTGTGCGCCCATTTTCCGCAACATCACCACAAGGTCGGTCACTTCCGGCTCGCGCGCGGAATTTTCGAGTATCGTCTCCCCGTCCGCGAGCACCGCGGCCATGAGGATATTTTCCGTCCCGGTCACGGTGATTTTCTCGAAGACGATGTGCGCGCCTTTGAGCCGGCCGTAATTTGGAACTTTGGCTTCGATGTAACCGTGAGACATCGTAATTTCCGCGCCCATTTTCTCGAGCGCCGAAAGGTGCAGGTCCACCGGCCGGGCGCCAATCGCGCAGCCCCCGGGCAGGGAAACGTGAGCGACGCCCGCGCGGGCAATCGCAGGGCCCAGCGTCAAAATCGATGCCCGCATGGTCTTCACCAACTCGTACGGAGCCACCGCGTCATTCAGAGTCACCGCTTCGATCACGTAATCGCTTGCGGGAATGTCCGTAACAGAAACTCTCGCCGACATGAACGCCAGCAGTTTGCTCATGGTGATCAGATCGCGCACTTTCGGAATGTTGTGCAGGGTGACTTTTTCCGGCGTCAACAAGCACGCCGTCATGCACGGCAACGCCGAATTCTTCGCGCCACTGATGGCCACGCCTCCCCGCAACGGCTTCCCACCTTTGATCAAAAACTTGTCCATGCGCTCTCACTCTCCCAAAGCTTGTCGCAGATTTCCTTTTGCCAATGCCAATCGCGCCTGCGCGCCCTTCGCATCAACGCCGTTTTTCAGCATCGTCAACGCCACGCGCAGATTGTGGCCAGATTGACGCAAAGCGTGTTCCGCCGCCGACGGGTCCGCGCCGCTAGCTTCGGTCAGGATTCGCAAGCCTCGCTGCCGAAGCTTGTGATTGGTCAACGCCAGATCAATCATCAAGTTTTCATAGATGTGTCCGAGGCGCACCATCGCGGCCGTAGAGAGCATGTTCAGGACCATTTTTTGCGAGGTTCCCGCTTTCAGCCTAGTCGAGCCGGTAACGACCTCAGGTCCTACGTCGGTCGCGATGACGATTTGCGCGTCGCGACGGATGGGAGCTCTACGGTTTGACGTGACGGCCACAGTCGTCGCGCCGTGTTTGCGCGCAAATGCTAGGGCACTTAACACATAAGGCGTCGTTCCGCTGGCTGCGATACCTACGACCACGTCGTCGCGTGTAACTTTCCGGGCTCGTAAGTCCCGAACCGCATTGGCGGCCGAGTCTTCCGCGCCTTCGACCGCTCCGGCCACCGCTTTTCTGCCCCCCGCGATCAACGCTTGCACGACATTGGGCGAAACCCCAAACGTTGGCGGGCACTCGGCCGCATCCAATACCGCCAGCCGTCCGCTGCTTCCGGCGCCAACATAAAGCAAGCGGCCACCTTTGCGAATGCTCGCGACGATGGCATCCACAGCCCGTGCAATGGATGGAATTTCGCGCCCGACTGCTGCTGGCACCTTGCGGTCTTCCCGGTTCATTAGCCGCAGAATTGCCAGAGTTGGCAGGCGATCCAGTCGGCGCGATGCTGGATTGCGATGCTCCGTGCGCCGGCGCTCCTGGGGCAGACTGGGCATCCTGCCATTATATCTGCCGCCAAGAATCAAAATCGACGCGGCGCGTAAAGAGCACAGGTCGTGGCGCGAGAACGTTAACGGGTAGGAACTGCCGGTGTGGCGAAGCCCAGGGCTTGCATTACGGCGTCGTGCAGTGCCGGACGGACTTGCGCGATTTTCTGGTTCTCCCGGGTCGGATTCACGCGGTTCGTCAGCAACACGACGAAAAGCAGGCGGTCCGGGTCGATCCAGATGGAAGTGCCGGTAAACCCGGTGTGGCCGAAGCTATGTGCGGAGAAATAGTGTCCGCTGGAAGATCCTTCAGTAGGCACCACCCAGCCCAGTGTGCGTGTTCCATTCGAAAGCGGTTGTGGCTCGGTGAATTGTGCGACTGTGGCTCGCTTCAATACACGGTGATGTGCATAAACACCGCCGTTCAGCAGCATCTGGCAGAACGCAGCCAGATCCGGCGCGGTGCTAAAAACTCCCGCATGTCCCGAAACGCCGCCCATCGTGAACGCGTTTTCGTCGTGGACTTCGCCTTGCACCACCCGATGGCGCAAGTTCCGGTCGAATTCGGTGGGCGCGATCCAAGGCCAGAGATTTTTCGCCGGGCGGTACGTCGTGTCCTTCATGCCCAGCGGCGAGAAGATTTGAGCCTTGGCGAGATCGTCCAAAGTGCGTCCGGTCAGCCTCTCGATGATCTCCGCCATCAAGATGATCCCGAGATCGGAGTAAACCTCTTTTGTTCCGGGTTCGTAGTCGAGCGCTTCGGCGAAAATCCGGCTCACCGTTTCCTGCTTGCTCTTGGAAGTGCGCCAATATTCTTTAAACGGGGGGAGCCCCGCTGTGTGCGTTAGAAGATGGCGAACCGTAGCCTTGTGCCGCCACTCAAGATCCTGGCCGTTCGCACTAGCCACCCATTCCGGCAAGTAGCGCTCGACTTTGGCGTCCAGATCCAACGGAACTGGGAAGTCACCTTCGACCAGTTTCGCCGCCAGCGTTGTGGTCACCACTACTTTCGTCAGTGAAGCGATGTCGTACATCGTTCGAACGTCAACGGCGGGAGCGTTTCCTTCATAGCTCAGGTTGCCGAAGGCGTGAATTGCCACTTTGCCCCGATAGCCCACAGCCAGCGTCGCGCCAGGAAACGCTTTGTCAGCGACGGCATTTTCAATCACGGTGAAGGCTGGCTGGAGCAGGGCCTCGCCGCGAACGTCCATAGGCTGCACGGTCATGGGATTCGCCGCGAGTTCCAAGCCAAATCCTGCCTTCATGTCCACGCCGGGGATCGTGACCGGCAGATGCCCGCGCACCGGAATCTGCGCGAACAGGGCTCGGGCAATGGATACTTGTGCAACGTCGCTGATGCCAAACGCTGCCAGCCAGGTTTGCGCCTGCGGGAAGCGCTCTATCAAATACGGACTCCCGAATCCCAGGGTGATGACCGGCTTCCCACTTTGGTAGATTCGGTCCGCGAACGCAGCTTGCTCGGCGGGAACATCGACGTTGCCCTTGCGGTCACTCACGCGCACAAACAGTGCCAGAAGTGCCACATCATACGTGTCCGGGGAAGGCAATTTCAGCGTATCGGCGTTGATGAAGCGGGTGTCGGCGCGCAGAGTGGTGACGCTGTCGAAGCGTGATTTTAACTCGCGCTCCAAATCTTCACCAGGATACGGCTCGGGATCTGCATAAAACGCCAGTAGCAACGCACGGCTGGGCTTGGTCCCGTCGAGCGGCAAAAGATGCTGAGTATCACGCAGTAGCGTCACGCCGCGATCGGAAATTTCCTGCGCTTCGGCCTGCCAGGCGACACTTCCCAATTTTTGATTGATCGCATTCACATCCACCTGACGATTCTTGTCCAGCCCGAGGTTCGCCTTCGCCTCTAAGATCCGCCGCACGGAGGCGTCCAGCCGCTCGATCGAGATTCGCCCGGAGCGAACCGCGGCTTGCAATCCTTCGAAAGCTGCGTCCGGCACAGGGGGCATCAGCAGCGCGTCGGCTCCAGCCAGGACCGCGCGCACGGCCGCTTCGCCTGGTGCATAGCGCACCGTGATCCCACCCATATCCATCGCATCGGTGACCACCAAGCCCTGAAAGTGCAGTTCGTCGCGAAGTAGACCTGTCAGAATGTGCGAAGAAAGTGTTGCGGGCGTATTCGGGTCCGGCTCCAGCGACGGCACGGACAAATGTCCGGTCATGATGCTGCCTACGCCAGCGGAAATAGCCGCGCGGAAGGGGACTAGCTCCAGTTGCTCGAGTCGCTCGCGGTTCGCATGGATCACCGGCAAATCGATGTGCGAATCGCTCGCGGTATCGCCGTGACCCGGAAAATGTTTCGCCGTAGCCAGGCCGCCGTTCTCTTCCACGCCGCGAACAAACGCGCTCACATATTCCGCCACCCGCGCCGGATCCTCTCCGAACGATCGCGTATTAATGATGGGGTTACCGGGATTGTTGTTCACATCGGAAACGGGCGCATAAATCCATTGAATTCCGACAGCGCGCGCTTCCAGCGCGGTAATCTTTCCCATGGTGTAAGCGTCTGCGGTATTGCCTCCCGCTGCCAGCGCCATCGCGGTGGGAAACGACGTGCCTTCATCCAACCGCATGCCCGCACCACGCTCGAAATCGGCGCCAATCAGCAACGGCAGCTTCGATTTTGCCTGCAACTGGTTGATCAGCACAGCGGTCGGATAGACCTGGCTCTTCACGATGCCGAGCGGAGAACCTTGCGTAATGTTGATGAACCCGCCACAGTGCAGATCGTTGACATCGTGCATCATCTGCGCGTACGCGGCCGCGTCGGTCGGCGTGAAGCTGCCGTGGTAGGTGGTGAAGAGCAACTGGCCGATTTTCTCGTCCACGCTCATTTTGTGCAGCGTAGCCTGGGCCCATTTGCTGGCCTCGGACGCTGTACCGCGCGTCTGTTTTTTCGCGGAAGCGCGCTGCGCGGCGTCAGGAATCTTGGCGGAAGTGTGGGCCATAAAAACAATCAGCGCGGCGGGAAGCCAAAACAAAAGGCCGGCTCTGCGTCCTTTCATCAATCAGAAGTTCCCCAAGCGAAACGTAGACACAGAGTTTGTATATAACACACGCACATCACGTGAACAACGCAACTCCAACTGCAACGTTCCACAATATCATTGTTGTTTGGATGGCAAAGGTGCCCGAGTGCCTCGACGATCTGGTTTGCTGAGATCTGCTTCTCATACGCTTCTTTGTCTCACGATCACGGCCGTTTCTTGTGCCCCCACGCAAGCTACCACCAAGCACTCCCGCCCTGGACGCGTGCAGGTCGGCATCGACGTCCTCGAATCCGAAAAATTTGCGGCGCTGCGCGGAAAACATGTTGGCCTCATCACGAATCATACGGGCCTGGACGCCCAGGGCCGCAGCACGGTTGATCTCCTCTTGCGTGCTCCGGGCGTTCAGTTGGTCGCTTTGTTCAGCCCGGAACATGGCCTTGCGGGGCGCAACGATGAGCGCGTCTCCTCAACGAAAGACGCCGCCACCGGCCTGCCTATTTACAGTCTCTACGCCGAGACGCTGCGCCCAACCGACGCGATGCTGCAAGGCATCGACACCCTTATTTTCGACGTACAGGACGCAGGCGTGCGCTTCTACACCTATCTCACCACCATGGGCTACTGCATGGAAGAAGCCGCCAAGCGCAACATCGCTTTTTACGTTCTCGACCGTCCCAATCCATTGGGCGGGGAAATCGTCGAGGGCCCTGTCCTCGACGCGGACAAAACCAGTTTCACCGCCTATTTTCCGCTTCCCGTTCGCTACGCCCTGACCATTGGGGAGATCGCCAAATTCTTCAACGCCGAAAACCACATCAACTGCGATCTGCACGTGGTGGAAATGAAAAACTGGCACCGCAATTATTTCTATGAGAGCACCGGCATCCGTTGGCTTCCTCCATCTCCGAACCTGCGTACGCTTAACGGTTCGATCCTCTACCCCGGCCTGGAGATTCTGCAGAATGCTGGCGTTTCCGTCGGCCGCGGCACCGAAACACCGTTCGAAGAGTTCGGCGCCCCATGGATCAACGGAGACGAGGTCGCGGCTGCCCTCAACGCCCAGCATCTCCCAGGTCTCCGTTTCACCGGCCAGCCGTTCATACCCGTCGTTGGCCTATACAGTGGGCAACGGTGCGGCGGTGTCGCCATTCGCGTTGGCGACAAGCAGGCCGTGCGTTCGATGCGTATGGGCATCGAAATCGCCACGATCCTGAAAAAGCTCTACCCCGACAATTTTGACCCAGCGAAGCTCATGATTCTGGTCGGCAACGCGGAAACGATCCAGCAACTTCAAGAAGGAGCGGCTCCCGAGCAGATCACTGCCCGCTGGTCCAGCGACCTGAACACCTTCGATGCCGTCCGTCGCAAGTATTTCCTCTACAAGTAAGGCCTTTCCTGCGTGCAGGTGATCGGATGGGTAGCGCATTGGCAAGGGGCGCCAGCCGATACGCTGCTAAGGTTTGCAAGCCAGCACACGCAGCCCGAGCGGAGCGAGGGATCTGCTTCTCGCTGCCCCTACCTCACTATTTCGTTGTCTCGTTCCTTCCTCTTCTCCGCCTAGCCTGTGCTAAAGTCTTTTTCGTGATGCGCATCGTCTCCCTCCTTCCCTCCGCCACCGAGATACTCTTCGCCCTCGGCTTCGACCGCGAAGTGGTCGGCGTCAGCCACGAATGCGATTTCCCAGCCGCCGCCCGCACCAAGCGAGTGGTCATTCAATCGCGAATAGCGCACGACGCAACCCCTGCGGAAATCGACCGCCAGGTCCGCGAATACGTCTCGCGCGGCGAAAGCCTTTATGCCGTCGATGCCGAAGCTCTCGAAGAACTAAAGCCAGACCTGATCGTCACCCAGGATTTATGTCACGTCTGCGCGGCGTCGCCTGACGACCTCGCCACGGCCCTCACGCGTTTCACCCAGCGTCCGCAGGTGCTTTGCCTCAGTCCGCTGGATCTCGGCGACGTCTGGCGCGACATTTTGTGGGTCGGCGAAGAAACACGTTGCGGCCATGCGGCCGAGTCTCTACTCCAGAAAATTGGAGAAAAACTCGGCGAGGTCGAAAACTTGACCGAGAATGTTTCGAGTCACCCGCGGGTGGCCTTCCTCGAATGGCTGCAGCCGTTTTACGTCGGCGGCCATTGGGTGCCCGAAATGCTCCAGCGTGCCGGCGGTATCGACGTTTTCGGCAGCCCGCGCAAGCCCACGTTCCGTGTCACCTTGCAGGACATCGTGGAAGCCACGCCGGACGTCATTCTCGTTTCTCCGTGCGGCTACAGCGCCGAGCAAGGCCGCAACGAATACCACACCATGGACTTCCCTGACCAGTGGAACGCAATCCCGGCGGTTCGCAATGGCCGCGTTTACGCGCTGGAAGCCAACGGCTACTTTTCGCGCTCCGGTCCGCGCCTCGCCACGGGCATCGAGATTTTGGCGAAAGCCCTGCATCCATCTCTTGAGGTCAGCCAGGAAGCCCAGAACGCCATTCTGCCAATCGCGAGGGCAACCAGTGCAGCGCGCGCCGCGTCGGCGTGAACTCAAAAAACCGCAGTTCGAATGCTTGTTTTCATACTGGAGGGACACACACATGCAAAGACGAACGTTTCTCACTTCCTCGCTCGCCGCGGCAGCGCTAAGCACCGCGGCGGTGGCGAATTCGCAAAGCTCGCAGTCGGCCTCCAATGCAAAAGGCCGGCTGTATTACGAATTGCGGCGCTATCAACTCTCGAGCGGTCCGCAGAAAAAACTCTGCGACGACTTTTTTCAGAATGCCCTGATTCCCGCCGTGAATCGCCTGGGGATCACTCCCGTCGGTGTGTTCAACCTCGCCATCGGTCCGGAAACGCCCACCATCTATGTTTTGTTGCCGACTCCTTCGCTGGAGACTCTAGTCAATGTGGAAGCGCGTCTAGCGCAAGACGCGGACTACGTGAAAACAGGTGCGGCATTCTTGAACGCGCCCGCGACCGAGCCAGCTTTCAATCGTATGGAAAGCTCGCTGATGATCGCCTTCGAGAAGATCCCCGGAGTAACGCTCCCCACGGCCACAGCGACGAACGGCCCGCGGGTCTTCGAACTCCGCACCTATGAAAGCCCTAGCGATCAGGATCACAAACGTAAGGTGGAGATGATGCAGTCCGGCGAGGAAGCCATCTTCGCCAAAGCCGGTTTCTCGCAGGTCTTCTACAGCGACACACTAATCGGCCCGCGCCTGCCGAACCTAACCTATATGCTCAGCTACGAAAGCGTAGCCGTGCGCGACAAACTCTGGACCGCGTTCGCAAACGCCCCCGAATGGAAGGCGATGCAGGCCCTGCCGCGCTACGCTTTCGAGAGCATCGTCTCGAACATCACCAACGTCATTCTGACGCCGGCGCCGTATTCGCAAATCTAGCCGCTGCCTTTTGATTTCGGGACGTCCAATACTTGTAAAAGGGAAGTCCGGCCAAAATCAGCAGCAGCCCGATTGACGAACGCCCGGGCCGCTCCAGCCAGATATTGACGGTCAGTGCCAGCGCGCCCGCGACAAATAGTCCCGGCACCCACGGATACCCCCAGCACCTGTACGGTCGCGGCAAATTCGGCTCCGTGTAACGCATGCGGAACAAGGCCACCACCGCCAGCCCGTAAAATATCCAACCCGCAAAAATGAAAAGACTCGTCAGCTCTTCAAACGTTCCTGTAAGCGCCATTAGACTCGCCAGCACGCCTTGAAAAATCAGCGCCCGGCCCGGCGTGCGATATTTCGGGTGGATGCCATCGGCGATTCGGAAAAAGATCCCATCGCGTGCCATCGCGTACGGCGGGCGCGCTCCGCTCAGCACCGAGGAATTCATCGACCCGATCGCCGAGATCACCATCGCCACCGTGATCCACGCCGCCGCGCCCCGACCGGCCACGCGCTCCACCACGTCCGAGGCAATGTGCGGCGAAGCCGCCACACTCGCAAAAGGAAGCACCTTCAGACAAGCCGCGCTAAACAGAAAATAGATCAGCGCCACAACGGACACTCCGCCAACCAAAGCGCGCGGAAAATTCCGTGCCGGATCCTGCACTTCCGACCCGACAAGGTTTAGATCTTCCCATCCGTCATAAGCCCACAGCGCCGCAGCGAGTGCCGCGAGGAACGCGCTGAAAACTCCTCCCGTGAATGCGGCCGGCCAAATCGGATCGGGCGCGTGAGCAGCCGGCGCCGGCGAAAAAAAAGCCACGCCGATCACAATCGCCACCGAAACAATCTTGATCGCGGTCAAGAAAACCTGCACCGCTCCGCCAAGCCGCACGCCCAGATAGTTCACTGCCGTCATGATCGCGAGCCAAAGCACGGCCACAGGCTGCGCCCACGTAAAAACAAAGTCATATGGCTTCAGCCAACCGGTCAATCCGGGAACGGCGATGCGCAGCGTGAAAATCGGCGTCGCGACTCCCGGCAAGAGGAATCCCAGAAACCGCACCAATCCTGCCGCAATCGAGGAGAGTGACGACGGCCGGCCCACGATCGAATGCATCCACCCGAACAGAAATCCCCACACGGGGCCGAATCCGCGCCGCAAATAGGCGTACTCGCCTCCCGCTTCGGGAATCGCCGCCCCCAACTCCGCAAACGACAGCGCCCCAAACAGCGAAAGAATCGCCCCCACAATCCAAGCTGCAAAAACAACCGAAACAAATCTCCCCTCGCGCGCCATCTCTGCCGGCTTCAGAAAAATTCCCGTGCCGATCATCGTGCCGACAACGATCGCTGCCGACGCCCAGGCGCCTAACCCGCGCACTAGTTCCAACCGCTTCTCGCTCACAAGTCCTCTCGAAACTCACAACGCGTGCAACCACTCTTTGCAGGGGCGCAGCACGGCTGCGCCCCATCACGGCAAGATCGTCACTAAGCCACGATCCGTTTTTCTCCCATCATCCGACTCACCACCGCCCCAACCGCGAACGTAACGCACGATCCAATCATCGCGTACCAGGTAAACGCAACCTGTGTAAGTTGCAGCACGCACAAGATCGTAGCCAATCCAAAAAACATGCCCGTCACAGCCCCCAAAGCGGTCGCCCGTCGATCCAAAGTCCCCAACAAGAACAATCCCAGCAAACTTCCCAGCGGCAGCGCCGCGACGGTCAACCCCGTCTCCAGCAAAGGCCCCCACTTCACAAAGCCAAACGCCATCAACACCAATCCCCAAACCAACGTTATCCACCGCGAACGCCGCATGAAATCCGCGGGCTCCGCCGCCTGCCCGCGAAGCCGGGAGAAATCCAGGATGCTCGACGCCGCCAGCGAATTCAACGACCCGCTGGCATTCGACATCGCCACCGCTACGATCGACGCCAGCAACAGTCCCGCCAGTCCGACCGGCATTTCCCGCACGAGGAACATCGGCAAGATGCGATCCGTGCGCTCTCCCGCGGCCAGCAGTGGCGTATGTTGCGCGAAAACGTACAGCAAAACGCCAATCAACAGAAAAACCGTAAACTGCAGCAACACAATCATGCCGCTAGCCAAAAGCGCCCGCCGGCTGTCCTGTTGATCCCGCGCCGCCAGCAATCTCTGCACGATGGTCTGATCGGTCCCATGACTCGCCATCGTAAGGAACGCGCCTCCAATCACCCCGGACCAAAACGTATATTTTGTCGCCCAATGAAACGAAAAATCGAACACCTGCAGCTTGTGCCCCGCAGCCGCGGCGACCTGCGCCACCTCACTCCAGCCTCCCGGAATCCGGTGCAGCAAAACCCAAAACGTCACCGCGCTGCCCGTCAAATACAGCAGGAGTTGTACCACGTCGGTCCAGATCACCGCCTTCATCCCGCCTTCCAACGTGTAAAGCACGGTGAGCGCAATCACTACGAGCACCGCGAACCGCTCCGAGGTCCCCAATACGACGCTGACCACCAGCGCAATCGCCGACACGCGGACACCCTCCGCTACGGCCCTGGTGACCAGAAACGTCGTGGCTGCCACCGCACGCGCCCGCTGTCCAAATCGCTTCTCGATCAGCGCATACGCCGTAAAAAACTCCCCGCGAAAATAGCCAGGCAGCAAGAGCAACACGATCAGTACCCGTCCCACCAGATACCCAAACACGAGTTGCAAAAATGTCAGATTCCCGCCATAAGAAATCGCCGGCGTCCCGATGATCGTAAGTGTCGAAGTCTCCGTAGCCACAATCGAAAATGCCAGAGCCCACCAAGGCGCCGTTCGCCCACCCAGAAAATATTCACGCGCATCCTGCGATCCCCGCCGGAACCACATCCCCAGCCCAGTGATGCCCAGAAGATAGACGACCACGATCGCAAGATCGATCGGATGAATGCGCATTGCGCTACGCGGACCTCAGTGTCGCAAGCCATCCACTCGGTGTATCGTTCCGTTTGTCGTGAGAATGAGCAGGGAAGGTGTGGTACAGGCGCGCCAGCAGTCGCCAAGGTGTCTTCATCGCGCCGGAATTATACGTGTCCTGGATTCTTCCGCGAGCCTATTTTTTATAGGTCGTAAAACAAACTTGCAGCTGCCACCAGAATCCTCAATTCACTCCCAATTCCTGCCAGGTTTGCGGCTTCACTACTCCGTCGTCCTTGAGTCCCCGGGCTTCGCTGAAACTGTTTCACCAGTACGTCCGTCAGCGGACCGAACACCCCATCCCCGCCGGCATTAGAACCATTGGCAGCAAGGGCTTTCTGTAGCGTGAGAACGTCGGCACCGGTAGTTTACGGCGTCGTGAGTTCCAGGATCGGGTGTGGCGCATCTACCACCGCCGCCCTCACGGGCGGTTCGGCGGGCACCACCGTCAAGGCCGTATTGGTGATCTGCACTCCGTGAACCGTCATAAGCGTGGCAAATGGGGCTGCAACACGCTCGCATCTGCGCGTCCGCCGCTTCGCAATATGTCTTCAGCAAGAGATACAAATTCCCACTGCCCAGCGTCGTTTGACTACGCCGCAGGTCCCCACATTGCGCTATGACGCCCAGCCGGCTTCATCAAAACGTTCCGCCGCTCATGCGCTCTTCGCAACCCAATTTCCACCGTATGAACAACTCTTCCGCCGAATCGCTTATTCTTTCCCTATGCGTTTTGTCTTGGGATTCGATGGCGGCGGCACAAAGACCGAGTGCGTCCTGATGAACGAGTCGCGCCGGATTCTCGCGCGCTCCCGCTCCGGCCCCTCAAACCCATCGCGTATAGGGCTAGAGGCTGCGTTTCGAGCTTTGCAGGAGGCCGCAGAACAGGCGCTCACGGCATCTGGAGTTCCGGCCGCCGAGGTAGCGGCGATCCATGGGGGAATTGCAGGCATGGGCGTGCCCGAACTGAACTCAGGTCTGGCTCGTAAGCTGAAACAAACATTTCCGAATGCTGCGGTGGTCCTCGATACCGATCTCAGCGTGGCGCTGGCCGCAACCCAGGAACTCCCCAGTCTGGTCGTCATCGCCGGCACCGGCTCTGCGGCCATCGGCCGCCGTTCGCCCGTCCGCTTCGCTTGCGAAGGGGGACTCGGCCCATTCCTCGGGGATCCGGGCAGCGCCTACGACATCGGCCGAAAGGCTACGGTGCTCGGTTTGCGTCATTTCCGTAACCGCGAGGATTCTCCACTTGGTCGCGAAATACTCCGCGCGTTTCACTGCAACTGGCAGGAGTTGCAAAACCAGATTCGCGCGAATGCGGAGAGTGTCCTGCCAAAAATCTTTCCCATCGTCGCGAAAGCCGCAAACGAAGGCGATACGTCGGCGCAGGCGATTCTCGGTTCTGCCGCGGAAGAGCTTTTCCAACTTGCGGCCGGCGTCATCCAATCCTTGGAATTGCAGCAACAAGCGTTCTTCCTTGCGAAGGTTGGCGGCGTATTCGGCCGCAGCCCGTTTTTCGACGATCCCTTCGACGCGTTCGTCGTAAAGATCGCCCCGAAAGTTCGAATCGGTCCGTTGCCGCATCCCATCGCGGAATTCGCCGCCCTGACGGCAGTCGAATCTTTAGATGCTCGTGTGAAAAACGCTGGGTAAAGAATCACCGTGGATACGATTTCTCAGGACCGCGAACGCGCGCTCATCGCCATCGGCGACGATCTCACCGTCTTGCTCTCTCATTCCGATCCAGCCGTCCTGCTCGCCCTCCTCGACAATCCCGCTTTGGACGAAACGCAGCTTTGTCTGCTCCTCGACCGCAAAGATCTCCCAACAGAAATCCTCGAAGAAGTCGCGCGCCGCAAGCGTCTCCTTAAGAACTATCGCGTCAAGCGCGCCCTTGCCTTCCATCCCCGCACTCCACGCCTTCCAAGCCTTCGCCTCGTCCGCGATCTTTACCTGATGGACCTGGCCCAACTCACCCTGCTTCCCGGCACCCCCGCCGAACGAAAACGCATCGCAGAAGATCAGCTCCTCGCCCGGTTGTCGCAACTTCCAATCGGCCAAAAAGTCGCGCTGGCCCGGCGTGGGCCCGCGCGCGTCGCGGGCTCGCTCCTTGCCGAAGGTCATGCGCAACTTCTTTCCGTCGTGCTCGACAACGCCTATCTTACCGAAGCGCAAGTCCTGAAGGTTCTCTCCCGCGAGACGCTGCCACCCGACGTGATCCGTGCAATTTGTCAGCATCCGAAATGGTCCTGCGTCTACAACGTCCGCCTCGCCCTGGTCCGCCATCCCGGCTCAACGCTCTCCTCCGTGCTTGCTTACCTTCCCGAACTCACTGTCTCCGACTTGCGCGAACTCGCCTCCCCAGGCATTGTCTCCGAATCTCTCCGCAAATATTTGCAGGCCGAAATCCACCGCCGCGTCCGCGAGGGATCTGAACTGTAGGCTACGCCGAGCCTCGATAAGCTCCGGAGGGCGAAACAGGTTAGGATTGCGTGGTTGTAGCTCATTTCAACCAATGCGGCCCGGGAACACCAATCTCCCTATTGGCGACCGCAAATGGCATCCACGAGAATGGCGTTCCCCAGGTCAGTTCCCGAGAATAGTCTTTCTCTCGCCGCCCTGTTTGCGTACTGTCAATTCCCCGAGCTGTCACTCCTGCTCGTAAAGAAAACCAAATGCTTCGCCGTCTTACCGCAACGTCACTATTTGGCGTATCCTTACCTCCACCAATGCGGACGCGGCAAAGCAGCTCGACTGTCGCGCGCTGGGATCCTTGGCAGAGGGGCCTACCGGGGTCGATGAGCAACGGGGACAAACCTCGACGGCTAGAGCGCCGCTGGGCGCCTCGCTATTCGTTTAACGCCGACCTTGAAATCGAATGGGGCTCGGCTCTCATCCGCGGCCGCACGCGCGATATCAGCTCTAACGGCATGTTTATTGAGTCTGCGGATCCGCTTTGGATAGGCGCCGGCTTCACAGCTCGTCTCGGCCTCGAAAAGCCCGTCCGGGTCGATTGTTTCGTCAAGCGCGTGGAACCGGGCCGGGGCATGGGCGTTACCGTCAGCGTTCCTGAAGAGCAGCAACAGCGCTATCGCGAGCTTCTCTCCTCGCTCTCCTCCGATCTTCCCTGACCGCGTCTTATACTGGAAGTGTCAGCCGAACCAGCTGCCGTGACGCCCATGATGCGAACGTGGATTCTCTGCCGGCTCGCTCTGTGAAGGAAATTTCTTCCCATTCAGTTAGGGGTTGACCGTCGGGCAGTCGCCAGCTATTTTGGCCGTTTCGCAGCCACCACTTGCCATGACCCGTTGCCTGGATTGCGGTTCCGAACGAACCACCGATCAGTGCCCCTCGTGTGGTCTGACCTCGGCCGCCGCCGACGTCATGTTTCGTCGCAGGCTTGTCTTCCGCACCGCCATTTTTCTTCTCGGTTCGCTGGCCTTCCCATACATCAGTCAGATCTATCCGCCGCTGGACCTTGACCTGATGCTCATTTTTTTCGGCCTGATTTTCTTCGGAGTGTTGTTTCTTGCCGTAATTCTCGAACGTCGCGCCCGCAATCGCCAGGAAATCGAGGTTCTCAAGCGCATCTATTCTGGATTCATTCCACTGCCGTGGATTCTGGCCGCCACGTTGTTCGTGAACGGCCGCCTTGACGCCTCGAGAAATATCGTCTACTACCCAACCGTTGTGGAAGGCCGCTTCAACATGAGAGGGATTGTCCGTGGGAGCCGTCGCTTGCTGGTGCGCTCCTGGCGTCCTGGCCAGCACATCGAGCGCCTGGCTGTCGACGTGGACGATTTCGATCGCTTTCACGACGGCGATTTCGTGGAAGTAGCCGTAGAACCCGGCGCCCTGGGCATCCCCTGGTACTACGGCGTATACCGCCGCTGACTTTGTTTTTTTACTTCTCTGTGCTTTTGGCTCATGACTCCTAGTAAGCCGGTTTTCCGTTAATCAGCAGCGGCAGCTGGATGTCTAAAAAATTCCCTGTCTTTCCAAACCGAAACTTCACCCGCCGCATCGGCCCCACGTCTCGCGTTTTCCACTCCGACGTCTCAATCGGCTCGGCCGGCAAATCCGACGGCGACCATTCCACGTCGTCTCCCTGCATTCGCACTTTGTCCGGATCGAGCTCGTAAACTTCCTGCTCTAGCGTGTTGACCAGTAAATATCGTCGCCACAACCGCAGCAGCACCACGCCCTTCTTTTCGCCGTGGTACATGTTCCATGAAGCCGGAGCATTATCGTTGTACCGCACAATCGCAAACTGCACCGCTTTCCACACCACCTTCTCGCCCGCCCCGGCGGGGCCCGCATTGATCACAGCTCCAAGCAGCACCATCGCTAACAACCGCGTCTGTCGAGTCATCACTCTCAAATCCTATCGGCCCCTTCGGACCTTTCAACGATTGTACTCTTTCACTCTTCCATTAGGCTTCTCCGGGCACACCCGCCCCTTGGGTTCTAAATTTCTCAGATCGTTTTTGCTTCAGCGTTGCCCGATCGGACCTTGGGTTTGCTTCTTTTCCCTCCGCGCCTGCGTTTGCTCGCTATCCGAGATGCTCGGTACGCCAGTTGTCCAGTGATATTCGTTTGCCACAAGAACTGCGGAGTTTGTTCTGTAGGAACGATTGGTTCGGTGTATTCAGCCACGTCCTATTCGATAGTTCCGTTCGACGGCATCAATGCGTCTCTGCAGCAAATTGAGTAGTGGGGCGACAGATTGACTTCCGAGAGGACTTGGCCAGTCTTCGCAGTCTCGTTCGGTTCGAAGATCGGTACACTGCTGTAGCATGCAGCGAATTTGCGGATGCCATAGATGTCATTGTGGGCATCCAACAAACGACCTTCTTTTTCAGAACGGTCTTATCGCGGGTCACGTGGGCGCCGCTTCGATGACTTTTCCGGGTGCCGTCTTTGTGGAATTCGATGCTGAATCCCGCCACGCCCTTTGTGTCAGCCTCCTAGGGAGACTTTTTTCGGTAAGCTGTTATGGCCGTGCCTCGTGGACATCGGAGTTCTTACACAGACTGTCTAGGCTAGAATGACGCGCCTGAAATGCTGGTGGCCGGCTTACGGAGGTTGTCGAGATGGGGGTTAGAGCTCCGCTACCGGAGTTGCTGGAGTTTTTGGCCGTGTACGATGA
>Ga0182018_10001576_pt1 | contig 25524 bp, 19 predicted proteins | sample 812P2MmetaG_FD_120490 | JGI IMG/M metagenome (GOLD analysis project Ga0182018, IMG submission 120490) | Permafrost microbial communities from Stordalen Mire, Sweden - 812P2M metaG | ecosystem: Environmental > Terrestrial > Soil > Wetlands > Permafrost | place: Sweden: Stordalen | collected...
ATGCAGGCTCCGGTTCGCAAACCACCGGTATGCAAATTGTGCAGAACACCTGCTCCGGCAGCTCCCCGCAACAATGGAAGCTCAATGCAAATAGCGATGGGTCGTTTAGGATTACCACGACCAACGGCGCCGGTTGCTTCGATGTATTTGACGGAAGCTCGGCGAACGGCGCGATCGTAGAAACCTACGCCTGCCACGGAACCAGCAATGAAAACTTCGTGATTTCAGGTTTCCAGTCCACGTCGGTCCCAACGCCGACGGCGCAAGCGCCGCCACCTAGCCCTTCCAATCCAACCGCACCCGGCACTCCTTCTGCTCCAACCGTACCCAGCACTCCTTCTGCTCCAACCGAAAGTGCAAACCCATCGGCTCCCATGATTTTCAATGTTTCTTCAAATACGCGCCCTGGTGACATCGTCTCGATCCAGGGAACGAATTTCGATTCGACGTCGCAAGTCTGGCTTGGCGGAATAAATGCCACCTCGGCAACACAATTGACAATGACAAACCGCTGGGGCGCCGAATGGATCGGCGCACAGATTCCACAGAGCTGGACCGGCGCGATGGTCTTGTGGGTCACAAACAGCGCCGGTGCGAGCAACTCCGTAAAACTCAATGGCGCGATCCCGTTTAATCTAGACGCGCTGGAACTGGTTCCAGGCGGTGCGTTTCGGGTGTTGGGCCGAAATCTCTTGATGTCCGGTTACACGCCGTCGGTCACCGTGGATGGGCAGGCGGCGACGGTAAATCTGAGCGCGAGCACCGAAAATATGCTGCTGGTTACGGCGCCAGAGTCGATTAGCACGACGTCGAATGCGACGATCATGGTCGACAACGGCGTCGGTATCGGAGCCGCCCAGCTCGATCGAACTATCGCGGTCGTTTTAGGATCCGGTGACCCGTTTAGCTTGGGCGTCGGCTGGGGCGGCGAGTTTACCTTCTACGGACAGACCGTGACCGTAAATACGCCCTGCAACGGTTCGCAAGACGATTCCGTGAACATTCAGAATGCCATTAATTCGGTTCCCGGCAGCGGAGGCATAGTTGTGCTGCCTGCAGGAAATTGCGTTCTGGCGAACACGCTTACGATGAAATCTAGTATTGTCTTGCAGGGCGCCGGAAAAGACGTCACCGTTCTCAGCTATAAATCCAATTATCCAATCTATGCGGAAAATTTCAATTTAGTCGGACTACGGAATTTCACCCTCGTGAATGCGAATTCCACAGTCGAAGGATTGATTTGGAAAAACAATACGCGCAGCTTCTTTGAAAACATCAAAGTCGAAACCGGAGTCTCCCACCAACTGTACCTTACGGGCAATCAAAACTTCATCGTTATAGGAAGCGACTTTATTCAAGGTGGGTCCGTAGGCAGCCAGAATCCTTACCTATTCACCGATTGCTCGGGCTTCGTTTTTGGCGGCAACACGTCTACCTCGGTAGATGGATCTCCTACCTTTAAATCCGTGCACGACGCCTTGATTGTAAACAACCATTTCACGCGCAATGCGGTGAATCAATATGAATCGGTCATCATTACGAGTCACCAGTTCGTAATGGATTTTGCCTTCCGCATCGCGATCATCGCGAACACCTTTGATGTAATCAATGGACCCATTACCAACACTCTGCGAAATGATGGCGAAACCCTACTGACCGAAGGGGGTGGCGGTCAGCGAACAGAGAATCTCGGGACCGTCGAATCGGCTACGAGCAATACCATCACCGACCCCAATAACACGATTAACGTGAATCCGTTTGGAACTGGACTTCCGGAGAACTATGGCGTTGCGATCGTGAATGGCACTGGAACGGGGCAAACGCGAGAAGTGATCGGATATTCGAACAGTACGATGCAAGTGGATCATCCCTGGAACGTGGTTCCCGATTCTACCAGCCGTTATGCGACCTTTGTTTGGGGGCTGGAAAAGGCGGTGATTGAAAGCAATAGCTTGATCGACAATCCCCGAGGCATATGGCTATATCAGACGGCGGTTCGAGACGTGGACATCAGCTGGAATACAATAACGAACGGCGGCGGGATTTACGTGAGGACATGGGAATCGCGGCCGAATTCACAATTCGACGCCGACTATAACGTCCGGATATCCAACAACGCAATCAGTAACACAGACGGCATCTGGATGTCCTATATCAACGCGGTGTTTGTAAACAGCGATCAACTGAATTTCGGAACGGCTGATACGGGAATTGAAATTCGGAACAACACTCTCACTGCAAACAATCCGAACGTGACGTCTTCGACGGAAGATTATGCAAACCGGGAAGGTTTCGTGAACGTGATGCGCAGCGAGACGTATGGTGGTGGACAATTGACGGGCACCCCGATGCTGTTAGGAACCATCTTTCAGACAAATCAGTGCGGCAATTGCAGCACTGCATTTGTGATCGGAACCGGAGACTACGGCACGATCCTCTCGAATAACCAGCCGTCTCCTGGCTCGCAGAATTTCCTGGCTGACTCCCAGATTCTAGGTTCCGGAAGCCCGGGATCGATTGGCACGGTGATCCAGTAACTAAATTCGTGTGTGCTAGCCTCGTCGCCCTGGGTCAGCGCCAATCAGCTCGAGATCTGCAACTTATTCGTCCTAGTATCCGCATCATCGTGGCTGAAACGGACAAACCCCATTTTCCTAGGCGCGGACAATTTATGCAGCCTCGATCTCGTAACCCTCGAGGCGAATCGATAGCGATCTCTGAATAATGTCAACCGAGACGATCAAGCTGAGATCATTCTTTTCCTCCTGAAGAGTGCCCTCGATGCCATCCAGAGCGCCGCCGCGAATTCGAACGCGTTGGCCAACACTCAGATATGGATGAGAGCGGAACGGAATACTGCGGTACAACAAGGTCCGCACCGAGTTGATCTCAGTTTCCGGAATGGCGCTGCCCGTGCCGCGGTCACCGACCAGATTCACGACCCCATTTGTGCGAAGAACTGCTACGCGTTCCTGGAGCGCCTTGAAGATCCGGACAAACACATAGCCGGGAAAAAGCGGGAAGTCGACGATACGCCGGCGACCGCTCCACTGACGGGGCGACTTTACGACGGGAAGAAAAACCTCGATCTGCTTCCTGTTAAGTTCAACCTCTACTTTCTTTTCATATCGTGGCCACGTTTGAACCGCGAACCACGACAAGGCGCTTGCCGAGACGAAACCCGAACTTGAGTACGTCGATTGAACAACACTACTGGTACTGGTCTGTATCAAGATAGAACTCCGCTCTACCCAGTCAATTGTGGGTTTTTTCTTACTGGTTTCTAGGGCTGGACTGACTATGCTCTGAATCTGACGTCAAGCCATGTCAAAGAAGCCACTCGAAGCTTGAACGTCAGAAAGTTGCCAAGCTGAGACGCTGAGACGCTGGGAACCTGGGAACTGAGAACCGGGAGACGGATGATGAGCTCTCCGGTATTTCCTTGTCAAATGCAAAATTCGTATTTTGTAAATTAATATATAAGAGTACTGCTATTACTTAAATTTCCCCGTCGTCGTATACGTTCTAGTTTTCCACTAAGGCTCATCGCGGAGTTTTTCGACTTAAATTTAATTTAAATTTAACATTTTCCGAATCCCTGGCCCCGTTTGCTTGTGGCTCCGCTGACCCTGTCATTACCTGATTTCGCCAAGTAAGATCTCGCGGAAGAGGCCTGTGGAAATCGCAGCTCGGTCACCACAGGTTTGTATGAGGAACCCCCTGTCAACAAGGAGATTATCCATGCGCAAGATCAAGGAAGTGCTTCGCCTTCGCTGCGAGCTAGCGTTGGGGCAACGGGAGATCGCCCGAGCTTGTGCGATCAGTCAGGATGCGGTCCATAACACGCGAACCGCAGCGCTGTTCCGGGATCTAAACCTGGCACGGGCGAATGGCAGCCTGCAACAACTGCTGAAGCGACTAAACCGCATCGATAGTTCTGGTTGTCGACGACTGGGCCATGGCCACGATGTCAGAACTGGAGCGCAGAAACTTCTGGGAGATCACCGAAGACCGCTGCCAGACCCGCTCGATGATCCTGACTTCGCAACTGCCGGTGTCCTGCTGGCACGAGCAGATCGGAGATCCTACGTTGGCTGACGGTGATAACGCTCATCGCATCGAGATGCGTGGCGAATCGATGCGCAAGCAGCGAGGAGAGAAAAGAGAAAATGAGCACCGATCGGCGGGCCAAAAGCTGTGGAAAAGACGGGCAAAGAACGCACCTCGCAGGAGCGATTTCCACTTTCCCACAGCTCCAACAACAAACTCCTACTTGACGATCGTGATCAACTTTCTCCAAAATCCAACTGCCCGCGTCGCCTCGCTCCGACAACTGATCACATCGATCCCGGAACGCTGATCACGGTCGTCCCGGGACCACGATCACCTTCATCGGAATCCCGAAACTACGCGCTTTAGTTCAGATGATGCGTAATCTTCTTCACAGATCGCGAAAGTTTGAACGATTGTCCCTACTCACAGTAAGCCTAGTAAGTTCATGACGAACAACTTTTTCTCTAAGTGAGAAAAATATTCGCCACTACATGGAAAAATATTCGCCTCTACCATTTTGCGTGTATTGACTACGCACGAGTTATGACTGGCACGAAAGGTGCTCGGGTGTCAGCAGACCGCAGGCTCCCGACGTTATGGTCACTGATGCTGATCAACTGCACAGGTCACTGGGCTTGGCGGAGCTGTCGTTTATCGGCGGATTTATCATCAGTTAGGCAACACGCGGCGTCACGCTGAGCACCCTCCCGCTCGGGTCCATACCAAAGGAAACAGACAGTCCTCTTTGAAACCAGAAGCCCATAGATCCCAGCAAGCCCTGAGCAACGTTTTCTGCTGACGACATGATTCCGAACAAGCGGTACTTTTTTAAGTACATTTTGAAAATATTCGACATCTTGGTGGTTTTGGCTTCCTTTGCGATTGCCAGCGTTTCATCGATCTCTTTACCGCCAGAACGGATCGTTTCGCGAATACTGGGATTGCAGGTGACACTGGGGCAAATTCTCTTTTTCGTTTTTGTGTTGATCGTCTGGCAGGCGATATTCACAGTTTGTGGCCTGTATATATCCAAGCGACTTACGAACGGTCGAGTTCGTTTCATCGAGACTCTGAAAGCAACCGGAGCGGCGGCAGTGGTTCTCGCCCTTTTCGCTCGCGTCTTTCGAGTCCACGCCGTTGACTTCACGTTTGTAGCGGTTTTCTGGGCCTGCTGCACCAGCCTCATGGCAGCGGGCCGTCTGGTCGGCTTCGCGCTAGTAACCAACCTTCGGCGCCGTGGTGTCAACAGCCGGTATGTTCTTGTAGTGGGCACCAACCGGCGGGCTCTGAATTTTGCCGACGAAATCACGCGTGTGCCAGAGCTCGGTTATCAGATCGCCGGGTTTGTTGACGACGATTGGTCAGGACTATCCGAGTTCGAACAGACGGGCCGAACGCTTTGCTGTCGTTTTACCGGCCTTGCGGATTTCCTGCGTCACAATGTCGTCGACGAGGCGGCCATTTTCCTCCCGCTACGCTCGTACTACGAGCATGCCGCTGAACTCATCGCGCTTTGCGAACAACACGGAATTTTAATTCGCTTCGACACGCAGATTTTCAATTTCCGGAACGCTCCCAGCTATCTTCAGGACTCTGTCGAAAGCGACGGCACACTATTGGCGTGCGGATCGGTTCGCCTGTGGCAGGCACTCGTGAAAAGGACGATTGATCTGACGATTTCCGCGGTATTACTCGTGGCGCTGATGCCCTTGTTCTTGGTAGTAGCCATTCTAATAAAACTGAATTCTTCCGGGCCGCTCTTCTTCTCCCACACCCGGGTAGGACTGAACAAACGAAAATTCCGCATGTATAAGTTTCGCACAATGGTCCCCCGCGCGGAGGAGATGCAGGAACAGCTCGTTCCGCTTAACGAGATGTCCGGACCCGCGTTCAAGATGAAGCATGACCCGCGGGTCACCCCCATCGGACGAATCCTTCGAAAGACTAGCATTGATGAGCTACCGCAGCTTTTCAACGTTTTCATGGGTCAAATGAGTCTGGTGGGACCGAGGGCCATGTCGCTCCGCGACTATCAGCTTTTTAAGAGTGATTGGCAGCGACGCCGCTTCAGCGTTAAACCCGGAATTACCTGTTTGTGGCAGGTCAAAGGTAGAAATTCGATCCCGTTTGAAAAGTGGATGGAGTTGGATATGCAGTATATCGACAAATGGTCGTTGTGGCTCGATATGAAGATTCTTGCGCAAACCGTTCCGGCTGTTATTCGTGGCAGCGGTGCTGCGTAGCGCTTAGCGGTGCCTAGCAGAGATAGCCTGGTCCCAACGACAAGGATGACTTAGAACATGAAAGATCATTACAAAATTAGCGCGCAACGTCCCCGGACTGACTTGGCCATCGGCTATACGCCACCCATGTCGCGAAGAATACCTCCGGGATCTACCAGGCCGCAGCTCTCGGCGCTAGATATTTGGCGAATGCTAGTGAAGCGGAAGTTTCTAATCGTAGGGCTAACGATAGTGTGCGGCGTCGCAATGGCCGTGTATGCATCGATGAAAACGCCTGTCTATGAGGGCGTCGCTCGCCTTCAAATCGATCCGTCGCACTCGCAGGCGCTGAAATCTGAGGATAGCGACAAGAACGGCCCCGACATAGACAGCCGCGTCCGAACCGAAGTAGAGATCATTCGAAGCAACACCGTGGCGATGCAGGTGATCGACACGCTCCACTTGTATTCCAACCCCGTATTTGCGGGACCTGAAGCGGTTCATTCAGGCATTACCGAAATGTCCCTGTTACCGCCTGGCGTGCAACGGCACCTGCTGGATCGCTTCGGAAGCGCGCTGGTCGTTCGCGTGATTCCGAGCACGCAGATTATCGAAGTGCAGTTCAGGAGTTCGGATCCTGCTCTTGCGTCGAACGTTGCGAATTCCGTTGTTACCGAATACATCCAGAGGAACTTTCAAACTCGCGTAGACGGTGCAAATCAGGTGGCTCAATGGCTGTCGAAGCAGATGGAGGATATTCGTCAGTCAACTGTGCGCGCGCAGCAGAAATTCGCGGAATTCCAGAAGAATAACAACCTCCTCGGAACTGAAGACGATAATATCGTCACCAACCGGCTGAAGCAGCTCAATCAAGAGGTGACCCAGGCCGAAGCGGACCGCATCGTCAAAGAAGGTCGATTCCGCCTAGCTGGGTCAGGCGATCCCGAGCTGGTGAGCTCCATCATACCGGACGCAATCTTACAGAACCTGCAAAACCGGCAGGCAGATCTAGAGACGCAGCATGCTCTATTGGCTTCGAAGTACGGAACGGGGTATCCGAAGTTGCACGACGTTCAAACACAGCTCGCCGCCATAATGGCTGCTATCGATTCCCAGCGGGCCAATATTCGAACACGGCTGTCAAACGAGTATCAGTCGGCTTCTAAGACCGAGAATCAGATTCGCAAAGATTTCGAAAAGCAGAAGACCGAGGTGTTCCGCCTGGACGCCAATGCCAACCAATACGCAATTCTGAAACACGAGGTGGAATCTGGTCAGCAACTATACGACGCGCTGCAGTTAAAGGTGAAAGAGGCGAGCGTAACTTCAGGGCTTACGTCATCTTACGTAAACGTTATCGATCACGCCGCGCTGCCCGACGGAGCGGTCGAGCCTCGGAAGAAACTCTACGTAGCGCTAGGGCTGGGAGGCGGGCTTTTTGCCGGTATCGTGCTGGGACTCATTCTGGACTCTTTTGACGACACGTTCGAATCGCCCGAACAGTTGGAAGTCATATCTGCGCTGCCGGAGTTGGGCACGATTCCGTTCGATACGACTACACTCGAACCGCAATACCAGCAGCTGGGCACAGAGGCGACTCTTAAACTTAATTCGAGGTTCGATCCGGTCTCGATCCGCAAACCAAACTGCATGGAAGCAGAAGCATATCGCTCGCTATGCAGCCTGATTCTGCGCTCGCCAGATCGCGCATCACCGAAGGTGATGGTGGTGACAAGTGCCACTGCGGGTGAGGGCAAGTCAACGGTGAGCTGCAATGTGGCCGCTGCACTCGCGCAGCGGGGACGGAAAGTCCTCTTGGTCGATGCGGACATGCGCTGTTCGTCCATTCACGGGAGATTGGATGCAAAGCGCGGTCTGGGCAGTATGGGTTACGCGCCGCCGACAGATTACGTACGCTATCAGCCGGTTGCGGAGCTTCCGAATCTGAATGTTGTTCCGGCGGGATTCCCTCCCGTTGGAACGTCGACGGAAATTTTGGCTTCGCCGCAGATGGAAGAGCTCGTCGCCACGTGGCGAGATGAATTTGATCACGTGATTATCGACACCCCGCCTATCTTGCCGTTTGCGGATGCACTGTTCCTTTCGGCTATGTCGGATGGCGTGCTGCTAGTAGCCCGCTCGCAAGTCTCGCGCGGCAAGGCTGTGCTTCGTGCTCGAGACATGCTCGCGAAATCGGGGGTTGAGATTCTAGGATTTGTGCTAAACGCGGTGAAAGGATCGGAATTCTTCTATGCATATCCTGCTGGGTACAGGCCCGACAGCGGGGTGAGTCCACCTTCCGAGACCACTTCTGAAAAAGCGACGGAGCCGCTATGACGCAAAAAAATATTTTCTCTTCTGTAGCCTGCATTCTTGTTTTTAGCTGCTGCTCTACGGTGCAAGCGCAGAATGTGGACCGACCTACAGAAGCGGTTGCAGGCTCAGCCGTAGCCGGTACCGTTAACCCGCTTCCGATGATTTCCCATCCCTTGCAGATTTCGTCGGGAGACTTGCTTGATCTAAATGTCTTTGACACACCCGATCTTTCGGGCAAATTTCGCGTGGACGAACGCGGCGAGATTGCGGTTCCGCTTGCTGGAATGATCCAGGTCTCTGGTCTTACTGCCGAACAGGTTGCGCGGGCCGTGGAACTACGACTAAGACAGGTAGACATTCTGAAAGACCCCCACGTCTCTGTGACAGTGCTCGAATTTGCTACCCAGGGCGTCACCGTGATGGGAGAAGTGAAGAATCCGGGTGTGTATCCGTTACTCGGCGCTCGTAGTCTGCTTGATTTGATTTCGGCCGCCGGAGGGGTGACACAGAAGGCGGGAAAAACAGTCACGATCACGCACCGCGACGATGTGAACAATCCAATCGTTGCGCACATTGAAGGCGCTCCGGGCCAGTCAGCTGGAATGAACATTGATATTCAACCTCGCGACACGATCGTGGTATCGCGGGCGGGCATCGTGTACGTCACCGGAGACGTTCATAGACCCGGCGGTTTCGTTCTAGAAAATCACGACCAGCTCACGGTCTTGCAGGCTATCGCTCTCGCGGAGGGCACTAGTAAGACCGCAGCTCTCGGCAAGGCGAAAATTATCCACACTACGGCAGCGGGAAGAACAGAAGTCCCGGTATCGCTGAAAAAAATTATAGCGAGCAACGAACCCGACCGGACGCTCTACGATGGGGACATTCTTTTTGTACCCAGCAGCGGTCCGAAGAGCACCCTCCAGAGTATGGCGCAAATTCTGCCCGCGGCGGCCGGAGCCGCGATTTATAGAGTCCCCTAACAGACTCGCGACAGCGTGCAATTCTTCCACAGGTCTCTGCCAATAAAATGGTCTTAACTCGTTCTCAGGTCGTTCTCACAATAATTCTGACGGCGAGCTCTCTCGCAGGTCAAATTGTTGCCGGAACAAACGGTAAGGTTGCGGTCCTGTTCTCGTGCGCGATCCTGTTCGGGATTCTTTCTATCTTCGCCGGAGGCGGACTTGCCAGTATCTTTGGATTTCTAAACGCCGTTCTGATCGGCAAGTTTCTGCTCGTTGCTGTGGCCCTAAAGTCCATTATGGGGGAGCCGACGGACGGTCCGCTGCGGTCGCCGTCCACAACCGGCTGGGTGATGGCGGTCGGTTTTTTCGGCGTGTGGTTAGCGACGGCGTTGCAGTCTCAACTAAGAACGCCGGATTCCCTTTTGTTAGGTAAGACCTTCAGTACGCAGATGTTGTTCTGCTTTTCGATCGCAATGGTGGTCACCACATACGGTGGATACCTGCTTTCGTTGTCACAGGATGCGCAAGCCGACAGCGCTCAGACCGGGGGCCTGGTGGGGATCGCTCACATCATGGGGTCCCTAAAGTCTCTTTCAATTGTTCCGCCGATGCTCTATTTCTGGCGGACGAAGTCACGGCTTTGGATGACTCACCCGGTGATCCTTCTGCTGCTTGGCTGGAGTGCGACGGTGGGGGTTTTCGCTACCGGCAAGCAGGACGCGATCGAGCCACTGGTCTTTTACGTCCTCGTCGGATTTATTCGCTACGGGTGGCGAAACACCCGGCTGTGGTCCCTTGTGGCGTTGGGTCTGGTGTACTACGCGGTGATCATCTTCCCGTATTCGCAATACATCCGGCACAACGGCGGGAGGGCAGGATCCATCCAGGATCGCATTACAGCGACAAAAGAAGCGTTTTTGAGAATAGCCACCAGTGGCGATTTCCGATCAGAGGAAGAAAACAAGGAAAGTAAGGCGTACTATTTCGATGCCTCACTCTCGGCGTTCAGCCGACTGGCGATGGTCGGCGAAGCTGACAGATTAATTTACGCCACTGAGCAACAGAAGGCGTTCACGGGCTGGGAGACGATTACGTGGGGATTCAAGCTACTGATGCCGAGTTTCCTTTATCCCAACAAGCCGATACACGAAGCGGCCAACTATCTCTCGCACATCGCCGGAGAGTCGAACATTCGCGACACCACGACGCAAGTTTCTTACGGGGTGATGGCCAATTTCTTCAACGCATTCGGTTTGTTGGGCGTGGCCGTTGGAACCCCTCTCTTCTTCGGTGCCTTCTATTATTGGATCCGGATTTTTCTCGGCAACCCACGACTGGATCAAGCAGGGGGTATGTCGACGCTGTGGTTCCTTTGGCTGGTGGGGATATATCAGCACCGGATCGTCGAATCGACTATCTCAGGACTGACTGCCTCCATTTCGTTCCCCGCGGTAATTATTCTAATGCTTCTGGCGACGCGAGTAGTTTACATGCTCATTGTCCGAACAGAAGTTCCCGACTACGAGGATTTCTACGCTCCGGGCGCGGCGATATGGCAGCGGGTCCACTGATCTCCTTCGAGAAAATTAATATCCGTTATCAGCATGCGACTACTTCACGCCATCAGTTCTGTTGATCCGGCCGCCGGGGGAGTCATCGAGAGTGTGAAGCAATTGGGCAATGCACACATGGCAAGCGGACATATCGTGGAAATCGCGTCACTCGACGATCCCGATGCGGCATGCGTGAAAAGCTGCCCCATTCCTGTGCACGCCCTAGGGCCGTCGCGACCCGGCTACTCTTACAGCAAACGCTTTGTGCCGTGGCTGCGTGAGAAGCGAAACTCGTACGACGCAGTGATCGTTAACGGGATTTGGCAATTTCACAGTTTCGGCACATGGCAAGCTCTGCGTAGTTCGAGCACGCCCTACTTCCTGTTTACCCACGGTATGCTGGACCCGTGGTTCAAGCAGCGCTATCCGCTTAAGCATTTGAAGAAGAATTTATACTGGCCGTGGGCGGAGTACCGCGTGTTGCGTGACGCGCGAGGAGTTCTTTTCACTTGCGAAGAGGAGCGGCGGTTGGCTCGCGAATCCTTCCGTCGATACGCAGCGCGGGAAATGGTGGTGAGCCTGGGCATCTCGAGGCCCGCCGGCGAGCCCGTAGCTGAAATCCGGGAATTTTTTGCAGCGTACCCTAAGCTTAAAGACAAGCGTATCGCCCTATTCATGGGACGTATTCATCCAAAGAAGGGATGCGACTTACTGATCGAAGCATTTTACAAAGTGCTAAAACTGGATCCCCGATGGCATCTGGTCTTCGCTGGACCCGATCAGGTCGGATGGGCGAAAAAGCTTCAGGCCAGGGCAGGTCAATTGAGGATCGATGACCGGCTTACCTGGACGGGGATGCTTACGGGAGCGGTAAAATGGGGTTGTTTTCGCGCCTCGGAAATATTTGTGCTGCCGTCTCATCAAGAAAATTTTGGAGTAGTGGTCGCCGAAGCCCTGGCGGTCGGCGTTCCCGCTCTGATTTCTAATAAAGTTAATATTTGGCGCGAGGTTCAGGCGGACGGAGCTGGGATTGTGGCGGACGATTCTGTCGACGGCGCGGAGGAGCTTCTAAGGGTCTATGCTGGAATGTCGACAGAATGCGGAGCGCTGATGAGGGAACGAGCTCGTTACTGTTTCGAACGGAGATTCGAGATCGGTAAAGTAGCCGGTGCGATCGGGTCTCTCCTATCCAACGCCGCTCATTTGAACTGAGCCTAGCTGCGCATAGCCCAAAGTCCGGCGATGACCGGTCTTCGAACAAAACTTCAACCCTTTGCGTTAAATCCTAGCGATCCATTAAAGGAAGAATGTGAAGATCACGATCGTCCAGGGCGCATTCATGCCGGTTCCGGCGATTCTGGGCACATCGGTCGAGAAGATTTGGTTCGCTTTGGGAAAGGAATTTGCCCGGCGCGGCCATGAAGTTTCTCATATCTCGCGGCGCCACGAATCGCTCAGGAACCAGGAATGCATAGAAGGCGTAAATCACATCAGAATTCGCGGATTCGATGCCCCCAGCTCGCTCGTGCAATTAAAGTATCGCGACCTGCGATATTCGATCCGCGCTTTGCGAGAACTTCCCCCTGCGGACATTCTTGTCACCAACACATTTTGGCTACCTATGCTTGCGCCGAAACTCTCTCGCGGGAGAATTTACGTCCACGTCGCACGATATCCGCGCGGACAGATGAAGTTTTACACGAAGGCCGCTAGGCTACAGCCGGTCTCTACCTTGATTAGCAAGGCCATCTGCCGTGAAGCGCCTGATTTGGCGGAAAAAGTGAAAGTGATTCCGAATTTTGTGTCTCGTGGTGTAGTGGCGTCGGCGGAGGAGGAACGCGAGAAGTGTCTGTTGTACGTTGGCCGACTGCACCCGGAGAAAGGTGTTCACTTCCTCATCGACGCGTTCAAGCGAATGCTCGCGAATGGACTGAGGGGTTGGAAACTGCGACTGATTGGTCCATGGGAAGTGCCGTTCGGCGGCGGCGGCGAGCAATATTTCAGGACTTTGCAGGAACACGCTCGTGAGATCAACGATTCCGTCGACTGGGTGGGTCCGGTATTCGACTCCGAAAAGCTCACCCATCACTACCGCCGCTCAAGCCTTTTCGTCTATCCGTCCGTGGCCGGAAAAGGCGAGGCTTCTCCTTTGGCTCCCCTGGAGGCTATGGCGGAAGGCTGCCCTACGGTGGCCTCGTCCCTCGAGTGTTTCCGGGATTATTTGCAGCCTGGGCTAAACGGATGGACTTTCGATGAGCGCGCGCCCGATAAGGCCGCTCAGCTGGCTGCCACGCTTTCCCTGGCGATGAGTAACGAGACAAAGCTAGCTGCCGCTCGTCAGGCCGCCTTACGAACGGCCCAGCGATTCACGTTGGCGACCGTGGCCTCGACGTATCTACAAGATTTCCAGGAGGTGCTCGCCTCTTGATCACTGCGGAGTATAAAACTCACGAGATCGCGGCGCGCGGTGCTTCGCCTTGGACGCTACGCCAGAAGCTGGGCCTGCTTCTGTGGGACCTGGTCTGGACGTTCTTTTGCGCGTGGACTCCGAAGCCATGCAACGCCTGGAGGCTTTTCTGGCTACGGCTATTCGGCTGCAAGATTCAGGGTACTCCGTTCGTTCACCAGCGAGCGCGGATGCAGATTCCATGGAAGCTCACGCTTGGAGATCGCTGCTCGGTCGGCGATCGTGCCAATCTTTACTCGCTGGACGAGATCAAGCTAGGCGCGCAGAGCGTTGTCGCACAGGAAGCGTATCTGTGCACTGGTACGCACGATTTTGATGACCCCAAGAAAGACCTGCTCACCCTTCCGATTTCAGTGGGAGAAGACGCCTTCGTGGGTGCCCGCGCTTTCGTGATGCCAGGCGTCGAGATCGGAGAGCGGGCGATCATAGGAGCGTGTTCGCTGGTGACGAAGTCCGTTCCTGCGGGCGTTGTGGTGATGGGCTCGCCTGCTAAGTTCATGCGCTTTAGATGATTCTGGGCTAGAAACCGACCTTCGAACGTGATTTCCTTATTTATCCCAATAAAAAACGAGGCACGCGATCTGCCGGCGTGCCTCAAGTCGGTGGCCTGGTCGGATGACGTCCACGTCTACGACTCTGGAAGCACCGACGAGTCCGTCAAGATTGCACAGAAAGCGGGAGCTAAGGTCACAGCCGCACCGCAGGGACGGGAGACTGAAATTTTTGGCGGCGACGAGTCGCGACATAAGAAGTGGGCGCTCGACAACATTCGTTTTCGTAACGATTGGGTGCTGCATATCGATGCCGACGAGCGGGTGACGCCTGAACTCGCCTCCAACGCGCTCAAGGCCATCGGCGAACCTGGCAATAACGTAGCATTCCGCGTCCGCCGCCGGGATTTTCTCGCTGGGCAATGGCTTGAGCATACCGTGGCCTCGTCTTATTACATCCGGCTCTTCCGCCCCGAAAAGATGACCTACCAGAGGATCATCAATCCAGTTTCGGTGCCTCTGGGTCCGGTCGGAGAGATAAACGGCTTCCTCGACCATCATCCCTTTAGCAAAGGAATCACGCACTGGGTCGCGAAACACAATTCCTACGCCTCTCTCGAAGCGCGGCAAATCGCGCGAAACCGAGAAGCGCAACGGCGCTTTAGCGTGCTCGAAGCCCTCGTCGCAAGAGACCCGAACGTTCGCCGCTTCCATCAAAAAGAGTTATTTTACCGCCTTCCCTTCCGACCGCTGATGAAGTTTCTGATTTTGTACGCAGCTAAGCGAGGTTTTCTCGATGGACGAGCGGGATTTCAATACGCCGCACTGCAAAGCATCTACGAGTACATGATCGTTCTGAAGACAAGAGAGCTCCGAGAAGAGCGGAACATGCCTGACCTGGCCGCGGCACGGAGCGGTATCCCGCGGGATATTCCATTGGAAGGTGCTCATGCGAATTCTAGTTCTAACGATTAATTACTGGCCGGAACAAACCGGTATCGGCGCCGTGATAACGCGGCGGTGCGAATATCTCGCCTCGTTGGGCCACGAAGTCATCGTCTGCACGGGAATGCCCTACTACCCAGAGTGGAAAGTCGATCAGAAATATTCGGGGCGACTGTTCGTTCGCGAAGAGCACAACGGTGTTTCCATCCTGCGGACGTGGATTTGGGTGCCCAAGAAAGTCACGTCCATGAAGCGAGTACTCTTCGAATCGTCCTTTTTGGCTACTTCGCTTGTGAATGCTGTACGACAAAGCGCGCCCGATCTGCTTATCTCTGTGTCGCCTCCGCTGGGGCTGGGTCTCTCGGCGATTTTCCTGAAACGCCTGTTGCGTTTGCCCTATATCTTCGACGTGGAGGATTTGCAACCCGATGCCGCGGCGGATCTGGGAATGCTTCCGCCACGTGTGCTGCCGTGGCTCTATCGTATTGAGTCCGCAGCCTATCGCCACGCCGAACTGATCACTACAGTGACGGAGGGAATGCGGCGGAAGATTATCTCTAAGGGTATTTCGTCGGATCGTGTGTTCGCTCTTCCGGCCGCCGCCGACAATAATTTTTTCGCCATCAAACATTCTGGTGCGGCGCAGACATTTCGCGAAAAGCACGGGTTGCGGGGAAAATTCTGCGTCGTGCACTCCGGCAACATGGGAGTGAAACAAGGCCTGGACGTCGTTCTTGATGCCGCCTTGCTGACCCGCGACAACCCACAGATGGTTTATCTACTCGTTGGTGACGGGGTGATGAAACAGCATCTGACTCGTCGCGTCGAGGCACTCTCCCTGGACAATGTGAAATTTTTACCTGTTCAGGCACATTCGGAATTCATCGACATGTTAGGGGCCATCGATACGGCACTGGTGGTGCAGCAGGCGTCTGTGTCGGATACCGCGTTCCCTTCGAAAACTGTCACCCTGCTTTCGGCAGCGCGACCCGTGGTTGCTTCTGTCAGTGAAAGCAGTGAAGTGGGCCAGGTAATTCAGCAATCGAAGGCAGGAGTAGTTATCGAGTCTGAGAATGCGGAATTGTTGGCGACTACGCTGCAGGACCTTTTCAAAAATCCGTCCAGGCGGTTAGCGATGGCCGAATGCGGGCGGAATTACGCACTCACGCACTGGCATCAAGATCGCGTCTTCTCAGCCTTGGAGTCCTACGTTTTGATGGCGAGGGCCGCGAAAGCACACTGCGAGGAGATCCACGTCCCAGCGGCTTAATCCTGGCGCGGATACTACAACAATTACCGTCCAGTAAGAAGGGTTTCTGCACGATCCTGACGCTTCGCAACCGCCCTAACCATAAACCAAGAAAATCTAACCGGCTCAGCATACCCAAATTGACAGCTTAAAGGAGGATTCTTGCCAAAGCGCGCATTGATCACCGGAATCACGGGACAGGATGGTTCATACCTGACCGAATTGCTTCTTCGCAAGGGCTACGAAGTACACGGACTCATCCGACGATCGAGTAGCTTCAATACGCAGCGCATCGATCACGTGTACCAGGATCCTCACGTCAAAAGCCGGCTATATCTTCATTATGGAGATCTGTCGACGGGCGAGCAGCTGACCACGCTGATTTACGAGATGCAGCCCGACGAAATTTACCACCTTGGAGCTCAGAGTCATGTGCGGGTGAGTTTCGATACGCCTGAATTCACCGGAAACATTACCGCGCTCGGAACCACGCGTATACTCGAGGGGGTGAGGAGAAGCGGAATTCCATGCCGCTTCTATCAAGCAGGATCTTCGGAAATGTTTGGATCCACGCCGCCTCCACAATCGGAAGAGACTCCGTTCCATCCGCGAAGCCCTTACGGTGCAGCGAAGGCCTGCGCTCACTGGATGACAGTGAACTATCGCGAAGCATACGGAATGTTCGCGGCCAACGGAATTCTTTTCAATCACGAAAGCCCGCGCAGAGGTGAGACGTTCGTCACTCGCAAGATCACTCGCGCTGCAGCGCGAATTGCAGCGGGAAAACAACAGAAGGTGTACCTCGGCAACTTAGACGCCCGGCGCGATTGGGGCTATGCACCGGAATATGTGGAAGGAATGTGGAGAATTCTGCAGCAGGATAACCCTTCCGACTACGTGCTGGGAACCGGCGAATCTCACACAGTCCGTGAATTTCTTGAGGAGACCTTCGGTTATCTCGACTTAGACTGGCGCGAATTCGTAGAATACGATCCGAGGTACTTACGTCCGTCCGAAGTGGAATTTCTGCTGGCCAATGCCGACCGGGCACAGCGGGAACTTGGTTGGTCGCCCACAGTAAAGTTCAAGGAACTCGTGCGAATCATGGTCGATGCCGAGGTAGAGGCGCTGGGTTTGGTTCCCACCGGGGCTGGACGGGGGATTCTGGAAAAAAAGTTCGGTGATTGGCACCAGTGGTCGGGCTCGGTGTCGAACTATCTGCAGGCGGCTGCCGCGCATGGAGACTAAGTGAGCCACGCTGTCCCCTCAGGAAGTGAAATCGATCGCAAGACAAAGATCTTCGTGGCCGGCCATCGCGGTCTTGTGGGCTCCGCGATTGTTCGAATGCTACAGCGGCTGGGATTTGCAAACCTCGTTCTGCCGAGCCGTAGGGATCTCGACCTCACGCGGCAGAGCCAGGTGGAGAGGTTTTTTGAGGTCGAGCGCCCAGAGATCGTTTACCTGGCGGCTGCGAAAGTGGGTGGCATCCTCGCTAACAAGAATCTGCCTGCGGACTTCCTTTTCGATAACCTCGCCATTCAAACGAACATAATCCATTCCGCTTATCGCAGCGGTGTGGACCGGTTGCTGTTTCTGGGATCGAGCTGCATCTATCCTAGGCTAGCCGCGCAGCCTTTGAAAGAGGAGTGCCTTCTGTCCGGCCCCCTGGAGCCGACGAACAGGCCATACGCGGTAGCCAAGATCGCCGGAATCGAAATGTGCTGGGCCTATAACCGGGAGTTTGGGACAAAGTATCTTGCCGTGATGCCGACGAATCTTTACGGCCCCGGGGACGAGTATGATCTCGAATCGTCGCATGTGATTCCTGCGTTGATTCGCAAGATGCATGAGGCGAAATCCAAAGGACTGAGCGAAGTTGTGTTTTGGGGCAGCGGCACACCACGACGCGAATTTCTGTATAGCGACGATCTCGCGGAGGCCTGTGTATTTCTGATGGGCCTGGAGAACGACCGCTTTCTTCCTCTGGTCCAGGCCTCCGATGAACCGCCCATCATCAACATTGGCTGCGGCCAGGATCAAACGATCCGGGAACTGGCGAGGCTGATTGCGGACGTCGTCGGATTCCAAGGCGTGTCGCGGTATGACCTGAACAAGCCCGACGGCACGCCGCAAAAGCTGCTAGACATTACTCGGCTCGCGAGTCTTGGGTGGCGTCCGCGGCACGATCTGCGCCAAGGCCTCAAATTGGCATACGAAGACTTTCTGCATTCCCATATCCAGCCGCGCGCTTTTTCCCCGGTTGCCCAAGCACCATCCGAGGGATGCGGCGACCCAGATAAGGTCGCCGGTGAATCGCAATCGGCGAGTTCGCTGTGACAGTAGCCGGCGTCCCGCCGCAATTTCGAAACATTGTCCAGAGCACATGAGATACATCGAGCTGGGGACGAGTGAAATCCGAGCCTCCGTGCTCGGTTTTGGATGTTCGCCGATCATGGGCCGCGTCGGCAAGGCTCAGTCGTTGCGCGCTCTGCATACTGCCTTCGATGGGGGTGTGACGCTCTACGACACGGCGCGTTCCTATGGATACGGAGAGTCCGAAGCGATACTCGGAGAATTCCTCGAAGGTCGACGGGGCCGGGTAATTCTTTCGACCAAGTTCGGCATCATCCCCGTCGAGCCTCGGCCCTGGAAGCGAGTGCTCAAGCCCGCTGTGAGAACCTTGCTCGATGTGGTTCCCTCGGCGCGGAAGCTAATCCGAAAACAAGTGAAAGCACAGTTTCAAGAGAATCAGTTAACCAGAGACGTGCTCTATCGAAGCCTGCACGAAAGTCTTCGTAAACTTCGTACCCACTATGTTGACATTCTCTTCGTGCACTCTCCTCCGACCTCGGTACTCACCCAATGCGATCTACTCGAAGATCTCGAGAAGCTCATCGCCTCCGGCAAGGTTCGCATGGCCGGCATCTCGGCAGATCCCGACGTCATCGCCGCAGCTCTTGGGACCAAATGTACTCCACTCACGGCGATGCAGTTTCCTGTGAACCTGTTTGATTTCTCGCTTATGAGGCAGATCACCGAGGCCCAGCATCGTGGGCTGATATTCGTGGCCAATCACCCTTTTGGCGGGATCGATCGGGTAGCCAGAAGTTGGACCCGGCTGAAAGAGCTGGCAGCATCTCCCGAGATTCCTTTGGAGCTTCGCGAGAAGTTGACCTCGGGAGGAGAAACCATTCTGTCGGAAATTATTCTCAACTTGATCCTGACGGACACGGGGATTGGGGTCGTTGTACCTTCCATGATGAAAGTCAGTCACCTGCGCGCAAATGTTCAGGCTATCTCAAGTTGTCGTTTCACGCGGCAAGAGCTCGGTTGGATTCGGTGCCATTTGGCACGAAACGTGAATTAAGAGTTTCGGTTGGAACGGCCGCTTTACAACACTCATGCGTATCGATTTAGACGGGGCGCCAGATCGAACCAGATTTGAGAGCGCCGTTTGCATCGTCGGAGGCGGAATCGCAGGCTTGTTACTTGCGCACCGCCTGGCGACTGACGGAATCGACGTTCACCTTCTCGAAGCCGGAGGGCCGAAACTCGAAAGCAGAAGCCAGGAGCTGTACCGGGTGGAAATGGAAGGAAGATATCATCACGGCGCAACCGAGGGACGTTTTCGAGTATTTGGGGGATCCTCGACAATGTGGGGCGGGCAGCTGCTTCCCTACACTCCTGACATTTTCAGCCCGCCATGTGGAACTCCGTCCGCGCCCTGGCCTCTTACGACCGCCGATATCGAGCCTCATTATGCTGCACTTGAGAAGATCATGCACGTTTCTAGCCGCTCTTTCGGCCCAGGGTTGCCTGATTCTTTCGATGGAGGCGAATCGCGAGACTGCCCGGACATCCATATACGCTTCTCGAAGTGGGCTCCTTTCTCCAAGCGAAATCTGGCGAGGACGGTCGGAAGAGAATGCCTGGAGAACAGGCGCATCACGGTTTTTTTGCATGCCAACGTCACCAGTATCGAAATCAGCGAAGGGCGCGGCATCGCCGAGCGGGTCATTGCCAGGAATTACAGCGGCAAAACTTTTGAATTTCGGGCCAGGCATTTTGTAGTGTGCGCAGGGACCATCGAAAGCTGTCGCCTGCTGCTGGCCTCGAGGTCTGTATTCCCAGGCGGAATAGGGAACACAACCGGTCAGCTAGGCCGTTATTTTCACGACCACATTAGTGTCGCCGCGGCAACCGTAACGGAGAACGGAAGACAAGAATTCGCGAGGTTATTTTCCCCTTCGCTTCGAGAAGGCACTCTTCACACGCCAAAACTCGAAGCGTCTGCCGCCTTGCGCAATAAAAAGCATTTGCTTGCGGTTATGGCACACTTCGCGATTGAAGAACCGGAAGGATCAGGAATGGCAGCGGTTCGTGATTTGCTGCGATGCGTTCAGCATCGACAGGGTTTTAGAAAACTGCCAAAGGCTATTTTCAATGTTCCTCGCAACTCGGCAGAGATCGTGAGGGCATTGTGGGACGCGCGAGTTCGCAAACGAAGGGCAATTTCCGATCGAGCGAGCATCACACTGAGGCTTGACTCCGAACAGTTGCCTTCGCGAGAAAGTCGGATCAGGTTATCTCCGGTGCGCGATCCACTTGGAATGCCGCGGGCCATTGTCGATTGGCACATTTCTGAGGAAGAGCGCCGCTCGGTTCAGGTCTACGCAAAGGTCGTAGAATGTTTTCTGAACAGGGTCGGGATCGGCCCGCTCGCTTGGCGTCCTGAGTTGTGGGAGCCCAACGATTCGTGGTTGAAACTTACGCGCGACACCTTCCATCCGATGGGCGGGACGCGCATGGGGAGAAACCCGAGCAACAGCGTCGTCGATCCCTATCTTCAGGTTCACGGCGTATCCAATCTGTTTGTGGCGAGCTGTTCCGTCTTTCCGAGCGGGGGCAGTTCCAATCCCACATTTACATTAATGGCGCTAACGTTGAGGCTCGCCACACACCTCACGAGACTGTGCGGCGCCCCAGCCACTACCTATCGATCGCAAACCAGCTACCCGATGTCCCTTGACCGGCGCCCTGGCTCAGAATTAGTCAGCAGAAATGCGGCAAGCGAATAACAGGGAAGGCGGATCCCTGTCGCATAAGAGACGCGTGTGAGTATGGACGAAACACAACAGGTTAGGCGCCACGGACTCAGGCAGCGGCTTATGCGCGGTTTCGGCGCGACTGCTCTCAACCCGATTGCCACGGCGATCATTCAGCTGGGTTCGGTACCCATACTGCTGCATGCCTGGGGCGCCACGAAATACGGTGATTGGCTCTTGCTCTCTGCTATTCCAAGCTATCTGACGCTCAGTGATCTGGGACTTGGGGCCGCGTCTGGCAGCGATATGTCCATGCGTGTTGCGGCGGATGATCGCGAAGGGGCCCTGGAAACGTTCCAGAGTTCCTGGCTGCTGATCACCGCTATCTCCTTCGTCGTCCTGCTTCTGGGCCTGTTCTTTGTGTGGTTGGTACCGTGGCAACAGTGGTTGAAATTATCAAGTATTTCGAGCCACGAGGCGGCAGAGGTCATAAGCGTTCTCGGAGTTTACGTAGTCCTGCTGCAGCAAAATGGGATAGTCGAGAGCGGATACCGGTCCGACGGATATTTTGCGACCGGAACTTTGTGGTTGACGATTCAGCGTCTGGCCGAGGCCCTCGCGGGAATGATCGTTGCAGGGGCGGGCGGCAGCCTGTTGGCCGTGGCCTTTGCTTACCTGGCCGTGGGGGCCTTGGGGGTCATTGGCTACTCACTTTTTCTACGTCGCTTGAGTCCGTGGATTCGGTTTGGGATTAGACACGTCCGTTTGAAGACGGTCCGCCGGATGGCCGTACCCGCCTTCGGCTTTATGGCCTTCCCTCTCGGCTATGCGTTAAGTTTACAGGGGTTCACCATAGCGATAGGCTCGGTGCTAGGACCCATCGCGGTCGTATCGTTCTCAACCCTGCGCACACTTTCCCGCCTTAGTCTTCAGATTGCCGTTGTGATCAAGCATGGATTGTGGCCGGAGCTATCAAGGGCTTTTGGCACAGGTGATGTTTCGCTCGCACGGAGATTGCATCGTCATGCTTGCCAGGCTTCCTTGGCGCTGTCCGCGTTCGGTGGCTCATTCCTATGGCTGGCGGGTCCGTATATCTACCGGCTGTGGATTCGGGATGGCGTCCGTTTCGATGCCGCTTGCTTTCACATTCTGTTGCTGGGTGTCATCGTGAATTCGGTATGGGAAACCAGTTCCGTGATTCCGATATCCACCAATGCCCATTGCCGGATTGCCATGGTGTATTCCGGAGTTATTTTTCTGTCCTTGGGACTCGCTAGGGTGCTCATGCCGGGGCTGGGAACGATGGGCGCAGCCGTGGCACTTCTGGCCGCGGATGGGTGCATGGCGGCGATTGTGCTGCACACCGCCCTATCGCAGGTCGCGGACACCCCGAAGAGGTTCTTCGTTGCCCTTTTTGAGGTTGCGCCAGAAGGCTGAAGATGCGAGCAACCGTCACTTTGACTTGAACTCATGAGAATTGTTCTTTCGACAATCGGGAAGTTTCACTCTTTCGATCTCGCGCGGCAGATGCACAAGCGCGGCGTATTAACCTCGATTTTTTCAGGCTATCCCTGGTTCAAGCTAAAGCGGGACGGGCTTCCGAGGCAGAAGGTAAAGACGTTTCCCTATCTTCACGCACCGTATATGCGAATCTCTCCGCGCAGCACTTCGTTACGGCATGCGTGGGAGTGGCATGACCGGGTCTGGTTTGATCGCTATGTGGCGAGTCATTTGCCTTCTTGCGACGTCTTTTGTGGGCTTTCAGGGTCTGGGTTGCACACGAGTCGGGCAGCAAGATCTCAAGGAGCAAAGTATGTTTGCGATCGAGGATCCTCCCATATTCGCTTTCATGATCGAATCCTTCGCGAGGAATACGAGCTGCAAAGAATTCCTTTTTCGGGCATCGACCCGCGGATCGTCGAGCGCGAGGAAGCCGAATATGAAGCGGCGGACGTCGTTGCCGTGCCGTCAACTTTCGTACTCAAAACGTTTGTCAACGAAGGGATAGCTCTGAAGAAACTGAGATTGAGCCCTTACGGAGTGGATCTCACGAGATTCTATCCATGCGCACAGAAAAACGAGCGGGAGTTTCGAGTTTTGTTTGTCGGCGGTATCACGGTACGGAAAGGCGTCAACTATTTACTAGAAGCCTTTCGGCAGCTTCGCTTCGACAAAAAACATCTCACCTTGGTCGGTTCTATCTCCCCGGAACTCGAAAACATAGGCGAATCCTTGGGGCACGACTCTAAGATTTCTGTGACCGGGCACGTCCCACAGCAACAGTTAAAAGACATCATGAGCGCAAGCCACGTCATGGTTCTTCCCAGCGTCGAAGAAGGTTTGGCCTGCGTGCAAGCCCAGGCTATGGCGTGCGGTTGTCCGGTTATTGCAACGGAGAATACCGGAGCGCATGACCTTTTCACGGATGGCCGAGAAGGATTTATCGTGCCCATTCGTGACAGCAGCGCCATTGCCGAACGGCTGCAGACTTTGGCAGATGATCCGGGCTTGAGATCGCGCATGAGCGAAGCAGCGCTTGAACGCGTAAAGTCGATCGGTGGTTGGGAACAGTATGGCGAGCGAATGTATCAGATTTTTTCCTTACTCGTTGGATCATGAGTAACCAAGCGATCCTATTCATCGGGAGGGATTCCGGCACATCGCGCCATCGCGCGTCGGCCTTCAGACGCCTGGGTTACGACGTTTTTGTCATCGATCCGTTTTCCTTTTTCCCCAACAATCGTTTTATAGGCCTGTGGACCTGGCACATGGGGAGTCTCTTTCTTGAGGACTTTGTACGGCGAAGTGTGCTCACCAACCTTCCGCACAAGAAGTTTGACCTAGTTTATGTCGATAGCGGCGAACTAATCGGCCCTTCGCTGGTTCTTGATCTGCAGAGGCGTTTCGGGCCGGTCATCAACTACAACATCGACGATCCATTCAGCCCGCGAGACGGAAGGAGATGGAGACTCTATTTGCGGGCTGTGCCTTTGTACGACCTGGTCGTGGTTGTGCGCAACAGCAATGTTTCGGAAGCGTTTTCGGCGGGGGCGCGCGACGTTCTCAGAGTATATATGTCTGCTGACGAAGTCGCCCATTCGCCAAGGCAAATCAGTGAACAAGATCAACGGAAATGCGCCAGCGAAGTCTTGTTTGCGGGGACGTGGATGCCTGAGCGAGGACCGTTTATGGCCCGCCTGATCGATTTGGGTATTTCCTTGTCCATTTATGGCTGCCGTTGGCAGAAAGCCCGGGAATGGTCCGTCTTACGTTCCTTCTGGCGCGGTCCTGGGCTTTACGAAGACGACGAATATGCCCGAGTGATTCAGTGCGCGAAGGTGAATCTCGGACTGCTCTCCAAAGGGAATCGCGATCTGAGCACAACACGCTCCTTTGAAATACCTTGCTTAGGCGCTGTTTTATGCGCAGAACGCACGTCTGAGCACTCACAACTCTACAAAGAAAACAAGGAGGCCGTGTTCTGGAGCGACCCAGAAGAATGCGCCTGGAGGTGTAGGGAACTCTTGAACCAGGAAGAGCTCCGCAAAAATCTCGGAATAAGCGCTCGTGGCCGCTGTCTGCAAAACGGAACCATGAACGAGAATATTTTAACTCAAATACTTAATAGGATCCTATACCCGAAGAGTTCAACAACCCCGCCTCTTACTTCTCTTATAAGCGAGGCGCGAGATTCAGACGGGGGAAAGGGGCGAGGCGTTCATGCTCTGCAGTTCCAGGGGGACCAACCGCCAAGTCACGCTTAACAGACCAAAAATCGGACCCGCTAACAGGTTCAATAACAATGGGCAAAGTAGCTGACGCCAACCTGATTGTCAGAAATGGCGAGCAAGCAGCGTTGGAAGCTGCCAAGTCAAGTTCAAAGTTCAAAAGGTCTACAGGGCGAAATTTGTGGTCGCGTGAGGTCATTACCCGAAAAATGTTTACAGAGCGTTGTTCGTTCGAACTAGGAGGGTGAATGCGGGGAAGCGATGTAAGGCAGCACGTAATGCAATTAGGAGTGTCTCCAGAAGAGTCGCCCGCAGAGACAATGACTCTAGCTAAATCTTATACGGGAAAATCCTGCGCTTACCAGATGCGTATTGTGGATACCGACCTTCAAGCCTATCTGCAGCGCTGGCCATTTGGCACAGGCCCTGACCCGGCGAGAAATCTCGCTGGCTGCGAGGCCATCCGGAAGACGCTGCAAGTGCGCCAGAC
>Ga0182018_10001577_pt1 | contig 25510 bp, 24 predicted proteins | sample 812P2MmetaG_FD_120490 | JGI IMG/M metagenome (GOLD analysis project Ga0182018, IMG submission 120490) | Permafrost microbial communities from Stordalen Mire, Sweden - 812P2M metaG | ecosystem: Environmental > Terrestrial > Soil > Wetlands > Permafrost | place: Sweden: Stordalen | collected...
CCACAGGAACGTGCGCCACGCATGATCTGGACCGATGGTCAAGCTAAAGTTTTTGGTTTTACCGCCCGGATCCAGTCTTGTGAGCGCCTGTTGCGTGCTGGTCGTGAAAACATGGATTCCGGTCGCGTCGTCCATGCCGGTCGTGGCTCCGCCGGCCAGCGCGAAGGTCCACAGGAAAAAATAGATCACATTGCCCACACCGCCGCGCAAAACCGGCAAGGTCTCGAAGAGCAAGGCGACGCTGCCGGCAACAAACATCACCGGCAGATCGATCAGCAGGAATGGCGACCACAACTGCCACAAAGATATTGGGCGCGCATCCGGACGCAGCCACTGCATGGCCAGTGCAGCCGCCATCAGCACCAGCACCATGGACGCCAGCACGGCGAAGTTGCTCACGGTTTTTGCGACGGTATAAAGCACCTTCGGCATGGGCGTGGCGGCCAGAATCCGTCCTACGCGCGTCGTAGAATCGCGCTCCACCGCATTCTTGACAACGTAGAACCCGCACAGCGAAAGAAAAGTCGAACAGCAGATCGCCATCAACATGCCGATCCAGGCCGAGTTGTAGACGCCGCGATAACCGTCACCCACGACGACAGAAACTTTCTCAGCGATCACGGCGTACGCCATGTACAAGGCGCCCGCCAGGATCAACAGGAAGCTGTAGCGCCGCACGCGCTCGAGAAAATCTGCCTTCGCCATGTGATAGAGAACACGCAAAGGATGGTTCATGCCGCCGCTCCAGCCCGGTGCTGTGAGAGACAGAACAGATAAGCGTCTTCCAGCGTGGGAGCAACCGAACTGGTTCCCGGCGGCGGTTGCGAAGCCAGCAGGCGGACATGTATTCCGTCGCCGCGCCGGCTCGTGTTGCTGATCAGGAATTGTTGGCGGGCCGCGTTCAGTTCAGAACTGGGCACGACCCACTCCCACACTTTCCCTTCGACCGCGCGCAAAAGGTCTTCGGGCGCCGCATGCGCCACCAGCCTGCCTTGCGCGATGAGCGCAATGTCGGTCGCCGTGGCCTCGACGTCAGAAACGATGTGTGTGGAGAGAATGACGATGCGGTCGCCGGAAAGATCGGAAAGCAGGTTGCGAAAGCGCACTCGCTCTTCCGGATCCAAGCCTGCGGTGGGTTCATCCACGATCAACAACCTGGGATCGTTCAAGAGCGCCTGCGCGATTCCGATCCGTTGCCGCATTCCTCCCGAATAGCCGCCCAGCGGCCGTTTGCGCACATCCGTCAGGTTCACCAGGTTCAGCAGTTCGTCGATGCGACGGCGCGCCGATGCCGCGTCCAGGCCTTTCACCGCCGCCAGGTATTCGAGGAACTCGACGGCATTCAGGTTGGGATAAACGCCGAAGTCCTGCGGCAGGTATCCGAGCACGCTCCGAATTGCATTCGGATCCGCTGCGAGGTCTGTTCCGTTCCACTGGATGGTTCCGCTCGTGGGCTTCGTAATCGTGGCCAGAATACTCATCAGCGTCGTCTTGCCTGCACCGTTCGGGCCGAGCAGCCCCAGGATGCCGGAACCCAATTCCAGGCTGAAGTCTTGCAGAGCAAGCGTGTTCGCGCCATAGCGCTTGCTGACATGGTCGATGGTGAGCTTCAACGGGCCTCCCCCTGCAACATGCTAGAGGATACGGATTGGAAGCAACCGGAGTTCCGGGAGGTTTCGTCGGGACCTAAACAGATTGCTGAAAAACTCGGTCGTACGCCGCGTCGCTCCCTCAGCGGCTAAAGCCACCACTGAAAATTAGGCATTGATCGCAGCGCTGAAGCGCTGCGCCACCTAAAAACAAAAGCAATAGCGAGTTTTTCAGCAATCTGTAAAACCGACAGGGACTGGCGATTGGCGCTAGTTCGCTTTGCGGGAGTGCACCAGCTTCAAACTATCGCTCTGAAGAATGCGCTGGATCTGGTGTTTGGCATGGACGGTCCATGGGCCGGTGGTGTCGAGCTTCACGTAGGTGCGCCAGTGTTGCAGCGCTTTGCGCGGCTCGCGTATTTTTTCGTAGGCGAGGGCGATGTTGTAGTGGGCGTCGGCGTAGGTGGGCGCGAGTTGAATGGCCGTCTTGTAAGTGTTGATGGCTTCCGCGACGCGTCCGGTTTCGTCGAGCACGTTGCCCAGGTCGAAATAGGCGAGCGCGTAGCGGGGATCGATCTGGATGGCCGACCGGTAGTGCCTTTCGGCGAGTCCATATTCCTGGCGGTTGTAATACAGCGTACCCAGATTGATGTGGGCGGCGGCGTGAATGGGGTCCATTTCAAGAACCTTCAGGTAGGTTGTAATCGCCTCGCTCTGCGTCGAGGGGCTTTCTTCGAGCGCGATGCCGCGCGCAAACAAATCGGCAACATCGGTAACCACCAATTCGGGTCCGTTGCGCGGCGGGCTGTTCACGACTCTGCCCTCTTCCGTCGATGCCGAAAAATCGAACATGAACTGTCCGGCAATGGGTTCGACGAGCCGTCCCTGGTGGCGGAAAGCAACGCGGCGTCCGCTTTGATACGCGCCGGCTTCGAGCAGCGGATTCTCCATGCCAGCGACTTGCTTCTGCATGGCTTCCAGCGATTGGCGGATCACGGCGGGACGAACCCGCTGTGCGCACAGGTCGCGCACTTTCTTGATTTGCACCAGATCAAAAAAGGAGTAATCGTCGGTCGACGTGACCAGTCCAGCCTTCTCCCAGGTTTGAAGCTGGCGAGGAGCGAGCCGGAGAATACGCAGCAAGTCGGCGCGGCTGTAACGGTACACGGCGGTTGAATCCTGTGACGATTATCAGAACTTGAGCGCGGGAATGCAAGTAGCAAGCGAGTGGAAGGCTGTGGGAAATCAGCCAGAAATGGCACAAAGGTGGTGGAGGAGACTCCTGCGGGCGCAGGAGTTTCTTGAAGCAAGGCGAAACTTACTGCGTGCTCAGGAATCCCATTCAGCGGCAAATAATCAGGTGGAGAATTTGTCGGGCATAATGGTGTGCGCGTCAACCTCGAGTTCCGTAGTGCGGTAAGAGCGGTAAGAAGCGATGGCGGAAAGAACTGCGCTGGAGCGCCCAGTGGAACAATTCAACGAAGCGGCGCTCCTCCGGCGCGTGTTGGCCGGAGAATACGATCTTTTCTACGAATTGGTGAGGCCCTACGAACGGCGCGTGTATGCCGCCGCTTTCGCGATCCTGCGAAACGAGGCCGATGCCGAGGACGTAGCGCAGGAGGCGGTGTTGAAGGCCTTCAAACACATCCGGCAATTTCGGGCGGAGTCACGCTTCAGCACCTGGCTGATCCAGATCACGGTGAATGAGGCGCGTATGCGTAGAAGAAAAGCGCACGCCAACCTTATGGAACCGATTGCCGGACGCGAGGACGAGGAAGGCAATTATGCGCCGCGGGATTTCGCTGACTGGCGCGAGATTCCGTCGGAAACGCTGGAGCGGAAAGAGGTGCGGCAAAAGCTCGCCGAGGCGCTGGCCGAGCTGGGGCATATCTACCGTGAAGTTTTCGTTCTACGAGACATGCAGCACCTCAGCATTGAAGAGACGGCCAAGGCACTTGGGATTTCAACTGCATCGGTGAAAACGCGTCTGCTGCGGGCGCGGCTGATGTTGCGCGATCTGCTCGCTCCGGGACTGGGCGGCGGTTGGAGCAGCAAGTTGTCTTTTGCAAAGGGGACGAAGCCATGGTAGTCAGCTGTGAACAAGTATGGCGTGAAGTCTCAAACTATATCGATGGCGAGGTCGATCCGGCTTTGCGCCTGGCGATCGAAGAGCACGTTCGCGGCTGCCCGCAGTGCGACGCGGTGTTGACGGGCACGCGCAACGTGGTGGAATTGTACGGCGACGAACGGATGCTCGAAGTCCCGTTTGGATTCGGCCAGCGGCTGCACCGGCGGCTGGACGAAAGTATGCCGCGTCCGCGCAGGAGCTTTTTGGGATGGATGGCAACGGCGGCAGCGGCGGTGCTGGTCGCGGGCAGCTTCGAGATCGTGCGTTCCTTGCACAGCCACAGCCCGCAGCCGCGTTCGGAGCTGGCGCAGCGCGGCAAAGGCGTTCCGCCGGACTTGAAAGTGGTGGCGGCTGAAGAGGGAAGGCTGTTTCACGTGCCCGGCTGCGAGTTTATCCACGATAAAACCAAGCTACGCGCGATGACTGCCGCCGAAGCGGAACGACAAGGGTACGCGCCGTGTCCGCGATGCCTGAAGCAATACCTTACCGCAGACGAGATCTCGGCGCCTAAAGGAGTGTCATCCTGAGCTTCGTCGTCCTGAGCCGCAGTACCCGTAACTTTTCCGCCGCGGACGAATCTAATATCTAGCAGCCTGATACCTTGGCACGAGGGAGTTTGTCATGCGTAGCTTCGCATCGCGTTTCTCTGCTTTTTTATTGTTGACCGCCCTGTTGGGCGCAGTCGCCTGCACGGCGTCGGATCGCGCCGTTACGATTCCGAATCCGGCGGTTGACGCGGCGCTGGCAAAGGGCAAGTCTCAGGAAACAGCCGTCATCTCTGGCGGATGCTTCTGGGGAATTCAGGCTGTGTTCCAGCACGTGAAGGGTGTGACGAACGCGACCTCGGGATACTCCGGCGGCGCAGCCAACACCGCGCAGTACGAACTGGTCAGCAACGGAGACACCGGCCATGCTGAGTCGGTGAAGATCACTTACGATCCCTCGCAGATCACCTACGGTCAGCTTCTGAAAGTCTTTTTCTCGGTTGCGCATGATCCGACCGAATTGAACCGTCAAGGACCGGATACCGGCAGCCAGTACCGGTCTTCCATTTTCTACGAGAACGACGAGCAGAAGAAGATCGCCGAGGCTTATATCGCGCAACTCGATAACGCCAAATTGTTCCCCAGCCGCATCGTCACCCAGGTTGTTCCTTTAAAGGCGTTTTATGCGGCTGAGGCCTACCATCAGAACTATTTCGCACGGCATCCGGACAATCCCTACATTGTCTACAACGACGCGCCGAAGGTAGCGCACCTGCAGCAACAGTTTCCGGAACTCTACACCGGCAAGTGACACACGCGAATGTGTGCGGCGCGGGTGATTCGGTCCGCGCCACGGCGCCGGTAACCCGCGCACGAACCCGCAGGCTCGCGTTACACTAACACTCCACGCTCATACTCGACGCTAACACTGCACCGAAACAAAATGCCCGCGTTCTGTGACGTCGCTCTGGCTGTGCCTCTCGATATGGCGTTTACCTATGCCATCCCTGCGGGCATGGAGCCGGTGGTTGGCGGACGTGTGCTGGTGCCGTTTCGCCAGCAGCGCATGTCGGGCATCGTGGTCGATCTGCATGATCGAGCGCCACAGGCGACGACTTCAATTATCAAGATCAAGAAGGTGATCGAGGTCCTTGATCTCACACCCGTCCTCGACGAACATCTTCTGAAACTTGGGAAGTGGATTGCCGATTACTATCTCGCGCCTGTGGGTGAGGTTTTTCGCACCATGCTGCCGCTGGCGGCTGAGTTCAAGCGCGCGGTCACATACAGCATCACCGATGAAGGACATATGGCGCTGCATCTGGCGGGAACGTCTGGTTCTCCCGCTCGGTCGAAGCGCACACCGCAACAGCAACTGGTCGAGTTCCGCGTGCTGGATTATTTGGCGGAGCGGGAAAGCGTGCGCGAAGCGAGTCTGCGGGCGGCAACGAAGGTGTCGAAGCCGTTGCTCGAAGGCATGGTGCGCAAGAAGTGGATCGCGCGTGAAGACGTATCGGCGGCCCAGGATGCGGCGCGGACGGTGAAGGTAGCCAGGTTGATCAGTGCGGAGGCGTCGCGGGCCCCATCGCGGATCAATGAAAATCAGAAGGCGCTTATCGATGCGCTGGCTGCTGCCGGAGGAAAGGTCGCGGTCGAGTCGCTGCGCGGGTTGGAGGTTCCGCGCTCCACGCTGGGCACGCTGGTTCGCCGTGGGTTGATCGAGTTGCTGGATGAACCCCGGGACTTCACAGTTTCAAAGCTGAAGCCGCGGCGGTCTCCGTTTGAATTCGAATTCAGCGGGGCACAAAAAGAAGCGTTGGCGAAAATAGGAGAAGCAGTGGCGGCGCGTGGGTTTTCCGGCATGCTGCTGCACGGGATCACGGGGTCGGGAAAAACTGCGGTGTATCTCGCGTGTATGCGCCAAGTGCTCGACCAGGGGCGTTCGTCGATTCTGCTCGTCCCCGAGATTGGGCTCACTCCGGCGGTCGCGGCCGACTTGCGGCAGGTGTTTGGAGACGAAGTCGCCATTTTGCATTCCGGACTTTCCGATGCCGAACGGGCCGAGCAGTGGCACCGCATCCGCCGCGGAGAGGCGCGGGTAGTCGCGGGAACGCGCTCGGCGGTTTTCGCGCCGGTCAGCGATCTGGCGCTCATTATTGTGGACGAAGAACAGGATTCGTCTTACAAGCAAGAAGAAACGCCGCGCTATCACGCGCGCGATGTGGCGGTTATGCGCGCGAAGATGGCGGGAGCGGTCGTGGTGCTGGGCTCGGCGACTCCGTCACTCGAGTCGTATTACAACGCGAAGAAAAACAAGTACGCGCTCGTCGAGTTGCGCGACCGGGTCGAGAACCGGCCCCTGCCCGAAGTTGAAATCGTTGACATGCGCCAGGAATTTCAGGAAACGGGGCAGGAGCAAGTGATCTCGCGCAAACTCGCGGCGGAGATCCGCGAACGTCTCGACAAGAAAGAGCAGGTCATGGTGCTGCTCAACCGGCGCGGATATTCTCCGGTGGTGCTATGCCGCGCCTGCGGAAAGACGTTGCAGTGCAAGAACTGCGCGGTTTCCATGACGCACCACAAGCGCGAGCAGAAAATGGAATGCCATTATTGCGGCAGCGTCGAGCGCATCCCGAGCAAGTGCGCGCAGTGCGGCAGCGAATATGTGTATTTTGTCGGCACCGGCTCGGAAAAGCTGGAAGAGTTACTGCACGGGATGTTTCCGCAGGCGCGCATCGGACGGCTCGACCGCGACACGGTCCGCGGACGGGACGATTTCGAGCACGCGCTCAACGCGCTCAATGAAGGCGCGCTCGACATGCTGGTTGGCACGCAGATGATCGCCAAGGGGCATGACATCCACGGCGTGACTCTGGTGGGCGTGATCGGAGCCGACATGGCGCTGGGGTTGCCTGATTTCCGCGCGGCCGAGCGAACGTTTCAACTACTCACGCAGGTTGCCGGACGGGCGGGACGCGGGCAGTCTCCGGGCAAGGTGATTCTGCAAACTTATTTTCAGGAGCACTATGCGGTGCAGTTCGCGGCCCGCCACGACTTCGCCGGCTTCTACGAAAAAGAGCTCCAGTTCCGGGCGTGGATGCATTATCCGCCTTATGGCGCGATCGCCAATGTGCTGATTCGCAGCGAAAAGTTGGATGAGGCGCTGAGCTGGTCGGGAGAGCTAGGGCGGTGGTTTGAGAAAACGCGACATGAGGGGATCCGCGTGCTGGGGCCGGCGGCCGCGCCCATCACGCGATTGAAGCGCGATTACCGCTATCACTTCATCCTGAAGTCGCCGAGCCGTGAAAGGATGAATGCGCTGTTACGGGCGATGCTGGCGGAAGCTGCGGCACGCAAGATTCCGCGGACGCAGGTGATCGTCGATGTGGACCCGGTGTGGTTGATGTAGAAGGCGGCCTGAGTAAACATTTGTAAACTCGCTGTTTGTAAACTCGCGCTACCGGGAGCAGGTCGCCCCGTCCAGGGGAATGCTCCGGAGGAAACGCTCTCGCCATGTTTTCTTTCGCAACTTTCTTCTACAATCCGGGTTAGCGCATCTTAAGTTCAGCAAAGACAGGAGTGTCTTATGAATCCCCTTGGCTCCCCCAAGTGTGCCGGACGCCTGCTCATGGGTCTGGCGGCGATAACCAGCATTTTCCTGATAACCGGCTGTGGCAATGGCAACGGAGGGATAGTCCCAATCAACCCTGTCGGCTTTAGCAATAGCAGCCTCACGGGCACGTACGTTTTTTCGACAATAGGAGTGGATTCCAACGAGGGAGCGCCACTCTCGCTAGCGGGCGCTTTTCAAGCCAACGGAACCGGCGGCATTGGAGGGGGCACGATGGATGTGGTCGCCCCGGGACTCGACGTCCTAGAGACCGGTCAGTCGATTAACCCCAATTCTTCCTACTACGTCAACAGCGACGGCCGCGGGCAGGTGACGCTGAATATCTCAGGAGGGACCTCTGTCCTGGATTTCGTGCTGACCTCGACGTCTCACGGGCTGGTGACGGAGTTCGACGGCAATGGGACGGGCAGCGGCACGCTTGATCTGCAGACCGCATTGACCGGTCAGAGCCAAATCGCTGGCCCCTACGCGTTCGCGATGGGAGGTTTTGACGGTGGTGGCAATCCCTACGCCACCGTGGGGGCGATCAACCTCGATGTGAATGGAAACATCACCACCGGTACGCAGGACTTCAACGATGATGCGGAGGATGTTTATGAGGTAACCCCTACGGGTACAGTCCTCGTCGGTTCGGGGACGGCTCCGGGGGTAGCGGCTTTTACGTCCACTGAGCAGGCCTTTGATTTTTACCCGATTGACACCACGCACTTCAAGCTGATTGAAACCGACGGCGAAGAATTTTTGGCTGGCGACGCCTACACACAGACGGGCGCTTCCATTCCCAGCGCCATGGCATTCTCCATGGTCGGGGGGACTTTCACTGGCGCCGCCGACGCGGGGCTTATGACCTACAGCGAAGGAACCTTTAGCGGCTACGGGGAAGCCAATCTCAACGGGGTCCTTAATCAAATAGAGTCATTCACCGGCACGCCTGGCGCGACGGGAGTGGGCGGGCGAATCTTTGTTGCTCTCGACGGCTTCATCCCGGCCAACACCTGGGCCGTCTATCCGTCGGCCGGAGGACTTCTGATGATGGAATACGATGGGGCAGGCGTTACGCTGGGCGCCGCTTACTCGCAGACCAGCGGCCAGACGATCGCGCCTACGGAGAACTACGGACTCAATCTCAGCGCCCTTAACATAAGCGGTGATTACGTGGAAAACGACATCGCTCAGTCCCTCACCACAACCAGCGACACCTTCAGCGGACCGATTGATATCAGCGATGATTTTGGGGGTGGCGATGTGAACCTGACCACGCAGACGCTGGCGGGCACGTACAGTGTCAATTCCGATGGCACGGGCTCAGTCACAACCACTATCCAGAACAGCACTTACATCGGCTTCGACTTCTTCCCGGTGAACAGCAACGTGCTGCTGCTGCTGGAAACCGACAACTTTCAGATCGGAGCGGGGGTGTACGAACTGCAGACTCCTCCGTCGGGAGGCGTGGCGCAGTCTCGCAGCTCGCAGTCTCGTATCTCACTGGCGCGGCCCCTGATCTTGAAGCCCGCGGCGCGGGCGCAGATGGCGGCGCGGCACAAGAAGTAGGAAGCAGGGCAAGCAACGAAGAAGGGCGCGGCCTGGCGGCCGCGCCCATTTTTTTCAGCGAGGTTTGTCGATTGCTAAATCACTTAATCGCTTCCGCTGCAATTCGCTCAGTCACAAACGCCTCGATCACGTCTCCGGCCTTAATGTCGCCGTAGTTCGCGATTGAAATACCGCACTCCATGCCGCTGGTGACCTGTGAGGCGTCGTCTTTGAAGCGGCGCAGCGATCCGACTTTGCCTTTGAAGACGACCACGTTATCGCGCAGCAGCCGCACTTCGGAATCGCGCTTGAGGAGTCCATCGGTCACGCGGCAGCCGGCAATGGTTCCGACTTTTGGAATGCGGAAGGTCTCGAGGACTTCGGCGCGGCCCTGGTACGTTTCCTTGATGGTCGGTTCAAGCAGGCCGGTCATGGCGCGCTTGATTTCGTCCTGCAGCTCGTAAATGATCGAGTGCAGGCGGATGTCGACTTTTTCCTGGTCGGCAAGTTCCTGCGCTTTGCGCTCCGGACGGACGTTGAATCCGATGATGATGGCATTCGAGGCCGAGGCCAGCAGCACGTCGGTTTCGGTGATCGCTCCAATGCCCGAGCGCAGCAACTTCAGGCGCACTTTGTCGTTGGAGAGACGTCCGAGCAGATCGCCCAGAACCTCGACGGAACCTTGCACGTCGGCCTTGAGGATGACGTTGAGTTCCTTCATGCCCGCGGTCTTCAGTTGCTCGGCAAGGCCTTCGAGCGAAACGCGAGAACTCTTGGCGAGTGTGGCTTCGCGGGCTTTCTGCTCGCGGTATTCGGAAATGTCGCGTGCTTTTTCGCGGTCGGTGACGACGACGAACTGATCGCCCGCCTGCGGCAGGCCTTCCAGGCCGATGATCTCGACCGGGGTCGATGGCGGAGCTTCTTTCAGCGGGCGTCCGCGATCGTCGAACATGGCACGAACTTTTCCATAGACGTTGCCGACGACGAAATTGTCGCCAGCGCGGAGGGTGCCGTTTTGCACCAGAATGGTGCCGACGGGTCCGCGTCCGCGATCGAGTTTCGCTTCAAGCACAAGCCCGCTGGCGGCGCGTCCGGGAGTCGCTTTCAGCTCCTGCAGGTCAGCCGTCAGCAGAATCATTTCCATGAGCAGATTGAGGTTTGTCTTTTGTTTAGCGGAAACGTCGACGAAGACCGTCTTGCCTCCCCACTCTTCGGGAACCAGGCCGCGATCGGCGAGTTGTTTCTTGACGCGTTCGGGCAGAGCGCCGGGCTTATCGATTTTGTTGACGGCAACGATGATGGGAACTTCGGCGGCGTGCGCGTGATCGATGGCTTCGACGGTCTGCGGCATCACGCCGTCGTCCGCGGCAGTGACGAGGACAACGATGTCGGTCGCCTTCGCGCCACGCGATCGCATGCGGGTGAAGGCTTCGTGACCGGGCGTGTCGAGGAACACGATCTCGCGTCCGAAAGCCGGAGACGCCGAATCGGTGATGGCAACTTTGTACGCTCCGATATGTTGGGTGATTCCACCGGCTTCGCCTCCGGCGACGTTGGTGGAGCGAATGGAATCGAGGAGCGTTGTCTTGCCATGGTCGACGTGGCCCATGATGGTGACGACGGGCGGGCGCTGAATTGCTTCCGCGCCTTCTTCGCTGCTCTCGACGGCCGCGTCGGTGTCTTTGGATGCCTGCTCTTCGAAGGTGATCACTTCCGTGTCCGCTCCGAAGAATCGGGCCATCTCGCTGGCCAGTTCGGCGTCGAGCGTCTGGTTGATGGTGGCGAACACTCCGCGCACCACGAGACGGGCGATGACATCCTTGGCGCGAATACCCAGCTTTTCGGCCAGATCTTTTACGGAAATTCCTTCCGTGATAGTGATGTTCCGGGTGATGGGCGCCGGCTCATTGCTGATGGTCATGCGCGGCGGAGGAGTGTAGCCCTTCATCGGGCCTTCCTTCACACCTCGCGGCACGTATCGTTGTCCGGGCCGCCTCGATGGCGCGCCTGGACGGGCTCCTGGACGCGACGGTCCGGGCGGCGCGATTCCCGCTCCGGGACCAACGCCTAGCGGACGAGCTCCGGCGGGCGCGATGCGGGTGGGATGCATGGGACGCCGTTCGCCCGGACGCAGCGCTGGACGGGGCGCGCTTCCTCCTGGCGCCGATGGACGCGATGTGCGCTGGAAAATGGGCTGGCCGGGCACGGGTCGTCCCGGCGCCGGCCTGGGAACTGCACTGGCGGCGGACAATCCGGGCGGAGGTAAAGGCGCTTTGTAAACGGGCCGCGGGCCGGTCTGCGGCATGATCATTCGCGGCGGCGGCGCAACCGACACCGAGGGCGTTACCGGCGACGCAGCTTGCATCTGCGTCACATTCGCTGGAGCTGAGGGCGCGTGTGCTACTGGCGTTCCGATGGCCGGAGAGGCTGGAGTGGCAATTCGCGGAGCGGTGATTGACGGCGCGCCCGATGATGCGGAGGATCCCGCAGCAGGTGTGGTCGCGGCTGGCGGAGTGACAGGCACCTTGGGCGGGATGACAACCACCGACGGCGGGCGATAGGTTGCAGCGACCGAGGCAGGAGTAACCATTCTCGGCGCTGGCGGCGCTGAAACATCGCTGGCAGATTTCGGCGGAATGGCCTTAGGCGGCGCCGCGGCGGATCGAGGCTCTGTCTTCCCATCTGCCTTCGCTTCCGCGGCCGGCGCGGTGGCTGGCGGTTTCGCAGCGGGACGCGAGGCGGGCGGCTCGGGTGTTCCTTTTTGCTGCGTGATGGCGCGCAGCACGTCTCCAGGACGCGAGATGTGCGAGAGGTCGATCTTGGTTTTGATTTCTTCTTCGCCGTGGGCGGCGCGCGAAGAAGACTTCGCCCCACTCGGCGCTGCATCGGAGCGGCCACGAAGATGCTTGCGCACCAAGTCCGCTTCGTGGTCTTCCAGGGAACTGGAGTGCGTTTTCTTCTCCGTGACACCCACCGAGGTTAGAGCGTCAAGAATTTCCTTGCTCTTGACTTCCAACTCACGGGCCAGATCGTTGATTCGAATCTTACTCATCCGCTGTCGTTTCCTCTTCCTGTCGCACGTCTTTAAGTCTCTAAGCTCGCATATCTAACCTCACGAAATCCCTTCGCCAAATTGCTTCGGTTCAAGCTTTCTTTTGACGAGGTCCGCTCCTTCGGTCCGGAGGCAACTCCGAACTCGCCACGTTCCTGGCCAGATCTACTTGTCTTCCGGGGCTTCTTCAGTCGCGGCTTGTTCCGCCGCAGCTTCGGCGTCTTCACCTGCCAGCGCCGTGTCGATGGGTCCCGCTACCACGTCCAAGCTTGCCGCTGCTAACTCGTCATCTGCCGGTGATGCCGCAGCGCCGCCACTTTCCGGGGCAGCATTTTCCGGTAGAGCGTTTTCCGGTTCAGCGGCCAATGCATCCGCTTCGACCGTTCCTTCCGTCAGCAATTCTTCGCTGACGGGCTGTTCGGCAGCCACAGCCTCGCCGCCATCCAGACTGGCAAAGTAATTATTGACCGCAATACTGATTTTTTCCACCGTTTTCGGACCAATGCCCTCGATGGCTTCCAATTGCTCGGGCGTCATATCGGCCAGCGATTCGACGGTATTCACGCCGGCAGCCTTCAGTTTCTCGACCAAACCTTCGCCGAGACCGGTGACGAGTTCGAGAGGAGTCACGGTCTGGGTGACCAGCGCCGACATCTGCTGTTCGACTTCCTGGCGCTTTTCTTCCTCGCTCTTGATGTCGATCTTCCAGCCCAGGAGCTTGGCCGCCAACCGCACGTTCTGGCCTTTTTTCCCGATCGCGAGCGACAATTGGGTGTCATCGACGACGACTTCCAGATGCTTGTCGGCGGCATCGACAATCGTCACCCGGCTGACCTTGGCCGGTTGCAGCGCCTTTTCGGCGAACGTGACCGGATCCTCGTGATACTCGATGATGTCGATCTTTTCTCCGCGCAACTCGCGAATGATCGACTGCACACGCATCCCCTTCATGCCCACGCACGCGCCAACCGCGTCGACGTCTTTGTCTTTGGACATCACAGCAATCTTGGTGCGCTCACCCGCTTCGCGCGCAATGGCGCGGATTACAACTGTGCCGTCATAAATCTCCGGCACTTCGGTCTGAAACAGATGCTGCACTAATTCGGGAGCGGAACGTGAAGCTACCACACCCGGACCCTTCACGGCTTTTTCGACGCGAACGATGACCACACGGATGCGCTCACCGACCGCGAACGACTCCAGCCGCGACTGCTCCTTGCGTCCCATGCGCGCTTCGGCCTTGCCAATGTCGAGGATCACATCCGGACCTTCGATGCGCTTCACGGTCGCATTGACGATTTCGTTGACGTGTCCGATGTACTCGTTGTAAACCGTGTCGCGTTCTGCTTCGCGTACCTTCTGAAAGATGACCTGCTTGGCCAGCTGTGCCGCGATCCGTCCCAGAATTCCTTCCGTTACTTTCGGAGTCAGCAGCTCACCGCCCGCTTCCGCCGCCGGGTCCAGCTTGCGCGCCTGCTCTACGGTCACCTGCAGCGTGGGGTCTTCTACCTGCTCGGGAGCCTCGACGATCGACTTCACCGCATAAACATTGATCTTGCCGCTGTCTTTATCGAGGACAGCGCGCAGGTTTTCCTGCGTCTTGTAGTACTTGCGCGTAGCGACAACGATGGAGTCCTCAACCGCGCTGACCACAATCTGCGGATCAATGCCTTTTTCGCGGCTGACCCCTTCGATGATGTTGTAAAGCTCGCTTGCCATAAAAGTCAGGTCTCAGGTCTCAGGTGTCAGGTCTCAGGTTGCTTTTTCTGAAACCTAAGGCCTGACACCTGCTTTTCAGATTTCAGGTACCAGATTCGCCTTCTCTATGTTTCCCAACTCAATCTCGACCGTCGAAGACTCGCCTTCTTTGGGACGCATCTTCTTCGTCCGCGCCGCGCTCAGATTCAGCAGCAGCTTTCCATCCTTGACGCTTTCCAAAGCCCCCTCAAAATGCCGGTTGTTGTTCACCGGCTCCCTCGTCATCAGCTTTACGCGACATCCGCGGAAACGTTCAAAATCCGCCGCCTTGGTCAGCTTGCGATCGAGCCCCGGAGAGGAAACCTCCAGCACATACGATCCGCCCGGCAGCGCGTCTTCAACGTCGACGATGGTGCCGAACTCGCGGCTGAACTTCGAACAATCCTCGTGCGTCACTCCGTCGGGACGATTCGCCGCCGGCGCCGCTCCTGGCCGGTCGATGAAGACCCGCAACGTGCGGTGCTTGCCCGACCCGAGGATTTCCACTTCGACCACTTCCAGCCCGCTCGAGCCAGCCACCCGCTCCGCAATCTGCCGGATCTTATCTGGATCAAAAGCCATGTTTTCAATAAATTGCGACCGGAAACCTGGTTCGGCCCATTCCCACGATGCGCCCCAAACTAAAAAGTGGGCTTTCGCCCACTGGTGTGCTTCGACAGTGCTGACACTACGACACAACAGTTTCCACTACCAACTATACGCCGCCACTATGGAAAAGACAAACCAGCGCGAGGTTGGGTAATGGCTCAGTTTAAGGATTTGCCGTCCCTCGGCGGCTGAAGCCGCAATGAGAATACGATGCTCACGGTACGGCTGAAGCCATGCCCTTTCAAACCGATTGAAACTGCGCCACCACGGGAGGCGAGCGGAAGGGTGCCGAATTGGAACAAGGCCGAAGACGAAGACACGGAAGAAAAGCCCTTTTCCACTTCCAACCGACGCGCAGGACGCACCGTCACTCCACGAAGGATACAGAAGTTTCTGAAGTAACCTTGTGATCGTCCGGCTCATCCAGCAAACTGCTCCTGATGCAGGTTTCTCGAGCCCATCTCGCGATCGCCATAGGCTCAGCGGGCCTGCTGGTGTTGGTGTTTCTCGGCTATCTCTACTGGCTCACGACGCAGCCGCCGGTACTGTCGCGGTCGGTGGAGCGCGATCCGCTGACCAACATGCCGATCAGCATCACCATGAATCCGTTTCGCGACCGCACCATTGAGCGCATCGCCAATCGCTTTATCTCGGAGATGCGCGATGGCAATTGCCGCCAACTGCTCGCGCAGTGGGAAAGAGACTATCGCAAGAAGCGGGCTGAATTTGTTTGCCAGTCCGAAACCCAGCACCCGCTCATTTCATGGAACCTGATCGAATGGGAAGACGCGCCGCCGCTGATCATTCTCCACTACAAAGGCGAGCGCTATAGCAGTCCCGCACAGGACGCAACTTATAAAGATCTATTTTCAGTGACTGAGGAAAAGAAGGACGAAGGCTGGACAGTCACTAAGTACGATGCGTTCTACTAAGAGATTGGCGGATCACTAACCGCCGATATGCACCATAGTGCGCGAGGCGGGCACGAATCCGGGCTCGCCGATGTGGTGCCGCTCTTCTTTATTCTCTACGACTCTGACGATGAACTCGACCAGCTCTTCGTCGGCAGCTCCGCGCCGCATTAATTCATGCAAGTCGTGATCCCAGACGGAGAATAAACAGGTACGCAGCCTGCCGTCGGAGGTGATGCGGATGCGGCTGCAGTGGCCGCAGAAGGGATGTGATACCGGCGCGATAATTCCAATCTCGCCCACGCCGTCGGCGAAGCGGTAGCGCCGCGCCGTTTCGCTGCGCTCGTGGGCGATCTCTTGCAGCGGCAAGTACTCGGACATGCGGCGGACGATTTCGTCGAGCGTGACTACGATCTCAGGAGTCCAGACGCGGTCCTCTTCCAACGGCATGAACTCAATGAAGCGGACAACTACTCGCTCTTCGCGCGCGAACATGCCGAAGGGAATGATCTGGTCCTCATTAAAGCCGCGCAGCAGCACACAATTGATCTTCACCGGATCGAGGCCGGCGCGGCGCGATGCCCGGACTCCTGCCAGAACGCTTTCATATCCGTTGGGAACGCGGGTGATGCGGGCGAAGCGTTCGGGATCGACCGCGTCCATGCTGATGGTGATGCGATCGAGACCGGCGTCTTTCAGCGCCTGCGCGATCTCGGCCAGCAGATGGCCGTTGGTAGTCAGCGCAATTTCCGGCTTCTTTCCCTCGGTGGTGCGCAACTGAGTGAGGTCGCGAACAAACTGCACGATGCCCTTGCGCAGCAGCGGCTCGCCGCCGGTCAGGCGAATCTTGGTGATGCCGAGGCCAACCAGGATGCGCGCCATGCGCAGATAATCGTCGAATGGGAGTTCCGCGTAGGCAGCTCCGTTGGTGCCGGTGCGGCAGTAAACACACTTATAGTTGCAGCGGTCGGTAATCGAAATCCGCAGGTCGTGGATGGAGCGCCCGAAATGGTCGGTAAGCGTCAGCATTGAGCACTTAGCATTCAGAGTATAGACGCGGAAGGCTGCTTTCGCGAACCAAGGCGTTCGCCACACTGCTGCTAGACTTTTAGCATGAAGGCATCGGCATGAAGGCATTGGTGATTACGCGGTTTGGCGGACCTGAAGTGCTCGAACTGCAGGAAGTCCCTGACCCGCAACCTGCGCCGGAACAGGTGCTGGTGCAGGTGGAAGCGGGCGGACTGAATTTTGCCGATCTGATGACGGCACAAGGAGGGTATGCGACAACGCCGAAGCCTCCGCTGACGGCGGGGCGCGAATTTGCGGGGCGTGAGGTGTCGAGCCAGCGGCGGGTGATGGGGTACACGCAGTGGGCGGCGTTCGCCGAGCAGACTGTCGCGCATCGCAACCTGGTATGGCCGATTCCGGAAGACTGGACCGCGGAACAGGGCGCGGCTTTTCCGGTCAACTTTTTCACCGCTTACTTCGCTTATTGGAAGGCTGGTTTGCTCGGGCCGAACAACGTGCAAACCGGAGCTCGCGTTCTTATTCATGCGGTTGCTGGAGGAGTGGGAACGGCTGCGGTGCAGATCGGGAAGATTCTTGGGATTGAGATGTATGGGACTTCGTCTTCCGACGAAAAGCTGGCGCGAGTGCGCGAGCTGGGATTGCAACATGGCATCAACTACCGGCAGCGAGATTACGTGGAGGCGATCAAGGAGCTGACGCGCGGCGAGGGCGTTGACGCGGTGTTCGAGATGCTTGGCGGCGAGCACGTGGCGAAGAGCGTGAAGTGCCTCCGCGACTTCGGACGCGTCATTGTTTATGGCGCTGCTACGGGCGAAGCTCCGCAACTCGACACTCGCGTTCTCTATGCGAAGGGAGCGAGCGTTCACGGGCTGTGGCTGTCATACTTGAGCGCGAATCGTTCGCTGATGGAATCGGGATGGAAGCAACTTTCCGAATGGGTTTCTGCGGGCAAACTGCATCCTGTGATCGGGAAAGTTTTTCCCATCGAGAAGGCGCGCGAAGCTTACACGCTGCTGCAGGAAGGCAAGAACTACGGAAAGATTGTGCTGAAGATGTAGAGAGCTGGCAAATCTCAGCTTCGCTGACTGATCTTCACAAACCTCGTCACTCCCGGCAAATCTCCTGACAAAACACCCCGACTGTGTTGCTCTTCGAATATGCGCGCTGCTAACGCAGGGTCTCATTGGCCGTCTAATGCGCAGGCAGGAATAAGCAGCGTGCAGAAAAATAAACCGGGAACTTACTCGGTGCGAGATTCGTATCCTGGAGTGAAACAGCAAGAAGTGAAGCAGCAAGAAGTGGACGAAAACAATTTCGATCTACTCTTCGATTTACTTTCGATCCGCTGAAGGCAATTTTTCAGGGTGACGGGACTGGCGCGCGCGTGGTTTTGGCGGCCCTGCGCGAGCCAGTCCGGGCAAAGAGTACGAGGATGAGCCCGCGTCTTTGTTGTGTCACCCTGACAGGCGAATTGTAGGCTATTGCAACGAAAACGCAAGGCCTCAGTTGAGCGCGCTCGAACCATCACCAGCCGCCCCTAACGTCCCGGCCGGAAAACCGGGAAGAAAGCGAAGGAGCATATGAAATTGAACCATGTGGCAAAGACGGTTGTGCTCGGGCTGGCCGTGCTGCTCGCGTCGAGCGCGTTCGCAAGTAACAAGGGTTCGCTGCAAGTGACGGAATCGTTCGAAATCAATGGCCAGCAGCTTCCCGCGGGCGATTATCAGGTGCGCTGGACAGGAACGGGATCGAATGTCGAACTTACTTTCATGCAAGGCAAGAAAGAATGCGCGAAGACTTCAGCGAAGCTGGTGACACTCGAGAAACCGTACGCCTATGATTCGACGGTTGTCGACCATAGCAGCGGGAAGGCTACGGTTTCTGAAGTGCGCTTCGCCGGCAAGAAATACGAGCTAAGCATCGGCGCAACCGACAAGGCTGAGATGAGTGCAGGGAAGTAAGTTAGTAACTCTTAATTAGTGAATCCTGGAAGGGACAACTATGGGAGCGCTGCGGCGCTCCCTTTGTTTTGCGCGTTCCTGAGACTTCTAGACCCTTCTGAACTCGGTTCGTTAGTTTTTTACAGTCATTGCGGCGGAGTCGACGGCCTTCTTGCCAGTAATGCCTTCCAGTCCGGCCAGAACTCCGCGATAGTCGTTCTTGTCGCATTGCATAGCGAAGCCGCCCTTCTTGTCGCCGTCGGCCCAGGTCAAGCCGACGAAGTGTTTCTTCGACTTCGTCAGTGCCATAAGAGCCCCAATCCCAAGGGATATGACAGCCAACCCGATAGCTGCTCCAATGCGTCGGTGGACATCCTGTCCGTAGCTTATTTCAGTTACGGATGACGCCGCAATTGTTGTTACATCTGCATTGTCTGTGACGAGACGAATCTGACTGGCCTCGATATACAGCTTCATTCCCGTTCCAGCCTTGAGGTCAGGTAATGATCCACCGTCATAGATTACCTTGTAGCCGTTATCGCCAGCGAAAGCCAGTGTCGGCATGATGATGCACAGAAGGATGGCAATTAGAGCTCTCATCTAGTCTCCTTCGATTCGCTGGCAGCTTACCACAGCCGAGGTAAATTGGGCTGTGATGGAGAGGTTCCCAGTAGAGGAACCTCTTGTCTTCAGCTGAGGCTGGACTTACGAAAGGTAGGCTGGCCGGCTTTTCGCGGGCGGGGCGCCCGCGCCACATTGGATCAGAGATCCATTGAATCGTGGGCCTCAGTACTTCGGCATCTTAGGATCGATCCGCTCGGCCCAGGCCGTGATTCCACCGGTCAGGTTATGGACCTTGGTGAAGCCAGCTTGTTTGAGGAAGGCTACGGCTTTGGCGCTGCGTCCGCCGAGTTTGCAATGGGCGACGATCTCGCGACTGGAGTCGAGTTCGGCGACGCGCTTGGGTAAGTCGCCGAGCGGGATGAGATATCCGTTGAGATTGCAGATCTGGTATTCGTGGGGCTCGCGCACGTCGAGAATAAAAATGTCGGCTTTGGCGTCGAGCTTCTTCTTTAATTCCTCCACTGAAATTTCGGACAAATTTCCTCCAGTTACAGGTTCTTCCTGTCCGCGGATGCCGCAGAACTGCTCGTAATCGATGAGCGCGGTGATGGTGCGGTGGGTGCCGCAAATGGGACACTCGGGATTTTTGCGCAGCTTGAGTTCGCGGAATTTCATGCCGAGAGCATCGACGAGCAGCAGGCGTCCGACGAGGGAATCGCCCTGGCCGAGAATGAGCTTGATGGTTTCGGTGGCCTGAATGACGCCGACCAAGCCAGGCAGAATGCCGAGGACTCCGCCTTCGGCGCAGGAAGGCACGAGACCGGGCGGCGGCGGCTCGGGATAGAGGCAGCGATAGCAGGGGCCATCTTTGGTGGCGAAGACGCTGGCCTGACCTTCGAAACGGAAAATCGATCCGTAGACGTTGGGCTTGCCGGTGAGCACGCAGGCATCATTAACGAGATAGCGGGTGGGGAAATTGTCGGTGCCGTCGGCGACGATATCGAACTGCCGAAACAACTCCAGCGCGTTGGCGCTGGTAAGTTTGGTGTCGAACGTTCTCAAACTCAAAAAGGGATTGATCGCCTTCAGCTTTTCGGCGGCGGAGTCGAGCTTCTTGCGGCCGACGTCGGCGGTGGTGTGAATGATCTGGCGCTGGAGGTTGGTGTAGTCGACGACGTCAAAGTCGACGATGCCGAGCGTGCCCACGCCCGCGGCGGCGAGGTAGAGAGCGAGCGGCGAGCCGAGACCGCCGGCTCCGATGCAGAGGACTTTCGCGGCCTTGAGCTTCTGCTGACCCTCCATGCCAACCTCGGGCATGATGAGATGGCGCGAGTAGCGCAGGATTTCGTCGTTGCTGAGGACGGGAGCGGACTGGGGTCCGGGAGAATTTGCTTCTGGGGATTTTGCTTCTGAGGATTTAACGTCGGTCAGCGTGGCCATAACATCCTTGAATTATAAGTGCGTCGTGAACGGCACCCTCAATCTCGGGCTCGCAGCCGCCGGCGATGGACGGCACTATCGAAATGGTATCACCGTCTTTCAGCGTGGTGGCTTCCTTCTGCAGGTAACGCATGTCTTCGTCGTTGACGTAGACGTTGACGAAGGCGCGGAGTTTGCCGTCGTCGGCATAGAGGTGTCGTTTGAGGTCGGGATGCTGCAAAACCAGGCCGGCCAGAGCCTCGCCCACGGTTTTTCCAGCAACGTCGACCGAAGCCTGTTTCCCCGAATATTGGCGGAGCGGAGACGGAATTTGAATCTTGGGCACGTATATAAAGATGCTATGGTACAGGGCGGGGATTCAGGTCGGTTATCGCTGATCCTCTCGCTCTCGCGCGGTTGCAAGCGACAATCCTTAGCCACAGGGGCATAGAAGAAATCATGGGGGATGCGTGGAAGAGATAGGCTTCGGAGGGGCGCGACGCCCGCGCGGGTTTGTACGGATCGGAGTGTTCTTCGCGTTCGGCGCGACGATGACTGCCTATGCGGCGGTCACGCTGTTGAAGCCGGGGACGGCGCTGGATCGGTTGTGGGCATTGAACAAGACGGGCCACGCTCAGCTCGCATCGTTGGGCAAGGGAGCCGGTCTTGGGTTTGCGGCGCTCTCGGCCGTGATGTGTGCAGCATCCGTGGGCTGGTTGCGGCGCCGCCATTGGGGATGGGCGCTTGGGACCACCATAATCGGAGTCAACGCAGCCGGCGATCTAGTGAATCTCGCCCGCGGAGAGCACCTGAAAGGCGCGGTGGGGGTCGCGATCGCAGGGCCGCTGCTCATCTACATGACCAGGAGCGGAGTGCGAAATTATTTCAGGCGCGGCTAGTCTCTACGGTGAGGCGATTTCGGTCTTCTCGTCCACGAATTTCTTCTCGTCCTCGCCGCTGCCGGTCAACTCGAACGAATTCGTGATCGTCGCTTTGCCACAATCCACGCTGGTGATGAGGTAGGAACAGCCGAACCAGTGAGCTTCAGCAAGGTCGGTGGGCGACCACCGCGCGGGGTGGTCGGGATGGGAGTGATAGAAGCCGAGGATGTCTTCTCCGCGATCGCGGGCTTCGCGCTGTATCTGGATGAGCTCTTTGGGGTCGATATGGTAGCGGTTGTGGGGCGAATCGGCGCGAGTGTTGCCGCATTTGGCGACACGGGTGACCGTCTTTGAGTTTGCGCGGTCGTCTTTGAAGTGGCCGAGCAGCACGCCGCAACATTCGTGGGGATAGGTTTCCTCTCCGTGCTGGCGAAGGGCGGCGTATGCGATCTGCGTGATCTTCAGCATGGTTAAGGTCAGAGGTTAGAGGTCAGATTGCAGAGGTAAAAACCGCCGCCGCCGCGTCGCCATCCCGATGCATTTCTAACTTCTGCAATCTCACTTCTGACCTCTGCGATCATTATTCGCTCCAGAAACGCTCGCTCAGATATTTTTCGCCGGAGTCGGAGAGGATGGTGACGATGGTCGCGGGCTGACCGCTTTCGAGGAGATGCGCGACTTGCAGGCTGCCGACAATGGCGGCGGCGGACGAAACTCCTACGAGCAATCCGTGTTCGCGGGCCAGACGGCGGCCCATGACGTGGGCGGCTTCGGTGCTGATTTCAAGATTCTGATCGGCCAGGGACGGATCGTAAATGCGCGGCACGATGGCCGAAGGCAAATGCTTGGCGCCTTCGATGCCGTGAAAAGCCGAATCGGGCTGGAGCGAGATGCAGCGGATTTTTGGATTCAACTCTTTGAGGCGACGGGTCGTGCCGACGAATGTTCCGGTGGTGCCAAGCATGGCGACGAAGTGGGTGATGCGTCCCTGAGTCTGCTGCCAGATTTCGCTGGCGGTGGTTTCGTAGTGCGCGCGCCAGTTGGCGTCGTTCGAATATTGGTCGGCGTAAAAATAAAGATCGGGATCGCGATCGGCCAGTTGGCGCGCGATCTTGATGGCTCCGTCGGAGCCTTCGGACGGATCGGTATAGATGATATTTGCGCCGTATGCCTGTAGAATGCGCTTTCGCTCGGGAGAAACATTCTCGGGCACGCAGAGGGTGACGGGGAATCCAAGAGCGGCGCCGAGCATGGCGTAGGCAATGCCGGTGTTGCCGCTGGTGGAATCGAGAAGAATTTTTCCGGGGGCGAGTTGGCCGGAGCTGCGGGCTTCGGCGACGATGCGGGCGGCGGCGCGATCTTTGACGGAGCCGCCGGGGTTGAACCATTCGGCTTTGCCGAAGAGATGTACGCTGGGTGAATCGACGAGCAGCGCATCCAGCGGTAACAAGGGCGTATTGCCGATGCTGGCGAGAACGAGTTCTCCGCGTTGGCGAGAAAGCGCTTCACCCCGCGATGCGGCTGCGCCGGTGGATGCCGAAGTCATCGATGCGATACCCCGTGGATGCGATGCTCCTGGGTTCGATACCCTGGATACGATACTCCCGGTGATTGTGTTGCCCTTGTGACTAGAGTAATGTGCCCACAATCTTAAAAAGGTATATCTATACTAGCGTTGCTGAAATCTACCATCTATTGGATTCGCGCCGATGGTTTTGGTTCCATCGAAAGCTTGCGGCGCGCATCTAAATGTAGTGGGACGGGAATTGAGCTCATAATGTCAGCAAAAGTTGAACAGAAGACCTACGAAGATGCCGTCAGTTGGCTGCGCGAGCACGGCTTTGATCTGATCGAAGCTCCGGGGACGCAAACGCGCGTGTTTCTGAAGAAGTACAACTGCTCGGCGGCGATCCAGAAGACGGAAGACGGCGGCGCGAAAATTTTTGCCTATCCCGGCTATATGATTGGCAGCGAAATTTCCAAGCTGGTCAATCGCGGGTACCAGCAGTTTTTTAAGACGACGAAAACCGAAGTGCCGGCCACAGCCGACCACTTGAAGGCGCTGCAGCAGTTCTCTGAGGAACTGAAAGAAGCGCTGGGGACGCCGAGTCTGTACAACGAGTCGCTGGGGACGGTTAGCGATTCGTATCAGTATGACCGCGTCAAAGACCGCGATGAGCCGGAGGTCGATCGGCCGAAGCGTCCGTGGGAGACGGTGAAGGTGAAGGCGGCTACGGCGGCGAAGAAAAGCCGGGCGTAAAGAGAAATCACTCCTCTATTGTGGGTTGCTGCGTCGTGGGTTGTTGCCTGGCAGATTTGGCCAGCTTTGTGCACGCGTCTTCGCCTCTGCAATATTCTCCGCTGACATCTTGGCAGCCAACTCCTTCAAGTTTTTCTTGCTTTGTTTGTATCCGTTTTTCTCAGCTAGCGCATACCACATGTAGGCGATCATGTAGTCCTCAGGACGATCGCCGCGACTGGCCGTGTACTCTCCCATAACAAATTGAGCTTTCGGCAAACCCTGATCGGCCGCGCGCAGCAAGTAGTGCTGACCGAGATGTTCATCCGGGCTGATCTCTTCGCCATGGAGGTATGCCTGGCCAAGTTCGAATTCCGCTTCCGCATCGCCGGCATCGGCGCGCTGGATAAGTTTGGCAATCCTCGTGTCAAGTATGCGAAAACTTACTTGGACGTTAATCACCGTTGCGACCGGCTTCCCGTCCTTCTGCCCAGGCTCGAACGTCCACCGCTTTACCGCCTCAATGGCCTTTTCGTCCAATCCATGGCCGAGTGACTGAGTTACCTTAATGTCCCGAGGAGTTCCCTCCCGGCCGACAATCAACCGAAGAACACACGTGCCTTGGAATTTATCTTGGCGAGCCTCCTCGGAGTACTCTGGGTCAGGGTGATAAATCGCCCGAGGTGGGGTCACCCCGCGCCCAACTCGGTAGGCGCCGCCGCTGGAGGCTGCGCCGGGGGCTGGCGCAGCACTGGCACTCGGCGCAGCGCCACCGGCGTTATCCGGTGACTGAGCTTGCGTGATTGCAAGCTCCGACGCGAGCAATAGCAACGTGACAACGCAAACATGCCCAAACAACCCGCGCATCATGGCCGAAGTTTACCACCCTGGAGCAAGCCGCTGATACGCCGATGCTCTCGGTTTCCAATATGCGAAACTAACTGACTTACGGAGGTGATCGTGCGTAACACAGTTTGGCTCCTAGCCCTGGCCGCGACGCTTGCAATTCCCGTTCTCGCGCAGGATTCTGCCGATGCTTCGCGGGCGGCGATCCGCAAGGTGATTGAAGAACAGCAGGCGGCCTGGAACCGGCACGACCTGGAAGGGTTCATGGCGGGATATTGGAATTCCCCGGAGCTGACCTTTTTTTCGGGTGGGCATGAATCGAAGGGCTGGCAGGCGGCGCTCGATCGCTACAAGAAAAATTATCAGAGCGCGGGGCACGAAATGGGCAAGCTGGAATTCGCAAATTTGCGAATTGAGATACTGGGGCCGGAGGCGGCTTTCGCGCGCGGCGAGTTTCATCTGACAATGACTGACGGGAAGACGCCGCACGGGCTGTTTACGCTTGTGTTCCGCAGGTTTCCGGACGGGTGGAAGATTGTGCACGATCACTCGGCGGCAGAATGAAAGTCTCAGAGTTTCGATGTTGCCGCGGTTCGCTCAGGATTGCGGCGATTTCTAGCGCCCGCGATCCATGGCGTCGTTGGCCAGGCGATCGGCAATCTGGTTATGTTCGCGCAAGGCGTGACGGATATCGAAATGCTCCAGGCGGCGCACGAGTCGCTGCGCTTCGTCGTAGAACTTGCGCAGTTCGGGATGACGCACCTTGTAGATGCCTTTCATCTGCCGCACCATCAGTTCGGAGTCGCTGACTACCGTCAGCGCCTTGATCTGGTTTTCGGTAGCGTAGCGCAGAGCGGCGAGCAGTCCCTGATATTCGGCGTAGTTGTTGGTGCGGTGGCCGAGGTATTCGCTGAGTTCGG
>Ga0182018_10001578_pt1 | contig 25505 bp, 21 predicted proteins | sample 812P2MmetaG_FD_120490 | JGI IMG/M metagenome (GOLD analysis project Ga0182018, IMG submission 120490) | Permafrost microbial communities from Stordalen Mire, Sweden - 812P2M metaG | ecosystem: Environmental > Terrestrial > Soil > Wetlands > Permafrost | place: Sweden: Stordalen | collected...
CATGGATCGAAGAACGACCGCGGCGCGGAAGCCTTCAGTGCCTTTAGCAGCGTCCTGCAGACCGCAGTAAAACGCGGCGTTTCTTCCACCATCGATACCCTACAAAACCTGTTTTGTTCGAAATCACGAGACTCGTGACTTTCGGACTTCGCCAACCTGAAATCACCGCATAGCAAGAGTCCTGACGAAAAGCCGCGCGCACCGTGCTGCCGCTAATCAATTACCAGCACACCGTCACAGTTTGCAAATCTTAGGTGAAACAACAATGAGTCAGATTTACGTCGAACGGATTCGCCAGCACTCTGCTGGCAGTTTCGGTGGCACCGTGTCCGGTGCGACCAATGCTACTCCGATTGTGATTACCACCGCTGCGGCCCACGGGCTGATTGATGGCGATCAAGTGCAAGCCACGGGGGTGGGTGGGAATCCCAACGCCAACACGCTGGCTTACGTCAAGGGGCGCGGAGTACCGTCAGCAGAGCAGGGTCTGATCCTATCCGGAACCGCACCCGTAAGCTTGTCGTAGCTCATGGTGGATGCTACCGGAGGTAAGACAGTTCCGCCACACCCTACGAGTAGTTAGTTACAGGCCTGGAACATCCAGAGCTTTCCCCATATCCAGGGCTCGTTTGTAACGCTCGGCCGCCTTCTGCGGCTCATGGCTCACCACTGCCACCAGAACGCTTCCGGCAATCATTTTCTGCGCGGAATACGGCGGCGGCGGCGTTTCCGGACCGCCCGGCGGCGAGACGCTGCCGCCACTCAGGAAGACGGCCATCGCCACCAGGTTGGATGGGCCGGTGGTTTTCGCCCTGTCGGCGGCTTCCTTCGCAGCCCAACGCGTGGGGTCGCCGGGAGCCTTGATCCACTGGTCCGAGGCATCCAGCGGCTCGTCCTTCTGTTCCTTGCTATCGGGGGCGCGCAGCTCCCGTACACACGCGCTGGCCCATTTCACTCCTGCGTCGGTGGGGAGTTTGTGCGCCAAAAAGCGGATGGCGTCCTGGTACAATTCCTGCTTTTCGAGGCTGGCCAGATATGCGGGAGGCGTGGAATCCTCCTGCACCAAGGCGCGCGCGCCCTCGCTCAGATTGGAGATTTCGCTGATTTCTTTGACCGTCATGTCAGTTGATCATGGTGATGCCGCCCTTCAGGATCAACATGGCCTCACCCTGTATCTCCGCCATCGTGTCTGCCGTAATTTGAATCATCATCCCCTTAATGGTCACACCCATCGGGTCGATTTTAATGCTGCTGCCGCCCACTGTCAGGGTGATTGACTGCATGGCGGTCGTCGACACCGCGCCCATATCCACCTTGGTGGTCTGGTTGCCCATGGAGAGCTTGATGCTTTGATTTCCCATGTCGAGCTGCGTCGATTGGTTCCCCTGGTTCAAGGTGATCGACTGGTTGCCCTGGTTGATGGTGAGGGAATGGTTCCCCTGAGTGATGGTGATGGCGGTATCCTTTACGATCTTCTCGGTGTGGGTGCCGTCCACCTCGATGGTCCGGTTGTTCTGCACCAGTTGGTTGTCGTCGTGTTCCACGGAGGTGTCCATGTCTTTTTCGGCATGAACGGTCACCAATTCGCTCCCCTTGAGATCCTCAAAGCGAATCTCGTTGTAGTTGTCAGTGCCGCCCCCTTTGCTGCTACGGCTCTTGATGCCGGATTGCGTCTGGTTGCCGGGCAAAGTATAGGGAGGCATCTGATCGGCATTGTAGACGCGGCCCACAATGACGGGTCTGTCCGGATCGCCTTCCAGAAAATCGACCAGTACCTCCTGGCCGATGCGCGGAATGGTCATCCAGCCCCAGTTCTTACCGGCCCAGATTTGCGACACCCGGCACCAGCAGGAGCTGGTTTCGTTCTTCTTGCCCAGCCGGTCCCAATAGAACTGTACCTTGATGCGTCCGTACTTATCCACCCAGATCTCTTCGCCCGCTTGACCTACCACTAAAGCCGGCTGAAGTCCCTGGACCGTGGGACGTCCGGTAACGCGCGGCGGCCGATAGGGCACCGTTTTGGGGATGGCCATAAAACTGTTGTTATAGTAGTGAGACTTTCCCCGGCCCTGCCGATAAGTAGAATCCTGGGCCTCGTGTGTAACCGATGTGAGAAAGTAATCCTTATTGGTATCGGTCCGAAAGTGTTTTTTCAACTTGAAGTTACATCCCGCCCGGAAGGCGCGGCAACGGCTGGTCCCGTTCACCACGAACTGCAGGGCCTCTAGCTCTTCCAAACGGATGCGGGTATAGCGTGAGCCGTCTTCCTTCTCGGTGTACTCTCCGGGGTAATCGAACGCCTCCTCGTTATTCGTCCCTAAATTACCCAGCAAGCTGAGGCTGGGCGTCTCGAAGTTGTATTCGGTGAGGGCGGATTTCCCGGTAAACGCCGTTTCGATCCGCTCCAGCGTCGCCACACCCTCCAGGCCCGCGTCCTCGTCCACCCAGCCGTCCTGGTCGTAGGCATACTCGGCGGTCGCCTGGCCCGGACAAGTGCCCAGCATGGAACTCTTGTCGGCGAACACCATCGTGTGTTTGGTGTCGGTGTGTTCGAAGAAGTAGAAAATTCCCTCTTCTTCCAACAACCGGGAGATGAAATTCAAGCTGCTCTCGCGGTACTGCACGCAGTAGTCGCGCACCGGATAAGTGCCTTGAGTGCGGAACGAATAGTCCGAGATGCCGGCATCTTTCAGAACCTTCCCGACAATGTCCGGGACGGTCATGGTCTGGAAGATCTTGCAATCGGAGTTGAGCGACAGAAACCAGACTTTAGGGACCAGGATGGCTTCGTAGACCGCCAGCTTCGGCGCCGAGTCACTCCCCGCCGCCGCGGCCCCACCGGCCTGGCCACCACTTTCAGTGGCCTGCGCGATGCTGCGGAAGACGGCGTTGAAATACCGCGGTGTGCCATTGGCCAGGTAGAGCGATATGGTGGCGTTGGTGCGCAGAAGGCTCTTGATGTCCACCTCGGAATCGGGGGACAGCATGAGCACCTTGAACTCGAACGGCTTCGAGACGGTCTCCTCGCCGGATACCTTCTCCAGCAGCAATTCCGTCAGGCCCAGCGTCGTCTTAATTTGTAAGAGCCGGCCCTTTTGCGAGAATGTCGAACTTCCCATGGTCCCCTCCTTCCCGGTGACGCGCGGGGCGGCGCGCGCCGCCCCGCGCTCCTCCCTAACCGGCGTGTTCCGCAGCCGCCTGGCCGGCAGCCTGATCGTAAACGAACGAGCCGTTCTCCCCGATGCTCACGTGGATGGCGGACGGCCGCGTGCCCTCGGCAAAGGCGGTGAGCAACTGGCGCGAGATGTCCGGCAGCAGCGTGTTGGTGAGGATATTATCCACGTTGCGGGCGCCGCTCTCCACTTCGGTGCAGCGGCGCGCCACTTCCTCCACCAGCTTGGGATCGTAGGTCAGCGACAACTTGTGGGTTTCCTGCAGGCGGCGCTGGATCCTGCCCAACTTCAGAACGATGATATGCTTCATGGCTTCGTCCTGGATGGGGTAATACGGCGTAATCACCAGGCGGCCCAGAAATGCCGGCTTGAAGACCTTGTCCAGCTCCGGCTTCAACGCCTTCACTAACCCCTCGGGGCTGGGAGCGGTTTCCGGGTCGGCGCAGAGCTTCGCCATGGTGGCGGTGCCGGCATTCGACGTCAGAATGATGATGGTGTTCTTGAAGTTGATGCTGCGGCCTTCCCCATCCTCCATGTTGCCTTTGTCGAAAACCTGGAAGAAGAGTTCCAGCACGTCCGGATGGGCTTTCTCCACCTCGTCCAGCAGCACCACCGAATACGGCCGGCGGCGGACAGCCTCGGTCAGCACCCCGCCCTCTCCATAGCCGACATATCCGGGAGGCGAGCCCTTCAGTGTGGAAACCGTATGCGCTTCCTGGAACTCCGACATATTGATGGTGATGACATTCTTTTCACCGCCATATAACAAGTCGGAAAGCGCCAGGGCCGTTTCGGTCTTACCGACACCGCTCGGTCCGACCAGCAGGAAAACTCCCACTGGTTTATTGGGATCGTCGAGCGAGGCGCGCGAAGTACGAATGCGCTGGGCGATCACCACCAGGGCGTGACTCTGGCCGACCACGCGGCGTCCCAGGTATTCTTCCAATTTCAAGACAATGCCGACTTCATCCTTTAGCATTTTGCCGACCGGAATGCCGGTCCAACCGGATACCACTTCTCCGATGATATGCTGGTCCACGCAGACGCGAATCAGCGGCGTCTCGCCCTGCATCGTTTCGAGGTCGGTATTCAGTTTGCCCAATTGGCCGCGCAACTCCGCCGCTTCGGCCGACCCGCCGGCGGTTCCAGCCGCGTGTGCCTCTTCCAACTTGGCGCGGATCTCGCGAATCTGGTTCACCAGGGCCAGTTCCTTTTCATAGCGCGCCTCCAGTGTGGCCAGACGCGCTTCGGTAGCCGTGCGCTGCGCCGTGAGCGCCTGGAGACGTTCGGAATGATCCGCACCCAGGGCCACTTCGCGGTCCAGAACGCGCGTCTGCACCGCCAGATCGTCCAAGGTACGATGGGCGTCTTCAATCGGCGCCGGGACCGTGTTCTGGCCCAGCGCCAACCGGGCGCAGGTAGTGTCCAGGACACTGACGGCCTTGTCCGGCAACTGGCGGTCGGGCAGGTAGCGATTCGACAACCGCACCGCCGCGGCCAAGCCCTCGTCGAGAATCCTGACGTTGTGGTGCTTTTCCAAAACGGGGATGAGGCCGCGGAGCATCAACTCGCATTGCGTTTCCCCGGGCTCCTCCACCTTGACCAATTGGAAGCGGCGAGCCAGCGCCGGGTCTTTCTCGAAATACTTTTTGTATTCCGACCAGGTGGTGGCGGCCACGGTCCGCAACTCGCCGCGAGCCAGAGCCGGTTTCAATATATTGGCGGCATCGCCCTGCCCCTCGGCGCCGCCGGCTCCGATCATGGTGTGAGCTTCGTCGATGAACAGGATGATGGGAGTGGGCGACGATTTCACTTCGTTGATGAGGCCCTTCAGGCGATTCTCGAACTCGCCCTTGACGCCCGCCCCGGCCTGCAACAGCGCCAGGTCCAAGGTGTGGAGTGTGACGTTCTTCAGAGGAGCGGGCACATCGCCCGTGGCAATCCGCAAGGCGAAGCCTTCCACCACGGCGGTTTTGCCGACGCCGGCTTCGCCCACCAGAATCGGATTGTTCTGGCGGCGGCGAGTCAGGATGTCGATCACCTGGCGGATCTCGAAATCGCGTCCCAGCACGGGGTCGATTTTTCCCTTGCGCGCGTTCTCGGTGAGGTTGACTGTGTATTGATCGATGAAGGGGGTTTTGCCGCCGGCCTTCTTCTGGCCTTCGGGCGCGCCGGCGGCGGCAGCCGGAGCCTCCTCGGTCTCCTCTTCCGATTGGGAAACGATGGAGAGGAAGTCCTTGCGGAGGGACTCGGCGTTGATTTTTTGGAATTCCTTGCTGCTGTCGTTGACGATCCGCGCGAGTTCCTCGACATTGACCAGCGCCAGGATGCAATAGCCGGTGCGGACGGTGTCGCTGTTGTATTCGAGCGAGCCGATCATCCAGGCTTCGCGCAGCATCTTCAGCACCGAGGGGCTAATGGCCGGAGTGCGCGCGTTCCCCGACTTCAGCTTGTCGAGGCTGCGCGTGAGTTCGGCCGCCAGGCGGGACTTGTCAATCCCGAAGTGACGCGCGATGAGCGCGAAATCCGCGCCGCTCGAGTCCAGCAGCTTCATCAGGAAGTGCTCCACTTCCACGTCGTAATGAGTTCGGGAAAGGCACAGGCCAGCCGCTCCTTCCAGTGCATTCCGGGATGTGGGGTTTAGTTTGCCGATAACGGCACGCAAATTTGTCGCCATGTTTAAGCCTCTCCAAGTAAAAGAATAGTATCGCCAGGGTTACGGTTGAAATCGTCGCCCGATTTCAACCAGGTGAGCCATCCAAGATACAGAGCATTGTCAGCCGGAGGACGCAGCTCGAAAGCCGGTACGTCTTCGCGGCGGAGGATCAGTTGCACTTCAAACTCCAGATCGTTTCCACAAAAACTGCGGACGATGGCCCGTAATACCGGCCACTCCTTGCCGCTGGGCAGAAAGTCGCGATACCGTGCGGCGTTCAACGGGCCCAACTTGAGCCGGACGCGCGACCCTCGATCCCAAATCTCTTCTCCCACCACGGCCCCAAATCCCAGCACGGTGGATTCGGGAATGTCGCCGCCAAATACACATTGGTCGGGCTCCGCCAGACTGCGCCAGGTGCCGATGAACGGCTCCAGTTCGACCGGGATCTCGAAATAGTCGGCGAGCACGGACTCCAGCGCCAGAGCGGATTTGGGAATCAAGCCGAAAAGCCCGGAATAAAAGAGGAACGATTCGTCTTCCACCGGCTGGCGGTCGCGGATGCCTTTGGTCCCAAACCCGATCATGGAAAACAGGCAGGCGGTGAACGGATCGCGGCGGTCGCGCTCGTAAGCCACGGTGAAGTGATTTCTCTCCCACGCCTGATAGAAAAACGACGTCAGGCGATGGTTGAAGATATTGAGAAACTCCAGCAGGGCGGTATCTTTGACGCGTATTCTGGCGGCGATCAATTCCGTCACGTAATTGGGAAGCGCGCCCAAGGGGCCGATCAGCCCCATGAAATTGATGGTCATCGCCGGGCTGGCGCCTTCCTGTTTAGTCAGCGCCTGAATGGCACTGGCGGGGAAATGCAGAATGGGGTTGGCGCCGAAGCGCACCACTTCATTTTGGGGATGGCTGTAGAGTCCCACCGGCGAACGGCCGGGTTGCAGCCAACCCAGCAGGCGCACCGCCTGGAAGAAGTCGAACGAATAGGGCTCACGGAAGAGCAGTTCGCGGACTTTCTCAAGCGCTACATTAGGATTTTCTGTCCCGCTCGCGGCGGCCATTGTTTCAGAACTCTCTTTCGTTGTCGTGTCCGTACCACTAGTTGGCTGAAGCTGTTCATTGAAGTGTACAACCCCAGAAAGACATCCATCACGGCGGCAAACGTATAGGCGCCGGTGCCGGTGAACTGCTCTTCGTCCAACTCCAATTCCACGCGGGTTCCGCGCGCGAAGGTAACTCCATGGTTGGACGTCAGCCGGGCAAAATGCGGCTCGCTGCGCAGGCTGAGAATCCCGTCGATCTGTCTTTCCACCGAGAGTGAGCCGGTGAAATTGTGCAGCCTCAGGATCTCGCGAAAAGCGTCGCCTCCTTCGGAAACCAGGGAAAGATAATTCAGCGAAAGCTTGGAAACCAACCGCCAGAGCAGGCCATGTTCCGACGGCGGCTGCAGAGCTTCGGTCGGCTTGGTGAGCGCCACAATCCGGGTGATGGGTCCGCCGCTTCCCAACTGAAAATCGCCCTCTTCGTTTCCGAAAGGGAGGCGCGATGGCAGTTCACCGTTACTGCAGGTGAGCCGCATCGTGACCGTGTCCTTGTCCGGCGTCTTCTTCGACCCGGACAAGTCGACGAACGTGATGTACACGTCGGAAGCCTTGTTGGTCCGCCAGCCGGAGAGCTTTCGGGTACTGTGCCAGAAGGTCTCGGTGGGGCCGCCGCTGGCCGAATGGCGGTGCGAGAAGAAGGGCTGGTAGTCCACGGTCTCGTTCGATCCGCTCATCACGCCCACCACGTCGTCGATGGAAAAAATGTCCAGCGCCTCTTCCCGCCGCGCATCCGCCACGATGCGGTATTCGAAGCGCTTCTGCTCCATGAGTATCGGTTCGGCAACCTGTTGGAAGAGGTTGACCACCGGAGCGCAGCCCAGCCGGAAGGTGTTCTTGGAGACGCCCAGTTCGAGCGATTGCCGGCGGTCGCCGCGTTCGAAATCGGAAAGGAAGAAGAGCACCTCGATCTTCTCGCCGAAATCCGCCGCGGCCAGCTTTTCGAAGCCCGAGAGGTCCAGAAAGCAGAATTTTTCGGGAAAAGCGAAATATTCCTGCAGCAGGCGGTATCCCCAGAAACTACGCCGCGGAAAAGGGAACAGACCTTCGTCCGGTTTGAAACCAACCTGGCGGAGCGAGCCCGGCGCGAAAACCACGGTCTTCTTGGCCGGCGCCGCCAGATCCCGCGCCACAATCTGAATACAGTTATTGCAGAGCAGTTCGATGAGGCCGTTGACCACCGTGCCGTCGCCTTGCAGGAACAGGCGGAGCGTCTTGAGGTCGAGCTTGGAGAAGCGGACGTCGGGCAAACAGTGGAGTTCGAGGCGAATCACCGCCGCCGCGCCGCTGAGGGGCACGGGCGGTTGAATCCGGTCGGCCGAACGCCAATCGGCGGATTTGACTTCGAGCGGCCAAAGGGTGGTGTCGTAGCACGTCTGGAACTTGCACGGCGTGCCCGCCACCGGCGCGGAGTAGAGCAGCGATCCGCGCGGAATCGGCAGACCGGTGGAGAGCTTTCCCTGCTCCGGGTCGAGGTGGAACTGCACCACCGACGCCGACGGGATGGGACGCAGGTAATAAGGATAGAGGATCGAGAGCAGCGATTCGACGACTTCCGGAAACTCGTCGTCGATTTTGGTGTAAATGCGCGCGGCCAGAAATGCGAAGCCTTCCAGCAGGCGCTCGACATGCGGATCTTCGCACTTGCCGGCCTCCAGCAGAAGGCGGCCCGCCACCTTGGGATACTTGTTCGCGAATTCGGCGCCCAGATATCGCAGGTAGGTCAATTCCTGCGAATAGTGGAACAGCAGTTCGTCGCGCACGCTAGGCTTCCTTCACGCTGTAGGCGCCCTTGGAAATCTCCAGGACCGTATCGAAAGAGATGCGCTCCGGAGCGGGATCGATCATCAGCGTCGCTTCCACGTGAAACGTAATGGCCTGCCGGGTAGTCTGGTAGGGCTCCCGGGTAGTCACGCGGGCGCGCACCAGGCGGGGTTCGAACATCTCTATGGCCGTCTCCAGGGAGCGGAGCAGCCGCTGTTGCTCGCCAACGTCCTGGATCGAGACGCTGGCGATATCGGGAAGGCCGAAAAACAGCACGGAGTTGTTGACCTCCTCGCACGCCTCGGGAACTTCAATGGGCATGCGGGTGGTGTTCAGAAGCCATTCCAGGTCTCGTTTCACGGCGGCGCGCAATTGCCGCAGGGATTCCGCGCGTGTCATGGGCGCCTCTTGACGGTTTTGCGGTTCCAGATCGATCAATCTGTCGAGAATCCCTTGCTGAATGTTCTTGGTGAACTTGGAATTGGCCATTTTAGAACGAGCAGTTCACCGCGCGCACCGGATCCAGTTTGCAGATCCGCGTGTACAACTGCGTTCTCCTTTCGTCGTCCGCCGATGTCAGGCAATGCATGAGAAGCTCCAGCGGATACGCGATAACCTCGCTTTGTTCCCACTCTTCCAGGCGGCGATCTTCGATCTCGGCGGCCAACTGGTCGAGCAGCGGTTGCGCCACTTTGCCTTTTCCGGCGGCCATGAGCAGGTGTGCCAGTTGGGTGCGGCGGCGGAAGCGCGCGCGTCCGCTGCGCTCGGTCGCCAGAATGGCGGTAATGGTAGCCAGCCCTTCCCCTATCCGGCCGTCGCGCACCGCCTGAAGCGCCATGGCGAACTCATCCGAGGTGTCGGAAGGCGGCGGCTCTTCGGCATCCATGATGGGAGGATTTTCCTCCACCGTGTAGGGCTCGGGCTCCGGCACAGGCTCGGGCGTCGATTCCGGCGAACCGGCGTCCGTTGACGAAGTATCGTCCGATGAAGGAGTCTCATCGAGCGAAAGGGAGTCGTCCGGCGTCTCATCGGTGGACGCGCTGGACCCGCCGGAGTCCGACGATTCGGGTGCCGCGGACTTGATGAGCACGAAACTCTCGATCCAGTTCCTGGTCTCCGGGTTGGCCGCCGGCGTGTCATCGGCGAAGGTCAGGCCGGGAAGGTCCGGCAAGGCTTCCAGCAGGATTCGAAGTTGAGTGCTCACCACCTTGGCTACGGAGGAGCGAGCCATCTGTTCCAGCGCGTTCACCGTGTAGCGCTGCGCATCCAGCCAATAGCGGCCGCACGGCTGCGCCATGGCCTCTTCGGTGGCTTCCAGCACTTGCTCCCAATCCCCGACGGCGTCGAGATGCTTCAGACGTTTCCGTAGGGCGCTTTCGGGCGCTTCCGCGGAGGAGGCTTCAAACTGCGGCGCCTCACTCATGAGCTTGGCCCAGGCAAAGCTGCGGATAATCGCGTAAGGCGTCGGATCTTCGGGATCCTGGGAACGCAGAGCACGGCAAATCGACGCCAGTTGCCCCGCAACATCGCCGGAGTCGCCGCTGAACGCGGGCTCTTCGCTCACGCCGGTATCGGTGGACTCCTCGGACCCGGTGGACTCGGTGGACTCGGCGGACTCGTCCGGCGGCTCGTCGGCTTTGGGCGGCGGAGAGGTCAGGGTGCTGTCGAGCCCCACCGAAAACGCGTCCACGTCCTCCTCCGGTGCGGCCTCGTCCTCCAGCCCGCCGGGTTTCTTGCCGAGGATGATGCGGACAGTTTGCGCGATTTCTTCGATGGTTTCGCGAGTCTTGATGAAGCTGGGCGAGAAATCCCCGAACTGTTGGTCGCAATACTCGCTCAGCGCCTCGACGGCGGTTTTCGCCTCGGTGAGTTGCCGGTAGGTTTCCCGCAATGCGCTCACCGCGGTGTCTTCGATGGCCTCGTCGAACTGCTCGGCGGAAATCTTGCCCTCGCTGATGCGGGTTTCCCGCGCCTGCTGCTTCTCGCCGGTATCGGCGTCGGCCTCGTAGCCGACGGTGCGCGATTCCTGGTATTTGTGCCAGTTCAGTTTGCCGGAGACAATCGGCAGGAAGCCCAGCGGTTCGCCCAGCTTCGAGCCCAGCCATACCAGCGGAGCGGCCCGGACCTCCATATCGCCGTCTTCGTCGATGGGCGGATACAAGGTATCCCAGAACTGTTCCATCAGATCGCGCAGGAACAGCAAGGCCTGCGCCAAAACGGGAAAGCCTTCCTTGTGGACGTGGGCATCCACCAGCCAGACGGCAATCTGCAGATCCTTGCCGCGTTTCGCCAGTGCATCGCTGGCGAGCTTGATCACCAGGGGATATTCGGCCGTCTTCAGCGCGGTCTTCCATTCGCCTTGGGGAACGTCCAGATCCTCCCGCCGGGCCTCCTTGATTTTGTCGGTAACCGGGTCGTAGCGGAGATTCACGCCACTGGGACTGTCACCGGGGATTGGTTTGAACAGATCGTCGCGAAGGGGCATACCTATGATGGAAGCGGTTGTGAGACTGAGTCGTCGAATTGCAGCGAACGGATTTCGAGAATCGGAACGGTTCTTTCGCCATCCAGCACCAGGAGTTTCTGGCCGAACGGAATCTCGACAGGCTCGGCTTCGGAAAGCAACCAATCGGTCTCACGTCCCAGTTTCACCGAGTCCCGTGGGTGATTCGAGGAAAACGGATAGAGAACGGGCAGCAGGGCCTCTCCAAATTCCTTGCCTTGCAATTCCGGACCGGCGGTAATGGTGCCCGAAGCCCACAGCAAATCGCGCAGGTAGCGGGGCGGATCCATGGTGAGCGAACCAATGTGAGCAAAAGGAAGCCAGACATACTCGCCGGCGATAAACAGCTCCAGACGAGCGCCGATTCGCGGGTCGATGTCTTCGATGGTGCGGAACGGCTCCCCGTTCAGGGTACCGATCCGCTCCGTGGCAACGTTGGGGGAGTCTTGATATTGTCTGCCTTCGAAGAAGGCCCGCCGCTTGCGTTCCGCACTCACCGCCGAGCGGTACAGCAGCCCTCCCATGGCGGCGTCGGGAGTGGTATCGGAAAGCAAGGTGAGGTGCTTCTCGGCGCGGCTGAATTCGCCCGCGAAGCACAGCAGTTCGAAAAGAAAGGTTCGACGCTGGTTGTCGCCGGGCTGGTCCCGCACCTCGCTGCCCAGAGCCTGAATGGCTTCCTGCAATTTACCCGCGCGAAAGAGATCCTGTACGCTCATGGCTCCACTTTGTTCGATTTCTTGAATCTAACGGCCCTCTACCTCGCGAATTTGGTGTTTCCGAGCAGGAACCTCGGCATGGGATGCCCCTTGACGATATCCAGGTCGGCCGAACCGTCGCCATCGTTATCGACGACATTCCAATCCCAGCGTTTCAGGGGCAAAGGCTTGCCGCCGGGCCCCTGCTGGATGTATTGCATGCCCATCGCCTTGAAGCTAAGCGTGAAAACCTCTTGAGCGCGCTCCGTGCCGCTGCCGCCGCTCCACTCCATACTGGTAACGTGATTGTCGCGGAACATGTACTGGAGATAGAGAAGGGCATCTCCGCCGGCCGCGCGGGTGGCCATCATGAGGCTGGGAATACAATCCTCGGTGCAGCAGGCTTTGTAAAGGAACGTGCTGGCGGAGTCTACCACCTTGTCGACCTGTATCTCGTTGAACTTCAACTTGCCCGAGATCACGCCTGTCTTCGGGCGCCGGCGCCTCGATTTCTTGTCGCCATCATCGTCCCCCTCGTCTTCGTAGTTCGAGTCCGATCCGTTGTCCACCTTAAAACGCCACTTTTGGACTTCGAACGCTTTGCACCCGGAAAAACACGAGTCGGTGGTTTCGCCGACGATTACCCCATCCGGGTCCCACATGAAATTGTCGCCAAGCGCCATAGCGTTGCTCCTGAGTTCGAAATGCGGTGAACAAGACCTCTGCCGGTAGTGCGATCGTCGCGGCAGGGCGAGTGAATTCTTCCGAAAGCCGGGCGGAGGCCGACGGTAAACTTGCCGCCCCCCGCCGAAGCTCGATGGTCAGCCCTAAGTGGTTTCGTAGCTTGTCGCGGGCTCCGTCAATCCCGGCACGTTCAGGCTGGGGGTGTTGGCGGTGGTGCTCCACGCGCCGGACATCTTTTTGCCCTGAGTGCCGTCCGGCAACTGCTGGATGTACTGAATGCCCAAGGCGCCGAACTTGAACTTGATGGTCTCCTTGAACCCTTCTTCTCCGCCGCCGCCGCTCCAACTGATGTTCGTCACGAACACCTGGCGGAAGATGTATTGAAGGTACAACAGGGGGTCGCCGCCGGCCTTGCGGATGGCCAGCATTACGTTCGGAAAATGCGCGCCCCCGGTGCAGGCGTTGTACAGCGGAGCACTAGCCTGGTCCACATATTTTTCGATGGTGAACTCTTCAAACTTAGCCTTGCCCGCGCTGGCGCCGCTGGTGCCCGATCCCGCGGTTTCGGCCTGCGATACGCCAAAGCTGAAACTCAGAATTTCCAGGGCCTTATGATCCTTGAATTTGTCGTCGGTTGTTTCCCCTAGCGGCTTGGTGGCTTTGCCCTTCACCCATGCGCCGCCTTTAGCCTCGGTCGGAAACCATAAGAAATTATCTGCTGCCATTGCGAATTCCTCCTCGTTCTTTCACGATTGCCAAAGTGATTACAAATTGGGACGATGGCGCCGGTAACTCCGGAAGGCTGCCAGCCATCCCTTTCCGTTGCAAAAGCCTTATGTGGTCGGTTTCTTGGACTGCGAGACGTCCATCCATGCCGGATCGCTCCCCGTCATGCCGGGGGGCATATCCAGGGTGGGTTTATTGAGGGTGGTGCTCCAGTAACCCGGGATCATGGTATCCCCGGTGCCGTCCGGTTTCTGCCTGACGTACTGGATGCCCATCGCTCCAAACTTGAACTTGATGGTTTCTTTGGGCGCTTCTTCACCGCCTCCGCCGCTCCAGTTAATGGATGTCACGAAGACCATACGGAAGGCGTATTGCAGATATATCAGTTGGCTGCCGCCGGCCTTGCGGTTTGCCAACATTACGGTGGGAAAGTGGGCGCCCGCGCAGCAGGCGTTGTAGAGCGGAACGCTCGCCAGATCCACGTATTTCTCGATCGTGAACTCGTCGAACTTGGCCTTGCCCGCGGCGGCGCCGGTGGTGCCCGATCCGGTGGTTTCGGCCTGCGATACGCCGAAAGTTACGGACAGGCATTCGAGCGCCCCCTTCGGTTTAAACCAGTTATCTTGCGTCTCGCCCTGCGGTTTGGTAGCTGCATCGCTTAAGTTGCCGCCCGAAGCCGCGTCTTGAAACCAGAGAAAATTATCGGCTGCCATTGAGACTCCTCCTTCGATCCATCTTGCGATTCAAACGTCGATCTTCGAGAGCGAGGCGAAATGCCGCACCCCTGAAGCCGCGCGCCCTATGAACCTCCCGATGGACGCAACCGGGCACACGGACTGAGCCGCGCCCATCGGGTGCTGGTCACTGCCGGCGGCTATGCGGCGGGTGGCGGAAGATCCGCAACCAGGCGCATCGAGACACTCAGTTCCTCCAGTTGGAAGTGCGGTTTGAGGAACGCCACCGCACGGTATGCGCCTGGCTTCCCGGGCACTTCCACCACGTCCACGCGCGCCTCCGAAAGCGGGTGGCTAGCCTTCGCTTCCGCCGGAGCGCTGGAATCGATCACGTATCCCATGATCCAGCGATTCAGGAAAGATTCGCACTCGTTGCGGCTCATGAAACTGCCGATCTTGTCGCGCATCATGGCCTTCAAATAGTGAGCGAAGCGGGAAACCGCCATAATGTAACTCAGGTTCGTCGCCAGACGCGCATTGGCGGTGGCTGCATCGGTATCGTATTTCTTGGCCTTCTGGGCGGATTGCACGCTGAAGAAGGCGGCGTAATCGGTATTCTTGCAGTGCACCAGGGGTACAAATCCCAGGTCCGCCAGTTCCTTTTCGCGCCGGTCGGTGATCTCCGCTTCGGTGGGGCACTTCATGGCGATATCGCCATCGTCGGTCTGGAAATTGTGGACCGTCAGGCCCTCCACCTTTCCGCCGCCCTCTACACCGCGGATCGTGGCGCACCAGTTATAGCGCGCAAACGATTCGGTAATGCGCGCTCCCAGCGCCCAGGCGGCGTTCCCCCACAGGTATTTGTTGTGGTCGGTGCCATCCACTCCTTCTTCATAATCGAACTCGTCCACCGGGCGGCCGGCCTTCCCGTAGGGATCCCGCATCAGGATGTGGGGCAGAGTCAAGGCGACGTACCGCGAGTCGTCCGAATTGCGGAAACTCTTCCACTTGGCGTATTCGGTGGTGTCGAAGACCTTGGCCAGATCGCGCGGCGAGGAGAGTTCGCTGTAGCTATCGAGGTTGAACAGGTTGGAAGTGGCCGCGGTGAGGAACGGCGCGTGCGCCGCCGCCGCCACTTGCGATACCTTCTCCAGCAGTTCCATGTCCTCGGGCAGCTTGCCGAATTCGTAATCGCCGATCAGCGCGCCGAACGGATGGCCGCCGAAGATTCCGAATTCTTCTTCGTATACCTTCTTGAACATGGCGCTCTGGTCGAATTCGGAGGCGCGCTGCAAGTCGCGCAGCAGGTCCCTCTTCGAACAGTTGAAGACTTTGATCTTCATGTTCTCGCCGGTTTCCGAATGGGCCAACAGATACTTCAGCCCGCGCCAACTGGCCTCCAGCTTTTGGAAGGCCGCGTTGTGCAGTACTTCATTCAGTTGCAGCGAGATCAGATGATCGATCTGCGCGATGCGGGCGTTGATCATCGCTTCGGAATCGCGCGAGAGCCCCATGTTCCCTTCCAGGAACTGGGCCACGAACTCGGTCACCATGTCTTTGCCGCGAACCTTCATTTCCGGATCGCGAGCCAGACGCCCTTCTTCGACGATCTGATCCAGGAGCGATATTTCCTGGGTTTCCGCCGGAGCGGCGCCGGCAGCGGCCTTCTTCACTTCTTTACTCATGGCTGCCTCCCTTTTCGGCCTTCGCCTGGGCGACCTCGGCCTTGAGCTTATCCAGTTGGGACGTATCGCGAATCGCGGCCTGCAACAGGTCGTCCAGCTTGTCGTTGCCCTGCAGACCGCCGCGCAGGTCCGACAGTTTGGTCCTCAAATCCATCAGATCGCTGAGGGGCTTGATTTGTTTGGCTACCTGGGTCGGTTCGAAGTCATCCATACTGCGGAACTTCAAATTGACCCGCAATTGGCCAGCCTCGGGATCGTCGCTGATTTTGTTTTCGACCGAGAATGCCAAGTGCGGCTTCATCGCGGCCAAAACAGAGTCGAAGTTATCCGGGTTGACTTCCACGAACTTCCGATCCTTGAGGCGTGGAAGCGGTTCCTCCGGTTGGCCGGTGAAATCGCCAAATACGCCCATTACGAAAGGCAGTTCCTTTTTCTCGATTGCACCGCCCGTCTCCACGTCATATGTGATGTGAACACGCGGGGAACGTACTCGGTCCAGCTTGTGTTGTAAACTTTCAGCCATGTCGAAATTCCTCTGAATCGCAGGACGGATCGCCTGACCGGCCCAAAGTGCCTGAAAGGGCGATCAGTGCCCAGGGCACAACATATCACTTTTGTTTAGGTGAGACAACTCTTGTTTCGACTTCGCGTACCAGGACCCCAATCTGCGGGAAAATCCGGCAAACAAAATTCGAAACAGGCCGGAGCTTGCCATTTCCCGGTGGACGTGATTCCATAGAAGGCGCTTCAAGACGAAAAGGGGGTAGGAATGCCGCGAATCGCCGATTCCAGTTTCAGCGAGGTTCACCTGGGAGAACAAGACGAGGCCGATCCCCTGGCACTCGATCCGGACCGGCCCTTCCGCATTCTCCTGGCCGGCGATTTCAGCGGCCGATCCTGGCGCGACAATCCGCCGCGCCCCTTCACGCCCCAGCGCATCGACCGCGACAATTTCGATGACGTCCTCGCGGCCATGAAGGTCAGCCTGAATCTTCACGGCATCACCCTGTCGTTTCGCGAGTTGGAGGATTTCCATCCGGATCGCATCTACCAGTCCACCCCCCTCTTTCAGGACCTGGACCGGCACCTGCAACGGCTCGAGCCGCCCAAACCCGCCGCCCCGCCAGTCGCGCCCCGCCCGGCTTCCTCCGGCTCGCTGCTGGATCAGATGCTGGACGAACATGAGCCGGAGCCCGAACCCCCCGTCTCCTTGCAGGACGCCGAGGATCTGGCCTCTTTCATCCAGCGAGTCACCAAAGGCCATTTAGAGCCTCGCCCGGATCCGGCCAAGCAGCAACTCGTGGCCAAACGCGAGGCCCTCGCCACGGAATTGCTGCAAGGAATCCTGCACCATCCTCGCATGCAGGCGATTGAAGCGGCCTGGCGGGCCGTTTTCCTGCTGATCGGCGGGCTGGAAACGGACGGCGACCTGCAGTTGTATGTGCTGGATATCACATTGCCGGAGTTGGTTTCGGAAATGGGCGCCGTGCAGAAAGAACTCCGCCGAAAAGGTCCGTGGGCACTCATCGCGGGGAATTACACCTTCGCCCAAACCGAGCTGGACGCCCAGGTGCTGCAGCGGCTGGCGGCCCTGGCAGCGTCGCTTGGCGCGCCTTTCCTGGCCGAAGCGCAACTTCCCCACGAGGGAGCCGAGCCGGCTTGGAGCGCCCTGCGGCATTCCCCGGAAGCCCGCTGGATTGGCTTGGCGCTGCCCCGTTTCTTGCTGCGCCTGCCCTACGGGAAGTCCACCGATGCCCTGGAGAGCTTTCCGTTCGAAGAGATGCCGCGGAGCGAACACGGATCTTACCTTTGGGGCAACCCGGCTTTCTTTTGCGCCTACCTTCTCGGTAAATCGTTTCTGGAGCAGGGGTGGGCAATGAGCCGGCTGGAACGCCGTATCGATGGCCTTCCCATGCATGTCTACCGCGAAGACGGCGAGCCGGTCGCCAAGCCCTGCGCCGAGGTTCTGATGACCGAGAAGGACGCCTTGAGCCTGCTGGATGCGGGTTTCATGCCGCTGGCTTCGTTGAAGTATGAACCCGCCGCCATGATCGTCCGGTTTCAGTCGATTGCCGAGCCTTTGGCGCCGCTGGCGGGACTCAAATAGACTTTGTGGGGCATGCTTTAGCTTTGCTTTAGCTTGCCATTCCGACATCGTCGGCCTGAGCGCGCCACTTTGGTATGCTGGATTCGCGATGACTTACGAGGTGGGCGAACGCATTGGCGACTACCAGGTTGTCGAGCGTATTGGCGCAGGCGGAATGGGCGCGGTCTACAAAGTCCGCAATCTGATCACCGACCGCCTGGAAGCCATGAAGGTACTGCTGCCGGATCTGCGCGAGGCGACCGACTTGGCGGAGCGCTTCAGCCGCGAGATCAAGGTCCACGCCAGCCTGGTTCATCCCAATATCGCCGCGCTCCACACCGCGGTCCGCGTGGAACACCAACTCCTCATGATCATGGAACTGGTGGAGGGCGTCAGCCTGGCCGAAAGACTGCGCCATGGTCCCATTCAGGTCTTGGAAAGCGTAGGCTATACCTGCCAGGTGCTCTCGGCCTTGAGCTACGCTCACGAGCGCGGCATCATCCATCGCGATATCAAACCGGCCAACATCATGGTCACCACCTCCCGGGCCGTCAAGCTGATGGACTTCGGTATCGCCACCACCACCGGCGCCGCTGGGAAGCTGCAAAACCGGCTCACGGCCACCGGGATGGCGTTGGGCTCAGTCCACTACATGTCCCCGGAGCAGGTCAAAGCCGGCGCGCCGGACGCCCGTTCCGACCTCTATTCCCTGGGCGTCACGCTCTACGAGATGGTCACCGGACAGTGCCCCATCCGCGGTAATAGCGAGTACGAGATCATGGCGGCGCACCTGGCGTTGACGCCGCCATCGCCCACCGAGCTGAATCCCTTTCTCCCGCCGGCGCTTTCCGCCATCATTCTCAAGTCGATTGAAAAGCGGCCCGGCGATCGCTTTCAGACGGCGGCCGATTTCCGCGCGACACTGGAGGCGCTGATGTCGGGCGTCACCCCAAGTGCCGCGCAGGCAGCGATCACGGCGGACCCGCGGATCGATACCCCCGCGCGGGCCACTCCCCCGACTGGTACTGCTACCTTGGGATCCGGCGTGCTGGAAGCCACCGCGAAAGATCTGGCCGTCTACATCGGTCCGATGGCGAAGATCATCGTCAATCGCGCCGCCAAACAGGCGCGCACTCCGCGGCAATTGTACGAGGCGGTGGCGGCGGAGATCGCTTCCCCCGCCGATCGCGCCAAGTTCCTGGCCAAGCGCGGCGAGTGACAGCGCGGCTCCGCCGCGAGCCGTCGGCGTTCAGCTTTCAGCGGGTTCCGTCAAGGCCGCGCGCCTTGACGGGTCCGTCGTAACCTACACAACGCGCAAGAGGGAATGGGAGCGATCTCTTGAAATGACGGGACATTGCTACTTTGCTGCCACATCTGATCGTAAACGGCTGCAAAGGCCGCAGGTGGGCAAGCACGAGCCGCCGATAAACGCCGAGGGAAGACGAATTCCTTGTCGGCGTTTATCGGCGTTCATCCGCGGCTAAAATGCCTTTAAGTCTTTAGTCCTTCGATTCGATCCGCATACCATAAAAGCTGCGGTATACGAAAACCACCGAGACCGCGAAAAACACCACCGACAGCGCCGTCGTAAAAAAGGCGCCCTGCGTGGCCGTCAAATCCACCGCCAGCGATACCGCCAGAATGCCGAACAGCGTGGTGAACTTGATGATCGGATTAAGCGCCACCGAAGAGGTGTCTTTGAACGGATCGCCCACCGTGTCGCCCACCACACAAGCGTCGTGCAGCGGAGTGCCTTTCGCGTGCAATTCCGTTTCCACCACTTTCTTGGCGTTATCCCAGGCGCCGCCGGCATTCGCCATGAAGAGGGCCTGGTATAGACCGAATAGTGCGATCGAGATCAGGTACCCCACGAAGAAGAAGGGTTCCAGGAAGGCAAACGAGAGGGCCGAGAAGAAAACCACCAGGAAGATGTTCAACATGCCCTTCTGAGCATACTTGGTGCAAATGGCCACCACCTTCTTGGAGTCGGCCACGGACGCCTTCTCCGTGCTTTCCAGCTTGATGTTCTTCTTGATGAACTCCACAGCGCGATAGGCGCCGGTGGTGACGGCCTGGGCGCTGGCGCCGGTGAACCAGTAAATCACCGCTCCCCCGGCGATGATCCCCAACAGGAACGGCGCGTGCAGCAGGGAGAGCTTATCCAGATCGGTGGTCAGTCCCTTGGTCAGCGCCAGGATTGTGGAGAAGATCATGCAGGTGGCGCCCACCACGGCGGTGCCGATCAGCACCGGCTTCGACGTCGCCTTGAACGTATTGCCGGCGCCATCGTTCTCTTCCAGGTTCTCCTTGGCTTTATCGAAATCCGGAACGAAGCCGAATTCCTTTTGGATGTCTTCTTTGATGCCGGGCAGCGTTTCGATGGTCGAAAGCTCGTACACCGATTGCGCGTTGTCGGTTACCGGGCCGTAGCTGTCCACGGCGATCGTCACCGGTCCCATGCCGAGGAATCCGAAGGCCACCAGGCCGAAGGCGAAGACTGCCGGAGCCAACATCATGGTCGTGGAGAACGACGTGCTCACCAGGTAGCCGACGCTCATCAGGGCCAGCATGGTCATGCCCAGCCAGTAAGCGCTGAAATTGCCGGCCACGAAACCGGAGAGGATATTCAGGGACGCGCCGCCTTCCCGCGAGCTGGTGACGATCTCCCGGACGTGCCGCGAGTTGGTGGAGGTGAAGACTTTGACGAACTCTGGAATCAGCGCGCCCGCCAGGGTGCCGCAACTGATCACCGTGGCCAGCTTCCACCACATCGAATCGTCGCCGCCCAGGGTCGGAATCATGAACATACTGACTACATAAGTGAGGACAATCGAAAGAATCGACGTGAGCCAAACCAGGGTGGTGAGCGGCGTCTCGAAATTGAATTTGGCGGCTTCGCCGAAACGCGCCTTGGCGATAATCCCGTTCACGAAATACCCGATGCCCGAAGAGATCACCATCATCACGCGCATCGAGAAGATCCACACCAGCAACTGCACCTGCACCAACGGATCGTGCACCGCCATCAGGATGAAGATGATGAGAGCCACGCCGGTGACGCCGTAAGTCTCGAAACCGTCGGCCGAGGGGCCGACCGAATCGCCCGCATTGTCGCCCGTGCAATCGGCAATCACGCCCGGGTTGCGGGCGTCGTCTTCCTTAATCTTGAAAACGATCTTCATCAGGTCCGACCCGATGTCGGCGATCTTGGTGAAGATGCCGCCGGCCACGCGCAATGCCGCCGCGCCCAGCGATTCGCCGATGGCGAAACCGATAAAGCAGGAGCCGGCCAGGCCGCCTGGAATAAACAGCAGGATGAAGAGCATGATCAGCAGCTCGACCGAAACCAGCAGCATCCCGATGCTCATACCCGCCTGTAACGGAATCTCATAGCACGGATAAGCTTTGCCCTTGAGGGCCGCGAAGGCGGTACGCGAGTTGGCGAAGGTATTGACGCGCATGCCGAAGGCCGCCACCGCGAAACTGCCCGTGATGCCGATTACGCTGAACAGCAGGATGATTAAGACGTTGAAGAACGGTTCACCCTTCAGTACTCCGAAATAGATAACGATAATGACGGCGATGAAGCACTCCAGCAGCATCAGGAACTTACCCTGGGTTGCCAGGTAAGTCTTGCACGTCTCGTAGATCAGCTCGGAAACTTCCCGCATCGACGAGTGTACAGCCATGTTCTTAAGACGATTGAAGATAATCAGGCCGAAGATCAAGCCGAGGGCGCTCACTACCAATCCGCCCATCAGCAGGCTGCTGCCCTTGATCCCGCCCAGAAATGTAGCCGACCCGAGATCGGGCAGCTTCAGGTTCGCTTCGCTGGTATTTTCCCCCGGCTGCGCCAGTAGCGGAGCCGCGAGTAAGAAAGAGATGAGAACGGTGTAAAGCACGCGCGGGAACGACGCCGTTTGCGTGCGCACAGGGCGCCGCTCGACACGGAGCGTGTCCGTCATGGATGCCATGTAGTAGATTCCTCCCAAAGGAAATTGCCTGATCCCGCGAGTCGGGACCCGACTCGCCTCGGCGCGAGACTTAAGACAAGTGTACTCGAACTGCCACCGAACACCCAGTATAAAAGATATTCACATCGGAATTCAATCGAAGGAAAGGCGCGTCCATCCGCGGCTGTCCCCGGCGGGCCGTTTGCCATCCGCTTATTCGCGGCAAATTCCCCGTTGGCTGCGGCGAATGAAACCCACCAGATGGAGCGTCTCCGCGGTCGGAATCTGGCTCTCGATGCGCGCCAGCGCGTCATCAAGTTTTAGATTCGATTTATACAGCAACTGATAGGCTTGCTTGAGGATACTGATGTCCGGCGCCTTGTAGCCCGCGCGTTTCAAGCCGAGCAGATTGAGGCCCTTGGGCGCGATCTGGAAGCCCGCGAAAGTGAAGAAGGGCGGCGCGTCGAGGTTCACCCGCGTATTGCCGCTGATCATCGCCAACTTGCCGATCTTGGAGAATTGATGCACCAGAACGCCGCCCGACAAAAACGCCTGGTCCTCCACTTCCACGTACCCACCCAACAGCACGCAACTTGCGATTACGGTCTGATTGCCGATTTTACAGTTGTGGGCGATGTGCCCCGAAGTCATGATGAAATTGCCGTCGCCGATCTCGGTGGCCGATTCCGGCGGCGTCCCGCGCGAGATGGTGAAGTGCTCGCGGATCTTATTCCCGTTGCCGATCCGCAAGTAACTGCGCGCGCCATCGAAGTTCTTGTCCAGCGGATCGGTCCCCAGCACGGTGCCCGCCGAGATCTGGTTGTCGCGGCCCAGTGTGGTCCAGCGCTTGACGTAAACATACGGTTCCAGCAGGCATCCCGGTCCGATGACCACGTCCTCTTCGATGACGCAGTAGTCGCCGATTCGAGTGCCGGGCCCGATGATGGCGCCGGGGTGGATGCGGGCTGTTGGGGCGGCTTGGGTTGCGGGATCGATAGGCATGAGGGTCTACTTGAGATGCGCGAGCACCGCATGGAACAGCCGGTCGCAATTCGGCGCGGCCTGGCGGACCAGGGATGGGCTGATCGCCGCCAACAACCGCGGCCCGTGCGACGTTTTGTTGCTAAAATAATCGCCCTTCTTGCACTCCTTGGTGGCGGCTTTCAGTCCTTTCTCCAAATCCTCTTTGGGAATCTTCTCCACGTTCGGATTGGCCTTCAGGGCGCTCTTCCGGAAGCCGGCGCCATAGAAGTCCGCCAGCGCCGGCTGGTCGGCATGAAACCAGGATTCCATCATTTCAACCATCCGGAAAACCCTGTCTGCGTGAGGCGCCGCGGGATTCCGCCGGAGCGGCCCTTCGCTGTCTCGCAGTAGGATCGTCCACGCATTCCGGTGCGCTTTGAGAGCGATGGCCAGATCGCGGCGGCCTTGCTCCCCGGATTTCGAACTGATCAATTCGAACCTGCAACGCTTTTCCCGCGCCCGGTTCTTGAGATCCTTGAAGAACGAGTCAAACCCCGGCTTCAGGAGATTGTGACCCTCGAAATAAATTCGGATCCCGGCGGGCATGGGCTACCAGCGGCTCCCGCCGATTTCACCTTTACGCCAAAGCTCACCCAGCGAATAATGCTCTAGCCAAGCCTCCAATTTCTTCTTGGAGAGCCGCTTCATTTGCGTGCCATTGTCGAAGTCGCGTTCGCAAACCAGCACCGTTTCCGGCCGATCCGTAAGGGCGTCGACTAGCGCGTCCGAGTGCGTGGTCACGATCAGTTGCATGCTCTCGGAGGCTTCCAGCAAAACCTCCGCGACCAACTGCAGGGCGTCCGGATGGAGCCCCAGTTCCGGCTCTTCGATGCACATCAACGGCGGCGTCTTCGGATGGAACAGGGCGGCCAGGAGCGCGAGGAATTTCAGGGTCCCATCCGACATGCGGGCGGAGGAAATCTCGCCCCTCAACCCCGATTCGCTTAGATAGGTTCTGGCAAGCCCATCGCCAATCTCGACCTTGACGGCGTCGAATCGGTCGCAAAAACGCTTGAGATACTTGTTGACTCGACCGTTCAGGTCGCGAAAATTGAGATCCTGCAGGACCATTGCCAGATTGTCGCCCCCGTCTTGCAGTCCATCCTTTGGAGTGTTAGTCGAGATCCCCTGGCGCATCGCGGCTCTAGGCCCGGTCCGAAACTCCCGAAAGATTTGTATTTCGGAAAGCTCCTCGCCGGTTTCCGTTATCGGGGTTGGATCGGCGGGGCTCTTAAATTTCGCAAGCAGGGACTCCGTTGCGGGCACCTGCATCACGGCCGGCGGAATGCCCCCATCAGGGTCGACGCTCGCCTCACCGAACGCACGCGAGAAATAGCGCGCGGCCCCAAGCGAGCCCCGTTTTGCCAATTCCTCCCCGCGGATCAAGTACCCATTCGCGTCGCCGAGAATCTGCAACCGATAAGCCAGCGGACCAAATTGTCGGCCGCCGCGCAGCCGAAAGTCGCATTCAATCGAAGCGGTGACCGGCAAATCGTCACCCAACCACAGCCACTGCCGGATGCCGCCCCCGCGCAAGATCGCCGGAGCCAGACCATTCGGCACAGCCTGCAAAAGACCGATTACCTCGATGAGGTTGCTCTTGCCAACGGCATTCGGACCGATGGCGATGTTCAACTGCCCGAGTTTGATGGTGGCATCGTTAAAGGACAGGATCTTCTTGAGTTTGAGCCGTTCGATCAGCATTCGCGTCGCTTAAATCTTAGCCGATTTCGTCCGTTCCCGCGCGGCGCTTGAGCTACAGTAGGGGATTGCCCCTCGGCATGAGTTATTTCGCGGGAATCGCCGTCCCCCTGCTGGCCGCCCTCATTGGTATCGCCGGCGCCGCCCTGGGACTGTGGCTCACCGGACTTCGTCAACGCGTGCAAGTGGTAGTGCCCTTCAGCGCCGGCGTTCTGCTGGGTGTCGCCCTTTTCGGATTGCTGCCGGAGCTGGCGCAGGAATCCGGCTGGCTTTCGAGCGGCCTCTTGTTCGCCGCCGGATACGGGCTGCTGCTCGCCATCAATCGCTACGCCTACCCGGTCTGCCCCACCTGCGCCCACAATCACGATCACAACTCCTGCACCACCGAACTCCACGGGTTTGCGGGACCGCTGATCGCCGCCTCCGCGCTGCATGCCTTTCTGGATGGCTGGAGCATCTCGACGGTGCAATCCGCGGCGCCGCTGGGGCTCCGCGTGGCCGTTCCGTTGGCCGTGACGTTGCACAAACTGCCCGAAGGCATTGCCCTGGGTGGCATCCTGCGAGCGTCGATGGGCAGCCGCGCCAGGGCCATGGGCTGGTGCGCGCTGGCCGAAGGCGCCACCTTGCTGGGCGGCGCTTTCGGACTGACGATGGCGCCGCATTTGGGCACCCAGTGGACCACGTACCCGCTCGGCATCACCGCCGGCTGGCTCTTCTATTTGGGCTATCACGCCGTCCACGAGGAATGGAAGCGCCGCGGCGCAGCCCCCGCATTTCTATCGGCGCTGGCCGGCATGCTGGGCGCGGCTGCCGTCCAATGGGGCGCGGAAGCGCTGTTCCGGTAAGGCAGCAAGATCAACGCGAAGAACGTTTTGCAGCCCTTGGGCGGGAAAGCCCGGCGGTGGGGCCGATCGGCAGAGTTTACATAATCTCGGATTGATCGGCATAGGTGCAGAACCTGCATCACCGCTTGCTGGATCAGACGATCCAGCACCGTCGGGACGGTGGCTTCATAATGCACTTCCTCCAATGACCTTCAGGATACCGGCTGAATCCTGCGTGACTTGCTCACC
>Ga0182018_10001579_pt1 | contig 25501 bp, 30 predicted proteins | sample 812P2MmetaG_FD_120490 | JGI IMG/M metagenome (GOLD analysis project Ga0182018, IMG submission 120490) | Permafrost microbial communities from Stordalen Mire, Sweden - 812P2M metaG | ecosystem: Environmental > Terrestrial > Soil > Wetlands > Permafrost | place: Sweden: Stordalen | collected...
GGAACGGACGGCGGAACCGACGGCGGAACCGACGGCGGAACCGACGGCGGAATCGACGGCGGAACGGACGGCGGAACCGACGGCGGAACCGACGGCGGGATCGACGTCCCCCTCCGGGGGCACGCCGTCGAGGAGCGCCCTCACCACCCGAGGATCTTTCGAGATTCTATCTCGCCACTCGATCGCCAGTGCTGCCGCGGGCGCCGCGATAGCGAGTACGATAGGAGACTGGACCCAGACGACGCGCTTAGGAGGTTCTAGATCCGCAGCCTGATAGCACCGCGCAACATGGCACTCGAACGTCGGCCGATCCGCGGGACCTGTCCTCAGACCGATCTCGATCCACTTATCCGCCCACTCCTTGAATCTCGCGCTCTGGGCAGGCGTGAGACTATCGACTCTCTTGACCGTCTTCATCGACGTTCTCCCCTCTCAGTCCGCGACCTGACGCTCGTCCTCACCACTCCACTCACGCTGACGCGTCACCCGATAGTTCCCGGGCTTGAGCGGGATCGCCCCGTGCTCCTCGTGTCGGATCGTGACCCCGCCCTTGGCCGTGATCTCCAACATGGTCTGGAGATTCCCACGCTGGAAGAGCTTCGCGCCCTTGCCCGTGATGGCGTGCGCATGCCCCGTCACCTCCCCGTGGGCCAGCACCACCCGCCCCGATTCACGCGGGACTTGCTCTGCATCCTTCGGGATCTCTTCCTCGACGAACTCGACGAAGACGTCACCCTGTCGCGCACTCCACTGCTTCTCGGTCTTCATATTCTCAACCTCCTGGGCCCCAGCTTACACCGGGGATGATGCCGCGTGACCCTGGACCGGAACCCGGGTTCCGGTCTACGCAATCACCCGAGCGGTCGAGACCCCGCCCTTGGCCGTGATCTCGATCCTTCCCGGGAGCGTCGCCAACGTATCTCGATGATGACTGACCACCAGCGCCTGGCTGAAGCCACTCTCCCGCAGGAGCTCCGGGAGCTTCGAGGCAAACGCTCGCCTGTTGGTGGCATCCGCCGCACTCGTGGGCTCGTCCAGCGTCGCGACCCCCCACTCGCTCCCCCGGTCCTCCCGGAGCCACCTGGAGGCCCCCAGGGCGACCGCGATCCCCCCGAAGTCATCCGCGCACCCACTCCGCTTACTGGGCTCGATATCGAGACGCTCCGTCACAGCCGGCCCGCGCTCGGCCCCGCAACGCGCGCAGGCCCTGACCTTCCTGGATGTCGGGTAACTCGCCCCACAGGCCCCACAGGCGGCCTGTAGGCCCGTCCCGTCCCGGCCCCACGTGACCGCCACCTGGAGATCCACCCCCACGGTGGCCAGGAGGTCATTCGCGTGCTGCTCGATCTCCGCCAGGACATCCTCGGCGATCTTCTTCCGCGCCTTCTCGAAAATGAGTGCGGCGGCGGATGGGATCTGGGCTGCCTTCTCGATTGCCCGTACCTCAGCGTCCGCCGCGATCGCTCTCTGCACGGCGTCATTGCAGATCGCCCTTGCGGCTTTGAGTTCCGCCAACCGATTGACCACATCCAAGACGGCATGTTCCGCCGCCATGACGGTCCCGCGGTTCGCCTCGTCCCGGAGCTCAGCCCAGCGGTCTCTAGACGATTTCAACTCCCTCGCTTGGATCCTCAGCATCCGCAATCGATTCTCGTCCTGCTCGACCTCCCGGATCTGACGTTCGAGATCATCGATCCGTAGCGAGACCTTTTGGGTTGCCATGTGGGCGTCCTGGTAGGCAACCCTCGCCTCGTCCTCCTGGGTCCTATTGCGCTGGACCGACTCGGTCACGAACTCCTTGGCGGGACACGGGACACCCGAGACGGGACACTGACCGTCAAAGTTCCCAGCCGCCACTTGTGTGAGAGTCCTGCGCCTAACGTTCGCCTGGTCCTCCACGAGACGGAGAGCGCCCAGTTCCTTCTGGAGCATCTCCCGGTCATAGAAGAGTCCCGGCACGTACTGGCACCCCTTCAGCCGCTCCGCGAGCGCCATCCCTTCCTTGACCACCTCATCGTAGCGGGCCGCCTTCGAGGTGAGGTCCCGCCGCTCCTTGCCATCTTGATCCTTCGCCCGTTCCTCCTCGAGAACTTGCTGCGCTTTCTTCAGCGCGTTCTCGGTCCCCGCGATCAAATCCCCGATCTCATTCTCCTGCTGGGGAGTAGAGAACCGCGCCTCTGTCGCGCAAAGTATCTCTCGAGCTGATGCTGCATTCTGGACATGGATAGCCTTGCGCTTCTCGAGCTCCCCGCGGGCGTCCGCCGCCATCCCCTGGCACTCCTCGAGCTTCCCGAGCCGGAACCACGCGACGAACATCTCCAGCCGTGGCCCGGGATCCATCCGGAGGAGTCCGGACATCTCGCCCTGCCGGAAGCACCACGTCGGGGCGTCGTCCCGCGAGAGCCCCAGGAGCTCGTCTATCTTGGTCTGGGCCGCATCTTGGACCGCACCATGCTCCGGATCCCCAGCAGGGTAGTAGGAGAGCCGCTCGGAGCCCTTCCGGGACATGTTGCGGACGACCCTCGCGCCATTCGAGAACGTGAGGTCCACCTCCCCTACGTTCTCGCCGCGCGTGATCCAATCGGACTTGAGGCGCGCGTCCCTCGGTCTGCGGCCCGTCAGGACAAAGTCCACCGCCTCAAGGAGTGAGGATTTTCCTGACCAATTCGATGCGTCAGAGTCCCCATCCTTCGTCGCGGTGATCGCGTACGGCTTCGGCTCGAGATCGAGGACGGTCTCCCCCTGGAAACACTTCCAGGAATTGAGTCGAATCCGAGTCAGAGTGAGCATCGCCCGAGGACCTGTTCGACGAAGGAGATCAGACCAGGAACATCATCCACGTTCGCAGCGCGCGCGAGCTCCAGCACGACGTCGCGCGCTCTCGCATGCGGACGCTTCTCACGCGGCTCCAGCACCACCTTGGGGCGCCGCCGCGAATCCACCCGGACCGCGACCGCCCCGGTCGCCCTCAGGTTCTCGACGACCCGCGCCACCTCCTCGTCGGTCGCGCCCTCCGGGGCCTGGACCCTGACGATCGCCCCTGCACAATCCGCAGACGTCCCGTTCTTCTGCCAACACGCGTCCTCGGGCCCGATCGTCACGAGGCGTCTCGCGCCCGCCACCGGGACAGACCGGAACCCGGGTTCCGGTCTAGAGTCGGGTGTCTTTTTCCGCGCCATCCCCCTACTCCCCCCGGACGAACGCGAACGCCGCCCGTAGAAGCCCCTGTAACTCAGACGGGAGCGTCTCACGTCTCTCCTGTGAGACGTACTCGTTGTTCGCCATCGCAACGATTCCTCGCAAGGTACCGGCTAACCTATTGAGAGCCCGTTCGAGATCCTCAGTCCGTACCTTGACCGGATCACAACCGTCCTTCGGCAAGGAATCCTCAAACCCCGGGCTCCCTCCCATTGTAGACCCGCACTGCCGGCAAACAAAAAAAGGACTGTCTCGTCTCCAATCGTGATTCATCTCAGCACCCACTGCGATACGAGGTTCTTGTCCGATACATGAACCGGGAATCCGCGCGCCGCATGGGCGCACAATAGAAGTGCATGCGCCATCTCCTCGGCGGTCGTTGGATCCATCGAAGTCGCCCACTCGCTACCTTCCTCGGCGCCCGCCTCCGTGCAGAGCACCACCTCACCGGCCTGAACGTAAACGCGGCCCGCCATCACAGGTCCAGGATCAGGAACCGGGGCTCGGACTTCTCCTCCCCGAACGTGGTCCGGCAGAGCGCCCCCGGGATCGTCAGGGTCCGGATCTCCCCGTTGGTGAGCGTGGCCTCGTAGATCTGCCCCTCATGATAGTGACCACTGATGAGCGTCCACCCGGGCCTGGTCAGCTCAAACGGGAACGGGACCGCACGACCCCTCGGCATCTCTTTCGATTCTTCCCACGCGGCGATCCCCGGCAGGTGGGTCGCGTGCGCGAGCACCAGCCCCCTCTTGGGATTCTCGTCGTACATCTTCCGGATCTTCACGAGCCCGTCATCATCCCTCGCGCTCATCGCCACGTAAGGGAGGACCGCGACGCTCACCCCCTCGTACTCGGCAGAGTGCGGGACCCCCCGCTCCTCGAACCTGAAGGTCTCGGGCTTCTCGAACACCATGCACCGATGCGAGTCGACAAGAGCTCGGAGCGGCGACAAGACAGTGCGCCCGCTCCCGTCTTCAACGACACAATGATTGCCCGCAAGGAGCCAACTCTCGACCCCCGCTGCGTGAAGAGTGAGAACAGTCCGGAGCAGGAGCTCGACGCCCCTCAAAGCCGCAGGACCGTCGTCGGGATCGCACCAGTCCCCCGTCATGGCCCAGACGTCCGCCTTCTCTTGGATCGCTACCCGGACAGTCTGGTCGACCGCCGCCGCGATGTCGTCGAACCTCGAGACCCCGTACGTGACTCGATCTGTGTGGACATCGGAGCACAAAACTATCCTCACCTGACCCTCACACTCAACTGGAACAACCGAGTCCCGTGGATCGCCGCGATCACATCCTTACCGATCTTCTCCGCGTCATCCCCCGCGCAGATCGCGACGTCGCGATCCGTCCCGTCCTTCGCGTGGACCGTCACGATCGTGTTGTAGCCCGCCTGAAGACGATTCTCACTCCACGCTTCTTCAAGGACCAGACGTTCCCACTCTTTACGCGTCGCCATCCCGGCCCAGGATGCCGCGCTACTTCTTCTTGGCGTGGTCCCCGCGCTCGGCCTTCCGGAGCTCCACAACGGCACCAAACATGACCGCCTCGGCATCTAACCACTCGGCCGCTGTATGAGTCTTACCCCAAAGTAGCGCCCACGCCTTCGCGGCTTCGAGCACCATCTCCTGCTTGGCCCTCAGGATCCTACGCCCCGTCGAGTTGTCCCGGATGACTGGCAACTTCATACCCCCACCACATCTGATCGCGTGACGTCGAACTTCGCCCGGCAATCACTCTCGAGCCTATCGAGGTACTCCGGGGTGGCGGCCTGGAGGAACCTCCGCTCCCCCTGGAACCTCTTGCCCCCGTAGGACACCCAGGAGCCCGAACGCTTCACGACCCCGAGATCCTCCCCGAGGTCCAGGAGATCCCGCGCCCTATCGAACCCCTCCGGGGTCCACTTGCCATTGGACGTCGCGAAGGAGCATTTCTCCACCACGTCCTGGCGGGCACTCACTTTGGTCTTCCTGATCTCGCACAGGTGACGCTCCCCCACGACGGCACTCTTCCAGTCCTCCGGGTCCTCGCGGATCATCTTCGCGTCACTCACGCGGATCTCGAGCGACGCCTCGTAGAGCAGAGATCCCCCGCCGGTCGTCTTCCAGTCGCTCCCGTACTGGCGGTCACGCGCACTCGCGTCCCTGTCCTTACTCTCCCGGACGATGAAGACGATCGCGCACCCCGTGGAGTGCATGAGGGGGATCAGCTGGTCGAGCCACGCCTTGTTCAAGGAAGCCTTGATCATCCCTGCCGCCCCCCGGTACCCGTCCACGCTCCCGTCCTTCGTCTCGGCCGCGTGCTTCCTGATCTTCTCCTGGATGTCCAGCGGGACCAGCTTCCCGATCGAGTCCACCCCGAAGAGGCACGTCGTATCCTTCTCGATCTTCCCCTTCAGGCGCGCTTCAGCAACCCCGAGGGCAATCTTCCGGACATCATCCACCGCCTGCTCGTAGGACTCCGGTCTCGAGGCGATGAACCTCGGGTCGTCCACGTACTCCCCGAAGAGCGTCTCGAGCCAGGGGGCGGGGGTCGTGCACTCCGCGTCGATCAGGGCGAACATGTGGCCCCGCTTCAGGAAGGAGAGCCCCAGACCGCTCACGAGCTGGGACTTGCCAGCCATGCTGGGTCCGTGGACGAACGCCACCCGGTCGATCGGCCAACCGCCGACCCGTACCTTGTGGTCCAGGCCCGGGAAGATCGTCGGGACTGCCCGGACCCTGCGGAGAACATCCCGGGCGGGCCGGAAGGACTTGCTCTTGCCCGCGATCTCGGCGAACACCTTCGCGCCCGGCCTGCTCGGCTTCTCGGGCGCGAAGTCCGCGGCGGAGTCTGACTTGGGCTTACGGGCCATCAAGCAACCCCGAATTCCGCTTCACTGTTGCACTCATCGGAAATAGTCCCACTCCTCCAGCGCGCCACCACTCGTAGCATCGAAGGCAAAGGGAATATCGCTCGAAGGATCCCCAGGCCATCCACCGCCCTCGGGTTCCGCCGCGTCACTCGGGGCCGGAATCTCCGCCATCGGAGCCTGAGGGGCAGCGGGCGTCAATCCCCACGGGTCTGAGGTCGCTACCGGAGCAGGACTCGGCGCTATCCCGGCCTGACTCCGCTTCGGGAGCACAGCCTTCGGGGGCGCGGGAGCTTGCTCCACCACGTACTTCATGCCGCACTTCAGGCACACCGGGTCCGTGGCACGCATCGCCTCCCCGCACTGGTCGCACCCGAAGATGTCCGGCTCGGGCGCTGCCGCCTGCGGGATGACCTGAGGAGCATTCCCATTCGCGTACTGTATTGGAGCAGGCGGGTACTTGTAGCCAGTCGTCGATATCGGGACATCCGTTTGACTGACCGGAACCCGGGTTCCGGTCTGGACCTCCGGGGTACGCTCGGCCGGCTGCGGGTTCGCCTTCTCGGCGGCCTCCGCCTTGAAGGCGGGCGCGAAGTACGTATCGAGCGGGAGCTTCACGAGCTGTTGGCGCTCCAGCCGGGCCCTCAGGGTCCGGATCTCGAACCTCCGGGCCAACCCCTCGACGTCCGGGGGGTCTCCCTGGAGGAGCTTCTCGATCGCAGGCGTCCTCGCTATAAGCCGCATCGGCATCGCGTCGTACTTGGGGAAGTCGTTGCCTACCTTCGGGGTGTACTCGAACCGTAACGCGTACGGGTTCAGGGCAGGGTTGCCCCTCCGGCCCTCTTGATCCCGCGGGTCGCTCTTGGCATTCAGGATCTCTTTCCTGATCACCTCCCGGACCTTGTCCCCCAGGGACGCGGGCTCGATGTCGATCTGGACCCCCTGGACCACGTCGTCGTTGTCGACGATCGTGAAGGCGTACTCCAGGCGGGGCCGGCAGTCCTGCTTGAACGCCACATTCGGACCGTCGCCCGATTGGTAGATGGGGCCGTGCCAGAGGGACGGCGGGGTGTACTTCGGGTCCCCGTCGGTCCCGGCCATCTGGGCCTTCTGGGCGTCCGTCAGCTTCCGGTTGTTGAACAGTCCCGTAACCCCACCCGCGTGGAGGATCCGTGTCTGCCTCGGGTCCGTGCCCTCGAACTTGAAGAGCGGGGTCCGCCAGTCGAGTTGACTGTCCAGCACCAGCTGGTGGATGTGCTCCAGCATCAGGCAGATCGGGCAGAGGACCGGGGGGTTCCTACGCCTACCGGTCTCCCTATCCCGAAAGTGCATGTCCTGGAGGACCGACTCGTCCTCGAAACACACCAGGCGATCCCCCCAGACATCGATCGATTTGACCCCGTCCTTCTCGACAGGGTTCAGCTTGAAGAAGGAGTGGCGCCAGAGCGCCAGGATGGATGCTTTCGGGTGGAGCCATACGGTGGCGGCCGGCGGGTTCTTCTCCTTCCACGCCTTGAAGTAATTATTCTTCCCGCCCTTGCTCGAGTGCCCCATGAAGTCCACTAGGGACATCCCCGGTTGCCTGGTCGTCATCTTGTCCTCTTCCCTTGTCGAGTTTGAATGCCGCGCTACTTCCGGAGGTTCGAGAGCTGGGTCCCGAGCGAGAAGCAACGGTTCTTCCAGAGCTCCGCGAGCCGCTCGAGGTGCTCGACCATCCCTTTGAGCTTCACGCGCGACAACTCCTGGGACGCCCACTCGTCCGGGTACTTCTCGGAGATCCGCGTCTCGATATCATCGTTCGTGATCATCTTCTTGCGCTCACCCGCCGCCTTCTCGGCCTCGAGCTCCGCGTGGGCTTCACCCCGCATCACGCTCGTGACCTTGCGCGAATCGATCTCCCACTTCGCGAGTTCGAGCTTTGCCCCCAGGTAGAGCGCGTGGGCGCGCCGCGCTCGCTTCTCCCCCTTGTCGAGGTGCTCCGCGAGCGTCTTGTACTGACCTCGCTCTTCCCCCACTTCAAGATTCTGCTCGAGATCCCGGTAGTCCGGGAACGCATCTACTTGGTAGATGGTCTCGACGATGCGGGCCATATCGGGATTGATCCCGGGCCCGAGGTTCGCGCTCGTGAAGAGCGGGGGCGGTTCGTTCTTGGGATACTGCGCTGCGAACTTGTCCGCGAGTTCCTTCGGCTCTGGGATCGGAGCAGTCGGGATCTCGAATGATGGACCCTGGATCACTCCGTCAATAGGAGGCGGGATAACGAGCATCGGGGGTAGATTCCCTGAAGCCGTACCCGACTGCATCAGGGACTCGGCCAGCGCCGCCCCCGCCTCACTCCGCTTCTGTCTCGCCATCGTCCGATCTCCCTCTCTAGTGTGAACATCCAGGGACGGGCCTGTTATCCCCGTGCAGTTGTAGTTTGCAGTCACGTTACGGTCTCTGACCTGGCGCGCTGCCTTGGCGGGTTACGACTGTTTTACCCTCAGCGAACTGAGACCCGCCTCCCGTCACTTCGGGCGTTCGCAACAGGGCCCTGACATTTGCCCTTCTGCTCCCTCGAAAGAGACCCCGAATGCTCACACCCGCTAGATGCCGCCCTGCTTCGCGTTCTCCACAGCCCGGAGGAGCTCCGGCGAGACCGCGACCTTTTGAGGCAGGTCGAACACACACTCGGCCCCCCGGACCTTCATGTACATCACGACCGCCCTATCCCCCGGGTGCTCCTTCAGGGCCTGGTAGAACGCGTCGAGCTTCCCCTTCGACCCCTCCCCCAGGTGGACCTCCAGCGGCCCGTCCGGGATGACGGGTGCGGGCGGGGCGAAGAGACTTGCCTGGGCGACCGGTGCTTTCTTGCGGGATTTGCCTGGTTCTATCTGTCCGGAACCCGGGTTCCGGTCTGGGGCTGCCTTCGGGGCCCGCTCCTTCTTGGGCCGGACCTTGTCGTACCGGGACCAATCCCGGGCGAGTAGCTCCTCCGCGTTCATCCCCAGGACGGCGGGGAACGCAGCGTCGAGGAGCCGCATCGTGGCGGGCCAGATCCGATTCTCCCAGAGGTAGTAACGGTCGCACTCCCCCCCGTAGTCCACCGCGGGGATCACCTTCATGGGGGACTCCGACGCGTCCGTCACGACGTAACTGATCCTCATCCCCTCCACGACCTGCTCACCCCGGGACTTCAGGATCTTCGCCACCTGGACATGCGGGAGATCCGCCGTCTTGCTCCCGTCGGTCTTCTCCTTCCGGGACTTCTCGTACTCCCGCATCGGTTTCGTGATCGACTGCGCGAGCGCCACGTCATCCACCGGGAGTGGCTGGTTCAAGACGTAGTCCCGGATCGACTCGACGACGGGCGGGAACACACTTGGGTCCTCACACCGATCCCTCATCAGCATGTCGACCACCACCCCCTGGAGTCTCCGGGCGATCTTGACCGCGTCCCCACGCCTGTACTCCAGCCCCCGGATCTCCGGCTTGCCGCGGGGCGGCGGGAGGCTTCCCCAGACCTTCCCGCAGTCCTTGCAGGTCATGGTCCGGACCTCGATCGCGCCCGGATCCCCGCTATCCTTGTCGCACTCGCAGGACGCGGTCCCCTTATAGGTCCGGAACACCGCCGCGTAGCGTTTTTTCGATACCAGGACCAGACGCTCGAACTCCTTCTCGTACGCGAGCTCGATGTGATTCTCCACGCACCCGACCTCCCGGACCATCTTCGGGTAGAGCTCGACGTTGCACCACCGGACGAACTCGGCGATCGTCTCCCCGCTGATCGGATTGCCGTCCTTCGACTCGAAGAACGCCGAATCAGTATCTGAATAAATTGCCCACAACCCTCTATCCTCGGCCGCCGCGATCGTGGCCTTGATGAGCCACACCCCGGTAGTGCTCACCGACTCGGCCACCCGTACTTCGGAGTACCGAGAATGGGGACTCCCGGCAATCCCGTAGAAGATGTTGACGATCACCTTGTAGGCCGCAGATCGTCTTGCTGCCTCCCACCACTCCGCGGACCCCGCCGACAACTCCGCCTGACGCTTCGACCAGAACTTCCGGAGCCGCTTCATCTCCGCGACCGCGAGACTCAGGAGCCCCACCGTGTCGGTCCTGAACCCCACCCGGGTCATCGGGGCCCGGCAACAGTTCTCCGGGATGGGGCCGTTGAACAGCACGTCGTTCGAGATCGTCTCGGGCGACATGTTGAACGTCTGGATGATCGACGGGTACATCCCGGAGAAGTCCACCACGTGGACGTTCTTGCGGATCCCCTTCACCTGGGGCTCCAGCACCCAGGCGCCCGCGAACTTCTTCCGCTCCGCATCCGGGGGGGCCCAGGGGCGGGTCGGGAACCGCATGCCCCGCTCCACCCCCATCCGGAGCATGAAGCCGTCCACGAAGGCTGTAGGGGTCGCGGAGTCCGTATCGGGGAATACCCGGCAGGCTTCGCAGACGCTCGCGTTCAACGCGAGGTACCCGGTCTTCTTTTCGATCTTCGGGAGCAGGAGCGCGTCGTTGTCGCAGTAGCGGGCCATCCGCTCCCGCTCCGCGCCGCCCGCGGCCCACGCCTCCCAGGTCTTCCGGGCGTCGAAATCGTCCTTCCCCTCCCCGATGGTCTCCTGGGCGACGAACTGGAGGGCCCGGGAACTCTTCTCCGCGCCGCTCTCCGCCGCGTTCTTGTTCATCCGCTCGTAGACCTCCGCGTGGTCCATCCAGAGCCATCTCCGGGGATCCTTCGCCTTGGCCCCGAGCTTCAGGGTCCGGAGCTTCACGACCGGGAAGTCAAAGAGGTCCCCGAACCAGGCGCACACCTGATCGTAGGGCTCCAGGGCCCCCCAGAGGGCCTCCAGGAGCTTCCGCTCCGCATCATCCACGTCATCGGTCAGGACCGCCCTGGCGACCGTCCTGAGGTCATCGTCCGCCAAGGACCAGCAGAGGACCCGCGCCTTGCCCTGGCGGGCAATGGCGGGCGGGACCCTGGAGTCGGTCTCGATGTCGAGGTAGATGCGGCGCGGGAGCTGGATGTGGTCGCCGGTCTCGGAGAAGTAGCGCCTGACCGGATCGACGTCCGCCTCGTAGGTCTGGATCGATCGCTCCTGGAAGAATCCCTCCCGGCCGTGAGCCTTTGAGCGCCACTCCGGGGCGGACCAACAGATCCGGTAGAACTCCCCATCCTCCCGGACCCCGCTGACGAACTCACTTGCCTTCAGCTCCCGGAGGAGCTCCGGGGGGATCTCGGCCTGCTTGACGAAACTGCTCCACTCCGCCTTGTGGCGTCGGGCCATCCTCTGGCCCTGGGGGTCCCGGTAGATGAGGTACAGGTCCTTGTTGTCGACGAACCCGTTGAGGAACTTCTGGGTCATGTGACGCCCGTGAAGAGCGGGGCGCCTTCCCGAAAGACTCTCCGGCGCGCCATCTCGGCGTACTCCGGGTTGAGTTCGATCCCGATGAAGCGTCGCTGGTGGGCGTCCGCCACGAGACACGTCGTGCCGGAGCCGCAGAACGGGTCGAGCACCACATCGCCGGGGTGCGAGCCCGCGAGAATGCAGCGCCGCGGGATCTCTTCGGGGAACGTCGCGAAATGGGCTTCCGGAAATGGCTGGCTCGCGATTGCCCAGACGCTCCGAGCGTTGCGCCCGTTCGGGTGGACCCCGCACATCTCCGCGCCCCCGATCTTCTCGTACGTCGGTTGCCCATTCGGGCGCCGCCGCCGGGTATCCCCAAACCGCTTGATCGTGGACGCGCTCACCTTCTCGCGAATCGCATCCGCATCGTAGAAATAAGTATCCGACTTGCTCAGAAGGAAGATCTGCTCGTGCTCCCGCGTCGGACGATCCAGAACGCTCTCCGGCATCGGGTTATCCTTCGCCCAAATGATCTCCGCCCGGAGATACCACCCGTCGGTGCGTAACCCGATTGCGCTCATCCACGGTATCCCGACCAAGTCCTTTGGCTTTAGCCCGCACTCGGCAAGATCGAACGAGACACTGTAGAAGCTCCCGGGATTCGTGGGTTGTATGGAGCGGCGGACGCCGCTCCCCTTGGATGACGCCGCGTACGAATCCCCGAGGTTGACCCAGCAGGTCCCATCATCCCGAAGTACGCGCCTCACCTCGCGAAAGATCGCGACGAGCTTCTCGACGTACTCCCCTGGGGTCTTCTCCAGCCCGAACTGGCACTCGACTTGATAGTCCCTAAGACCCCAGTAGGGCGGGCTCGTCACGCAGCACTGCACTGAAGCAGAAGGGATGCCCCGGAGTACATCCAGAGCATCCCCCGTGATGATCTCACTCTGACGCTTCGGGGCCCGGCTCACGCTGCCTTCTTACGAGACCGTGCGCGAATGACCTTTTCCAATCGACGCGAAAGCGCGAGAAGATCCTGAACCGGCTCGACCCGCCAAAATCTCCGCTCCTCCTTATCCAGATCCAACGCGATAGTCCCCCCACGTAAATGCTGACGAATACGACTCGCCCCCATGACATCTGAACTTGAACGTCCCATCTTGCGTTCGAGTTCGCGCTTCGTCGCACCCGCCTTCATTAGATCCAAGATCTGCGCCCTATCGGTCGGGGCCGCCTCTAGAACCATCCTCAGCCGTGTTGGGCCAAACTCGATAAACTGAGTCTCGGTAAACTCAGACTTCATCTTCTGGAGCGCGAGAACGTACCGGGCCGTAATCCCCAGTTCCGCCTTCGAGAACTCTTCAAAGTTTCTATAGGCAGCCTTCCCATCGTGGGACTTCCTACACTTCCAGAGCTTCTGAGTCTCGATATAACTCACTCGTTCGGCGAGCGCCCAAGCATTACCACGCACCGCTCGGGAGAGCGTATGAACTTCAGCTACCGCGCGATCAAGATCCTTCTCGGTGTTCATCGCACCCTCACTTGCTCGGGTCTACGCGCCGGACGTCGAAGGTCCCGATGATCTCCCCGTCCGCGTTCTTCGCGAGCGTCACCCACAGGACAGTGTCGTTCGTGAGGGGGAATCGCGCGTACGGCTTGTCGGTGAGCTGCTTGGCGGGCCGCTCGCTCGCGTCCTTCCCGCTCCCGACCTTCACGACAAACGGGAGCTTCTTCTTGCCCTCGACCAGCGCCACTGTGAGTTTGCCGGCCGTCGAGACCTTGGGCTTGTCCTTGTGACTATCGACGTGCGGTCCCGTGTGGCCCAACCCTCGCGCGATCTCGCGCCTTGAAGCCCCCGACTTCGCCTTCGCGAGCGCAGCCGCCTTCTCTTCAGGAGCGGCCGAAAGTACGAGCCTAAGCTTCGTGGGACCGATCTCGGTGAACTCCTGCTCGGTAAAGCCCACCTTCATCTTCTGGAGATCGTTCACGTAATTGGACGCCAGCCCGAGTTCGACCTTGCAAAACGCCGCGTAGTTCTTGTGCGCGACCTTCCCGTCCTCCGTCTTCCTGCGCTTCCAGACCCCCGCGATGTCCATGTCGACGATCGCCTTCGCGTACAGCCAGCCACCAGCCGCCATCCCTCGCTGGATCTTCTTGAACTCCGCCACCTGCTGGTCCAGGACCGGCTCCGGCAGGAGACCCTTCGGGAGATCCGCCATCGCGACGAGCTCCGCGGGCCTCGTGATCTCCAGCTGGGCCTTCTTCGCCTTCTTGTCCGCTTTCTTGACCGAACCCCGCTCGAGCTTCACGAGCTTGGTGCTCGTCACCTCGGCTGGGGACGCATCCGCCGCCAGGTGGGTGACCGTCACGCCCTGAGCATCGATCTCCCGTACAGGCTCCACCGGAAAGGTCGTGGCCGCATCGTCAGGATCCCCGGGGCCGTCCTCCTCGAACGAATTTTCAGGGACATCATCAGGCTCGGGCTCCCGGTCCCCGTGGTTCGAGGTATCCTCCCCGACCCCGCAGAACGGACAGACGTCGAACATCGAGGCTGAAGAATCCGCCCCGCAGTTGTCGCAGCTCGCGATGTCCTTCGGGTTCGCCTTCTCGATGTCCGCGAAGTGCATCTTGAGCAGCTCCACGCAATCCGCGAGGTTCGCGCCCGTCTCGCTCGAGGTCGAGATCCCACACTTCTCGAGCGACTCCGCGATCGCGGTCGGGTTGAGCTTCTCGATGTCGAGACCGTGAACCTTGGTATCTGCCTTCGCTGCCTTGCCCATATGGATGCCCTCTTGTCTTCCTGCGGCTATGCCGCGCTCCCGAATCGTTGGACTACCTGCGTCACGACCTTGCGGACCAGTGACCGCGCGTGCCCCTCGTCCCGCATCCCGCACTGCACCCGCGCCTCGAATCTCTCGAAGATCCGGAGGGCCGCCTCGTCAGGCTCCCCGCCCGACTCCCGGAGGGCATAGAGAATGATGACCTCCCGAACCGACGTCGCGTCCCGGATGGCGTCCTCGAAGATCTCGATCGAGAGTACCTCCCCCGCCTGGGTCTGGCTCACCTGGATCTTGTCGGCGGGCGTCATCTCGGGCGCATCCGCGTTCTTGCGCTGGCGCCGCTGGACCACCGTCGTGAAGGTACTCTCGGGCCTGCTGGGGTTGTTCCCCTCGTTGCCGTGGATCCTGGCACCCCGCATCCGGTGGATCGCCCTCTGGGCCCGGTGCTCCGCGGACCAGATGATGTACTTCCCGATCGGGAGCCCGCGGGTGGGGTCGAACGCCCGGACCGCCAAGAGGACCTGCATGACGAGCTCCTGCTCGACATCCTCAGGCTCGACCCAGACCGGGAGCTTCTTGCGCCACCGGTAGTGCAGATCCCTGGCCATCCTGCGCCACCTCGGGGCCGTCTGGCGCACGTACCGATCCCCCGTGATGAGTCCGTTCCGTAGTGCGTGCGAAACCTCGTCCAGCTTGTCGTCCTGCATCGATTGTCTTCTCCTCGGAGAATGATGGGGGCCCACTCGGGGCCCCCTTGTTCACTACCTCAGCAACCGCAGACTAGGAACCCCTCCCCGCACGTCGCGCACTTCCCGTCCCCGAAGGCGCTCACCATCCGGACCGGGTCCGCCGACGGGAACTCCCCAGACTCCCGCTCCGGCACCGTGACCGGAACCCGGGTTCCGGTCTCCTCAACCTCCCCTACCGGCTCCTCGGGAGCGTCCGGGAATACCTCGAGCAAGAAGCGCGACCGGTCCATCGGCCGGACCCCCTGCTTGGTCGCCATCTCCCGGACGTACGAGAAAACCAGCCGATCGCGTGCCCGCGTCGCCGCGACGTACATCAGGCGCCGCTCCTCGTCCGGCTCCCCCTTGGCGTGCGGGAGGATCTGCTCGTTGCACCCGACGACCCAGACCTCCGGCCACTCGAGCCCCTTGGACCGGTGGATGCTCATCAGGGTCACGGCCGCCGCGCTCTTGCGCCGCTTCTGCTTCGCGCTCTCCTCCACCTGCTTGTCAACGAAGTCCAGCATGTCAGCGACCGTCGCGAAACTCTGGGCGACCCGGACCATCTCCCGGACGTTCGCCGCGTGGCTCGACTCGACCGACTCCTCCCCCTCCTCCTTCTCGAGCCAGGAGATGTACTTCGTCACGTTGACGACGAACGAGAGCACCTCGAACGCACTCGCGGTCCTCATCTTCGGGGCCTGCCCATCATCGCGAGCCCCGTCCTCCGGGACCCCATCACGGATCATTGCGGTCGCTCGGTCAATGATCCGGACCCAGTCCGTCGCGCTCTCGCGCTGCCGCTGCTGGATCCGCTCCCCCGACGCAACTCGCTCAACGAGTGTAGTCCAGTCGACGGGATGGTCCCCGTGCAGTCCGCCCATCGTCTCCGCCATCAGTTTCTCGACGAACGCAGCGCCGAGGAACCGGAAGGGCGCGTTGATGCATCGCCGGACCGCGTCCCCATCCTTGTCCCGGCCCGAGACGAGCCGGAGGTACGCGAGCAGGTCCTTCACTTCCTTGCGCTCGTAGAAGTTCGTCCCGCCAACGAGGACATACGGGATCTTCTCCGCCAGCATCGCGTCCTCGAGCGAACGACTCTGGGCATTCAGGCGGAAGAGCACACACACGTCCGAGAGCGGGCGACCGGACTCCGCCCGCGCCTTGAGAGCCGACACGACCTCTCCCGCCTCGTCCTCCAGGGTCTCGCTCCCGATGACATCGACAGTCCCACCGGCCTGACGCTCCGCGACCATGTCCTCCGGGAGCTTCGCGATCCCCCGCCGGATGATCTCGTTCGCGACCGCGACGATTTCGGGCGCCGACCGGTAGTTCCGGTTCATCGTCACGATGCGCGAATCCCACTCGCCCGGGAAGTCCATCAGGTACTTCGGGGACGAACCCCGGAACCCGTAGATGGCTTGCCCAGGGTCCCCGACCACCATCAGGTTACGAGAGTCCCGCGCTAACATCCGGGCGATCGTCACCTGCGCGACGTTGTTGTCCTGCGCCTCGTCGGTCATCACGTAGTCGAACTTCGCCCCCCAGCCCCGCCTCGCCTCGTCGTTCTCCGCGAAGTGCCGAGCAACGTAGACCAGCATGTCGTCGAACGTCAGGAGCTGGGCCTGCTCGATGAGCCCCTGGGAAACTGAGAAGACCTTGGATGCCCGGATCGCGTTGTGACCGAAGTCCTTCTTGGCGAGCGCTAGTGCCTCGGGGCTCGACGGCTCCCAGAGGTTCGCCTTGCAGACCCCGATGAAGCGCCGGACCTTCGTGAGGTCGGCCCCCACCCAGTTCTCGTGCTTGTACCCAATGGCCTGCTTGACGAACGTCTTCGCCTTATCCTTCTCGTCGACCGTCCAGGCCCCCTCGGGCAACCCGTCCTCCCGGAGGACGCGCGCGCAGAACGCGTGCCACGTCTGGACGTTGACCCCGCCGCACCCGAGATGTCGGATGCGGGCGTCCATCTCGTTCGCCCCCGCGCGGCTGAACGTCACGCAGAAGATCCGGTCACCCTGAGTCCCCGATTCGACGAGCCGCACGACCCGGTGGACCAGCGCCCTCGTCTTGCCAGAACCTGCACCCGCGAAGCACGCAATCGGGCCCCCGTCATGGCGGATGACCGCGAGCTGTTGCTCGTTCATGTTCACTTCCCAGATCGGGAGAACATCCTCGAGCGCCGTGGCCTTTGACGTGCGCATCTACGCACCCTCCATCTCGAGCACCCAGGCGATCGCCTCGGCTCGCGTGTACGCCTCCCCGTCCTCCAGCATCTCCCGCACCCGGCGGCGCTGGGGGGCCGTCAGCTTCGCGCTCCGGACCTGCCGCATCCCGCGGGCCGCGTCCGTGACCGACACCCCGCTCTGGACCGACTCCTCGATCCGGGCTGACGTCTCGGCCATCTCCGACTCGATCCTGCTGATGAACCGCCCGACGTCACTGCGCCAAGCCCCGTTGCACGTCCTCATCTTCCCATCCTCCTCGTCGGCGCTCTCGGCCCCGACAATCCAGAGCCTAAACCTGCCCGCTGGGGATGTCCAACAAAATGAATGAAGCCCGCGTCTCTACCCGAGGAGAGGGCAGAAACGCGGGTAATTTAGGGGGCAGGAGACCGGAACCCCGGGTTCCGGTCTAGGATGGCTGCTTAGAATGCCCCAGTAGAGGAGCACCGCACGACAGGCATGACTCAAACTTCCCCGCGAGGTGACGAGACCCGCAAGAACCGCAGATGTCGACCATCCGGGCTATACGAGCCACCAATACGAGTAATTCATCTTCCGTCGGGAGCTCTACCCCAAACGCATTGACTTGAGGCTTCGGAACACGGCTCATCGCCCGAGCGCCTCGGAGACCTGGATCGCCAGGAGCTCCAGCCGGGAGAACGTCTCGGCACTCTTCCGGGCTCGCTCGATGTGCTCGGCCAGGATCCGCTCGAACAAGCGCCCGAGGTCCGCCACGTCCTCGATCAGGAGATCCTGGTCCTCCGCGGCCCGCTCGTTCCCCCACCCGATCCGGTAACGCTTCACCATCGCGAGCGTCCCGGAAGGGGTCACGACCAGGACCTCCCGTCCCTCGGGCTCGAACGGCTTGGGCTCCGGGAGCTCCTCGAACGGATCCTTGCCCCGTACCCTAGCGGCCTGGTACCCGACCCCAATCTCCCGCAGACCCTTCAGGCTCTCGCCGTCGAGCGCCTCCACCAGGGCGTGCTCCAGGGCCCGGATGGCCTGGACCGCCTTCTCGCGCGCCCCCTCCCTCACGACCCGGAGGTTCCCGCTGGCATGAGACACGCGCTCAAAGAGTCTCGGGATCGCATTCATCGTCTCTCCAGCGCGGAAACCCCGCCGTTTACGGCGGGGAGGAAGCGCGTATCGGGTTTCTTTGCTACGGTTGTTGCTCCAGAACGGCGATAACCAAGCCGCGCTGGCGCTCCTTGAAAAGCTGTATGTGGTTGCGGTCCGCGAGGCATCGCGGAGTCCGTGTAAAACAGCGAACATGCGCACGACTTTGCAGTCGGATCTTCCCGCGGAATGGCCGGGAACAGGCTCTGGAGGATACCCGCAAGTAAGCGGCCCTGAGAAAGAGCAAGAGGATTTCCGTGAGGAGCCTTCAAAGCTCCGTCCTTCAGGGCGGGGTCCATTACCGTCTCTCTCAGATCCTAGCACTTGAGTTGACCAATGCCGCGCGCAGGATGCCCGCCAACACATCGGCCGAGAGCTCCGCGGCGTCCGTGCCCCGCGGGAGCTCCAAGCGAATGACGGGCATCCGGCGCCCCAGGGCAGCCTCGATAGCGGCTGCCGCCCGGTCGCCGGGACCATCCGGGTCAGTCGCGACGATCACCCGCCGGAACGTCGCGAGGTTCGTGAGGGTCCTGACCTCGATCCCATGTGACCCCTGGTCGAGCCCCGACATCCCCGCAAGCTGTACATCGGATTCCCCGAGTGCCCGCTCGAGCGCCAACCCATTGAGAGCCCCCTCGAACAACAAGACATCATTACGCCCCGTCTCGGGCCACCTGTGCTGCCCGAACAGGATCGACGTGTCGGGTGACTCCCAGGTGCCCGCAGCCAGGTAACGCTTCTCGGCCCCCACGAAGGATCGCGCGGCGTAGTTCGCAAGTCGCCCCCTCGAATCGTAAATGGGCAAGAAGATCCTGCCGTCCAAGCGTCCGAAGAGCGCGTAGCCGATCCGCCACCTCCGGACTTGATCATCCGTGAGACCCCGCGAGACCACGTAGTCACGCGCGACGCTGTTCCACTTCTCGAGCGGGGCCCCCTGCATCTCCACCCCCTCCGGGAGCAGAACGGAACCCGGGTTCCGGTCAAGCCCGACCCGTACTCGCAGATACGGATCCGCGGGCTCCTGGTCCACGAAATCCCTGAGCCACTCCCTGGCGGCCCGGTAGTCCAGTCCCTTCAGGAGCATCACGAGCTCTGGGAGATTGCCCTTTCCTTTGCAGGAGTAGCAGTAGAAGAGTCCCGCACGATCCCCATCGGGGCGAATCATCCAATTGAGGAACCGGTGGGCCGCATTCGGCTTGCCGTGACTCGGGAGCGGGCACTCCTCGGCCCAGACCCGGTTGCCCTGCCGCTTGTGCGCAACCCCGAGCTTCTCCAGCACCTGCTCGACGCGTGAGACGTTCACTTGTCCTTCTTCCGCGGCTCGCGCATGAAGCTGTCCACCTTGTTGCCGCTCTGCCCCCCGAAGCTCGGGCGCTCGTAGTCGATCGTCCGGCCGCCCGAAATCATCCCCCGGTCCGCGTCCCAGTCGAACTCCACCGCCAGCATCCCGCGCGAGTCGCGCTGCTTCAGGACGTCGATCTCGAGCGTGTTGTCCGGGACCGCCTTCCACTGGTACTGCCGGTACACCCCGAAGATGTTGTCCGCCACCTCGGCCCACGCCCCGCTGCCCTTGATCCCCTCCTCGGTCGGGTGCTTGTCGTTCCGGGTCGCCACGTCCTTCTTCTGCTGAGCAACCGCGATCGTGTGGACGTCCAGCTCCTCGGTCATGGCCTGGAGCCTGAAGAGCGCCCGCTTCTCCTCGGACGGCTCGTCCGCGACCAGGCACCGCTCGAAGAGATCCGCGATAAAGACCTCGCACCCGGAGTCCGCAATGTAACCGTGCACGATGTCGAGGTTCCGCTCGTTCGAGAGCCGCTCGCCCGTCACACGCCGGAACGGGTTCGCCATGAACCGCACCCAGACCGAAAGCTGCTCCATCTTCTGGGCCAGCACCGTCAGCTCGGCGTCGTTGATCCTGCCTTCCATCAGGTCCGCCCGGGACCAACCGAGGGACATGCAGGCCAGGAGCTCCAGGGTCATCCCGCCGGACTTCTCCCACGACCCGTACAGTACCTTTCGCTTCTGTCTTGCGAGCCCGAGGACGAGACGCGCCGTTACGGTCGATTTTCCGGACCCAGTCTGGCCGGTGATCATCGTGACCCGCCCAGGTGCAGCCCCGGGGAGGATCCTCCTGCGCGCTGTCTTCTCGTCCTGGCCCGGCGCAGCCTCGTAGAAGTCCAGACCCTTCAGGCCAAACGGGTAGACGTTCCGGCCCAACATCCGGAGCCGGATATCGCTCACCTGGCGCCGCACCAGCTCCTCGGGGTCCAGCAAGTACTTCCGCTCGGACCAGCCGTCAAAGCTCGCCGCGACCGCCCTGGCGAGCCCCTGGACCCGCGCGGGCTCCTCCCCCTTCTGGATGGCCTCGAGCAGTGAGTTGACCGGGCCCGTCAGGCCCGTGTGGCGAGCCTTGTCCCACAGGAGCTGCTCGAGCGCGAACTTGAGGGTCTGGGGGGCGGGGAGATCGGGGCGTGAGGCGAGCAGCTCCGCCAGGTACGCGACGTTGACCTCACCGTTCGAGAGCCTGGAGAGCGTTGCGGGATCGGATCCTAATCCGCGCTTGTGGGCCTCCCGGAGGGCCTGGTGGGCGATCTTGTGCTCCGGGACCAGGAAGACGTCCGGGGCATGCCTGGAGATCGCACCCCGGAACTCGGGGGAGATCATCGCGGCCGCCACCACGGTGGCCTCGTTCATCGCGTCGGCGTAGAGCACCAGCTCCGCGCCCTTCTTTTCGGCCTTCATCGCTCAGGCGCGGTCCACGAATCAACGCCATGCCCTGTCCCGATATCAAACCGAGACGCGAACTCAACCGCCTCAATGGCATTCTTGCCAAACGCCATCGCGGAAATCGCAAAGTCTCTGCCGCTACCGTCCGCCTGATGGATGTCAACGTACAGGTGAAGGCAAACATGCTTACCGAGTACGTGGTACGCGACCCCCGTCTCCTTCTCGACCGCAATCCCCGCCCCTCCCCCCTCATCAAGACTGGGGCGCTTGTCCGCCGGGGCCCCCTGCCGCAGCCAGTCCGAGATCAACTCAAGATCCTGGATTGCACCACAACCGGCATAGACGTACTTCCCGCAGTCTCGAATCTTGCTCATGGTCCGGCGAAGATTCGACGCATCCGCAAGCTTATCCGCCGCGAGTATCTTGCCGTCCCACGCGATCGTTGTCATCCGGTCCTCGCATCACGACAGATGTCACATCCGGGGCACTCACGCGCAGCGAGACAGACCGGGCAGTCTTCACCGCACTTACCCGAAATACAGTTGCACGCCGTCGCGATCATTTCGCCATCCTCAAGCACGACCCCGTACCATCCCGAATCCTCACACCGCTCACAGTAGGGCGCCTTCGAGGCGGGCCTCACCGCTCGACCCTACCGGGCGCGACTTCGAGATTGGCGTGCGGGATGAGTTGCGGGATCTGACCGCTACCCCGTACCGAGGACAGGATCTCCGCCGCGAGCGCCTTGCCGAAGATGACCTCGACGAGCGGCTCGTACTGGGGGAACTCCCACCAAACCATCTTCCCAGTCCTGGTCACAGCGCCCGTCAGCCGGGAGAACTCTCCCCACGTGACGTGGATCTTCACTGCCCGATCCGCTGAGCGTGGACCCGGTAGTCCGAGACTAGCTGAGCGGCGAACTGCCACCTCCACGTCAGGCGGGCCCCGTCCCGCTGGTTCGCCTTGCGCCACGTCTCGCGCTCGATCTCACGCTTCCAGCACCACCGCATGAACTCCGCGAGCGCCCCGTAGTCCGCCCCGAAGAACTTCTCGCAGCACCGCAAGGCATGCTTGGCGCCCGACGCCCACGCCTTCTTGTCGAGCTCCAGGGGCTCGAACCCGTAGACCTCCTGGTGCATGAACCCGTAGAGCGCCACCATGTGCATCCCGGTCGCGTCCCCCCAGTCCCCAGCCTTCGCCATCCTGGGCATCTCGTCCTTCGCGGTCGCGATCTGCTCCTCCATCGGGATGTAGCGCCTTGATGGAGGTTTCGTCCCCATGAACTCCGTCAGGGTCTTGGCGCTCGTTCGTTCCTGCTTGAAGGCCGGCTGGGTCATCGCTTCTCCGGGTGGGTATTTGAGAAACCGCAAGTGCGTTATCGGGGTGTCCTTGCCGCGGTCGTGACTTCCTCTAGGGACTTGAGAAACCCGCTGCCGGTCTCGATCCGGATCTTCGCCGCGAGCTCGTCGAGCGCTTGCCACATCCGGTAGACGGCATCCGGGATTGACTCACCCTTCCGGACCATCACGGTGGCCTTGAAGGGCCCGACCCCGAAGGAGTTGTAGGGGACCGGGACGAACCGTTGCTCGGCCCAGTGGACCTCTACCGGGGTATCCTCGGCTGCGATGAGGGCGTCCCGCACGACGTCCGAGAACTCACGATCCGGTTGCCGAGGGAGAAACTTGTCGAACGGCCGCCCAGCATCCGCGAGCGTTCTATCTCCAAGCCCCGCCTCACTCCTCTTTCGCAGCATGGCAGGGCCAATGCCGCGCCCTCTAACTTGCGCGTCTCCGCCTCAATGAAGCCAGGTACTCAGGGCCGTCAATCCAAGCCCGACCACTCCAGACCTTCACGACTCGATGCCACGCCGTGAAGTTCTCAATCGGCTTTCGCCCATATATCGCGGTGTCTGCCAAATACCCCAGTCTGCCCATCGTCTTCCCCGCGGCAGCACGACATATCCTCCCGCGCACCTGCCCGAGCTGTTGGCGGTTGTTCCCGATTGGGGTTGCGCAGATCCCCCTCGCGACACCCGGGACATCGATCCCCTGGGCGATTGCCTGGTAGGTCCCGACCGCGGCCCGGAGCTGCCCCGCCTTGAGCCGCATCTTCGTCCTGTCGAACTCCAGGGCCTCCCCCTGACCCCCGAGCATCAGGCCCCCCGGGATCCCCATCCGGGCAATCTCGGCGTCGAGGTACCGGGCATGCTCGACCCGGTGGGTGAAGACAATCACCTGCTCACCCGACGTGACGGCGGACCGGACGAGCCCGAGGATGATGGCGTTACGTTTCTCATCGGTGCACATCTGATACAGGAGCTTGTTGAAGTCCTGACGGTACCGGTACCAGGGGGCCTCGAATGTGGTCGGCACCACATTGATCTCGACCTCCACGACCGCCCCGCTCGCGATGATCCGAGGTTCATCCACGGACGCCATGACGGGCCCGAAGAGATCGTAGATGAGCGGCTCCAAACCATCACGCCTGGATTCATCCGCCGAGATCCCCAGCCGGACTCGCGCCTCAATGGGGTCCACCGCGGCGAAAAGAGTGGAAGCGGCGAACCGCTGGACCTCGTCGCAGATCAGGATGTCGAACTCCCTGGCGAGCGATGTATCGCCGCGGGCGAACCGCTGGACCATCGTCTGCTGCATCGCGAGCGTCAGGGGCCGGATACTCTCCCGGTCCCCCTGGATGTGCCCGACCTCAGACGGCTTGAGCCCCAGCTCCTCGACGGCCCGCTCCTTCCATTGCTTCAGGAGTGCGCTCGACCAGACCATCACGAGCGCTCGCCGCTTGAGCCTTGCCAGGAGCCCGTAGCCGGCGGTCGTCTTCCCGCACCCTACCGGGGCCCGCCAAAGCCCGGACCCGGACGGGTCCCCCAGGGCCGCCGCGATAAGCTCCTCCTGGTAGTCCCGGAGGGACCGGAGGTGCTCCGGGAACGACGGTTCTGGGTGGCTCCAGGTGGTCTTGTCGACAGACCGGAACCCGGGTTCCGGTCTCAGGCCCCCCAGGATCTCCCGGACCTTCCTCAAGCCGCCGCGCGGGACCGTGAGGTTGCCCGCCTGGTCGTGCTCCCAGGTCCGGTACTGAGGCTGCTCGGTCCCGTACTGGTTCTTCCCGTAGTTCGGGTTGGCATATGTATGGGCGTTGCGGATCTGGGTCGCGTCGTCTTCGCTCAGCTCAGATAACGGGATCCGAATACGCCCGTCGATGATGATCACGGCCGGCCGCGGAGTCGTCTCGAACAGTCCGCCAGGTCCCGGTCCTTCTGGTCCAGGGACGCCCGGAGCTGCGCGTTCTCGCGCTCGAGCCTCAGGATGTACTGGTTGACGCTCTGCTCGTACTCCGCCGAGAGCTGACGGCGCCGCGTGGGGGAGACCGCCTCATCCCCCCGGTTGTCCAGGCTCGCGTACCGCCTAGCATCCGCGGGCGAGACGGTCGGGCACTCCGGGTCCTCGGGCTTGGTCATGCCCGGACCAACTCAGCGAGTTGAGTCGCGAGACTCTCACACTCCGCCCGGACGTACGCAATATCCCGGTATTGAGCATGTCTCGAGAGGAACGACATCTCACCAAACTTGAGCATCGCGAGCGTGAGATCCCCCGCGTGCCCGCAGTCGAACCCGAGCCACCAGATATCGTCCGGCTCACCAGGTTCCGGGACGTGGCAAATCCGCCCCTCGCACTGATTAGTGTACGTGATGCCCCCGTGGACCTCGAGACCCCCCACCGGATCCGGGAGGTTCTCCCCGTGCTCATCGGCCTCACCGTAATACTCCCCCTCGTACCCGCGGCGGTAGCAGGGGTGGCCCGCCGGGACCCCGACGTACCCGCACCAGTTGCCCTGCGGGCTCCGGAGCGCGAACGCAGGGAACCCCGAGAGCTTCGGGAAGTCCACCCTATCCGGCTCATCATCCCACGGTCCGGGAGGCCATCCGGTACGATCGATCACTTCATGCTCAGGAGATGTCATGGTCCTACCCGGATGCCGCGCCGACGCTCGGCCCGCCTGGCCGCGTGCTCCCTGGTCTTCCGGGCGTGGCAGCTATCGAGCTTCCCCCCGCACAACGTCTGGAGGTTCGACAAGTCGTGGCCCCCGCCCTCCTCGAGCGCCACCTTGTGGTCCGCCTCCCAGTACCCACCCGCAGCGCCGCACCCCGCACAGACCCCGTGGTCCCGTTTCTTGACGAGCATCCGGACGTACCCCTGGTCGCTCCGGAGCCGCCACTCGTGGACGCACATCGGACCGCAAAACGTTATCTTCGGGGGCAGGACCGCCCCCAGGCACCACCGGCACAACCCTTTGCGGTACAGTCGCCGCTTCTCGGCAATCTCCCCGGTCCTCCCTCGTGACCGGAACCCGGGTTCCGGTCTGGACTTCAGGTGCCGGGCCATGCCCTCTACAGGATCGCGTCCTTGCGACTGTACGCGACGTGACCCGTCAGGAACCTATCGGGGTTCAGGTACCCGGCCCCGTACGCCGCCTTCGTGGGGATCAAGTTCGGGAACCACCCGTGACACCCGGGCACAGGATCCCATTCA
>Ga0182018_10001581_pt1 | contig 25479 bp, 27 predicted proteins | sample 812P2MmetaG_FD_120490 | JGI IMG/M metagenome (GOLD analysis project Ga0182018, IMG submission 120490) | Permafrost microbial communities from Stordalen Mire, Sweden - 812P2M metaG | ecosystem: Environmental > Terrestrial > Soil > Wetlands > Permafrost | place: Sweden: Stordalen | collected...
CCATGGAAGGGGCGAGCAACAAGGCGGCCACCGCGACGGCGGCCAGAATACGTGAACCTCGACCAAACATTTTGTGCGTCACTTTGTTTATGTAACGAACCGGAATTTGGTGTACCGGCCTGTGGTCCGCAAGGGGGCGATCAGGCGCCGGCCATCGTCATGCCGTCGACCCGCACGGTGGGCGAGTCGGTGCCGCGGCGGAAGACCAGATCGTTGGCGGGGGTCAGATTGGCGAACATCTCGATCGCGTGGCCGGCGACGGTGATCTCCGCCACCGGTTCGGCCAGTTTGCCGTCGCGGATCAGGAAGCCGGAGGCGCCTCTGCTGTAGTCGCCGGTGATGCCGTTGACGCCGCCGCCCATCATCTCGGTGACGTAGAGGCCGAGTTTGATGTCGGCCATCAGTTCGTCCGGCGTCATCGTCCCGGCGGCGAGCCACAGATTGGTGGCGGACGGCGATGGCGGCCCGCTGGTGCCGCGCGCGGCATGGCCGGTCGAAACCATTCCCAGTTGCTTCGCCGAGCGGCTGTCGAGCAGCCATGTTGTCAGCACGCCGTCCTCGATCAGGGTGCGGGCTTTGGTCGGTGTGCCCTCGCCATCGAACACGCGCGATCGCAGACCGCGCACGCGGCGGGGATCGTCATGGATGAAAATTCCGGAGGCGAAGATTTTCTGGCCCAGTTTCTCCTTGAGGAAACTGGTTCCGCGAGCGACCGAGGCGCCGTTAATCGCGCCCATGAGGGAGCCGAGCAAAGACGTCGCCACCCGAGGATCGTAGAGGACCGGCAGTTTGGCTGTCTTTGGCCGTGTCGGATTGAGCCGGGCGAGCGTCCTGGCGGCGGCGCTACGCCCAATCGCGGCGGGATCGTCGAGGTCTGACAGGTAGACTTTGGCGTCGTAGTCGTAGTCGCGCTGCATGCCGGTGCCCTGACCCGCCAGCGCGGTGGCACTGATCGAGTGGCTGGTGCCCGCGCGATGACCCACGAACCCGGCCGACGTGACAAGATACAGTTCGCCGCGGCTGAACCCGGCATCGGCGCCCTCGGAGTTGGTGACACCGGGCACCGAGAGCGCGGCGTCCTCGGCGATGGCGGCACGAGCGATCAGGTCCTCGGCGGATGGTTCGGCGCTGTCTTCCATGTCGAGGAAGCTGGCGTCTTCCGGCGGCGCGGCGGTCTCGGCGAGGCCGGCATAGGGATCGTCGGGGACGACCTTGGCCATGGCGACGGCGCGCTCGGCCAATGCGGCGAAGCCGGCCGGATCGATCGAGGTGGCGGAAACAATCGCAGCCTTCTTGCCGATGAACACACGCAGCCCGAGGTCCTGACCTTCCGATCGTTCGACATGCTCGGTCTTGCCCAGACGGCGGGAGACAGAAAGCGACGTGCCGGCGACGAGGACAGCATCGGCGGCATCGGCTCCGGCGGCGCGGGCGCGGGCGATCAGGTCGGCCAGGCGGTCCAGATGGTTCATTGAGTAGTGTCTCCTGGCGATGACGGGGCGCGAAGTAGGTGGGGCGCGGGGTAGGTTGGGGCGACGGCGCGGGAAAGCAATAGCATAGAGGCGGGGGGGAAACGATCGCGCCGGCGTGTGCAACTCGCCAGGATTATGTTATGGGAAACCATGAACAAGACACTGGAACATGCCATTGCCGCGGTGGCTCGCCTGCCGGAAGACGAGCAAGAAACCATCGGCTGCCTGATCCTTGAGGAAATCGCGGCGGAGCGCGGTTGGGAAGAACGGTTCGCCGGGTCCGAGGACAAACTGGCGGCGATGGCGCGGCGCGCACGGGCGCGCCATGCGGAAGGCGAGACAACCGAGTTGACGTTCCGTCCGGATCAATGATCTCCCGCGCGACGCCAGACTTTTGGGCGTGCTTTTCGCGGCTTCCCCAAAACATTCAGGCGACCGCCAAAGCAGCCTACGAGATTTGGAGCGCCAACGAGCGCCACCCGAGCCTGCACTTCAAACCCGTGCCCTCGGCGGGCGAGGATGTCTGGTCGGTTCGGATTGGGATTCATTGGCGTGCCCTCGGAGTCCGCGAGGGTGATACCATGATCTGGTTCTGGATCGGATCGCACGCCGACTATGACCAGTTGACCGGTTAAGGTGGCCACTTGATTAGCGGCGGTGCCTAACCGGAGATCGCTCGTTCCAACGCGGTCGTGACCCATTTGTTGAGGCTGATGCCGGTGGGAGGAGGTGACTACCTTTCCCATCAGGTGAACCTCCGTGACGCGGAAATCCGTTTCGGGTTGGCTTCATCCAGACGCTGCTTTATCATGCGGCATCGTACCTTTGCTCAATCGGGAATTGCTACCCACCCCAACCTGCAATGCTCATGGTGCGAGAAAATGGCGATCACCCTAACCCGATCCACCGTAATAATGTTAGAGTTCACGGGCCACGTCATCGTGGGGGTCGTAGGATTTATATTAGTCACTACCGCAGGCGTCGCGGTCTATGCTTATGCCAGTTACATAGAACACAACAAACTTGCCCCTGAATTCGTGATATATATTTTGGGATTTTTGGGTGATGGCCTATTCATCCTTGACGTTGCAGGATTCGCCACCATACTTTTGGCCGAGTTTATTAAGTTGGTCCTGAAGGTGATAGACTCTTTGCGCAGCAGCGGAGGTGCGAGTGCTCCAACTTAAGGGGGACGAAAAGGTCGAGATCACCAAGGAATTCCTGAAACGGGAGTTCGTTGACACGCTTGGGGTGCTCGCGACACCCGTCACTCTGATGGGTCTCCTGGCGGGCGCCATCTGCGCGCTAATGCCGAGCCGCCGAGAGCATCCGCCTTCTCATCAAGCCACTATCAAACCGCCAACTCAGGGAGAAGGGTGATCCGGTCCCGTCACGCCTGACGGTCGGATGCCCTTCAGCACGGCCATCGCGATCTCGGCTCCAATCAGCGACCGGATCACGCCTGCGCTTTATGCGCCACGCCCTTTTCCTCCAGCAGCGTCTCAAGCTCGCCGGACTGGAACATCTCCGTCACGATATCGCAGCCGCCCACGAACTCTCCCTTGACGTAGAGCTGCGGGATCGTCGGCCACTGGGAAAATTCCTTCACGCCCTCGCGCAGCTCCTGCTCCTCCAGCACGTTGGCGGACTGGAACGGCACGCCCAGGTGCGAAAGGATTTGCACAACGCGGGCGGAGAAGCCGCATTGGGGAAACATCGGCGTGCCCTTCATGTAGAGGAACACCTGGTTCCCCTCGACTTCGGACTGGATGCGGTCAAATACGCTATCGGACATGGCGGGGAGCTCCTGGGCAACGGGTCTTTGCGTCAGTCTATCACGTGGGAGCGGAGGTTTGAAGCGCAAGAGCGTGCAACTCTCCGCCCATACGGCCGCGCAGCGCGGCATAAACAATCTGGTGCTGGCGCACCCTGCTAAGGCCACGAAACTGCTCGGAGACCACGGTGGCGGCGTAGTGGTCGCCGTCGCCGGCGAGATCGTCGATCGTCACCGACGCATCGGGCAACGCGGCCTTTATCAGTGCCTCGATCTCGTTCGCCGGCATCGCCATCCCGTTACAGTCTCCTAAATCAGGCCTTGCCCTCCATCCATGCAGGAAAAAAGCGTTCATGCAAGATGCGCAATTCTTCGACGGATATGGTTCCACCGTCTGGCAGAGTCAAATCCCGGCCGCCTGAAGTCCCGATCCGGAACGCCGGAACGCCAGCCGTGTCGGCCGCGCGCACAACAGACGCGGCGTCCGGCACCGCGATCAGGTACCGCGCCTGATCCTCGCCGAACCAGAAGGCGTGGCCGGGAACGTCGCGCGGATGGGTGACGAGGCGCACGCCAATGCCGCTGGCCATCGCCATCTCGGCGATCGCTACCAGCACGCCGCCATCGGAGACGTCGTGGCAGGCGCGGATCGTGCCATCGAGGATGCGAGAGCGAACGAACTCCCCGTTGGCACGCTCAATGGCCAGATCGACCGGGGGCGGTGCACCGTCCTCGCGGCCAGCGATTTCGCGGAGCCAGAGTGATTGGCCCAACCAGCCCGCGGTGGCGCCAATCAGGACGAGGTCGAGCCAGGGCGGCAAAGCGATACCAACCGCTTTGGTCACATCATCCAAAACCCCCAGGCCGCCGATCGCGGGTGTCGGCAGGATCGCGCGCCGCTCGGTCTCGTTGTAGAGCGAGACGTTGCCGGACACGACCGGGAAGGCCAGCGCCTCACACGCCGCCGCCATGCCGCGGATCGCGGCGGCGAACTGGCCCATGATCTCGGGCTTTTCCGGATTGCCGAAGTTCATGTTGTCGGTGATGGCGAGCGGCCGCGCGCCGACCGCGGTCAGGTTGCGCCACGCCTCGGCCACCGCCTGCGCGCCGCCCATTTCCGGATCGGCGAGGCAGTAGCGTGGCGTGCAGTCGGTCGTCAGCGCCAGGCCGCGGCTGAGCCCCTCCAGTTTCACCACGGCGGCGTCCGCGGCACCCGGCCGTTTCACGGTCTGGCCGCCGACGGTGCTGTCGTACTGATTCCAGACCCAGGCGCGCGAGCACAGGTCGGGACAGGCGATCAGTTTTCGCAGCGCACCGGTCAGGCCAATCCGGTCTTCGATGCGCGCGGGGTTCAGTTTCTCCCGTTTCGGCGGTTCGATCGTGGGCCGCGTGTAGAGCGGCGCCTGATCGTTCAGCGGCGCCAACGGAATGTCGGCTTCGAGTTGACCATTGTACCAGACCGTGAGCTTCCCACTGTCCGTCAGTTCGCCGATCACCGCGAAGTCGAGATCCCATTTTTCGAAGATCTCGCGTGCCATCTCCTGACGCTCCGGGCGCAGGATCATCAGCATGCGTTCCTGGCTTTCGGACAACATGAACTCGTAGGCGCTCATGCCGCTCTCGCGCGCCGGCACCATGTTGAGGTTCAGCGCGATGCCGACGCCGCCCTTGCCCGCCATTTCGACCGAGGAACTGGTCAGGCCGGCCGCGCCCATGTCCTGGATCGCGACGATGGCGTCGGTTTGCATCAGTTCCAGGCAGGCTTCGATCAGCAGCTTTTCGGTGAACGGATCGCCGACCTGGACCGTGGGTCGTTTCTCCTCCGAATCAGCGGCGAATTCGGCGGAGGCCATGGTCGCACCGTGGATCCCGTCACGGCCGGTCTTCGAACCGACATAGACCACCGGATTGCCGATGCCCGCCGCCACGCTGAGAAAAATCTTGTCTTTGCGCGCGATCCCAACGGTCATCGCGTTGACCAACGGGTTGCCGTCATAGGCCGGATGAAAATTGATCTCGCCACCGACGGTTGGCACCCCAACGCAATTGCCGTATCCGCCGATGCCACGCACGACGCCATCGACGATTCGTTTGGTCATCGGATTGCTCGGGTTGCCGAAGCGCAGCGCGTTCAGGTTGGCGATCGGCCGCGCGCCCATGGTGAACACATCGCGGAGGATACCGCCGACGCCAGTGGCGGCACCTTGATAGGGTTCGATGAAGCTTGGGTGGTTGTGGCTTTCCATCTTGAAGATCGCCGCCAGGCCATCACCAATATCGACGACGCCGGCGTTCTCACCCGGTCCGTGAATGACCCAGGGCTGTTTGGTTGGCAACTGCTTCAACCAGACGCGAGATGATTTGTAGCTGCAATGTTCCGACCACATGACGCTGAACACGCCGAGCTCGGTCAGTGATGGCGTGCGGCCCATGATGTCGAGAACGCGCGCATATTCATCGGCACTCAGGCCGAATTCGCGGGCGAGTTCCTGGTTGACGTCACGTTCGGGTGGGTGCGGCATCAGGCGAATGCGATCGAGTCGAACAAAGGCTTGCCGCCGGTGCCACCCATCAGCGGATCGACCAGATTCTCGGGGTGCGGCATCACGCCAAGGGTCCGGCGGTTAGGACTGACGATGGCGGCGATCGAGCGGGCACTGCCGTTCAGGTTTGCCTCCGGCGTGATTTCACCGGCCGGGGTGGCGTAGCGAAACACGACAAGGCCTTCGCCTTCCAGCCGGTCGAGAGTCGCGTCGTCGGCGTAATAATTGCCGTCGCCATGCGCCATGACGGCACGGAAGGTCGATCCGATTTGGTACCGGCTGGTGAAAACGGTGTCACCGCGTTCCACACGCAAATGGCAATCCATCGCCAGGAAGCGGAGCGAGGCATTACGCAGCAGCGCGCCTGGCAGCAGGCCGGCCTCGGTCAAAATCTGAAATCCATTGCAGACCCCAAGAATGTAGCCACCGCGGGAAGCGTGATCGTGAATGGCCCGCATGACCGGAGAGCGTGCCGCCATGGCGCCGCAACGCAGATAATCGCCGAAACTGAAGCCGCCAGGGATGACCACGAGATCAAGATCGCCCAGATCGGTTTCCTTATGCCAGATCATGCGCGGCTCGTGGCCGGTCGATTGCTGCAACGCGATCGCCATGTCGCGCTCTCGATTAATTCCGGGGAAGATAACGATACCGGCTTTCATTGTCGCGGAGGCGCTCCGTTGCGTGGGTCTTGTTGGTCGTTGCACGGCCACGTCACCCGCATCGCCATCATGACCAGCATGACTCCACTGGGCGCGCGTGCCGCCCGCGGACGTTGCGCGACGTTCAGCACGGCGGCGCGCACCTGATCGAGCGTGACCGTTTCCGGCAGGCAAACTTTTCCGCCGGTGCGGCCGCGACTTTCTCGCAGCAAGAGAGTATCCGCCACGGCCATGAGGTATCCGTCACATGCCGCGCGGCCCTTGGCGTCGCCGGAACAGGCGGCCGTGAGCTCCTGAGCGCTGACCAGCGCCGCGTTGGATGTCGCGGGAGCGATCAGCATAAGCGCCAGCAGGATCGCGCACACGCTGTTGATTGCCTGCCGAACTGGCCGGACCCTCCACCCACCGTCATTGCGAGGAGCGGAGCGACGCGGCAATCTCCCTGCCCCCACTGATGGAGATTGCTTCGCTTCGCTCGCAATGACAGTGATGGGCAATTTAAGGTACCCCATCATTCCGATTGCACCACGACCTTGAAGCTTTCGATCACCGTGTTCGCCAACAACTTCCGTGCCATTTCCTCGGCGGCTCCCCGCGCTTTTTCTGGATCGGTTTCCGCCAGTTCCAGCACGATCACCTTGCCGGCCCGCACGTCCTTCACACCGGTGAAACCCAACGTACCTAACGCGTGTCCGATCGCCTTGCCCTGCGGATCGAGCACGCCTTCTTTCAACATCACGGTGACGACGGCTTTCACTGCACCGCCTCCGGTCCCTTCAGGTCGCGCACGCCCGCCTCCGGCAATATGCCGAGTCGTTTGGCGACTTCCTGATAGGCTTCCTCAACCTTGCCGAGGTCGCGGCGGAACCGGTCCTTATCCAGTTTCTCGTTCGTGCGCGTGTCCCAGAGGCGGCAATTGTCCGGGCTGATCTCGTCGGCCAGGATGATGCGCATCTCGTCATTTTCCCACAGCCGGCCAAATTCCAGCTTGAAGTCGACCAGCGTGATGCCGACGCCGAGAAACAATCCGCACAGGAAATCGTTGATCCGCAGACTGAGCGCGACCATGTCGTCCAGGTCGGCGGTGCCCGCCCAACCGAAACAAGTGATGTGTTCCTCGGACACGATCGGGTCGTTGAGCGCGTCGTTTTTCAGATAGTACTCGATGATCGACCGCGGCAGCCGTGTGCCTTCCTCAATGCCCAGTCGAGTGGCGATGCTGCCGGCCGCGACGTTGCGGATGACCACTTCCAGCGGAATGATCTCGACCTCGCGGATCAGTTGTTCGCGCATGTTCAGGCGGCGGACGAAATGGGTTGGAATGCCGATCTCGGCGAGCCGCTGCATCAGGTACTCGCTGATCCGGTTGTTCAGCACGCCCTTGCCGGTGATGATCCCTTTCTTGGCGCCATTGCCGGCGGTCGCGTCGTCTTTGAAATATTGCACCAAGGTGCCGGGCTCCGGTCCTTCGAACAGGATTTTGGCTTTGCCCTCATAGAGTTGGCGGCGTCGGGCCATCATGAAATCCTCGCAGAGCCCCTGGGCCGGAGGCTCCGGGGCGGGTGCATGACCCTATAGCAGGCGGGAGGGGTGGGACAAAGGGGCGCGAGGGTCTTGCCGCGTTCACGCGGTGTCAGACCAGCAAACGCGGACAGAGTCGCCGCCCGCGGTGGTAATGTCACACCGCGGTCGCTGGCCGCCTGGCCGCTTCGACCCGGGGAAGACCGAAAAGGTCGCGCAAGGTCGTGCCCTCGTAGTCGTGCCGGAACAGACCACGGCGTTGCAATTCGGGAACGACGAGATCGACGAAATCGTCGAGCGCGCCGGGAAAGTATGGCGGCAGAATGTTGAATCCGTCCGCCGCTCCGGCGACGAACCATTCTTCCAGTGTGTCGGCGATGCGCCGCGGTGTACCGCACAGCACCCAATGGCCGCGCGCCGCCGCCGTCAGGTTGTATAAATCGCGCAAACTCATGTTCTCACGCCGCGCGGCCTCGTAAAGCACCCGTGAGAATGTCCTCGTGCCCTCGCCAAGCGGCGGCGCCGGCACCGGCCCGTCGAGCGGATGGCCGGAAACGTCATAACCGAGCCGACTGCTGACCAGCACCAAGGCATTGGTCGGCGAAAGGAAGCTTTGCAATCGAGACAATTTCTCCCTCGCCTCGGCATCGGTGTGACCGATGATCGGCATGACTCCGGGCAGCACGCAAACCTGGTCCGGGGTCCGGCCGTATTTGACCAGGCGGCCCTTCAGGTCGGCATAGGCCGCTTTGGCGCTCTCCAGTTCCTGTACCACGGAAAAGACCACGTCGGCGGTGCGCGCCGCGAGTTCGAGGCCGGACGGTGAGCCTCCGGCCTGAATGGTCACCGGATGGCCTTGCGGCGAGCGCGCCATGTTGATCGGGCCTTTGACCTGGAAAAACCGGCCCTTGTGGTCGAGCGGCCGGACTTTCGAGGCGTCGATGAACCGGCCGCTCGCCTTGTCGGCAACGATCGCTCCGTCCTCCCAGCAGTCCCACAGGCCTTTGACGACATCGACGAACTCGTTGGCGACTTCGTAGCGATGCTCGTGCTCCATGTGCTGCTCGCGGCTGAAATTGAGCGCGGCGGCGGGGGCGGTGCTGGTCACGACGTTCCAGGCGGCACGGCCGCCGCTGATGTGGTCGATCGAGGCGAAGATGCGGGCGACGTTGTACGGTTCGCTGTAGCTCGTGGAGATTGTGGCGCCCAGGCCGAGATGCTTCGTGGCGGCGCTGAGCACCGAGATCAGAGTCGTCGGCTCGAACCGGCACAGGAAGGACGGGTGATCGCCCGGGTTCATGACCAGCCCATCCGACACGAACAGCAGGTCGAACTTGCCGCGTTCGGCGATGCGGGCGATTTCCTGGATCACCGAAAGCTGATTGTTGCTGGTCGCGGCACCGTCGTAGCGCCAGCCGGCGGAGTGGTTGCCGGTGCCGAGGACGAAGACGCCGAGATGCATCTGATGTTTGGCCGTGCTCATACCGCTCTCCTTCCTCCGGCGTTATTTCGACCGCCGCTCCGGCATTTCCGCCCGCTGCCGAGCTTGCACAAACGCCCGTAACACAGCGTTGATGCGGGTCTGGTAGCCTGGGCCGCGCGCCTTGAACCAACGCAGCACCGCGGCATCGAGGCGAATATTCACGGGTTGCGCGGGTTCGGGTAGACCGATCTCAACGGTGGCCTCCCATCCCTCCGGCAAAGGGCCGTCGTCCTCATTCGCCAACCGTTCAACTTCCGCGTTGCTCAGTTGCTCGGCCGTCGCCCAATCGGACCGGGTTTTTCCCTGCGCGCGCATCGCCTGAATCTCGTCAGCCGAAGCGTGAACGATACGCTCTTTCTTCACCATCTCTCGCCCTTCTGAACGAAATCAGCCGGATTGCCTCGCCCCGCTCGGTCCACACCACCGAACAGGATTTCGGACCGATCTGTCCGGTGCAGACAAATCGCAACTCGCCATCGCGAGGGGACGGGTAGGTCACCACCGGTCTGCCGTCTAACAGGAGCTGCCGGTCGAGCAGATCCAATTTGTGCTGCGGGCGGTTGTTTCCCGTTTGTCTGGGTCCCAGGCGAATTGCATTGCGTATTGTATCTACGAACGTAGATACTGTCAATGACTTTCGAGACCAGCGTCCATATCCCTCACACTCTGGTCGGCGGGTCTAAAACCCTTGCTTGCTGAGGACCGAACTCTATGTAGTTTACGCAGAACTGGAGCACTCCATGGTCCGTGTAACTAGCGAGCAATTACGAAGGGCCAGCGGCTTCGTTCGGTCCGAAGCGCGGCTGGCACCGATGGAGGTCACCTATCATGGCCGGCCGGAATTGGTCGTGTTGTCGGTTGAAGACTACGCCCTTCTGAGGCAGAACCGTAAGCTTGCGTTCGCTCGCGCAAACTTGCCGACAGCCAGGATTGAACGGATCGCCAACAACCGGATGGCTGGGGAAAATGCAGGCCTCAACGATCTGATGGACGATTGATTCCGTGCTGGGGATCGGCGCGATCAAGACGCCGCTGGATGCGGTTCGGGCCGCGATCGTGGCGGAACGTCGGGGGAAATAATGCCAGACTTTCTGGTTAACTGGCTTGCCAACTGGCGCAACTGGTCCCCTGGCGACTGGATGCTGATAATCGGCCCAGTGATCTACTTTGCTGGCGCCAGGATCGGCTTATCAAGGGCTCAACAGTCGGTCAGAACCCGGACTGGGAATACCACAACCACAACTTACCACAGGCCATATGACCCTTCGCCCGCCTCGAAACGCCGAGGCCGTGTCATGATGCTGGTTGGAGGATTGGTGCTTGTGCTTGGCGTCTGGTTAAAACTTCATTAACGCTCTAACGCTCAATTGAAATTACGACACTACCAAATTAGGACACTACCGCCGATCCCCTATCGTGGCACGCACGAAGGCGAGAAAAGGATGCCTGTCATGTGGGAACCATATCTCGGAACGAGTTTCAAGGATCGACGCCTGCTGCTACTTGGGGAAAGTTGCTATTCATGGATAGACAAGGCGGGCGAACGTTGCCATCCGCAACAGGATCACCCGCACCTGACAGTTGGCTGGGCTATAAAGGACATTCCGCGCACGGATCATCCTTTGTGCCAGATGATGACGCGCGGCCTGTGCGGCAAATACGCGCCGTCACTTGAAGCAAGGCGGGCCGCGTGGGCGAGCGTTGCTTTCACCAATTACATCCCAGTGACGGTCGGAGATAACCCTCGCGTGCGCCCGAAAAAGGCTCATTGGGATCAGGCGGCGAATGAGTGGCGCGATCTTCTTGCAACGGTGAAACCCCGCAACATCGTCGTCATCGGCAAGCAACTCTGGGACCGCCTACCCCACAGCGACGACGAGGTCGCCGATATCGCGAAGGTCGCGGTCTACAGGTTGACGGACAACTCACCGGTTACGTGTCGCTGGATGTATCATTCAGCGGCCGGCGGTTCTTGGCGGACCCTCATGGCCACAATCCAGGCGTTGGAGACTGCCTGACCAAGGGCGATGGCGTATCGACGCGCAAATGACGAGACACAACCACACTGCCGTGGTAAGAAGCATATGGATCATTCGAACGGGCGAATATTTTCCCTGGTTCGTGTCCGGTTGGGTGCTGTGATGAATTCGCCTGGGCCAACAGATAGCCAGCGTCCCGCACTGCTGGATGTCGTCGCGCTGCTGAACGATCATCCGGAGTTCGGGCTGTCTTATGGCGCCGTCGGTACGGTGGTCGCACCTCTCGATGCTTCGACCGCGCTGGTCGAGTTCTCCGACGATACCGGCCACGCTCAGGCGATCGTTCCCTGCCCGCATAAAGGGCTACGGGTCGTTTCCGACGCCAAGAACTGATGCGCCGCTACCGACGGACAAACGTCCAATAAAGAGGTCTCCGCCCCGCCTGTAGCGCCTTGGCCTCGTACCGGGTCGGCGGCCAACCCATTGGACGAGTCTCCACCGGCGGCGGCGCATCGAACAAATCCTGCCCAGTCATGACCGAACGAACCCAGTCCTGGTACGTCGGATCATCGCTCGCCACGCGCCACAAACCGCCGGGCCGGAGCACCCTCGCGACCACCGGCAGCATCGCTGGATGCACGAACCGCCGTTTGGCGTGACGGGCCTTGGGCCAGGGATCGGGAAACAACAGAAACAGCCGATCCAGACACGCGTCGGGCAACTTCGCCAGCAGCAGCCGCGCATCGTCCGGCCAGATTCGCAGATTGCCCGGCAAAGTCTCGTCCGCCTCGCCGCCCTCCGGCACCAGGCGGGACAGCAGCGAGCAAATGCCGTTCTCGAACACCTCGCAGGCGATCAGGCCGATACCGGGGAACGCGGCGATTTGCGCCAACGCATGCTCGCCGCCGCCGAACCCGACCTCCAGCCATAACGCGGACGGTCTGATCGCGAACGAGCCCCATGGGTCCGCCGGGTCCACCGCCAACCTGGGCAGCGTCACGTCGAGCAGTTTTTCCTGCCGCGGCCGGAGCTTGTGGCCTCGCGCGCGGCCGTACAGCCGGTCTGGCGGAGGTTTGACGGCGACGGAGGCCACACCGGTTCCACCGTCATGGACCTGACCGGCCGAGTCATCGGTATCGACATGATGGGGCGACAGGTGGCCCGGTCGAGCCGGGCGATGACGGGGAGAGCGTGGTGCGGCACCCCCGCGCGGTGCGGCAGCCCCTCCGACGACCGGGATTACCGCCCCAGCGCCGTCTTCAGCGCCGGCACCAGATCCGTCTTTTCCCACGTGAAGGTGCCCTTCGTTTCATCCGGCTCGCGACCGAAATGGCCGTACGCCGAGGTGGGCACGTAAATCGGCCTGTTCAAATGCAGATGCTCGCGGATTCCGCGCGGTGTCAGGTTGACCACGTCCCGCAGCGCTTTCTCCAGCCGCAACTCGTCGACATCCTTCCCGGTGCCATGCAGGTCGACATAAACCGACAGCGGATGGGACACACCAATCGCGTAGCTGATCTGCAGAGTGCAGCGATCCGCCAGACCCGCCGCCACGACGTTCTTCGCCAGATACCGGCACGCGTAAGCGGCCGAGCGGTCCACCTTGGTCGGATCCTTGCCGCTGAACGCACCACCGCCATGTGGCGCCGCACCGCCATAGGTGTCGACGATGATCTTCCGACCGGTCAGCCCGCAATCGCCGTCCGGGCCGCCAATGCAGAATTTACCCGTCGGGTTCACATAGAATTCCCGCTCCGGCGGCATCCACCCGTTGGGCAGCGTGGATTCCACCAGCGGCCAAAGCATTCGCTTGATCTCGGCCTGTTCCAGATGGTCCTCGTGCTGCGTCGATACCACGACCGAGGTCGCGCCCACCGGCTTACCATCGACATAGCGTAACGTGACCTGGCTTTTGGCGTCCGGCAGCAGTCCCAGCACCGAGTGATCGCCCGCAACCCGCCGGTCGCGCATGGTGCGGAGAATCTCGTGCGCGTAATAGAGCGGCGCCGGCATCAGACCAGCCGTCTCCCGGCAGGCGTAACCGAACATGATGCCTTGATCGCCCGCTCCCTCATCCTTGTTCCCGGCGCTGTCGACACCCTGGGCGATATCGGACGACTGCGAGTGCAGCAGCACGGTCACCTCGGCATGCTGCCAGTGAAACCCTTCCTGCTCATAGCCAATGTCGCGGATCGCCATGCGGGCCAGATGCGTCAGCAGTTCAGGCGTCACCGATTCCGGTCCGCGGGTTTCGCCCGCCAGCACCACTCGGTTGGTCGTGACCATCGTCTCACATGCCACCCGCGAGTAAGGATCGGCGCTGAGAAATGCGTCCAGGACCGTATCGCTCAGCCGATCCGCGACCTTGTCGGGATGACCCTCGGACACCGACTCGGAGGTGAAAAGATACTCGCCTGTATCGCGCATTTTGGGGCTCTCTCCGTGACGGCGCCGCCTGAGGCCTGATTCGGGACCGGCGGTGTGTGACGGAACGGCTTGTCAGGGTCAAGATGAAACCAGCCAATGCTGCGACACGGCAAGACCGTTCGCCGAGGATGCTGTTTGCAATGCCTCCGACCCTGGGCCATCATCCGCGACCAGGCGAGGCAACCCGCCGGGATGCCGCCTAACAACCGAAACGTTCGCCGTTCGACCGGTGAGGCTCAGGGGACGCGAAGACAAGCTGATAGTCACGCATCCTGAAGCAGTGTCGCGGGTCGGGCCGGAATGCCGTCGCGGACAACGATTTCGACATCCGTTCAAGGATGCGAAAGGGGATGGAAGATGTTCACACAAACCGTGGACCCGATCGGCAATCTGGGGCTTACCTGCCTCGTTGCCCTGATACCCGTCATATTTCTGCTCGTGCTGTTGGCGGTACTCCGCGTTTCGGCCTGGCTCGCCGTTCTGCTCGGCTCGATCGTCACTTTCGTGCTTGCCGCATGGGTCTGGCACATGCCGCTCGAGGACGGCGCCCGGGCGTATTTCTACGGCTCCGCCACCGGCGTCTGGAACGTCGACTGGATCACGTTCTGGGGCCTGATGCTGTTCAACACGCTAGGTCTTACCGGCCTGTTCGAGAACCTGCGGCGCTGGCTCATCTCCCAGGGCACGCTCGACATCCGAGTGCAAACGATGCTGTTCGCCTGGGCATTCGGCGCGTTGCTCGAGGGCCTCGTCGGCTTTGGCTATCCCTGGGCCGTCGTGGCGCCAATTCTGATCTCCCTGGGTTTACGAGATCTCGACGCCATCCGGGTCGCCGCCATCGCCAACAATGCGCCGGTTTCCTATGGCGCGCTGGGTGCGCCGGTCATCGCCATCGCCGCGGTCACTGGCTATCCGTTGCTGGCTCTGTCGGGTTCCATCGGCACGATCGTCGCCGTTCTCGCGCTGCTGCCACCCTGGGTGCTGATCTATCTCGTTTCCGGCAAGGGAGGCTTTAAGGACGGTTGGCCGCTCGCGATCGTCGGATCGTTCGGCTACGTGCTTGGACAATGGCCGGTCGCGTATTATTTCGGGCCGTATCTCCCGGACGTGACCGGCTCCATCGTTTGCTTCTGCGCCCTGCTGTTGTTGCTGAAGGTTTGGCGGCCGGCCCACATCCTGGGTTATGGCGGCGTGCCGGTCAGCTCGGCGGCGCTGGCCGAGAGCACGGCCGCCCAACATGGACTGACCGGCGGCGAAGTACTTTTGGCCTGGATGCCATTCGCGGTGCTGGTCGTGGTCGTCGGATTGTGGACCGGACCGTGGTCGAGCCTACCGGCGGTCGGCTGGTATTTCGTCCAGGTGCAGGCGCTCGCTCCGGAAACGAAGACGACGATCTCGGCGGTGTTCAAGTTCGCGCCATGGGTCGGTGGCAGCGCGATCCTCGCGTCGTGGCTGATCATCTGCGTGTTGCTTGGTATCGCCGGCAAACTGAAACCGGCCGACATCGGGGCGCTGTTCGCGAAAACCTTCCATCAGATGTGGGGCGCGCTGCTGGTTGGTTTTTTCATCTTCGGCCTCGCCTATGTGTTCAATTACTCGGGCATGGCTTCGTCGCTCGCCAAAGGGTTCTCCTACCTGGGCGCGTGGTTCATCGTGGTGGCGCCGCTGCTTGGCTTCATCGGCGTGGCGCTTTCGGGATCGAACACCTCGACCAACGCGATGTTCGGCAAATTCCAGGCATTGGTGGGAGTCCAACTCGGCTTCCCGCCGCTGTTACTGCCGAGCCTGAACTCGGTAGGCGCCGAGATTGGCAAACCGATCGCGCCGCAGACCGCCAGCGTCGGCGTCTCGACCAGCAAATTCGTGCGCAATGAAGGCGAGGTCATCCGGCATAATTTTGGCTGGACCCTCGTTTTGCTGGCGTATCTGATCGTGATCGGGGTGGGGTTCTGGTTCTTCAACCCCGCCGTGTTGAGCGTGCATTAGGCGTTCGAAGCCGCCGCATCCCTCGTACGCCAGTCATCAGCAAGAGAGGGATTCTTCCAGACACCAGGGGCCAAATTCACCGGACCCCGGAACGCCAGTTCGACGGCACGCTGTCCACGCCAGTCGCTGAGTAAGCGCAGGGTCGACTCATCCCGTGGCGCCCTCGCTCCGCCGCGGACCGTCGAACCAGTGTTAATCGATGAGAAGAATGCTGCTTCCCGATGCGCTTCCAATAGCGACGTGGTGTCGATCTCGATCGTGACAGGTGCCCGGCCTGGGCCCATCGCGCCACGGGCTCGCAATCGAATGCAGGCATTGATGAAACGATCGCGGCGGTCCTCGGATAACCAGAAGAAGACGTGCCTGTTGATGTGACCTCGCCACAGATCGGGCCGGTTGGAGAACGTTCCGGTCAGCGTTGGGCACAATCGCTCATCCCGCATCAGTTGCGGTCTCAGAACGGCCTGATCGCCACCCGGCAGGGTCAGGCACTGAAAATCGTCGCGGTTCGCGCTGTCATCCGGCAACGAAGCAAGGCGGCGAAGCGTCACGGCCGGATACAGGGTTTCGCAGCCCGCGCCCTCCGCCTCGACGACGTGCCAGACGCGAGGATAACGCGCGGCGAAACCCTCGGCACCAGTCATACCATGCCGAGCACATCCATCATGGAGTACAAACCCGGCGGCTTGCCGATCACCCAAAGCGCCGCCCGCACAGCACCCGCGGCGAAAGCACGGCGGTCGAACGCCCGGTGGGTCAGCGCTATGTGCTCGGTGGCGGACGCGAAGATCAGCGTGTGTTCGCCCACCACCTGGCCGCCGCGCAACGCGGCAAAGCCAATGGCGCCGGTTTCGCGCGCTCCGGTGTGACCGTGACGGCCGCTCACCATCACGTCTTCCAGCTTCCGGCCGCGGCCTTTGGCGACCGCTCTGCCCATGCCAACCGCGGTCCCCGACGGGGCGTCGACCTTCTGCCGGTGATGCATCTCCATGATCTCGGCGTCGTAAGTATCCGCCGGCAACGCGGCGCCCATCCGCTCGCACAACGCCAACACAAGGTTCACGCCAGCGGAAAAGTTGGAGGCGTAGACGACGGGAATTGTGCGCGCCGCGGTTTCAACGGCGGCCTCGTCAGCGGCGGACAAGCCGGACGAACCCAACACCCAGGGCTTGCCCGACTTCGCCATCGTGGCGGCGGTGGATTGCGCGGTTGACGCATGGGTGAAGTCGATCACCACGTCGGAAACCACGGCGAGGTCCGCCAGCCCAGGGCACAAAGCGACCCCGGGGGGCGCGGGCTTATCGGAACCTGGACGGCCTATGCCGCCTGCCAGAGACGCACCAGCGGCGGGGACTTCCTCAGCCAGCAACTGGCCCATTCGGCCTGTGATGCCAGCGATGCCGATACGGTGCGCCATGTTTGCCTCCCTGAAGCGATCGGGAGACTCTGCTAGCGGCTGTCACGCGCGTCCAGGGGTATCGCGGATGGCAGCCGAGACCGGTCGCGACTCTATGGGAAGTCTGATGGCCAGGTGGTGCCCGGCCTCGACTTCGACGGGAGTTGGCTTCCCGGATCAATTCTGACGCGAAACTATTGCCCCGCGCCCGCACCCGGATAGTACGGCGCGGGATAGTTTGGCTGCGCATACGCCGGGGCCGGATAATAGCCGGGCGGGGGGTAATAGTAGGCGGGCGGCGGCGCATACGCTGGCTGCGACGCGACGATCGCGGCTCCCACGCCCAATCCTAACAGCGCGGCGGCGAGGGGAACGCCGTAACCGCGGTGGGCGTACCCGTGATAGCCCCAGCCACCATGCCGCCATTCAGCACGCGCGGCCGGCGCGCTCAGCAGTCCCAGCGCGATTGGAGCGGCGATCATAAGTGTCTTCAGTCGTGTCATGGCCTGTTCCTTTTTTCTGGCCTCGCGAGAAGAAAGATGGTGACGGCGCGTGACGGGATTGTGGCGGGGCGGTGATATCATCAAGGCTGGCGCTCGTTCGAATATCCGTGCTGTCGCCGTCGTTCCTGACTTTCGTTAAGTCGTCCTTTGATGTAGAACGCACCCAGGGGTTATTGGGACGGACCAATGACAGACGAACCGGTGGCCGAGCGGCAACTCGTGCTCTTGACGCTGCCCGCGGGTTCGGGTGAGCGCAGGTTCGCGGCCGGAGCGGCGATACTGTCGCTTGTGACCTGCATCGCGCTGGCGCCGCTCGCGCGCTCACCGATGCCCACGGTGGCGGCTTTCATACCCTGCTATGAATCGGCACTGATCATTAACGATTTGATTACCGCGGCACTCCTTTTCGGTCAATTCAGCATGACCAGGTCCCGCGCCTTGCTTGTGCTGGCCAGCGGTTATTTTTTTACCGCGCTGATGACCATTTCGCATGCGCTCACATTTCCAGGCTTATTCTCTGAACACGGCCTGCTTGGAGCAGGATTTCAGAGCACCGCCTGGCTTTACATGCTTTGGCATGGCGGCTTTCCGATCGCGGTCATGTCGTACGCTCTGCTCATGGACAGCCGTCGAGATCGAGTTCGCGTCACCGTACCGGTCGCCATTCTGGCGAGCGTCGCTGTTGTCATTGGTGTCGTCGCACTGCTGACCATACTCGCCACCGCTGGCGAGGGCCTGTTGCCCGCGATCATGCGAGGTCAGTCCTATTCGCCAGCCATGTTTCTCATCGTAGCGACTGTCTGGTCTCTCAGCCTGGTCGCGTTCTTTATGCTTTTCTCGCGGAGGTCACGTTCAATACTCGACCTTTGGCTCATGGTCGTGCTGTGCGCATGGTTGTGCGACATGGCACTCAGCGCGGTACTCAACGGCGGGCGCTTCGATCTCGGGTTCTACGCCGGCCGGATTTTTGGCCTTCTGGCGTCGAGTTGCGTTCTTATCGTCCTGTTGCTCGAAACGGTCACACTTTACGCGCGGCTCGCTCGCTCGTTGGAGGCCGAGGGACAGCAACGCGAACTGCGGCTGCGTGAAATGCGTTCGGAACTCATTCATGTGTCGCGTCTGAGCGAACTTGGACAGATGGTCTCAGCGCTCGCCCACGAGGTTAATCAACCCATCACCGCGGTCGGCAATTACGTTCGCGCGAGCGTGTTGCTGGTTCGCGGCGGCGAAGCGCCAAAAGCGCTGGAGGCCCTTACGAAAGCGGCGAATGAGGCGACCCGTGCCAGCGAGATCATCCGTCGCCTGCGTGATTTCGTGAAAAAGAATGATGGCGAAAGACGGCTGGAAGACCCGCGCGCGATGATTGAGGAAACGCTCGCGCTTGCCCTGGCGGGGTCTGAGCAACCCAGAGCCAACGTGGAGTTGCGGTTGCATCCCGATACGTCGGCCGCGCTCATCGACAAGATCCAAATTCAGCAGGTTCTGCTTAACCTGATCAGAAACGCCATTGAAGCGATGGCCAACCAGCCGCGACAGGCTCTCATCATCGCCACGGAACCGGCGGAGAATGACATGGTTGAATTCAGCGTCACCGATATCGGTCCCGGTCTTCCCATCGAGGTACGGGGAAAACTCTTTCAGCCGTTTGTCACGACGAAAGCTACCGGCATGGGTGTCGGACTATCGATTTGCCGCGCGATTATCGAAGCGCATGGCGGCCGGCTTTGGGCCGAAGACGGCCCGGTCGCCGGCACGATATTTAAGTTCACCGTGCCGCGGCCGCCGGTCCATATCAACTCGAAAGCCGAGGATCGCCTGATGGTGGCCGCCTGGCGAGGCTGACGCCCCGTACGCGCGAGAACCTCTCTATTCGGCTTTGAATTTCACACTGGCGAGCATGGCGTTAAGGTCAGCTTCGTACAGCTTATCGCCCTCTGGCGAAGCCCAGTACGAGAGCATTAACTTGCGGCCGGTTTTGCGGGCGGGATCGAACATGACGTACTCCAACACGGTTGGCTGGCCCTTCCATGTCGGCGAGACGATGTGCATCAGTACAGCATCGACGCCATTCACCTTTATGACCTGAGTCTTGGGGTCCTCATTGCCGACATCCACTTTTTGTTTGGTATAATAAGCGTCGTGTTCGGCCATGAGATCGTTCAGACCGTCCGCCGGATAAATCTCAGCCCAGAAATAAACTTCGTCGTCCTTGGTGGAGGCCTGGAGTCCTCGGTCGATGTCTTTGACTTTCCAGGACTCCGGGATGGTAATGACGGCGATCGGTTTATCGCCGATCGGATAGGTGCCAGCCTGGCTGGCGGTGACGAAGCCGAGCAAGACCGCGGCGGCCACAAGAAACAAAGTGCTAAGGCGCGAAGACATGGTACGGGTTCCAATCCGGTCAATTTTGACGGTTATCATATATGCGACCCACTCGGACGCAAGTCCGGAATTATATGAATCCACTATGGCTCGCCGATCTTCCATGGCGCGTGGATCGCTCCCGGCAATTGCGTCGTTCTCGTGATCGGAGGCGCGGTTTACGCGCGGCCACCCTCGAAGAATTCGCGTACCTTGGCGAAGAATCCCTCGTGGTCGGGACTGTGTTTGTTGTTCTTCCCGGCTTCCGCTTCGAATTCTTCCAGCAATTCCCTTTGCCGCGGACTGAGGTGCTGAGGCGTCTCGACCGCGACCTGAATAAACATGTCGCCGCGCTGCGCGCCGCGAAGGACTGAGAACCCCTTCCCGCGCAGCCGGAAATTATCGCCGGTTTGAGTGCCGGGCGGGATTTTCACCTTCGCCTTGGTGCCGTCGATGACCGGTACCTCGATATCGCCGCCCAGAGCCGCCTGAGTCATCCGCAGCGGCACGCGCATCAGGATATTGGCCTGCTCGCGCTGAAAGAACTGATGCGGTTTCACGGAGATGTGGACGTAGAGATCGCCGTTCTGGGTGCCCTGGCCGCCGGCTTCACCCTCGCCTGAGAGGCGGATTCGCGTTCCGTCTTCGACCCCGGCGGGGATCGCGACCTGTAACGAACGCTCGCGCTGAACCGTCCCCGCGCCACGGCAGATACGGCAGGGCTGGCGGATCGTCTTGCCGGCGCCATTGCAGGTCGGACAGGTGGTCTCGATCAGAAAGAAACCCTGTTGCCGGCGGACCTTACCAGCACCCTGGCACATGGTGCAGGTTTCCGCGGGTTTGGTCTTGTCCTCCGAGCCGGTGCCGGTGCACGCCTCGCAAACGACGCGGGTCGGCACGCGCAAATCGACCTTGGTGCCGGTGAATGCCGCCGCGAGGTCGATTTCCACCGCCTGACGGATGTCGGCCCCGGTTCGCGTGCGTCCGCCTCTCCGGCCGCCCATGAAGTCACCAAACACCTGGTCGAAGATGCCGCCCAGATCGCCACTGTTGAAATCAAAACCCTGCGAGAATCCGCCGGCGCCGTTGCCTTGCTCGAATGCCGCGTGACCATAACGATCATAGGCACCGCGCTTCTGGTCGTCCTTCAGGACGTCATACGCTTCGTTCAGTTCCTTGAATTTGGCTTCGGCCTTGGTGTCGCCTGGATTGCGGTCGGGATGGTATTGCATCGCGAGCTTGCGATAGGCGCGTTTCAGGTCCTCGCCACTCGCGTCCCGCGCCACACCCAGGGTCGCATAATAATCCTCTTTCGCCATCTCAGCCCTTTTTCCCCAGGCGCTTAAACCAGTCCGCCAACAGAATGACGCGCCATCCCCCGATTCGTCTTCCGTACCGTTGCCCACTCGTCCGACGACCTATCCCCGTCGTCATTCCCGGGTTTCTCTCCTCTGTCATCCCCGGGCTCGACCCGGGGATCTATTCCAGCACCGCGCCGCGATTGATCCCCGGGTCAAGCCCAGGGACGACGAAGAAGCGGTGGCCTCTCCGTCAACAAACGTGTCGCGCCCGCCTTCGCATGAAGAACGGGCGCGATCCGTAACCGTCATCGGCCCAAACCGTCAGGCCGACTTCTTCTTTTTCTCGTCGACTTCCTCGAACTCGGCGTCGACGACCTTGTCATCCTTCGGGCCGCCGGCATGCGGGCCACCATCGCCGCCCGGAGGTGGCTGCTGCGCCTGAGCCTGCTCGGCCTTGTACATCGCCTCGCCGATCTTCATCGCCGCCTGGCTGAGCCGATCCGTGGCGCTCTTCAACGCCTCGACATCGGTCCCTTCCATCGCCGACTTCACCGCCGCGATCGCCGCCTCGGCCTCACCCTTCTCCTGCGCGCCAACCTTGTCGCCATGCTCCTGCAGGTTCTTCTCAGTCGAGTGCACCAGACCTTCGGCATGGTTACGAGCCTCGACCGTCTCGCGCCGCTTCTTGTCAGCTTCGGCGTTGGCCTCGGCCTCCTTCACCATGCGCTCGATGTCGCCCTCGTTCAGACCGCCGCTGGCCTGGATGCGAATCTGCTGCTCCTTGCCGGTGGCCTTGTCCTTGGCCTGCACCGAGACAATGCCATTGGCGTCGATGTCGAACGTCACCTCAATCTGCGGCACGCCTCGCGGGGCAGGCGGAATGCCGGTCAGGTCGAAGTTGCCGAGCAACTTATTGTCGGCCGCCATTTCGCGCTCGCCCTGGTAGACCTTGATGGTCACCGCCTGCTGGTTATCATCGGCGGTCGAGAACACCTGGCTCTTCTTGGTCGGGATCGTCGTGTTGCGCTCGATCAACCGGGTGAACACGCCGCCCAAGGTTTCGATGCCAAGCGACAGAGGCGTCACGTCGAGCAGCAGCACGTCCTTGACGTCGCCCTTCAGCACGCCGCCCTGGATCGCCGCGCCGATCGCCACGACTTCGTCGGGGTTCACGTTACGGGCCGGTTCCTTGCCGAAGAACTGCTTCACGACCTCAATGACTTTCGGCATGCGGGTCATGCCGCCGACAAGGATGACTTCCTGGATCTCGCCCGCTGTCACGCCGGCGTCTTTCAACGCCGCCTTGCAGGGATCGAGCGTCTTGGAGATCAGGTCGTCGACCAGCGCTTCCAGTTTGGCCCGCGACAGCTTCATCACCAGATGCTTCGGCCCAGAGGCGTCGGCGGTAATGAACGGCAGGTTGATCTCGGTCTCCTTGGACGAGGACAGCTCGATCTTCGCCTTTTCGGCGGCTTCCTTCAGCCGCTGCAGCGCCAGCTTGTCCTTGCGCAGGTCGATGCCGGCTTCCTTGCGGAACTCGTCAGCCAAATAGTCGATGACGCGCAGGTCGAAGTCCTCGCCGCCGAGGAAGGTGTCGCCGTTGGTCGACTTCACCTCGAACACGCCGTCGCCGATTTCCAGCACGGACACGTCGAAGGTGCCGCCGCCCAGATCGTAGACCGCGATCAGGCCGGAGGACTTTTTGTCCATGCCGTAGGCAAGCGCGGCCGCGGTTGGCTCATTGATGATGCGGAGAACTTCGAGTCCCGCGATGCGGCCCGCGTCTTTGGTGGCCTGGCGCTGGCTGTCGTTGAAGTAGGCCGGAACGGTGATGACCGCCTGGGTTACCGGCTCGCCCAGATAGGCTTCGGCCGTCTCCTTCATCTTTCCCAGCACGAACGCGCTGATCTGACTGGGCGCGTATTTCTCGCCGCGCACCTGCACGAAGGCGTCGCCATTGTCGCCCTTAACGATCTCGAAGGGCACCATGGCCTTGTCCTTGGCGACGGTCGGATCCTCATAGCGGCGCCCGATCAGGCGCTTGATGGCGTAGAGCGTGTTGGATGGGTTGGTGACCGACTGCCGTTTGGCCGATTGGCCGACCAGTCGTTCGCCACTGTCCGAGAACGCGACCATACTGGGTGTGGTGCGCGCGCCCTCAGCATTCTCGATGACCTTGACTTCCTTGCCTTCCATGATGGCGACGCAGGAGTTGGTCGTGCCGAGGTCGATACCAATAACTTTACTCATGTTCGAAAACTCCGTTCAGCGGACGCCGGCGGCCCGAAGCACCGCGAGCGCCCCCATGGGGTGATGGCGAAGATGTATGGGGCCGGGCCGTCTCGGGCAAGAGCGGATGGCGATATTTTGTGACAGAACGTTCATGCCGAGACGGTTCATGCCGTGGTGTCGAGTCTGGCCCCCGACGCGGGCAGTTCGGCGGTGGGGGCCTTGGCGACCACAACCATTGCCGGCTTCAGCAGCCGCCCATGCAGAGTCCAGCTTGGGGTCCAGGCCTGCATGACGGTGCCCGGCGCGTGCACCTCACTATCCTGTTCGGCCATCGCCTGGTGCAGGTTGGGATCGAACGGCAGGCCGACCGGGTCGGTTTTCTGGATCCCATTTCGTTCCAAAACACCAGTGAAACTGCGCTCGATGCCGGCGAGGCCCTCGCGGACTTTCACCAGGATCTCGGGCTCCCCGTGTGAGGCGGCCGGCAGGGCGTCGATGCCGCGTTTCAGGTTCTCCGCCGCCTCTACGATGTCGGTGGCGAATTTCTGCACCGCGTACTGGCGGGCATCGTTAACCTCCCGATGGCCGCGGGCGCGAACGTTGGAGGTTTCGGCCTCGGCCCGAATCCATCGGTCCTTCATCTCCGCGAGTTCGGTTTCCAGTTCGGCGATGCGGGCGGTGGCAGCCTGCATCAACTGCTCGGCGGAGAGCGGGGTGTTGGCGTTCGCCGCGTCCGGCGCTGGCTCGGAACGGGCGGTGGGGTCGTGGGAATGTGGATCGGTGTTCATGTTCGATCAGTTAGGGGCACGAACGCGCGGCGACAAGGGTTCGTGTCGGGTGCATCGAACAGGTGGCCAAATTGCGCGTTCAACCTTGGTCCCATTCCGGAAGCGGACAAGCCGATGAGAACAGTAATTTTGGCCCAGAGCGATTTATCGGGAAGGCGGCCTTTGTGCGCCTGTTGGCTCGGCTACCACACGGGTGCGTCTAGAATTCGCGCATTTCATCCGGCGAGACTTTCGGGGGAGGGGGTAGGTCGGCCAGGGTGCGTACTGCCTGCCTCCCGGTCAAAAAGACTGGCATCGGTTTATTCTGCCGTATCATCATCTGCTCCCTGGTCACGGGGTCCCCGAGGTTGGGAACCGGACTCGTCCAGATGCCTCTCGAGTGCACGGTACGGAAGATGTTACTGAAAGCGTCCTGATATTCGATTACAACCTCATAGGCTTCATCTGCAATCGCGTGAAAAACCCCGACCGGATGCCATGCATTCTCTTTCCAGATGTGCATTTCATCACGGTCGGTTATCGCCACATCGACTTCAATCATCTCGTCCGCGGCAACCAAACCGGAAACGACTACCGGGCGAGTTAACCGGAATGCGCCGTCTTCTCCCTCACCCAGCCGCTTGTTGAGGTAAACGAGAACATCTTTTGCTGGTCCCTGACCTTTGTTGTGAAGGTTTCCACGCATGCTTACCCTTATGGACGGGTTGATTGGATGAGGATCCCCCAGGAGCGGATGCGGGTAGTTCCGCGGTTCGAAGCCGGTGCCGAATGGATGTTGCATGCTTGCACCAGCAAATTCGATAACGCAGAACGGCCGCAGGTTTTCCTGATGGTGACGTTTCTGCTTGCCGCATTCCTTCCGCCGCGTCCCGGGCCAGGTTCCGGGTGGCAATGGCCAGGTGGTATGTAGCAGCAGCCATCACCGCGCTTGTGAGGTGGACCCCGGAAACTGGACAGGTAGCTAAGAGAGAGTCTTCCCTTGGAGCGGCCGTTTGGCCGAAGGTGAGACATGACCAATACTCGGAAGAAACACAGTTCTGAATTCAAGGCG
>Ga0182018_10001586_pt1 | contig 25442 bp, 23 predicted proteins | sample 812P2MmetaG_FD_120490 | JGI IMG/M metagenome (GOLD analysis project Ga0182018, IMG submission 120490) | Permafrost microbial communities from Stordalen Mire, Sweden - 812P2M metaG | ecosystem: Environmental > Terrestrial > Soil > Wetlands > Permafrost | place: Sweden: Stordalen | collected...
CGGACCTCGTCGGCGACCACCGCGAATCCGAGGCCGTGCTCACCTGCGCGAGCAGCTTCGATGGCGGCGTTCAGGGCCAGCAGGTTCGTCTGCTCGGCCAAATCATCGATGACCTCGATGATCTTGCCGATGTCGTCGGCGCGGTGACCGAGGACGTTGATGATTTCTGCCGAAGACTGAATGGCGTGGTTGGTGCGGTTGAGCCCGTCGGTGGCCTTCTCCATCGTCGCGATTCCGGTCACGACTTCCTCGCGCGAACGGTTGGCGATGTCGAGCAAAACCTTGGCGGTGTCGGCAACGCGCTGAATCGAGGTGACCATCTGGTCGATGGACGCGGACGTTTCGGCCACGCTGGAGGCCTGGACTTGCGTGTTCTTCACCACGTTCTGCACGTTTATACTCATCTCGTGCATGGTGCTGGTGACTTCTTCAATGGCCGAGGATGCCTGCACGCTGACTTTCGCGGACTCGTCGGCAGCGCCGGCAACCTGATTTGATCCGGCGGATACTTGCCCAGCGGAATCGCGAGTGGTACGAACCAGTTCCTGGAGGCCGTGAGACATACGGAGGAAAGCATTGCCGAGGGTGTCGCGCTTCGAGCGCGGGACAACTTCCACGGCCAGATCACCTTCCGCTACCGCCATCGAAACTCCAGCCATTTCCTTCAGGTATGCGACCATGTTGTTGAACGTGGTGGCCAACGCTCCAATCTCGTCGTTGCGGTGAATGTCGATGTTCTGGTCGAGATCGCCGGAGTCGCCAATTTCGCGGGCGACGGTGATGAGGTGCGTCAAGGGCTCGGTGATGGACTTTGCGGTGTAAAAAGCGACGCAAAGACCCAACAACAGGGCGAACAGAGTGCCGCCGGTGGTGAGACCGGTGCTGAACGTGCTGGCGTGGGCCGCGGACTTGGTGGTTTCTTCGAGCGACTTCGTGATTTCCGCGTTGGTCTGATCCAAAACCGTCGATGATTTCGTGAGCCACGACGTTGGATCTTTCTGAAGGTAGAAAATCTGCAGGTCCGAAACGGTAGCGTCGCCGGAATCGACCTGGTGACGCTTGGCAAGCAAGGGCTTGGCAAAGTTGTCGCCCCAGCTGGATTCGGTGCTCTCTACCTGAATCAAAGCGGTGCGGAGAACGTCACTCCCAGCCTGGGACTCCCCGCGCTTGACCAGTTCATTGATGTCGGCAAGGCCGTGGTTCACTTTGTCTTCGTCTCGTGGATCACCGCTCAACAGAAAGTTGTTAAGATTGTTTCGATTGAGCATGATCTGGTAGCGGACCGATTCGATGGTGCGCACGCTCTGGAGCGCAATTGAGGCGTCCGCCCGCGCCGATTGTTCCTTCAAGCCGGCCACGATGTTTACGATAAATAGCGCGACGAGAATGACCAGGATCGATCCAAAACCCACGTATAGCTTCTTGCCGATCGTCATTGCGAAAATCCTCCACCCCTATGGCAGCACGCTGCGCTTTCCAGCGCGTGCCGGAACTTCACGTCTTTCCTTACCTACTCGCGGCCGGTAAAGTCGAACTCCACAACTTGCGTGGTCTCTTCCGCTGCGGGCAAAAACTTCCATTCTTTCACCGCGTCCTGGCAGGCCTGCACCAACAGGGGATGTCCCCCGATAGCTCTGGTGCTCTTGACGTGCCCGTCCGGCGCGATGATCACTTCGATCTTTACTTTGCCGATTACACTCATGCGCTTGGCGAGCTCGGGATATGCAGGCGCGACCCTGGTTTTGACCTTGCGCTTGTTTTCTTCCGTTGTTGCGGTCTGCGCGAGCCCGGACGCCGCCAGCAGCGCTGTGGCTCCGGCGCTAGCCAGTACAATCCTGGTCCATCTGGATCTCATCGACACTACCCCTCCTCGAGTTGGGAAAGCCCACGGCAGAGAAGGCACGTCGAGGGCCAGCTTTGGAAAGTTCTAATGCCGCTTGCGATTCGCCCGACACTGTCGCACAAACGCAACGCAACACGGAGGTTAGTGGCGGCGCAGGACGCGTCGCGCGTGGCTCGGCATTCGGGGAATCGTCTCAACCGCCGAGGATTCGCGGCGCCGGGTCTCACGCTGAGACGTTCGGCGTTGCTTCGACAATCGGTGGGTAGACGATTCAGCAACACGCTTTGGTTCGGTGGTTGACTCAGATTGAGATAGCTAGGTAGCGTAGTTGTGCGTGGGAAGTCATCAAATTGAGACGCCTGGAGCGCGTCTCAATCAAACATGCCTAGAGCAACCCCTAAACCCTCGGGTCGTTTGAGTCGCAGCCGCGAAACCAAAGGATCTGCTCGTCCACAAAACCGCGAAGCCGATGAATTGATGGAGCTTGCCGTTGATGCGGCCCAGTCTCGGCATCTTCCTGGATTTCTGGAACGGTTCGCGGCACGTGCCACGCGCATGCTGGACGCCAAGTGGGGCGGCGTCATGGTCTTTCGAGGACGCGAGACCGACCTCTACCAAGCGAACTCCAGCGAAAACCCTCTAGAGCCTTCGCAACACAGTGCCTTGGCCCGCCTGGCGCGCGAACACCGGCGCGAAATTGAGGTTCGGCTTCTTTCGACCGATTCCGCGCTTGCCAGCCTGACCGAGCATTCCCGAGCCGCCGTAATCCTGGTGCCGATAACCGCCAGCGACGAGGAGAACCTTGGATCGGTTTGTCTGCTTCGGGATCGTGGCACGCTCGAAAAGAACGAACGGAACCTCCTGCATGCGTTGGCGAGCCATGCGGCGCTTTCACTCGAAAATTTCCGCAGATTTTCGCAGTTGGAGCGGTCCAAACGCCAGTGGGTCGAAGATATCGACGCCATCAGCGACTATATCGTGGTGCACGATCGCTCTTTCCGGATCGTGCGCACCAACCGCTCTCTAGCTTCACACCTCGGCGTGCCGCCGGTGGCGTTGGTCGGCGAAGCTATGACCAGTTTGAGGCAGATTGGCGAGACTGGCAGCGAGTTGCCCTGCCCTTTCTGCCGCGACACCCAGCAGGCTCGCGAAGAATACGTGGTCGCTTCTCCCGAGCGCATCTTCCTGGTATCCACTTCCCGAACGCCCGGAGTTTCCGATGACGATACGCGCACCATCCATGTTCTGAAGGATATGACGGACAGGCGCGAGGCCGAGCGCCGCTATCGCGAACTCTTCGACAGCATTCAGGAAGGCTTGTTCTTTGCGACACCCGACGGACGGTTTCTGGATGTCAACGACGCGATGGTACGGATGCTCGGTTACGGCTCTCGCGACGAACTGTTGCGCGCTGACGTAGGCCCGCACTTGTATCCTGTTCCGGCAGCTAGAGAGCGCTTCTCGCGGGCTCTCTCGGAGCGCGGTGTACTCCGCAACTATGAAGAGACCCTGCGGCGCAAGGACGGAACCCTCCTCCACACGCTACAGAACATTACCGCCGTGCGCGACGCCAACGGAAAGATCGTGCAGATTCGCGGCTTGATGCTGGACGTGACCGAACAGCGAACGTTTCAGTCGCAACTGCAACGCGAACGCGACTTTAACCAGAAAATTCTCAATACCACGCAAAGTATGATCCTGGTGCTCGACACCGCAGGACTGATCAGCTACGCCAACCGACGCTGCTTCGAATCCGGTTACCGGGAAGACGAGTTGATCGGCCACCGGTTGGTTGATTGGGTCGAGGCGTCGCATCGAACCGATTTCGAAGCCGCACTGGAAACCACCGCACATGGGTACCAGGTGGAAAACTTAGAGCTGCGTGCCCGCCGCAGTGATACGTCCATGGGGCATTTCTCTATTTCGCTGAGCCCCATGCGCGACGAACAAAACCTCGTCAACAGCGTCGTGGTGGTGATGACCGACATCACTGACGCGGTGTTGCTCCAGGCCAAACTGGCACACTCCGAGAAAATGGCTTCCATCGGCCGCTTGGTTTCCGGCGTGGCCCATGAAGTCAACAATCCGCTGGCCGCGATCTTAGGGTTTACGGACCTGCTGCTGGAGAATCCCGCGATTCCTGAGAATGCCCGCGAAGATCTTCAAATCATCCTGCACGAGACCCAGCGCACCAAGGATATCGTGCAGGACCTACTCAGCTTCGCCAGGCAGCGCCCGGTGCAGCGCGAGTTGGTTCATGTGAACAATGTCTTGCGACAGACGATAAAGCTTCGAAGCTATGACTTCGCCAGCCACGGTGTCGAGGTTTCCGAAGACTTCGACGAGAATCTGGCCCCGGCATTGGGTGACGCGCAACAACTACAGCAGGTCTTCCTGAATATCCTGAACAACGCGTACGACGCGGTACAGGATGCGGGGCAACGTGGGCACATCGTGATTCACACGGGCCGCAGCGAACAAAACATCGAGGTGGCCATCACCGACAACGGCACCGGGTTGCCCGACACCGAGCGCATCTTCGACCCCTTCTACACCACCAAACAAGCCGCCAAGGGCACCGGCCTTGGCCTCAGCATCTGCTACGGCATTGTTCGCGCCCATGGCGGAGAAATTCTGTGCCGCAACAATGAGGACGGCCCGGGGAGCACCTTCATCGTGCGAGTTCCGATTGCCACCGAAGCAGCGACGACGGCGGCCATCGCCAAGGAAGCAGGGCGATGACGTTGCAATCCGAGTTCCGAGCTCCTTCGCCGATTCTTTTGATTGAGGATGAACCGTCGGTCACCGCGTTTCTGCGTGCAGCCCTGGAGCGCCGCGGATACGCGGTTGTCGATGCTTGCTCTGGGGCCGAAGGGTTGGAAAAGCTGGATGGCGGCAAATATTCCGGAGTCATCTCTGACATCCGGATGCCCGGCTCGGTGAACGGGGCCGAGGTTCACGCGTGGATCCAGGAAAACCGTCCGGAACTCTGTACGCGAATCATCTTGATCACCGGAGACACAGCCAACAGCGATACCCAAGCGCTGCTGGCACAGAGCGGCACTCCGTGCATTGAAAAACCTTTTCGAGTTCAACAGTTGATGACCATCGTGGAGAAAACCTTCGGGAAACCATGAACCCCGACCTGAAAATTCGCTTGCTTGTGGTAGACGACGAACAGAGCATCCGCCGCTTGTGCATGACCATCGGAACATCTCTGGGCTTCATCTGTGCGGAGGCCGAAAGTGCGGAATCGGCAGTCAACCGACTGGAGGCGGAGGCTCCTGATCTGGTTTTGACGGACCTGAAACTGCCTAGCCAGTCGGGCGTCGAACTCTTGCGACAAGTCAAAGCACTGATCCCTCGGACCGAAGTGGCGATCATGACCGGGCACGGGTCCATCGAGTCCGCTGTGGATGCCATGAAACTGGGCGCCTACGACTATATCGAGAAGCCGTTCCGGGTGGAAAAGATGCGGCTGCTGTTGCAGCGCATGGCGGAAAAGATTCGTTTGGTAACGGAAAACGAGTTCTTGCGCGAACGCGTCAGCACCGAAGAAAACCTCGACGGCATCATCGGCAACTCAGCGAACATCCAGGACGTGCTACGGATGATTTCGCGGCTCAAGGACACTCGCACCCCAGTGCTGATTTCCGGCGAGAGTGGCACCGGCAAGGAGCTCGCGGCGCGGGCCATTCACTTCCACGGATCCATGGCGCAAACGCCTTTCGTGGCTGTCGATTGCGGCTCCCTGGTTCCGACATTGATGGAGAGCGAGCTGTTCGGCTACGAAAAAGGCGCATTCACCGGAGCTTCGAAGTCCAAGGCCGGTCTGTTCGCGGCCGCCAACGGTGGCACGATTTTCCTGGACGAAATCGGTGAGCTCCCCCTCGAAATGCAGGCTAAACTTCTTCGCGTCCTCCAAGAGAAAGAAGTTCGGCCGGTTGGCAGCAACGAAAAAGTGAATGTCGATGTGCGCGTCATCGCCGCGACCAACCGCGATCTGGAAACCGCCTATCGCGGCGGTACCTTCCGCAAGGATCTTTATTTCCGTCTCAACGTCGTGACCGTCCATCTGCCTGCCCTGCGAGACCGGCGGTCCGATATCCCCATGCTGGTCCATCACTTCCTGGACCGCTACGCACGCGGTGAGAACCTCCAGGTCACCGCCGCGGCCATGAAGAGCCTGCTCCAATACGATTGGCCCGGCAACATTCGGGAACTCGAAAACTGCGTCGCGCGAGCGGTCACCTTGGGTGACCGCCATATTATCGATGTGAGCGACCTTCCTCCCGCAATTCGCATGGATTCCGGGGCGCTGACGACGACGTCGCTCCAGGATACGGCTTCTATTTCGACTACTGCGCTGGCTGAAATGGAGCGCATGACGATTCTTCGTGTCTTCGAGCAGGCCCATGGTGACAAAGCGCTCGCCGGCAAAATGCTGGGGATCAGCCGCGCCACCCTGTATCGAAAGCTGAAGCGTTACAACATTCCCATGAAATCCGAACCGGCTGATGATGCGGACGAAGCCAAGGTGCATGCCGCGTCTCGTTAGGCACGAGACGTCTCAAGTGCTGCTCCGCCCTTGCAGGACCTCGGACTGCTGAGACACTCGCGTTTCACCCTGAGACGCCGAAACCGCTTCCTGGCCTGAAGAAATACCTAAGCCTCACCGTTTCAGCACCTTCCTAACCGCTCGGTTCGCGATCTCGTTTGGCGTCAGACGTGCATCCTTCCCGTCGGCATTCTGTGTTTAGCGGATTCCGTGCACCCGTGCTACGCCGAAAGTTGGCACAAGCACTTGGTTGTGCGCGTTGGCGTGCCGCACAGCAACTGGCGGCCAGAGGTTGCGCGGTATGAGAGGCGATGTGAAAAGCTCAGCAGGAATTGCGCTGCCGGATCAAGAGCAGGGTTGCGCGGAGCAACTGGCGCGCTTTTTTCCGCAAGCTGCCGCGGTGCACGTGCCTGTTCAGGTGACCGCACTTCGCGGCGGACGCACGAAATTGCGCGAAGCCGCCACCCTCGAATTTGGCGCTCCGGACTTCGCCATCTTCCTTTCCACTTTGCCGCTGGAATTCGACGATCGAGTTCGACTCGAACGAGATCGGCGTGGACCCGCCGTGGAAGCAACCGTGATCGCCGTGCAATACCACGAAGGGCACAAAGCGGTGGCCGTTAAATTTACGCAAGGGCCTTGCGAATGGGTGACGCAGCCGTGACCAAGATGACTACGCTGAATTTATCTTATTCTCCCCCGCCGGCACGCCCTGCGGCGCCCCGTCAGGACCAGTGGGACGAAGTTCGCTCGGTATTTCCTATTTATCTCGCTTTGGCGAAGCAATTGACCCTCGAAATTCCCTTTCCGCCGGACAAGCGCCACTTGCCCGAGAAACCAGATCTCGAAACCTTCGCCAAGATTCAAACATGGCTTGATTTCATGGACCAGCAGGTGCTCGTCTATCAGCTTCGCCATTTGCTTCAGATGACCACGCTGAATGCCAGCGAAGCTGGGCTATGCGCCCTCATCCAGCGGCATTTACGCAAGCCTTCCAAGACGAACATGGATCGCGACAAGACGGACTTTCTTCTTGTCCAGTATTTCGCGCTTTGCGCTCCCGCAAAAATATATCACAAGCAGATCGAGCTGGAAGACGCCGCGCAGGTTATGAAACCTGTTTTTGGCGAAGTTAGCACCGCTCCGCTAGCCTGGTGCGAGCCCCTCGAAAAAATCATCGTCTCTTTGCGCGGCTTTCGCAGCCTTCGCGACATGCTGAAGACGAATTTCATCGAGCAGGGGCGCAAGGTGAAGGAGACTGCGGGCAAGTTGTTCTACGAGCCGTCTTCGCTGCTCGCCTTCATTCGCTTCAACTTTCTCCTCCGCCGCACGCTGATTGAACTCATGCACGCGGACCTCATTGCTATCCGCGCGGGATTAAGTCAGCTCGACTCCGCTGGTATCCGCATTGTGGACTGCCATCAATTTGGCCTCTCCACTGCCGAGCCCATCGCCAAAGTCCGTCAACTCGCCGACGAATGGAAACAGCCATTTCAGCAGGAATATACGGAGCGTTCGGTCAACGAAACCTTTGAAAAACTGCTGGCGTTGCGCTCGGACGTGGAACGCGCTCTGGAGCGTATTGCGCCAAAGACAGAAATTGTGGCGTCGATCGCTTCCGAAGCAACGCATCGCGAAGCCGCGCCCAGTGCGCCGCCCGCACGTCTCGCGCAGGAGCCTCCGAAGAAATCGGAAGCACCCGCGGTTCTGGATTTCGAGTCTTGCCTGGAACAAATTTGGGAGCAACTTATCGCCGTGCCGCCGACGCGTGGCCGCTCGATGACCACGGTCAGAATCGGCAGCGCCCGGATTCTGATGTCGTCCTGGGAGGTCACCGCGTTCGTAAGCGAGGACAGTCCCTCCGCAGAGGATCTGCGCCGAGCCGTGGTGGCCCGTGCGCTTGTCACCGCCGCGACCGAGGCCGCCAAGGAAACCGGCAATGCCACCAGTCTGGCCCGTGCGCTCTCAATCGCAAGGATTGAAGTTTCTCGCCTGCAAGAACGCGTGGACGTCGCCAAGCAAGCCAAAGACACCGAGGCGGCCGTGAATCTGGGCATCAGCACCAAGCGTTTGCTTTCGGCGCTGGACGAAGCAGAGAAGCTATAGCCAGCCAGCGCGCGCCGGGATTAACGGATGTACAGGAATTGCAGCCGAACCGTGGTGTAAGACAAAGATTGGGAGCTGTTCCCTTTTGCCAAACTCCAACGTACTGATTGTCACGGATGAAACCGAATTCGCGCGCTTACTGACGGCTTGCTGGCAAACCGAACGGCAGGCTCCCGGAATTACCGTGCTTGGCAGCGATTTGTGGAGCGAGCACGAAGAGATCGACCACGAACTTGTCGTCGTCGGTCCGCTGCGGGAAGGCAAATCTGCGGAGATTTTGAAGTCATTGGCGCCCGCAACGGCCGTGATCCTCTGCGCCCCGGCGGACTCGCGCGAACTGTCCCAATTGCGCAGTCGATATCCGCGCCTGGTGCACATTCCCCTGCGGGAAGACTGGACGCAGACATTGCTGCTAGTCGCTGGCGAATCTCTGCGCCGCACCGAAGCGCAGCGCGCCGCACGGCAAGCCGAGAACAAAGCGGCGCGAAACGAACATCACGCGACGCTCGGGCGCTACATGATCGACATGAAGCACAGCGTCAACAACGCGCTTACCTCGATGCTGGGCAACGCCGAACTCCTGCTGCTCGAACCTGGCCAGCTTTCGCAACAGTCTTTGGCGCAAATCAAAACCATTCACAGCATGGCCTTGCGCATCAACGAAATTATGCAGCGATTCTCATCCCTCTCCAGCGAGATGCGGGAAGCTGAGAATGCATCTCAAGCTGAGACGCAGGACGCGCTTCCGTCGCGCGCTCCTCGCCGCTAACGATCCCCCAGTCTACTGTAAGTGCTTCATACTAGGGCCGTTATACCAACGCGACACGCGTTCGGATCACGGCGCCAAGCTGGCCGCTGACGTGCACCCTCACGCAGCGGAGAACTGTTCGGAGAACTTTGTGGTGCAAAAAAAAATCCTGATCGTCGACGATTCGCCATCGCAAGTGCGGCTGATGCAAAGCCTGCTTGAAACCGAAGGCTATCAGCCGGTCGGCTTGAACGATCCTAGACGCATCGAGGAAACCATCACTGCCGAAGGGCCCAGCGTCATCTTGCTGGACGTGGTGATGCCAGAACGCAACGGTTTTCAAGTTTGTCGCGAGCTCAAGAGCAGCGCTAAGTTCAGTGCAATTCCGGTGATTCTGGTGACCTCGAAAGATACACCGAGCGACCGCTACTGGGGCGAGCAGCAAGGGGCCGACGGTTACGTCACCAAGCCTTTTACGCGCGAGGAGTTACTTCGCGCCGTCAGGCGGTTCGCATGACCCCCTACGCCATACATGCCAGGGGCTATCGCCTAAGGACCTCGAAAGCATGATCGAAGATTTTCATCTGACGCCGTTGAGCGCCAACGCAGACGCAGCCGATCTGCTGGAAGCGCTCGGCCCGCTCGAAGACAGTCCCGCGGAATCGCAGTACTGCGTCTTCCGCAGCGGCCGCGAACGATTTTGCCTGCCGGTGCTGGACGTCGAAGAGGTTTTGGACTGGCCGCTGCTTACGAAGGTGCCGTTGGCGCCGCCGTATTTGCTCGGCATCTTCAACTTGCGCGGTGTGATCGTTCCGTTGATCGATATCGCTTTGACCGAAGGCCGGCGTCCTGGTCTCCTGCCGAAGCACGTAGTTGTCGCTTCCTTACACGGCGAAGCGGGGCACGACGATCTACGGGTTGGCATCGCCGCCGATGAAGTCATCGGCACGTATTCGGTCACCACCGAAGATCTTCTGGAGCAGGCGCCTGAGAACGTGCCGCATTGCATTGGCATGTTGCGCCACGAGGATCGCCTAGCGCTGTTGATCGATTTAAGGAAATTGCTCGAGGTATATCCAGGACCCAGCATTTGAGGTTTGCGGCACCGTCACCGGCATAGCCGGGGCTTGCTGAAGGAAGATTTGGAGGAAGGCATGAAATCGCGACTCAGTTCCACAATCTGGACGCTCGTTCTCGCTAACGGCGTCGTGCTGTTCGCCGTGCTCGGCTTTGCGTATAGCGCCGGTCGGCAGTCGGGCGGCGCATCCCTCTTGGACTTTGGCGCATTGCCAAGCGGGGCGAGCGGCTCAGTGCTCATCGCCTTGGCGCTAGCCCTCGTCATGGCGCTCGTACTGGCCTGGCGCCTAGGAGGCGCGCTGCTTACGCCGGTTAAACAACTCGCGGAATTCTCCGAGAAATTCGCGGCCGGCGACGTTCGCGCCCGTGCGGAGGTTCACTCGCAGGACGAACTCGGCTACATCGCGGAAAATCTCAATCGTGCGGTGAGCAAGGTTTCGAAGGCCAACAGCAACCAAGAAGCCAACGACAACCTGCAGCGCAGCATTACGGAACTCCTGACGGTTATCAACCAGGTTGCGCGTGGCGACTTGTCTCTTCGTGGAAAAGTCACCAACGACGCGCTCGGCAACGTCGCCGATTCCATCAACTATATGTTGGACAATTTCACCAAGGTTCTCGAGCGCGTCCGTAAGGCCGCTATGGAAGTCACCGCTTGCTCCAACAACATTCTCGTCGCTGCGGACGAAATGCAGGCCGGCGCAACCCAGCAGGATCAGGAAATCACCAACACCTCCAGCGCCGTGGAAGAGCTGACTGTTTCGATGAAGCAAGTTTCGAACAACGCCGAAGCCAGCGCCGAAGCCGCCCGGCGCGCTCTCGATGCGGCCGAACAAGGCAACCGCGCTGTTCGCGACACACTCGAGGGCATGCAGCGTATCCGTGCATCCGTGCAAGCGACGGCCAAAAAGATCAAGTCGCTCGGCGATCGTTCTCTCGAAATCTCGGAAATCATCAACGTCATCAACGACATCACCGAGCAGACCAACCTCCTGGCATTGAACGCCGCAATCGAAGCCGCGCGTGCAGGCGAAGCAGGCCGCGGATTCGCCGTCGTTGCCGACGAAGTCCGCAAGCTCGCCGAACACTCCCGTAGCGCGACGAAAGACATCGCCGCGCTGATCAAGGCCATTCAAGCCGAGACGAATGAAGCGGTCGTGGTCATGGAAGAAGGCACCAAGGAAGTCGAAAGCGGCGCAACGCTGGCCGATCAAGCCGGTCGAGCTCTCGATGCAATTTCCAGCGTCGTGCGCCAATCCGCCGAACTCGTACAAGAAATCTCCCTGGCCTCGAAACAGCAAGTACGCGGCACCGAAGGCGTCGCCCACGCGATGCAAATTATTTCCAGCATCACGCGCCAGACGTCGCAAGGTACGCGGGGCACCGTCGCAACCGTCAGCCAGCTTGTCAAACTCTCGGATCAGCTTAACGAAGCGTTGGCGCAGTTCCGGGCGGGGAAACAAGGTGGCGTTGCGGAAGAATCCGAGCGGCCCGTTCCGGCCGGCGCGGCGCGATAGGAAACGATTCCCTGCTCCGGCGGGGACCGCTCGGCGGTCCCACTGCGAGGCGACCGCTTTGCGGCGCCACAGCTAGACGATCCGGAGCCGAAACGTGATCACGATGACCGAACGCCAGGGACCTGCGGTCCGTTTGAGCGAACACGAGTTGAGCGAGATCCGCATGTTGATCGAAGAACGCACAGGCATTTGCTTCGACGAGTCGCGCGAGCGCTTTTTCTCGACGCGCGTCCGCGAGCACCTGATCGCGAAAAAACTCGCGAGCGGGACCGAGCTCTTGCGCACAATTCGCAAGACCAACGTCGAGTACGAAGCCCTGCTCGAAAGCTTGCTTACGCAGGAGACATCGTTCTTCCGTTATCCGGGCGTCTATGAGGCATTCGAGAAGAGACTACTGCCTGAGCTGCACATTAAGAAATTCTGGAAAAATCCCCGGACCCTGCGAGTCTGGAGCGCAGGCTGTTCCACCGGAGAAGAACCCTATTCGATCGCCATCACCATCGCCGACGCGCTTTCGTTCGCCGACTCGTGGAAGCTCGAAATCCTAGCCACCGATGTGAGCAGGAACGCCCTGAAGCAGGCGGAGCGCGGAATCTACAAAGGCCGCAGTGTCGGAAGCGTCAGCGAAAGGCAGCTTACTGCTCATTTCAGTAAGGTTAAGGAAGGCTATCAGGTCAAGCCTCGGCTACAGAAAATGATCACCTTCGCACAGATGAATCTCGCCTCGGCCGTATACGTGGGCCGCATGGATCTGATTTTTTGTATGAACGTGCTGATCTATTTCACCGAAGAGCGCCGCCGCACGCTGGTGCAGCGCTTCTACGACAGCCTCGAACCAGGCGGCTACCTCTTTCTCGGTCATTCCGAATCCATCTCGAAGATGCCGGTGAAATTTCAGGCCATCGTGCTCAACGATTGCATCCTCTACCGCAAACCCACGGCCGAGGAGCTCCAAAAGAGCGAACTCGTCATGGAAGGAGGAGTCACGTGAGCGTGCCGGATCGCGAAGCTGTCGAACTCTTCCTCCAGGAAGCCTCGGAGCATCTCCAATACCTTCGAGAATACGTCAGCGTGCTCCAGGAAATCGAGCCCCGCCGGGAAGACCTCGAGCGTCTCTACATCGCCGCTCACACCTTGAGCGGTACATCGGCTAGTTATGGCTTTCCGCGCTTCTCCGAAATCGCGGGAAAACTCGCGCACGTTTTCCAGTATTCGCTCAACGCCACTCTCGGCGACGACCTCCACGGCCCTCTGACCGAATTCCTTTCGGACGGCATCTCGTTGCTCGAAACCGATCTCCTCGAAATCAGCGACACCGGAAACGAAAACGTCGAAGACATCTCCGCATTCAAAGACCGGTACCGTTTCGCGTTTCCGGTCGAACCCGTTCCTCTAAATTTCGACCAGCGGCCATCCGCCGTCACCTCGTCCACGGAAGAACTCCCGCAGTCCGCTCTCACCGGTTCTTATTTCGACGCCTTGCCTTCCGACGATGAAGTCGGACCTGAAATTCTCGAATTCTTCCAGCCGGAAGCCGAAGAGCATCTGCAGGTGGTCAGTGATTGCCTGATTTCGCTGGAAGGCAACAACAATCCCGAGGAAATCAATCGCCTCTTCCGCGCCATTCACACGGTAAAAGGCTCCGCCGCTCAGGTCGGTCTCCGGCGCCTGGGCGCCATCGCCCATCGCGTCGAAGACCTAATAGGCCGCTTGCGCGATGGAGAGATCGATCCCTCGCCCGCGGTCGTCGATCTTTGTCTCGAGTCCGTCGATGTTCTTAAGAAGTCCCTGCATCGCCAGTGGGCCGACGAATCCGAGATGCGCGCAGGCGTGGATTCTCTTCTCAATCGCATCGCGGAGTTCGCTCCTCTCGATTCCGAAGAAGCACTCGCGGAAGCACCAAGCGCCGGTGAAGCAGAATTCGCTGGTCACACAGAAATTGCGGCGCCAACGCAATCGCGCAAGGTCATCAAGCAGCCCGCGAGCCCAGCGGCATCCAGCAAGTCCGTGCGTATCGCGCTCGAACGCCTCGACCGCATGATGAACACCGTTGGCGAGCTAGTCATCAACCGCACCCGCATGGTTGGCCGCGTCTCCGAACTCGAGAAGCTTGTGGACACACTCAGCTTCTCGAAGGAACGCCTGCAGGGCAAAGTGAACGAATTCCAGGAAAAGTACGAGTTCAACCGCATCAGTTCGTCCCGCGCCACCGCGTCCTGGAACGCCGCTACGGCGCCAAAACGCCTGGCTAGCGCCGCCGCGGGCGAAGCTTCTTTCTTCGACGATTTTAGCGAACTGGAGATGGATCGCTACGACGATTTCAATATCCTCTCCCGCTCCATGGCCGAAATCTCCGCCGACGTCAACGAAGTTCTCACACAGCTCGAAGGCTACATCAGCCGCGTCGAAGGGGACATCGACGAATTCACGAAACTCGCGCACCATCTCCAAGACGAGTTCACCGCCGCGCGCATGGTGCCCATCGGCACGCTCTATTCCCGCTTGTCTCGCGCCGTTCGCGACGCCGCACAGTCCGCCGGCAAACAAGTCGACCTGGATTTCGTTGGCAACGAAACCGAACTCGACAACAATATTATTCAGCAGATTTCAGACCCGCTCGTGCACCTGGTCCGCAACTCGGTAGCACACGGCATCGAGCGCTCCGACGCGCGACTCTCGGCAGGCAAGCCCGAAGCTGGCAAAGTCTCCCTCCGCGCTTATCACCGGGGAAATCACATCTACATCGAAGTCGAAGACGACGGCAGTGGCATCGACTACGAGCGCGTAAAACAGAGCGCCGCCGAACGCGGCATGGTCTCCACCGAAACCGCCGAACGTCTCACCGAGCGAGATTTGCGCGAAATGCTGTTTCATCCGGGATTTTCGACCGCCCCGGCCAAGACCGAACTTGCAGGCCGCGGCGTTGGCCTCGACGTGGTGCGTGCGAACCTAAACGCCCTAAACGGCGACGTCGAGATCGAAAGCACGCGCGGCCAAGGCACAAAATTCACCCTCAAGGTGCCCCTGACTCTGATTATTTCTCCCGCGCTGTTTGTCCGCTGCGGTGGCGTCAGCTTCGCCCTGCCTCTCGCGGTCGTCGAGGAAATCCGCCGTATTCGCGCCGACGAAATCGAAGACGTTGGCGGCAAACTCCTTACGAAAGTTCGCGACATCGTCACCGAAGTCATCCGTCTCGACAGCTATCTCGGCCTGCCGCCGCTGGAACCCGTCAACGGCTATTTCCGCATGGTTGTGGCTAACACGGGCAATCGTCAGATCGGCCTGGTCGTCGAAGAGGTCCTCGGCAAAGACGAAATCGTCATTAAGAATCTCGGCGAATACCTTCGTCGCGTAAAGCTTTTTCCAGGCACCACGATCGCCCCGGACGGCAGCTTGATACTGCTGATCGATCTGAATCGCATGGTCGCCGCCGAGCCCAACGAGCGCCGCACGCTGCAAGCCAGCGCCAGCGCTGCCCGCGTCTTCGCGCCGGGATCCGAGGCCGTCGCCCGTGGCACGATTCCTACCGACGCCATCGATCGTGTCGAGCACGAACGCGTGATCGTAGTTGCCGACGATTCCATCAGCGTCCGGAAATTTGTAGGCCGCATGCTCGAAAAGAATGGCTACCGCGTGAAACTCGCCGCTGACGGCCTGGAAGCCGCCGAGCTTGTCGCCCAGCACGGCTGCCATCTGGTCATCACCGACCTCGAAATGCCGCGCATGACTGGTTACGAGCTCATGGTTCAGCTCCGTCAGAGCCCCACGACACGCCGTATCCCAGTGATGGTCGTCACGTCACGCGCCGGTGCAAAACACCGCGATCGCGCCATAAAAGAAGGCGCCGCAGCATTCCTCACCAAACCGGTGCAGGAAGACCAACTGATCGCAGCGGTCGAACAACTCATGGGAACGGAGGCGACGCGCCCGGCCGTACCGGTCGCGTAGAGACAAACGATGGCGACTACTCCCAACAAAAAGTTTCGCGTCCTCATCGTTGACGACTCGGCCTTCATGCGCAAGGTCCTGGAAACCATTTTGAATTCCGACGATCAGTTGCAAGTCGTTGGCCAGGCCAAAGACGGCCGCGAAGCCATCACTCTCGCTGAATCGTTAAAGCCCGATGTCATCACCATGGACATCAACATGCCCCACGTCGATGGCTTGCAAGCTACCGCACAAATCATGACCACCAACCCGCGCCCTATCGTCATCGTCAGCTCGGAATCGCGGGAAGGAGCCTCCAGTACGTTGAAGGCCCTCGAATTGGGCGCCATCGAATTTGTCGCCAAGCCGTCCAGCGGAATCGATCTCGACATGCAAAGCGTGAAGGAAGACCTACTGCGCAAAGTTCGCATGTCCGCCAAAGTTCGCGTCGTCCGCACCGCATCGCGCCTGGCGTCCACGGTCCAGGCGGTCAACACCAACCCGGCTGGCCCAGCAGCGCGCCTTGTCTCGCGCCCACAGCCAACAGCGCCGCTCGACCAGCGCTTTCCTATCGTCGTTCTTGGCGCTTCGACGGGCGGTCCTGCGACGGTAATGCGCCTCGCTCCCGGATTCACGCGCGACTTCCCAGCTGCTGTCTTTGTGGTGCAGCACATGCCCGCTACCTTTACGACCCAGTACGCAGCTCAGCTCGCGGAGTTCACCAGCATCCGCGTCAAGGAAGCGGAACCCAACGAGCCAGTTCAGCCCGGCACGCTTTACATTTGCCCCGGAGCGCAACACCTGCGCATAACCCCCACGGGCCGCATACAGCTCGACGGCACTTCCGGCCGCATTAACGGCTATCTCCCGAATATCGATGTCACGATGGAAACCGCCGCATCCTACGCAGGCGCCATGACCATCGGTGTCGTCCTCACGGGAATGGGCAACGACGGCGCCGCAGGCGCGAAAGCGATTCAGTCTGCCGGCGGCCTGGTCATCGTCCAGGACGAAGCCACCTCGGTGATTTTCGGCATGCCCGCGGAGGCCATCAAGGCCGCCAACGTCGAACACGTTCTCCCGCTCGACGACATCTACTCCGCGATTGAAAAGCGCGTCATCGGCATCTGCAAGGCTTCGCCCGTGGGAGTGCGGTAGTGCGTCTCCCCATCCCAGCGAAAGCGCACCCGGTTCAGACCGAACAGATCATTCTGTTTCGCGTCAGTGGCCAGCTTTTCGCCGTCTCCTCCGCATCCGTGCAGGAAGTCCGCAGCGTGGACACACTCGCCGGCGCCGCCAAAGAAATCGCTCAAGCCGGACTCCGCAAGGTGCGGCACATCGTGCAGCGTGGCGAACATGCTCTCTACGTCGTGAATGGCGCCATGCATTTCGGCCTGCCGCCGTTCGCGCCCGCGTTGGTTTTTGTCCTGCGGCGCACGCGCACCGCTCTTCTTGTGGATGGCATCGAGAAAATGACCACCATGACCCGGCTGCAAGCGCTGCCGCAGGCCTTCTGCAATGACGAGCGTGATTGGTATCGCGGCATCACCGCCATCGACCAAACCGTGGTCCCGGTCGTCAAACCCGAAGGCTTTCTCACGCCCGACGAGCTCTTCCTGCTGGATTCGTCCCTCCAGCCCAAGGAATCGCCAACAGAAATTGCGGCCCGGGAATCCGCGTTCGGCGGCTTACTCCCGCAACCCGACATTATTGACGACGAATCCGCGAGCTTCCCGCAATGAGCCCCCAAACCGATTCCGAGTCCTTCGTTCTGCTCCGCCTTGCCGAGCGCCGCTTTGCCGTCGCGGCGGGCGATATTGCTGAACTCGTCGCGCCCAGCCGGGTCTTCCGTTTTCCTCACCAAACCAAAGAAATCGAAGGCGTAATCCTGCGCCGCGGCCGTATCGTTCCCGTCTGTGACGTCGCCGCAAGGCTCATCGGCAAGAATCTTCTTTCTCGCCGCTTTTACCTGATCGCCCAGCGTCGCTACGCTACCGGCACCGAGTGGATCGCGCTCCCGGTCACCGGCGACTGTGAACTCATCTTTGCCGAAATGATTCCCGCCAGCGAAGCTGACCTCCCACACGTTTCCGGTTGGCTTTCCCACGACGGCGACGTCATCGAAGTTCTGAATCTCACCGCGCTGACTCCTGGTCCCACCACGGCCACTCTCGTGGTGCCCGCCGATGCCGTCCAGCAAGAGGCCCTCTCATGACCGAGCCCGGCCGCATCCCCAAGATTCTATTGATCGACAGCAACGTCTATTTCTCAAAGCGTCTCGGCGACGCTCTGAAACGCGAAGGTTTCGAAGTGCTCGCGAGCACGCAACCGGAATTCGCGCTGACCACGCTCGAATACGACACACCCACGGCCGTCGTCTGCTCCGCCAACATGCGCGAAATGGGCGCTCTCCAAATCGCCAAGATCATTCACGCCGACCCCAAGAACGCCTCGCTACCTATCATCGCTCTCGGGGACGGCAGCCAGCGCGCTCTCATGGAAGCTTTCCAGGCCGGCTGCGACGACTACATCGACCGCCAGCGCCAACCCGCGGTAATCGCTACGCACATTCGCAACATCATCGTCAGCAAAGCCCAAGGCTTCCAGCCCACGCAGATGCTCGCACAGGCCGACACCAGTCTAAGCGGCAGCCTCTCGCACCACGATCTTCCCGGCGTATTGCAAATGCTCGGCCAGGCGCGACAAACCGGCGCGCTGCACATCAATGCCGCGGCAACCGACGCGGTTCTCTTTTTCGACGCCGGAACCATCACTCACGCCGAATGCGGCAGCCTGTTCGGCGACGAAGCGGTCATTTACATCGTCAAAAGCTGCATCCACGGCGGCGCCGGCGTGTATAAATTTGTCTACGGTGCCACCTCTGCGCAGCACACCGTGCTGCGTTCGGCTACGGACTTAATGTTGGACGCCATGCGCGAGTACGACGAAAGCGCGAACAACTTGGTAAGCGACATCGTTGCTGACCAGAACTCGGCAGGTTCGAATTTGGAAGAGTTGAGTTTGGGAGGCTCGGTTTCGCCGGAGAAGAATTCGGCGGACCAAAAGCTCGTGCCCGAAACCTCCGTGGAAGAGAAACTCGCAGACCACCATTTAGTGGATCACAATTTCGCAGATAAGGAATCGCTATGAGCGAAATCATGGCCGTGCCACCACTCATCGACGCGCCGGCGAAACGCACGCCCACCGTCTACTTCATCGATGACTCCGCTACCATGCGCGAAGTCATCAAGATCGCGTTCCGTCGCGAGAGCATCAACGTCATCACCTGCTCCGATGCCGCTTCCGCGCTCGCTCAGTTCGAACAGAACCCACCCGACGCGGTGATAACGGACGTCATCATGCCCGACCAAGATGGGTACTCCGTTTGCACGCAAATCAAGCAGCATCCGCAATTTGGCAAAATTCCCGTGGTGCTGATGTCTGGCGTAGTCAACAAGACCGTGGCCGACAAAGCCGTCTCGGTGCAAGCCGACGAATTAATCCGCAAGCCTTTTCAGCCCCAAGAACTCATCGGCCGCGTAAAGGCCCTTCTGAATCCGAAATCCGCAACCCCAGCACCAACCGCGTCAGATCGACCAGCGTTCCCTGGCATTCCCAACGCTCCGAGCGCGGCGCACGCGCTCAACAGCCTTTTTGCGCCGCCACCGCCGCCTGCACCGGTGCAAACGGGGCTTCAGCCAAACGCTTCCGAACAACGAGTTCCCGAATCCGCGTGGCCGCGCGCCCTAGCCGAGGCCTTCACGCCGCGCCCGACTCCGCCGGCAGCACAACATCTTCCGCCCACTCAAGCCAATCATCCCGGCCAGCACAACCAGTCCGCGCTTCCATCCACGCCGCCCCAACTTCGCACCGTGCCCAGCAACGACGCGCAAAAACTCCGCGCCGAAGTAGCGCGCCTCGAACTCCTGGTCAAAAAACTCCAAACCGAACTCCAGATCGAACGCCAATACAACCAAGCCCTGGAAACCCAAATTTACGACCTAACCCACACCGAATAAGTTCGGAGCAGCACAAAAACGCCTATCTGTGCCTCATAATCCACACCAAAGCTCTCAAAACACCACCCCCTGCGCATTCGTCCCATCGGGTGTCTGGCATGGCTTCACAAGGTGGAGATTTTGACACGCCGTCTCGGCCGACGGTTAGCCACGACTCCCGCACGTAGAAAGTGTCTACTCCCGCGCGATCTTGCCGCTACTCCGCAATCCCTCAAGCCAACGCCGGGCCTTCGCCGCCTCTGGCCGATCGCCGTGCTCGTGCAGGAATTCGCGCAAAGTTTGTGCGGCTTCGTCGTATCTGCCTACCGCAGTCAACGCCTGCGCTACCAGCAAAGCAATCTCAGGTGCCTTCCCTTTCGACTCCAACAGCGCGCACTGCGAACTCTTCAGCGCCTCGTCATACCGACCGGTCTGGTAATACGCCTTCGCCGCCACCCACTGCGTCTCCAAATCTGCTCTAGCATCCAGCTGCAGCGATTTCTCCAAAGGCGCAATCGCCGCCTCATATTTCCCCTCATCTGATAGCGTCATCCCCAGCGCCGCAAAGGCTCGGGCGTGATTCGGATCGATCTGCGTCGCTTTTTCCAGAACATTCTGCGCCTGCGCAAAACTACCCTGCTTCAAATACAAGACGCCCTGCACGTACAAAACATCCGGATGACTAGGTGCCAGCCGCACTGCCTCGCCAACAAACTTCTCCGCTTCTCGCAACTGGTCCGTGCTGAGCGCCTGCAATCCCTTGTCAAACGCTTCCTTGGCTTTGGGCGCCAGTACCGGTCTGCCGGGAACTCCCGAGTTTTTGCCAGCGGCCGAATCTCTTTGCAGGTAAACATCCACCTGCGCTCTCATCGGAAATGCTACGGACAGGTCCTTCTGACCGCTCTGATATCCAGGCGCCTCAGCCACCACGCGAAACTCCCCGAGATTCGTGACAACAAAGACCACGCTCCCGCGCGAGGTCGCTCCCTGGCCGCTGGGAATCGATCCATCGAGAAAGAGTTTTACCGTGGCCGGCGACGAAATAGGCTCGCCGGCACTGTCGCGCACTGTCACTGAAATCTCAGCGCCGCTGCCACGAGCCGCGTTCGCTTCGCTTCCCTTATCCTGACTCCGCATCGGTTCAGCCGAAACCGCGATGCAAACCAGTAGGAGAGGCAACGTCGGCGAGCACGCGAGGCGCGGGTGAGCGCAGGTTCCGCCGCAACGCGTGAACTGTGGATTGACCTGTTTCCTGGCCCGTTGAAAGCAACGCATGAGGGGCCTCGACGAATTGTCGCGAGCCTAGTCCTCGCAAACCGTTCGCGTCAAGTAAAAACGAGCTTCCGCGCGATACGTTCCTTCTTCGACGTCGACCTCTCAGACTTCCGGGTGACAAAATCCGCCGCCTTGGTTGCGCACGGGCACATGAACCCGGCGGAACAGGCAGAATCGCTGTATCTGTTTGCCTCACAACAGCGTAGACTTGAATCTCCCTCTCGAAACCCTGTGGAAAGCCCTGGTGAATAGAAAGGCATAATGAATAGTCAAACGGTTTACCGCTGGCAGACGCCGTACGATTCCGCTGTTTTGGAGGCGGATTTGGCCCAAATTCCCACTCGTGTCAAAGCAGCATTGACGGCGATTGAAGAGCGGCTGCGCAGTTGCATTGAGTACGGCAGCCCGGAACACAGAGCCATCGAGGACGCGCGCCGAGCGCTGGCCGCAATGAAACCGAAACGCAAATAATTTTGAGTGGTAAGTTGGCAGCCCAGTTTTTTTGTAGGTGTCTTTCTGAGGAACTCAAAGTTGTTTAGAATCAACACTGCGGAAGTCTGGATTCTAAAGGATTTACGCGCCAGCTCGGTCGACAAAGAAAAAGGGTTGGGCCCAGGTACCTGGGCTGGATGTAAAGGAATGCGTGGCGGGCGGACAGCAGTGTCTGTGCTACTTTAACGCTAACTGGCGCGTTTGCAGAAAGCGGCGTACTGCAGGATCGCGCTCCAAACCGATGGCCATTTCGTAGGCCTGGTGAGCTTCGGCGGCCGCCCCGGACCTGGCCAACAATTCAGCCCGAGCGGCCCAATACGGTTGATATTCGGCTAGCCGGCCGTCTTGGGCTGCCTCTGGCATGGCCGCGAGGCCCGCGCCAACGCCTTGCACCTCGGCAATCGCCAGCGCACGATTGATCGCGACCACCGGCGACGCGGCCAGAGCCATTAGGGTGTCGTACAGCTGCACAACGTCGGCCCAGTTTTCGTGACCACTGCGGCAGCGATAAACGTGAGCCGATTGCAAGGCCGCTTCCAGTTGATAGCGACCCAAGGAACCAAGCGCACTGGCGCTCCGCACTAGCGCTTCGGCTTCTTCGATCATCTGCCAATCCCATAGAGCCAAATTCTGATCCGCGAGCGGAACGTATTCGCCGGCTGGGCTGCGCCGAGCGCGACGCCGGGCTTCGGCGTGAAGGATCAGGGCGAGCAAACCTAGAGCTTCGGGCTCTTGCGGGAGCAGCTCAGTGACCAGCCTCCCGAGGAAAATTGCTTCAGCGGTGAGGTCGCGGCGGACGACATCGGTGCCGCTTGGGTCGCTCCAGCCTTCTGCGAAGGCTGCGTAGATGGCGTCCAACACGGTGCCGATCCGCATAGGAAGCTCCTCGCGCGCCGGGATGAGGAATGGGATTCCGGCCTGGCGGATTTTTTCTTTGGCACGGCCGAGCCGTTTGCCCATGGCGGCGGGAGACATGAGGAACGCCGAGGCAATCGTCCTGGCCTCCAATCCGACCACCACCTGGAGCATCAATGGGGCACGGACGGTGATGTCGATGGCGGGGTGCGCGCAGGCGAACAGCAGGGCGAGGCGGCGGTCCGGGATTTCCGACTCCGCTGCCGCGCGGTCCAGCTCTTCTGCGAGGAGTTGCAGTTCGCCGACCGCAGACTCGCTGGTCGAGCGGCGGCGGGCGACATCGATTGATTTTCGCTTCGCGACGGTCATCAGCCAGGCTTCCGGGTTTGCCGGGCAGCCGTTCAGGGGCCAATCCGCCAGTGCGGCTGCGAACGCCTCGGACAACGCATCCTCGGCAGCGGCGACGTCGCGCGTGCGAGCAGCGAGGAAGGCGACGAGTTTGCCGTAGCTGTTGCGGGCGACATCTTCCGCGGTGCGGCGGGCTTTTATTTCCTCGTCGCTAGGATTTATGGGTTCGGCTGGCACTTGGGTATCGTTTGCCTCAGAACCGAGATGAGGATGAGAATGTCAACGCGGCTTCGTTGACCGCCGACAGCCACAAAAGCATTTCCTCAGGGCTGAAGCCGTGCCTCGGCGAAAGGCACTGAGCTGCTATAGAACCGGCTCATACCAGAGGACGACGTTGCCGTTGCCGAAGACGCGGGTCTTTTTCAGTGTGAGATTCAGGCGGCGTTTGATACCTTCGAACATTGTTCTTCCGGCGCCGAGCACGACAGGAATCACGGCGATTTGATATTCGTCGATCAGGCCTTCCTGCGCCAACTGTGCCACGATCGTGCCGCTTCCCAAGATGGCCATGCCGTCTCCGGACGCATTTTTCATCTTTCGCACTTCCGACGCCAGATCGCTCTTCACCAGCCGGGTGTTTTTCCACGACGCTTTGTCCATCGTTTTGGAGAACACTACTTTCGATAGATTATTCATGCCTTCCGCAACCGCGGGATCATTCTGCATGGCCATCGGTGTGGGCCAGTAGCTGGCCATCAGATCGTAGGTTTTCCGGCCGAACAAGAGTACGCCTCCGCCGCTGGCATTTTCTGCGGTGAAGGAGTTCCACTCAGCGTCGGGTCTGTAAGCCCACCTCATGTCGCCGCTTGCGTCTACAAAGTACCCATCCAAGCTCACGTTATTGAAAACGACCAATTTCCGCATGTGTTTTCCTCTCGCCTCGGTTGAGAAAAATGGCGACCTAGACTCGCCGCTACAAAGATTCACGTTGCTGTCCCGTGTTCACGCTGTGCTGGGTAGTGCCGCCCTACATCTCCACATAGGTCGCGATGTCATTGGTCAGGAGCGTGCCCTCGCGGACCGGACGCACTTCGACGACGCCGTGGAGTGCGGTTGGGGAACGCGCCGCCCAGGCGATGGCCGCATCCAAATCGGGCACCTCGATGATATGGAATCCGCCCAACTGCTCCTTGGAATCGGCGTAGGGGCCATCGAGCACCTCGGTCTTGCCGTTCACCACCCGTACGGTCGTTGCCGCCGAGGTTTGGTGCAGACCCTTGCTGTCTTTGAGCACGCCCGCCTTCGCCATCGCTTCCATATAGGCGCGGTAGGCTCCGAGCCAGTGTTCTTTCTCGTCTTTCGTCAATTGGGGCCAGCCGGCTTCGCCGACATAGTCCATCAGGATGTATTTCATTCTGGAGTCTCCCTCGTCAATCCTACGCGGTCAGTATCCTTCTACTACAATGACGCCGAAAACCTGCCAGTTTGGACAGCAATGCGCAGAATTTAGGTCAAAAGCAGGGGACTCCTCGTCTTTGGCCTGGTTCGTTTTCAGACAAAAATAAATAACTCCTTTTTTTAGTTAGTGATACATGCTGGCCAGACCATACTGGACCACGGTCAGAACCCACTGAACAGCAGCGCAGTCCTAGGACTGTACTGGTAGCTTTGGCCTCATTCTGTCCCGGTGGGCAGCTTGTTCTCCAGTACCCTCATGACTACCATCCCTCTGTCCGGTAACCTCGTGTTCTCCCTCCGCCGGCACGTTGTGGATTGACTGTAGCACGCTGTAACAAAACACTTTAATGAAAGGGTCCCCGCGACTACATGATACGTGTGTGTACAAATCAGAATGTTAGGGATGTTAAGGATGTAGAGGGTCGAAGGAAAGGATTTTTCGCTGCGCTCCTGCTGGGCGTCTCTCTATCGGCATTGGGACTTGTCTCCGGATGCGCGGGGTCGGCTTCCGCTGCAAAGTTGAGTACCCCTGTTAGCGTACCCCCTAGCGGTACGAACACGACGAACGTGACCTCGGTTACCATTACCCCGGCTTCGGCGTCGGCTACGACCGGGGGAACGGTGCAGTTTTCGGCAACGGTCCAGGGCACGGCCAGCAACAAAACGGTCAGTTGGAAGGCAGCTATAGGGCAGATCACGTCCTCGGGGCTGTATACCGCGCCGGCCAGCGGCGGCGATGACACGGTCACCTCGACCAGTGAGGCCGATTCCACCAAGTCTGCGACTGCCCAGGTCACGGTAAGCGCGCCGACTCCGACTGCGTCGACCGCGACTTCTGGACCGCCACCCGCGTTTCCAGAGGCGCAGGGGGGCGGGGCTGGGTCCGCAGGCGGACGCGGCGGTGCGGTGATCGAAGTTACCAACAATAACGATTCGGGTCAGGGATCGCTGCGAGCTTGCGTAATGGCTAGCGGGCCACGCACTTGCGTATTCCGCGTGGCAGGATTGTTCCCCATCACCTCGGGAGACCTGCGTTTTAGCAGTCCCTACTTGACGGTCGCCGGCCAGACGGCACCCGGAGAGGTCATTCTGGGTGGACCTAATGCAAACGGAGCGCTGTTTGGCGTTTCGACGCATGACGTGATCCTGCGCTACGTCACCATGAGCCCGGATAATTTCAACGTGACTTCGGGACCAGACACCGGAACGACCAGCATCTGGATCGTGAACTGCCCCGGGA
>Ga0182018_10001587_pt1 | contig 25430 bp, 31 predicted proteins | sample 812P2MmetaG_FD_120490 | JGI IMG/M metagenome (GOLD analysis project Ga0182018, IMG submission 120490) | Permafrost microbial communities from Stordalen Mire, Sweden - 812P2M metaG | ecosystem: Environmental > Terrestrial > Soil > Wetlands > Permafrost | place: Sweden: Stordalen | collected...
CTGGCCGGCGGTGTACGTATTGCCCGTCGCTGCGGCGAGATAACCGCCCGTGGCCGACGCCTGAAGGCGCGACGCGATGAAATCGCCATTCGGATCGGCGGCGTAAAGATCGGTCATGGTCATCGCCACCGGAAGCCAGACCGAGGTTCCGGCGGCGAAGTTCTGCTCGGACGGTCCGACCAGATTGTAGTAAGGCTGCGGTGTGTAAGCGTAGTTATAGGCGATTGCACCGAGGCCCTCGGCCAGCGGGTATTCGGCCACAAGACCGGCTTGCGGCAACGTGGCCGCGGCGGTGCCCAGAACCACCTGGGAAGTGTTGACGCAGGTCATGCCGGCGATGGGCATCGGCGCAATCTGCTGGCCAGGACCGCACTGCCCCCAAAGCGCCAGCGCGCCGGCGCACACGAGTAGAATCGTTTTCATTTGGAGTTCTCCCTTCTGGTTACTGGTAAGTGAGCGTGGACGCGTTGGCCCAGATGTTAGTCCGCGCGGACGATCCGCCGGCCCATTGCTCCCCGACGAGTTGGTTGTTGGCGTTGTAAGTGTATTGCTTGATCGCCCACACAGCCTGGTTGGCCTGGGGGTCGAGCGCAGAGTTCGCCCACCCCTCGTACTGGAGCAGACCGGCGGCGTTGTAAGCGTATGCTTTGGTCGCCGGAATGGCGGGCGGTGCGTCTGGCGAAAACAGAGGATACGGTCCCATGGCGAAGTTTCCTTTCTAAGCTCCCGTTAGAAGACCTTGGCGGCCCGACTGTTTACCGGCAAAGGAGGCAGAGGCCAACTAAGCAGCGTCAGATGATCGACCGCCCAAAAACAGATAATCGGCATTCCGGCGTTCACTGCCGCCAAGTACTGCGCTACCCAGGCGCAGGCGCCGTTGAACCACGGGACGAGGTAAGCCGTCGCTGACTTGGCATAAGTCATCGTCGTGGTCCCGTAAGCCATCGCCGCCTTCGCCAGATCGAGGTTCAGGTACGTCGCGCCCCAGGAGAGCGCCTCCAGCTTCAGCCGGTCGATGTCGCCGTTCGGAGCCATGAACTGCGAAGGGATGTTCACGTAATTGTTCAGCCGGCCGCCCTGCGGGTACGGGTACCCGGCGTTCCAATAGACGGTCGGGTTGTTGGTGTCGAAGGGAAGCAGCCATTCGACCTTGGCCCCGGAGTACGCCGCTTTCACCGCCTGCGCGACGGCGTGCATGACCGCCGCCGCGCTTGCGCCCTTGGTCGCCCACAGGCAGTACACACCGTCGTTGTAAGTCTTCCAGCACTGGCGGCTGGCCTGCCGCTCCGGGTACTGATTCATGATCTGGAAAAAGCCATCGGAGCAGACCACCGGGAAGTTCGGTGTGCCGTCGCTCGTAAAGTTCTGGATGACGCCCTTCCAGATTTGGATGACAATGCCGGAGTTGACGTTGAAGGCGCAGAAATCGATCTCCGCGTACTTGAGATCGGTGTCGTTGGAGAGGTCCGTCATCGTGCGGTCGGCATTGCCGAAGGTAAAACGCACGCTGTCGGAGGAGCCTTTGATGTCCTGCGAGATCAGCGTGTCGGAGCCGGGCTCGCCGATCCCGGTGATACGCGGCAGGTAGAGTTGCGAACTGCCCGTCCAGCCGAGTGCGGCGGCCACCGCGCCCGCCGCCCCATCGGTGAGCGTCACCCGCCGGTCCGCAAGCCAGATGTCCGGTACGGTGGCCTCTTGCACGCGGATGACCGCCGAACACGAAAAGCTGTACAGAATACCCGTTTGAAGTGTCGTTGGGCCTGCTTTCTATGCGGGACAGAATTGGACGTGCTCCCGCACCGTCTAACCCCAAGCCGTCCTCGTGCGAGCGACAATCGAAATGAACGTCTGTCCGACTCAGCCGCGAGAGACTGGTCGAAGCCGAGTCGCGGCGCCCCGTCGCTCTGTGCTGCGAAAGTCGATCTGAAAACCGGGTTGCGAGTACTTGCCCGTATAACGCCCGACCCCGCGGAAGCCATGCTGGCTGACGAGATACGTCGGACTTGGCGGCCCGGAGACCGGCTACTTCGAGCTCTCTATCCAAACCAGTTCGGACGCAGCGGTACCCACCTGGGATTCGACTGCTGATGGCGCTCGCGGTCGTGGACCCACGGATCGTTCGGACGATGGCCCCAGCCGTCGTCGCGGAACTGCGAGGTGCCCTGCGTCGGTGCTGTTGGCCGGCGCTTCACTGCCGACGCCGACACGACGCCGCGCAACGGTGCCTGCTGCGTGGGCGGGGCGGCCACTGCGTTCTCGCCACACACCGGGCAGCACTTCGGACAGAACGTTCCACGATGGAAGACCGGCTGATGCATCTTCTCCGCGCGCCCGCCGCAAGCCGTGCAGGCGGCGGTCACGATCCCCGACTGAACGCAATGTGCCATCAGCGATTAAACCAATCCCTTCTCTCGACCCACTCAGGCTCGGGGCGGCTCGGCGGCGGCAATGGGCGCGGCGCACGGTCCCGCTCCCCGTCATCGGCAGACCGCGGAAGCATCGCGTCGATCTGATCTGCCTGCTTATTCAATCGGAACCGCCCGGCGATCAGCGATTGCAATGCCGCATAAGCATAGCAGCGCGCATCGAGCGCCTCGTTGCGCGCGCCCGGCTTCTTGGTCCACTCGCGGTGCGCGAAGCCCTTGTTGTATCGGACCTTGCACGTCTCGGCGGTAAGCTGCTCGAAGTAACCGAGGTCGTACAGATCGCTCAACGGGAAATGGCAGAAGCCCGGTCCGGCGTCCGCGATCTTCAGCCGGGCGTAGAGCGCCTCCTTGCCGGCGTCCACGCCGATGACCCACAGCGGGCGACTGTCTTTCGCCTTGCTATGCAGGCGCGGCCAGATCGGCCGTTGCCCCGCCGCGCCCTTGATCGGATACATGCGGGGCGCGGCGGCCCGGCGCTGGCGCTCGGTGCAGAAGGTTTGCACGATGGACTGGTGGAAGCCCGAGTCGACGCACGCCACCGCGATCTCCATCTCGCGCCCGCACGGATGCTCGAACCGCAACGAGAGCACTTGGTCGAAGGCGTCCCACAGATCCCGCTGCGCCGGGTCGCCCGCCAGGACGATGTAAGCGAGCGACCACGACTCCTCGTCCTTTCCCCACCCGACAATTTCCAACTCGATGCGGTCGGCCTGCAGGTCCGCGCCCAGCGTGATCAGAGCGACGCCCGCCGGCAGCTTCACTTCCGGCTGGTAAGGTTGCCGCCGCGCCAGCAGTTCGCTTGCGTCGGTCTTCATCGTCCCGGCCAGTTGAAACGTCTCCGCGAGAACCGTGTTGGTGAACGTCTGCATCCGCTCGGGCGACTTGCGGGCGCGCAGGAAGTCCCGCGCCAGTTGTCCCCACGTGGTCCAGGGCGAATACAACCCGTTCAACCAGAAGCCCGCCGTCTCGCCGTCGCCGGTCCCCTCCGCGCGCCATCGGCCGCGCGCCAGCATATCGGGCTTGTGGTGATCGGCGATGTGCTCGTGGCACCGCTCGCATTCGTACCACGCCTCGGCCGGCTTCTTGTCCCACTTCACCTGGGCCCACCGCAGGACTTGGAACGCGCCGCAGTACGGGCACGGCACGTCGAACTTCCGCTGGTCGGACTCCTGGTACGCCGCGTCGATCCGGCTCGCGTCGGCAATCGTCGGCGTCGAGATCATCACGATCATCCGGTTGGCGAAGGTCCCGGTGCGCTTGATGGCTAAGTCCACCGGGTCGCCTTCTTCGGTGCCGGAGCCGCCGCTCGACGCCGACGTCGGGTACGCGTCGACCTCGTCCATCAGGAGGTACCGCGCCGGCATCGAGCGCAGTCCGACCGCGCTGTTGGCGCCGGTCGCCACCAACACGCCGCCCGGAAACTCCTTCGCCAGAATCGTGTTGCCCGAGTCGCGCTCACGTGGGTCCGACACCAGCCTCGCCAGAACCCTGGTCGTCTCGATCAGCGTGGCGATACGCTGCCGCGAGAACCGCTTTGCCAACTCGACAGTGGGCTGTACCATCATCGTCGGTCCAGGCGCGTAGTGGATGATGTAGCCCAGGAAGTTCAGGAGCACCTCGGAACCGCCGATCTGCGCCGGCTTTACGAACACCACGCGAGAGAAGGGCGACGACGGCGAGAGGCAGTTCATGATTTCGCGCAGGAACGGGGTGCGCGACGTGCGCCACCGGCCCGGCTCACCAGCCGAGACGCGCGAGAGCACGCGGTACTCGTCGGCCCACTCGCTTACGTCGCGGTCGGGATCGGGCAGGAGCGCGGCTTCGAACGGCGAGTCCACCGCAGTGTAGATGGACTCCGGTGCGTCGAGAGGTCTGATCGCTGTGGCCATCTGCTTCTTCTATCGGCCGGCCCGCGGGCGCGTCCCCAAAAGCCGTACGTGCGTTTTCTAGACGCTACCGAGCGCGTGCGCCAGGGCTTCCAGTTCGCGCGTGATTTCCGTCCGCAAGAGCACGTGGACCTTGCGCTGGTCGTTCTCGGCGGCCAGTGTACTCGCCAGCCGATCTGGAAGCCCGAGCAGTCCGTCCCGCAGCACGCGCACGTGTTCGGAGATCCGCAGGCGCACGCCCTCGGCGTCGATTAACTTTCCCTGCTTGGTTTCGAATTCGAGCCTCGCGAGCTTGGCCTGAAAAACCGTGCGGATCGTTCGCGCCTCGGCGTACGTCGTCCTCTGCTGCGCGCCGCCGATGGAGTCGTCGCCGCCGCGCGCGCCGGTCGCCGGACGGGCCGGTAGCGGCTCGTCGATCTCCGGGAGCGGTTTGTCGTCCAGCACTTGGTCTGAGGCGCGCACGTCGATCTTCGTGCCACGCATCACCAGCACGCCGGCCTTCACCAGCTTGTTGATGTACTGTTTGCTCTTGCCCCGGTGCTTCGCGTACTGGACTTGGTCCATCAACGCGGGAATTTCGGAAGCCATCCTGGGCCAAGCATAAGCGATCTCACCGCAGCTCCGTCAAGTACTTTCGCGCGCCGTCCGCGTACCGCTGTGGAATCTGGGACTTGCGGGCGGGCGGTCAACCATGGGTCAACCACGGTCAACCTCATTCCGAACGCCTATCGCTAGCGAAACTCCGCACTATTTCAACCCGCGGCCGCGGATCGGAAATCAGGTCCCGCAAATCCGGCCGCGCCTATGAGATAGCCATCGACGCGCCACACGGCGCGCCTGTTCGCACGCATCCGGGCCGCTGGATAGAACGTTCGCGCCGACCTTCGATTCAACACGCGCGCCCGTGGCGCAGCCAGCTAGCAACGCGCGCCAGTTGTACTACAAGACCGCGCGAGTTTGGTACGATGGAAAGACGGCTGTGGGCCCAGTAACAGGCCCGGTTTTGGGAATCGCGTTGGAAGTTTTTCTCCGCTTTTCGACGTGCTAAACTGAAGTCTCCGTGGACCCTTAGCTCAGTTGGTTAGAGCGCCTCCCTGACACGGAGGAGGCCAGTAGTTCGAGTCTACTAGGGTCCACCACTCCCTCTCCTAATTTTCGATTCCCCCGAGTAGTTTCAGGAGTGCGATTACATGGCGACGTCTGAAGAATCCGACAAGCGGCCTGACACGCTGACACAAAGAGTCGACAGGTACAAGGCCGAGGTAGAAGGGATCGTCGCCCGTGGCATCGAACACCCCAATTGCGAGTTGAAACGCTCAGCCGCCCCTTCCGGCGGAAGCCTCGCGGACCGAGCGGAGTTCATCAAGTTGGTTCAGGGTCTCGCAAACGCGGATCTCGATGAAGAGCGACTCATCGTAGTGGGAGCCGATCAACGGCAGCGAAGGTTCTTCGATGTCGACAATACTAGGGATTTTGATCCCGCCACGCTGTCGACGATCTTCGAGAAGTATCTCGAACCCGCGCCGAGGTTCGAGGCGTTCAATAGCCTTACGACGGAAGTTGGCGAGCGGTATATCTTGATTGTGCTTGGCCCGGAACAACCGCGCCCTGTTGTTGTCGCTACCGAAGCCACATCAGACGGGCGAACCTTCCTGAGAGCGGGTGATATTTGGGTCAAGAAAGACACGGGTCTTCGCATTGCCACAAGGGCTGATTTGGAGGCCATCTATGAGAAGCGCATCGACCAGGAGGCGGAAACTCGGGCGCGCAGCAGATTCAAACACATTCAGGAGGAGTTTGGGCCAGCACTCATCCGGCAAGTCGAGGTTCCGCAACCGCACCGCGGACTACTGGTAGGCCCGAAGAAAGACTTACGGTCCTTCGCAGAGTTGACGATCTCAAACCGGGACACCGGGCGCCTGAATGTGATGGTAGAGATGGCACGTGAGCGACTCGTCGAAGAATGGGATCCCCATGAGGTGTCGGATGTTGGAGTGGCCGAGATCCCAAGCGAGTGGTGGGACGAAATCCAGGAGTTCTATCGTGACGCATTTATCCCATCACTAGACGCTTTGGTTGAACTGGGCCTACAGACAGTCAAGTACGGCGGGCCTAGCGAATGGGTTCGGCTCGTGGTCGACGTCTTAGTTGATGCAATCGAGAGGGCTCGCAACTTCCACCGTCTACGCGGTATTCCCGTGGCAGAACATGGGTGCTTGTCCTTCAGCAGACCGGCATTCGTGGCCTATCTTGGTGTTCGTGCTCTGGCAACCTACGCAGTGAAGCGCAATCGATTTTCGTATTTGCGAGAAATCCTGCCGAGATTCATTAGGCAGTTTACTGTCGAGAACCGAAGCCAAGAACGCACTCCACTCCTCTTCTGGCCATTCGCGATTGGCGGTCTGCAGGACACCGTTGCCGGAGGACGCAATCGGGGTTTCTGGAATGAACACATCCAGGGCGCGTGGGGATTCTACTTTGGAACGCAAGACGGATTCTTGGCCGCCGCGGCCCAGTTAGAATTCATCCTTGAATTCAATTCATATGTCTTCGAATCACTTCACGACCCGCAAATTGCTCGAATAAAACAGCAGATGCCCGACAGGAGTTTTGAATATGTCCCAGACTTCTGGGCTAGTCGACTGAACGACGTGGAGCCGATAGCATTACGCTTTTATGAAGCCCTAAAATCGGGCGGCGGTGTTCCACCAGAATTTGCTATAGACAACAGCGCCTGTGATGCCATCCTCTCGGGAAAGGAAGCTTCGGCACGTCTTCAACTTCTCGGTGGATACTTGACGCACTTGAAAAACTGGCAGGCCGAGGTAATGACACGCCAGTTTCGTCGACACCCATTCATGTTCGATTGGGGGGGACCGCTGAAGCAGATTGCCGATGCGTACCGCGAGAACACCAAGTCCAAAAAGTGAACTCTCCCGCCCTTGGTTTTGCGTGTTTGCCCTCGCGGCCCTGTCCATATCACACACCATCCAGAGCCTGAGCGATTGACCGACCACCCGCGCGCCACATACTGGCTGTGCTACGTTTTACTAAGCTAAGGCAAGGGAGTTCGCACATGGACCTTAGTAAGGCGCTGCACGATCTGTACGCGGAGAGGCGGCGATTGGAACACATCATCACCGCGTTGCAGGAGCTCCAGCAGGGTGATGCCACCACACCGCCGTCGCAGCGTGGCTCGATGGCCACAGCAGAGCGAGAGCCTCTATTCAGCACCCGCGCTTGCCGTCTTAGGCCCAATTTGTGCACCAGGCGCTTTACTTAACGGTAGGACCTTCAAGTTGCCGTTCTCGTCTCTGTGAAGTACTACTCCGATTGCTGAGAGTTTGTTCAGCAGGTCTACCTCGGCTTCGATTGCCTTGAACTCTGCAACTCGTGCCTCCGCGACCGCTTTTCGAGCATCGGCCTCTTCCTTAATGGTCCGGCTCTCCAAAGATCGGCGTTGAAGTTCAGCCTCGATCTTTAATTTTTCGGCGTCAGCGAAATTCTTAACCGCAGCCGCGAATTCGTTATTCGCTAGTCCTTCCAGTTTTCGACGGCCGAGGTCAACGGCCTCTCCAAGAACTTCGCTTGGCCGAACGTGATGCTCCTCCGCAAACGCCGACACCGCGCTCGTTGTCGAGCGGAATCGATCACCAGCCGCTCCGAACCAATCGGAGGGCCAAAGGGCCTTGACGGTCGCGATTAGCCGAACGAAGTGTCGTTTCCGATCAGGCATAAGCGAGCGCAGCGGTAGTCACTTCTTCGAAATCAAAGTCCGTAATGAATCCGACGCCGCCGCACTTTCTGTAGTGATCAGCTAGAACTGAAAGTACTGCTGAGATTTGTTCGGGTCTGAGATGCTCGGAGAACGTAATCTCAAAAGTGTCAGAGGACGGCTTTTCGGTAACAATACGACGTCGCGCCAGAACCTCTACCAAATCGCGCGTCCCGAATACGCGATTCTCTTTCCACCCAGCGGCCAAAGGGATTTCGGAGTCCTCCGTACCGTCAGCTCGGATTCGCCGAGCGCCGACGGCGCGAGGGATAATGTTGATTGGCCAAATCGTGTCGTCGGAATATCTCGCACCACCAAGAGAGGCATCTTCGATGTAGGCGTACTTCAGATTCGCTCCACGAAGATCCGCGTCGCGTAGATCTACGCTCTTCAGTGACGCGTTGCATAGATTTGCTCCTCTAAGGTCTGAATTGCGGAGGTTTGCGCCGTCTAATTTCGCCCAGTCGAGGTTTGCCTGCCGCAGATCCGCGTTACTCAGGTTCGCGAATCGTAAGATCGCTTTACGCAGATTTGCGTTGACCAGATCAACCTTGATGTCACGTCCGGCTTGTGCCCGCCACTCGTTCCAGAGCGAGATCTCGTTTAATCGCTTGATGTGACGCGCGTTAGCCATAGGATTCACAATAATACACTGGCCTAGGACAGTCAGCAATCTTCACCTACTGCCCATTTCAGCACGCTTCGCTGTTTCTGAGCCTATGCGGGACCGTTCCTGCGTTAGCACCGGAGATGAGGATGTGGCCGGCTCTGTTCACGGTTGGTCGGCCATCTAAGCTTGAACCTGCTCCGCGACAGCTTTTACGCCTTGAAGCTGCAAGTTTAGGCCAGGCTTTACGTTGGCACCCTGGCGGCGCGTCTGGGAGTCACCGTCTTCTCTAAAGCCTTGCTGTCCCTCACGGCTGATAGACCCTTCCTAAACCACTCTTCGCGTTCAGAGTCCCACTCGGCAGCACCCGCAAGGGGCCTCACAATGGTTTGTAGACCCGCGCGATGTGCTGCGCCAGCGCCAACGGGATCTTCGCGATCTGCGCGGACGCAGCTCGCCGCCGCCGGCTGCTGCTGGGGAACCGCGTGAAGCCGGCATCGAACCACGCCGCCCCGCTGCCCTTCATCTTCACCCCGGACGCGAACGGCATTAGCGCCGGCACGTCTCCCCACAGGTAGTAGCTGCCGAAATGCCAGGCCGCGGGCCCCACCCATCGTTCCGCGCCGCGCACGTTCTCGACGACCATGGGCACGTGATGTCCCGCGGCTTCCGACGCTTCACGTTGCAGCCGGAAGCACGTCTCGAACAGCCCGTTCGATGGCGCCGGCAATTCTCGTACGCGTTTCCATGGCATCGCGCGGTAGGAATACTCCTGGCACGGTGGCGACGCCACGATGCACGCCGCGCGCCCGAATTGTGAACCGTGCAACGTGAGGACGTCCTGCAGCGCCAATTCGCCGGGATACGATCCGTTGCCGTAGTCGTGGCGCTCGATATCGAAGCCGACGACGCGGTAGCCCTCGGCCAGGAAGCCTTCGGCCCAGCCGCCCAGCCCGCAGAAGAGATCGACCGCCAGAGGAGAGTCCGGCACGCATACCGGTAATCGGCAGCGCGCGTGGTGCCTTCCCTATAACGCAAAAAGCCCGCCCCGAAGGGCGTGGTTGCAATTCTGAAAACGCGGCCGCAAATCTCCGCGCTACTTGAACGGTCTACGCTTGGGCATGTCCCACGATCTCGTGACGGCCAGCCGTTCGAGGTTGGGCATGCACAGTCGCTCGTAGGAGAAATGCTCCTCGTCGCGGTCTATTGCCAAAAGGCGGCGTTGCCATTCCTGCCGCGGGCCTTCATAGTATGTTCTGTTGATCGTCCAAGTGAAAAGATCGGCCGCCTGGAGTCCAATGGAATCGCGCATGTCGCCTTCCTCGGTATGCACGCATGACGGAAGCAACGGAATGTACTCTTTAGCCTTCTTGCTCTCGCGGCGATTCTCGATGTACCCGCGAAACTTCTCGTTCTGATCGTAGAAGCAATGAATTTTCCGGTAACCTCGAAACAGGCCGTAAGCTTGGCATCCGGCGGTCGCATGGACGGCGCAAATCTCCTCGGGATGCCCCAATTCGGGATGAAGTTCGAGGGCTCGCCGGAAGTCGTCTATGGAGACAGTCACTGCGGCGGGGCGGAGACCGTGATAGAGCCAGTCCTTGCCGCGTCGGACAGAAGCGTGCTTCTCGATCACTGACACGCAATCAGAAATGAGGGCATCAACACGCACTTCCTCCCAATCCTCAAAGTCCTTTTTTCGGGAAACCGCATCTGTCGTGTGAAGAAACGGAGCCCCATGCTTTCCAAGGACGGACAACCAGTCAGAGTTAAGGGCTTTCCAGATGATGTCGGAGCCGGACACGCCCACGAGAGTCATCCTGTCGCGGGATTGGTATTGGGTCCGGCCGCCGTCGAAATAGCAGTTGAATGGCACGGCAGATGTTCCTAATTCACCATAACTCCCAAGTTTAAGCGCACAGCAGTGCTCTGGTCCGCCGGGCCCGACGTGAGCCAATCGTGGCGGCCAACGGCGCGTGCCATAAAACTGCTAGACATCGCGAAAAACTTGGGTTACGATCATTTCGTCGCGGTACCCTTTCGGGCGCGCGACGTCCCTCCGCAAATCCCCAAAAACCACGATGCCAGGATAGCCACGATGTACCGTGGTTGATCGCGGCTATCGTGGCAGACTATCTCCCTTCCGGTCAGATCGATAGCCCAACCGAACTTTCTGAGTACTATATAGGGAATTTGCGTTTTTTGTGGAGGAGAATCAAGCGACCAAAACCGTGGCAACCGTGGCTAACGTGGCAAGCACTTGATTCCAAGACGATTATATTGCCAGGATAGATTTCCGGTATCCTGGCAGCCGAAATCTTGGGAACGGTCCTGAGTTTGTGCCTTATTTGTGCCTTGGCGATGTTACCAAGGCCATCTAAGTGACGGAAACTAAAAGGAAAAGTGGTTTTAGGCCTCTTCCTTGACACGGAAGAGGTCTGCAGTTCGAGTCTGCACAGGCCCACCATAAAATCAAGGACTTACTGCGTTTCAGCTTTTCCTCCGGGCTTAAACCGGGCTTACTGAAGGGCATTTTTGGTTCACCGGACCTCCTACGTCAACGATCCGGTCCCACATCCTCCGCACTTGCGCCTTCTCGCGCTCCGCGTCCGTCACGCGAACTGAGAGCGCATTGCGAGGCCCGAGAGGGCGGACGGTCGAAGGCGAATACGTGGATCACCGCGTTTCGGGAACGAAAGCACAGCGCCCGGACATGGATCGGTTGATGGATGCGGCCCGGCGGCGCAGTATCGACGCGGGAACTCGATGGCCTGGGCGTGCGTTTTATCGCGATGACCCAGGGCATCGATACCGACAAGAGCAACGCGGCAGGCCGACTGCTAATGAACATCCTGGCATCGTTCGCCGACTTCGAGCACGAACTAATTGTGGCACGAACGCTGGCCGGGCTCGAACGCGCCCGCCGCGAGGGGAAGACGCTTGAACGCCCGCGCAAGATCGTAGACTGCGATAAGGCCCGCAAGCTGTACGCCCAGGACCTCGGTGTTCGAGCCATCGCCGGTCAACTAGGCGTCTCGCACATGACAGTGCAGCGCATCGCGACGGCGTAGCGCAGCATTCAGGGCGACGCCGCCAAACCGGACGGTCCCGGAGCCACCGTCCGCTTCTGTTTTAGGTATGAATACCTTTCTTCAAATCGTTTTCGATGCGTTGCAATATCCCATGCAGGATCATCGTTGTGCCCTTGAGATCCATAATGTGTTTGGTCTTTCGTAGATTTCCATTGTTAAACAGCTTGATAAGGCGTTGATACATGGCGATTGTCTTTACTCCATCCTTGCAGTACTTTGATTGGTCGGCTTCCGTTTTGGCGTTTTCGAGTGCCTTCAGTGTTGGTGTAAGTCTAAGCCCAAAATTGGAATATAACTTCTTCCATTCTTTCGCGTTGTCCGCAATGTCCTTTAGTTCGCTCTTGTCAGCCTTGTTATCCTTGATTCTCGTCGCCATATCTCTCTTCATGTTCTTATCCGCTAGTCCTTTGACCGTATTCCATCGACTAGTGAATGCAAGTTTCTTTAGCGTCGCCGCCATGGTTGTTACTCCTTCACAGTTAGTGTGTTGATTCAGCCCGGAAGAACAATTCGATCTTGGCCCCCTGAATCGACCTTGGCCAAACTTCCATTTTTGTTCCGAGGTTCAGGCAAGTCTATCACACCCCGCCAACTTTCACCCGGCACCTTGGCCCTGCGCCGGTTTGCGTTTTAGGCAGGTGATCTAACAGGAGATCCTATGAAAACAAAAGCACCAGTTTCAGCCCCAAACCGCGATGCACGCGGAAGATGGCTCCCTGGAAAATCGGAGAACGATATGGGCCGTCCCCGTAGCGCTTTAGCCGAGTTGTGCCGCCTGCAGATCACGAAGCACGGCTTGGTCGGCGTGCTCGGAGCTATCGCAGCCAACAAGAACGACTACGCCGCCAGGACCAAGATTCCGATTACCGTTTCGGATCAAATCAACGCCATCCGGCTCCTGCTCCTGTACGTTGCCGTAGTTCCGGTAAATGTCAGTCCAGCGCTAATGGATTTTATGGCGACTCCGATTGAACTGTTTGTCCGCCAACCATTGGCATATGGAATGTCCGTTGGTATAGGGGATGAAGTTTATATGCCTGGACTGTTCACTTATGCAACTGGCAGCCGCAGAAATATCCCTCTCGTCCGTTATGGGAACTTGGCAATGATCCCTGATGAGCCGATTCAAATCGATGCGGGCTTTGCTGAGGCCTTGCTGAGGCCTATCTGGTAGAAGCTCGTTCAATCGGTGGTATGAGTGGTTCACCCGTGTTCATTCGACCTACTGGATTTATGGCAATCGGCTAAGAAAGCCTCCATGCGCAGCCAACCATGGAATCCTTCCTCCTGGGACTAGTCCTGGATTCGAGCGTGATCATCGCAGCGGAACGAAAACGGCAGACGGTGGAAGATCTGCTCATGTCAGTCGCACAGGACTTCGGTGAGGTTGAAATTGCCATTTCGGCAGTGACCCTCGCTGAACTCGTGCATGGCGCCGCGCGTGCCAACACGCCTCCAATCAAAGAAGCTCCGCCTTCATCGATGAGCTGAAGCGGCATGTCCCCGTGCACCCCGTCACTGACACTACAGCGGAAATAGCCGGCCGACTTAGCGGAGAGCAGGCGGCCAAGGGCCTCGCGCTGCCGGTTGACGATCTGCTAATCGGAGCCTCGGCGATCGAGCAAGGCTACGCGGTGGCGACGCTGAACATCCGCCATTTCCAAATGATTCCCGGACTTCACGTGATCTCGTTATCGGGCTCCGGCTCGGCTCCTACCCTCCCTCGCGGCCGAAAACAATCGCTGCCACTGTTGCAAATCCCCGAGGTTCGCAACCTGCATTGACGGCCCCGCTCATTAGGGCGACCATATCAACGATGACACGAGACAGTGTCGTTGGCTATCGTCCGGCCCGGACCTCATTCAGCAGGTTGGGGTGCCGGTCGAGCACCATGAGCAGTTTCACCAGTGCGAGCGGCGGCTTTGTCTTGCCGTTCTCGTAGCGCGAAAACGCATTGGGGCCGCCGCCGAAGATCGCGGCAGCTTCCCGCTGGTCGAGCGCGAGCTTCTTGCGAACGCGCGCAATGAAACTCGGATCGACAATAGACGCGTTGACCTGCTTATTGAACTCCAGCATCGCCGCGCTGACGCGTGACGCTTCGGCCGCGGCGAGCACGCTTTCCCCGCAGGCGGCGCAGAAATCGCCGCGAACGGCCGGAATCGTGATCGTTTCGCCTTTGTATGTGTACGGGACATCGCGTGTGTCGCGCACCAGTCTTCCCTTTCCACAGGATGGGCATTTCATTACATCTCTCCTTTCTTCATGACTTCGACGCTCATCCACTCATAGCTCCTTGAACGACACGATCAGCACGTCGTCCAAGACAATGAGTTTCAGGTAGACCTCGCCGACCGGAGTCGCTGGCCGCTAGACGTCCTGCCAGACGCGGTGATCGGCGTGCGTGGTCATGCTCTTGTAGAAGTCCTTCGGCGTGAGCGCTGCGACGACGCCGACAATCTCCTTGAATCCGAACCCCAGGGCGGCGGCGCCTGCGAGTGCCGAAATAGTGATGCGGACTTTGCCCGCCGCTACCATGGCTTTGACGACCGCCAGCTTACAGTGTGGCGTTCGTTTCTCCATGGGATCAGATTAACCTACTTGGTTGAATCTTGCAACTCGGTAAACGAGACCCACCGCGCTATTACGTTGCTACGCCACGGCGGCCAGATCCGGCCCGCACGCCAGTCGCGCCACATGTTCAGGACGCCGTGCAGCCCGAATTGTGGGCCGCGGGCGGGTCGGTACCTGGGAGCGTCTATTGGGAATCTTAAGGAAACCTGTGCTTGGACCATACTACGGTGCAGTCTAAGAACAAATCCTCCGCGCCCGAAATGGATACTTGATCCCAAGGCTATATAAGCGAGAGGGATATCTTGGCATCGAACTGAGTCCACTCCCATACCGAAATCCGACCGGAAGAGGTCTGCAGTTCGAGTCTGCACAGGCCCACCATGAAATCCTCATCGGCCGAAGAATCCGCCCGGTTCCGGACCCACCGAGCCATCCGGAAATCGACGCCGCGGGAGCGGCGGCACCGGCATCCCGAACCTCTCATGCCAACGCTGCCAAAGATCTTTCGTGAATATGCCGGTCGGGGCGCTTTCAAGCACTCTACGAAATTCTTCCATCGGCACGTATTGTTCAACCGCCTTCACGTCGGTCGGTGAACCATATACCATGACCTGCGTCAGAAAGGCCGGCAGATCCGCCAGCGCTGACTCCGGGCTGTCGTACCACATAACCTTCCTCGCGACTCGGATCAGTTCCGCCGGATACGGTGCGGTAAGGGTCATCGCTCCGGACCTCCCGGGCTTAGCCCGCCCTGCGGATGGAGCAGCGGTAGTTTCGTCAGGTCGACCGCTTGTGCCCACCGAGTCAAGTCCTTTTGCATCGCCGGCGGCACGCGATTCAGCGTTCCATCGCCGTAAAACTGCAGTGCCCTGATACTGGTGATCGGATCGAAGCTGCGGTCGATCGCTTTCGCCGCAGCCAAACCCGTGCGGACATCGACTCCATATGTCACCAGGGAATCACCCGCATCTTCATGCCCGCGATGTCGGCCAGCGATGCGACTTGCACTCGCGATCCGGCCGCGTGCCGCGGATCTTCCACTCGTTGGAGTGTGTCCAGCCCGCCGAAAAATGCCACCTTGACCAAGCCGCCACGGTTCACAAACGCCTCGAGGTTGTCGCGCGTGCGATGCACCCAGACCTCCTGGTCCGCAGTGTCCAGATCGCGAAAAAAGGGCAGTTGGGCGCGCAGGTGGTCCGGGTCAAAGCCTGAGGAAGCGAAGAAGTCGAAGTCTTCGGAAGTCCGATGGCCGAGTTGGAGCGCCAGGCCAGTGCCACCATATAACACGAACTCCGAGGGCACGGCATCCAGTTCCGGCCACAGCCGGCGCTGGGAGTCGGGTAGGACGTCCAGGCGAGGCTCAAACGTTGCGGGCATCTCTGGAACTACGATAAGGCTTTTCCCGGGGCGTTGCATCCGGGCGCATTCGAGTCTGCACGGCCCACCATCCCTAGTGACTGACCTTTACCGTCCGCTCCAATTTCACATCCGCCGACGAACTGCCGACCATGACCTGGATGGGTTCCTCTTCCACCACGAAACTGCTCTTCGCCTCGTCCCAGTAGGCCAGCGTCTGCGCCTTCAAGGGAATCTCCACGGTCTTCGTTTCGCCGCGCGCCAGGTGAACGCGCTGGAATCCTCGCAGTTCCTTCCGCGGCCGCTCCACCTTCGAGCCCTCGTGCTTGACGTAAAGCTGCACCACTTCATCGCCGTCCCGCGCGCCTGTATTGGTAACGTCGAGACTGACCGTGACCTGACCGTCGCGAGGGAGATTCGCCGCGCTGGTCCGCAGGTTCGAGTACTTGAATGCCGTGTAGCTGAGTCCGTATCCGAACGGGTAAAGAGGCGTCTCTTTGATATACATGTAGGTCCTGCCGTGGCGGATGTTGTAATCCATCATCGGCGGCAACTGCGCCAATGACTTCGGCCAGGTCTGCACCAGCCGCCCGGCCGGATTGTAATCGCCGAAGAGCACGCTCGCGATGGCCGTGCCCTCCTCCTGTCCCGAATGGCTGGTGTGGAGAATGGCGGGGACGTTTTGTTGCGTCCAATTTATGGCGTAGGGGAAGCCGGAAACCAGCACCACCACGGTCTTCGGGTTGGCTTTGAACACTTCATGAATGAGGCTCTCCTGGTCCAGATCGATCGACTTCCGATCATGATTCTCCATCGCCTCGCCGGGCGTGGGACAATCGGCATCGTCCGACGCGAAGGCGATCAGCAGCCCTTTGTAGGGGCCGCACATCGGTTGGTTGCCCACCACCACGACGGCGACATCGGACGCCTTGGCCGCGTTCACCGCCGCGTCGCCGGTGTTGTCGGCCGCGTAATTTACCACCACGCCGGGACCTACCGCTTTCTTGATCCCGTCGAGCGGCGAGACCGTGTACGGCGGCAATCCGCTATAGCCCTCCAATGCCACTGCGTTGGCGCGAGGGCCGATGACGGCGATGGACTTGATCGCCTGTTTATCCAGCGGCAGGAAGTTGTTGGCGTTCTTTAGAAGCACCATCGACTCCAGCGAGACCTGCCGCGCGATGGCGTTGTTCTTTTCCGAATTGACCGGATCGGGCCCACCCTTGAGGCTTCCGTATGGCGTGGAAGAAGGAGGATCCAGAAGCCCCAGCCGGATCACGGTGCGGAAGTTCGACCGCAAAACGGCGTCGATATCGGCCTCCGTCAGGAGTCCTTGGTCGAGCGCGGCCTTGACGTCCTTCCGGTAGCCGTCCAGGAAGAGGCTGATTCCGGCCTTGATGGTGGCGGCCGCCGCCTCTGTTCGCGTCGCATAGAACTTATGCTTGCTCACCTGAAACCCGAATGCGCCGGCATCGGTGCAGATGACGCCATCCACGCCCCATTCCTTCATGGTGATGTTCCGGATGACGGGGTTGCTGGTCATCGGCGCCTTGTTCCAGGCGTTGTACGACGTCATATACGATCGCGCCCCACCTTCCACGAATCCCATACGAAACGGAACTGAGTAATACTCGCGAAAAAGCCGGGCGTCGAAATCCGACGACGAGCCGTAGCGGCCCCGTTCGTTGCTGTTGGCCAGGAAGTGCTTCAAAAGCGAGGCTGCCTGCCAGTATTTCGGGTCGTCGCCCTGAAGCCCCTTGATGAGCGCCACAGCGATCGTCCCGTTGAAGAAAGGGTCTTCGCCGTAACTCTCCTGGGTGCGTCCCCAGCGGGGATCGCGGGCCAGGTCGGCATTCGGGGTCAGCAGGATCAGCGCCGATTTCGGCGTCTTGCCGTTTTCGTAGATGTAGCGCGCCTCGGAGCCGATCACCGCTCCGGCCTGACGTACCAGCGCCGGGTCCCAGGTGCGGGCGATTCCGACGCCTTCCGGAAATTGCGTGGTCGCCACCGGCTTGGCCGACATGATCGACATGTCCATGTCTGTCAGATCGAGGCCGAAGGCTGTCATCGCCTTCATGGCGCCTTGCGGGTCCGAAAGGGCGTCGGCAAACAACTGGTCTCCGCCGCCGCCCAGGACAACTCCGCTGATGGCTTCGCCAATTCCCGTGCCCTTGATCTCCAGCCGGGGCACATGAATCCCTTTGGTGCCTAAAACGGCGATCTTCTCATCAAGCGTCATCAGCGACAGAATATTGTCGATTCTGGACTCCATCGGCGCGGACGGATTCTGGAACGGATACTTGTACTGCGCACGCGCCGGCACGAACCCCACGAATAGGGTGAGGATTAAAGCTGCGGTTTGGTTCTTTGACATCACGGCTCCTGTGAGATTCCGCTCCCGAATCGAGACCGGGCCAATCAAGGCCCTTTTTCGCTCGAATCTTAACACCCGGCGCCGGACCATGCTAACCACCGCTATCTCGGGAATTACCCGGAGCGCTCGCCGGCCCGGCGGTGCAGCATACTCTTTCTGAGGGGCCGCTGCGGAGGAGCCGCCGTTCCGAGGCAGAACGGCGCAAAAAGCACCGGTCCCTCACCAATGCTGGCGAGCGTCGACCCTACGCCGCCGCCAACACTAAATCCCCGGACCGCGTACTCGCCCGGGCCAACTTGCGGAAAGCTCTTGGGGATCGGGGCTGGTGATCACGCGCGTGACGAAGCGGCCAGATCATCCCCTGTCCGGAACCCGCTGATGGCGCTCGGCTGGGTCGATTTGCATGGGATTGCGGCGAAGCTGAACGCCTGTTCCGAAAGGGAGCCGAACGGAATTCCGGGACGATCCCGAACACCATCGGAGCGTAGCGACGCCGGCTTCTCGAGTGCGCCGGAAAGTGTTCGGTTTCGTCAAGAGAAACTTGTCCGGAGCGCGCAGCGAAGGCAGAGCGCCGCTAGCGGGAAAGGGTGCGGAGAAAAGGGCGGCAGCCCTTGTCCCCACCTCAACGCCGCTGAAGCGGCCGGGGCGCGCTCTGAATCGCACCCGCCCATAAACGCATCGGCCGGTGCATCCCGCAACCGGCTGAAACCGTTGCCTGGCCCCCGATCTTTATATATTTTGACAAGCATATGCGCTGTGGAGTATATCAAAAGAGTGGAATCCGTTTTCGAAATCATTGCGGAGCCGAACCGCCGCGCGATACTGAGCCTCCTGGTCTCGTCGCAACAGTCGGTTGGAGAGATCGAGCGTCAGCTTCGTATGCCGCAGCCGGCCGTGTCAAAGCACCTGCGAGTGCTGCGCGATGCCGGTTTCGTAGAATCCACGGTGGACGCGCAGCGCCGTCTCTACCGGCTGAAACCCGAACCATTTCAGGAGGTGGATGCCTGGCTGGCTCCGTTCCGCCGGTTCTGGTCGGCTCACGTAGATGCTCTCGAACGCCACCTCGACCGCATGGATCAATCGACACCAACGAAAAGGAAAACAAGGAGAAGAAGATGAGACGGGTCCGGCGCTAACCTTCCACACCGGACCTGGCGGGGCGCTCCGAGGGTTCCAGGCAGACGCGGCCCAAACCGCGAGCGCGATAAAGGAGAAACGAAATGAAAATCAAAGTGATGAGCATATTTGTGGACGACCAGGACAAGGCCCTGCGCTTCTATACGGAGGTGCTGGGCTTTGCCAAGAAGGTCGATTTCAGCCAGGGCCCATATCGCTGGCTGACCGTGGCCTCGCCCGAGGAGCCGGACGGCACTGAGCTGCAGCTGGCGCTGAACAACAACCCCGCGGCCAAAGCGTATCAGCAGGCGATCTTTCAACAGGGCCAGCCGGCGGCCATGTTCTTCACCGACGACGTCAAGGGCGACTACGAGCGGATCAAGGCCCGCGGCGCCGAGTTCACGATGCCGCCCACGGACGTGACCGCCTCGATGATTGCGATGCTGAACGACACCTGCGGCAATCTCATTCAGCTCACCCAATTGGCACAATATTAAGGGCGGCCGTTCAGCAGGATGGCAGCCCGGTGCTCCGGGTCGCTTGGATGGCAGTCACTGGTATCGGCTCGATTCGGCCAACGCTTCGCCCGGGCGGTTAGCGGCGCCGAGGCGATGGGGCCATTATGGCAGCGTCATAAGGGCCAGGGGGCCAGAGGTTGACGGCAGCAGCCGCGTCCGAAGGGAACCCACCAACCGCGCGCAAGGCGCGAGGAAAGGGCCACCGCAACACGGAGGCGAATCTGCGAAAGACTTTTGAGTTTGCGCGGAACCGGACTCGTTGCGGCCCGGAGAGGAGTGAGGTTTCCTCCGGGGCTTGGGCTTCCGCGAGCCTCACTCCCCTGGGCTCTGACGAGGATTCTACTCCCGGCCCAAGATCGGGATTCGGCAACCGCCTGGCCGGCTGCTCGATCGCGACTCGGCGGAGGCGTGCGCCGTTTTGTTACTCAGTTGGCAGGCTCCTTCTAGAACGATGCGATGGCTTGTTTCCGCGGCTCGCCTTGTGCTGCGTTCGAGACGGCCTCCCATGCCTCCCAAGTGGCTAGGCGAGCAGCATAGGTAGCGCGCGCCATAGGCAGGACCCCGGCGCCGACCGCAAATCGCAGCGGCGGGTCCTCCGCATCCACAATCTTGAGGACGGCTTCTGCGGTCGCCGCCGGGTCGCCTTTTTCCGAGCTGGATAGACGCCGGAATACTTGCGTCCTAAGATCGGCATAAGCGTCCATTCCCGGCGCAAACTTCAGCGAGGAAGGGCTTCCAAAATCGGTCGCATAGGCGCCTGGCTCAAGTAGCGTTACCTTGATGCCAAACGGTTTGACCTCATGCGACAGGCTTTCGTGGAGCGCTTCGAATGCCCATTTCGTCGCGCAATAAAAGCCGATGAGCGGCGCCGTCACAATCCCAAGGCTGCTTGAGACGCCGAGTATATGCCCGCTACCCTGTTGCCGCAGCAGAGGCAGTGCAGCTTGAATGACCCGGAGAGTACCGAAATAGTTGGTGTCGAACACAGCACGTACGTCGGCCTCGCTCGCCTCCTCAACCGTGCCAACCAGACTGTAACCGGCATTATTGAGGACGACGTCAAGTTTGCCGAAGTGCGCGTGAGCCTGCCGAACGGCATGCCGGGCCCGATCAGTATCGGTCACGTCGAGTGCCAAGGGAAGCACAGCGTCGCCGAAGCGTTCCTTCAGATCGGCAACGTCTGCCAATGTGCGGGCGGTCGCCGCGACTTTGTCGCCTCGCTTGAGCGCGGCTTCGGCCCAGATGCGTCCAAAACCGCGTGAGCTGCCGGTGATCAACCAGACTTTGCTGGTCATACGATACTCCTTTGAATTTCGATAACGGATGGATTCACTCGGGCACGCTCGATCGCCACGATGAGGCGCCGCTTCTGCACCGGCGTGAACCAAACCTCGATTGCTGTTCCTGATTTGTGCATGTTTTTTTTGCTTCTCTCTTGAATACGTGCTTGCTTCTATAGATAATGATATGAAGGATTGTTCAGGTTTACAATTCGCATATGGGTACACAGCCTCAAATCCCGCTGGAACCGAGGAAAACGCCCGTGCAGGCGCGATCCACGGTTACCGTGGAGGCCATTTATGAGGCCACCTTTCAGGTTTTGCTCGCGGTGGGGCCCGACAGCCTGACGACGACTCGGGTTGCCGAGCGGGCTGGAGTATCGGTAGGCACGCTTTATCAGTACTTTCCTAATAAACAATCCCTGCTCTTGTCGGCGCTGGAAAAACATCTGGATCGGGTGGTTAGCGCAGTGGAGCTCGCATGCCGCCGTAATCACGGCCAACAAGTGTCCACCATGATTGAATCGGTTGTGGAAGCGTTTGTGGACGCCAAGATGGAACGTTCCGACATATCCATGGCTCTTTACGCGACTGCGGTCGGCGTCCAAGAAAGAGCACTTGTAAACAAAGTGGGGAAACGAGCACGAACTGCCATGGCTTCGATGCTGGCAACCGTCCCGGATGCCACGTTCGCCGACCTGCCGTTCACGAGTCTTATGCTTTTTTCAGCCATGGGGGGCGCAACACGAGCCGTTCTCGAAGCTGGGTCCTCGCCAAGGATGGTGCGTTTGCTGCGAAAACAGTTAGTCCTGCTTTGCCGGGGCTTCCTGATGAGTGTAGCCGATCAAGCCTGAAGGGACAGGGCCGCTAAGTCACGGCCAGCGACAATTCAGTTTTGAACATAAGAAAGAGGTACGCGGGCGTTGTCGGCAAGCTCCGCGGCGAGGGTCCCGCTGCAAGGCCCCGCGGAGCTATCCAGCAATGGCGCCAGGAAAAGACAAACCGAACGGACAGAGCCGGCGTAATCGCGAGCGCGTCAGAATCGCCGATCCGCCGCGCCGGAAGAGACATGTGCGGAAGCCGAGAGGGTAATCACGAATAGTCTTTTTCGACCGCTGTTACGACCGTCCTGCCTGCTACGAAGGATTCGAGCGGCAACGGCGCTCAGCCCCATCGGCGCTTCTGTTCGCACGCGTGCCGGCGGGCCATGGAACGAGTCTGGCAGCGGGAATGGCACTGGCGTGGCGCCATGCAACGGCAGTAGAAGACTTGAGCCTGCATCAACCGCGCGGATAGTCGAACAGGGCCGAGTTCGCCAAGGTGACTGCCCAGGGCGACCAGGGCCGCCGCGGCAGCGCTCTGAATCGTACCCGCCAAAGGCGCATTGGACTGTGCACCCCGGCACACCGACTGAAATCGTTGCCTGGGCCTCCGATTGTATATACCTTGACAAGCATATGCCCTGTGAAGTATATCAAAAGAATGGAATCCGTTTTCGGAATCACTGCGGAGCCGAACCGCCGAGCGATATTGAGCTTCCTGGTCTCTTCCCAACGGCCGGTTGGAGAGATCGAGCGTCAACTTCGTATGCCGCAGCCGGCCGTGTCAAAGCACCTGCGAGTGGCGCCCGAGGCCGGTTTCGTGGAATCGACGGAGGACGCACAGCGCCGCCTCTACCGGCCGAAACTTGAACCACTTCAGGAGGTGGATGCCTGGCTGGCTCCGTTCCGCCGGTTCTGGTCCGCTCACCACCTCGGCCGCATGGATCAATCGACACCAACGAAGAGGGAGACAAGGAGAAGAAGATGACTGATCGCGAGCATTACGCACCGGGACCGGCCAGCGGCGCGGAGATCCGAAAGGATGGAGAGAAGTGGACGCTTATTCTCGTCAGAGAACTGCGCCACTCGCCGGAAAAAGTCTGGCAAGCGCTAACCGACCCGGCGCATCTGCGCGAGTGGGCGCCCTTCGACGCCGATGGGAGCCTGGGTAAAGCTGGAACCACTGTCAAGCTCACCACGGTGGGAGCGCCCGCGCTGCACATTACCGAAACAAAAGTGACGCGAGCCGACGCTCCCGAGGTGCTCGAGTACAACTGGGGTGACCACGATATGCGGTGGGAACTCGAAGCCTTTGGTGGCGGCACGCGCCTGACGCTGTGGACCAACATCGGTCGCCGCTTCATCTCCATGGGTGCTGCCGGGTGGCACATTTGTTTCGATATTCTGGATCGCCTTCTCAGCGGAACTCCCCTCGGCCGCATGGTTGGTGGTGAGGCGATTAAGTTCGGCGGCTGGCAGCGATTGAACGCCGAGTACGCAAAGCAGTTCGGCGTCGAGACCCCCGTTTGGCCGCCCAACGCCCCGAAGAGTTGAAAGGAGGAAGAACCCCATGGAATCGACACTGTATGGAACGTCCAGGAACGTCCATATGGCGGAGTCTACCGCAGCGCGGTATAGGATGGTTACGCGGGGAGTCGGGGTCACGCAAGAGCTAATCGGCGGCGCCCCACCCCGGCAATCGCCCTCAAGACGGGGAATTTTGGTGAATCCCTCCCATCCCGCTTCGACGGAAATTACTTTCCCAGCCGTTTCTTGGCGGCGATCAACTGTTCGACCTGCAACAGATCTTTCGGGCGGCCGGCGGCCAGTTTGGATAACAGTGTATCCTCGAGCGATAAAACCGGCACTAGCAAGTCGCCGAAATCGGATTGAACCCGCCGGTCCCAGGCTGCGGCGAATTCCAAGCCTGGAACAGCCGCCATCACGGCCACACGAACCGGGTCGACGCCGATTTGATAAATCAGATCCGGGTTTATCAGATCCTCAATAGACGCTGAGGCGGTGGGTGCGCCGAAGCGGGACAAGGCCCGCAAGGTACGGGTTGCGTTATCCGGATCCGGCTCGATCCAAATGTCCAGATCCTTCGTGTAATACGGCTCCGTGTGGCTGATCACCGCGTACCCTCCCACGACCAGGAAGCGTACCGACTCGTCGACGAAAAGCCGCAATAGATCTCTGAAGTCTGAGTTGGTCTGCATCGGTTCCCTTGACCCTGGCAGCGGTGAGCAGCAGATCCCAAGCCGCGGCAAAGATCCTAGCGCTGCCGAGAGTTTGCCAGAACCCGATGTCGAAATCCCGGTCTGCATCCTCTCGGCGGACTAAACGCGCCATCACAAGCCGGTCCGCCATGCACCTATTATCGCTCTGAAATACCCCTAACTTGGGAACTACCTTGGGGTGCGGTGGCCAAGCCGGGCAGCATACTCTTCGTAAAAGGCCACTGCGGAGGAGCCGCGCCTCGGCGCTCGTGGGCCCTACGCCGCCGACAACACCAATTCCCCGAACAGCGTATTCGCCCAGGCGAACCACTTGCGCGTAAACTGCGATGCATCGTTTCGCGAGAACAACTCGTGCATGAAGCCCGTCCCGGCGTGTGTGGCCTTCAGTTCCGCCAGGCACGCGGAAATCTCTTGGGGATCGCGGCTGGTAAGCGCCCGCGTGACGATGCCCAGCGGCCAGATCATCCCCATCCCGGAATGGGGCCCTCCCAGACCTTCGCCCGCCGGTCCGCGATAGAAATACGGATTGTCGCCGCTCAGCGCGAAGGTGCGCGTACGAAGGTACAGCGGATCGTCCTTGGCGCAGCAGCCCAGGTACGGCAGCGAGAGCAAACTCGGGACATTGGCGTTGTCCTGGAGCAAGTGGTTGCCGAACCCATCCACTTCATAGGCGTAAATCTCCCTGTAGGCGCGCCGTCTACGACGCCATTGAGCGATTGCTCCTAGACGAATACAACCCCGACAATCAGACTTTGGCCCTATACACCTCCTGCCTGGAACTTCATACCATGAGTTGATTTCTTCCAATCGAAAAGGCGCCGCGCGCCATAAGACAGTCCGGAATGCCAGTCCGTCGTCCGATGGACAGCCCCTCAATTCGGAATGGGAGTCCGCTGCACATGATCGACCACGAGAACATCCACCGGAGCCTTTCTTACGCTGAGCTGCAATCCCAATTGGTCGCGGACTGCCGCGGATATCGATGGCCCGGCGTCATCCTCCGGCGGCGCTACGCCACCGGAATTCGTCTGTCGCTCGTCAGGCGTCCACTTAAGGGTGAGGTTGTACTTGCCTGTCAAACGAGTTTCATCGATTACAGGACTGCCCAACTCGCGGGATAGTCGCTCGGCGAAGCGCGCTAGCGTGGCGTTTCGGTACTCTATCGACCCACGCCCTATTCTCGTGCTCGCCGGTTTGGCGTAATCGGGATCATCCGTGGAAACCTCCCGCAACTTCGGTGGAGACTTGCCCAGGGACAACACGTATTGCGAGATTTCCCGCGACTCTAAGTGATATCGGAATTCGAATCTCTCGGCCAGTAGAGTGCGAAGCATCTCCTTTAGGACTGCGTAAGAAGGTTGCGGGCCA
>Ga0182018_10001588_pt1 | contig 25429 bp, 22 predicted proteins | sample 812P2MmetaG_FD_120490 | JGI IMG/M metagenome (GOLD analysis project Ga0182018, IMG submission 120490) | Permafrost microbial communities from Stordalen Mire, Sweden - 812P2M metaG | ecosystem: Environmental > Terrestrial > Soil > Wetlands > Permafrost | place: Sweden: Stordalen | collected...
ACTCCAATATGCCAACGACCTGTATGCAGCGGCAAAGGACGCAGACGCCGTGTTGATTCTGACCGATTGGAAAGAATTTGCCTCAATCGACCTCGTCCGACTGAACGATACAGTGCGCTTTCCTATCGTGATTGACGGTCGCAACCTCTATAAGCCCCAACAGATGGTCGAACGTGGATTTACCTATGTCAGCGTGGGCAGGCCCGCAAGCTACCAGGCGGCCCAGGGCAAACCACGCAGCATGGTGATTTAGAGTCAATTTCTGCTGCTCATTCGGTCACTCGAACGGTTCCCGGGCGTAGGCCTGATTCCCCGCGCTTGGGAGCACGAAGGTTTAGCCATGCGCGTACTCGTTACCGGCGCAGCCGGGTTTCTGGGATCCCACCTAACGGACCGCCTTTTAGGCGAGGGCCATTCCGTGATCGGCGTCGATAACCTCTCGACTGGCGACCTCAAAAACATCGGCCACCTGTCCCGCGAACCCCGCTTCCACTTTGAACAGCACGACATTTGCGAACCATTCGGACCGGACTTCAGTCGAGGCCCGGTCGACTACGTCTTTAACATGGCCTCACCAGCAAGTCCACCAGAGTATCTCCGACTCGGCATTGAAACCCTTCGTGTGGGCTCAGTCGGCACTGAAAACACGCTTGAACTTGCAGCTAGGCATGGCGCCGGCTATCTTCATGCCTCAACTTCGGAGTGCTATGGCGATCCTCTCCAGCATCCCCAGACTGAGGAGTACTGGGGCCATGTGAACCCCGTGGGTCCGCGGTCGGTTTACGACGAATCCAAACGCTATGCCGAGGCGCTTGTGATGGCTTATCACCGGTATCGAGGTGTGAACACCCACTTGGTCCGTATCTTCAACACCTATGGTCCTCGCCTCCAACCCAGCGACGGCCGGGTCATCTCGAACTTCCTCATGCAGGCTCTGCGCGGCGAGCCGCTCACGGTGTATGGAGACGGAAATCAAACCCGGAGCTTCTGTTACGTCGACGACCTCCTTGAAGGGATTCTGCTTCTTTCCAAGTCCAACGAACACCTGCCAGTCAATATCGGCAGTCCAATCGAGTTCACCATCCTTGAATGTGCCCGAGCCGTCCTTGATGTCACTGGCTCAAAGAGCGAACTGCGCTTTGAGCCCCTGCCTCAGGACGACCCAACCCGCCGCCGCCCCGACATTACGAAGGCCAGAACCATGCTCGGGTGGGAGCCGCATGTATCGCTTACGGAAGGTCTGCAAAAATCCCTGGATTTCTTCACCGCCAAAGCCGCAGCAGGTCAGTAAACCAAAATCAAAAAAGCTTCCCCTTGAAATGGTCGGCATCGTCCAGGACCGCCCGGCCCCAATCTGTTTTCTCTTTCCTTGCCCCCCGCCGCTGCAGAACGCATTTGTACCCCGTGAATCAACCGGTGTAGGGTTCTATGCGGGGTTCCCAGCCTTCCCCTGGCGCTGTGGAACCAATGAAGCGCAAAACGTGACTTTCCAGAACTACCACCTGGCCAATAGCGGCGGGGCTGCGACCAAGTAAATCGGCTCATCTTCTTCTCGACGATCGGTTACCCGGCGGTCGGTCCCGGCGGGTAATTGATCCGGGGTCAATCATGGACGAAAACTGATCACCGGCCTCGCGAACCTTGCCTACGATGCCACTTGGCCACTCTGCCACTACTCGTGGCGTTTCTTCTCTCTGTCACCTTGCATGGCGCCGCCCAGAGCTTTCAGCCCAAGACCATTCAATTCTAAGGCGCCGCGGACTATTCTGACCAGGAAATGCTTGCCTCTGCAACGAATGCTTGCTGGGCTCAAGTTTTCTTTTGACGTTCAAGCCGATCCAGATTCGAAGGAGGTAAATTGAGTCATTCGGTTTGAAAAGTCGCAGCAGATTCCCTAGAACTGCACCGCCCCCTTCGCGAATTCGAAAAACCGCATTATTCTCGATTACATGTTCCATTTTCAGATCTTCGACAGCATGTTCCATCTGCCGCTTCCGATCCTGGAGAAGCTGGCACGCCCGGTCATTGTTTACTTGGTCCTTGTTGTCCTGCTGCGCATCTTCGGCAAGCGCGAACTGGCCCAGCTGAACCCCTTTGACTTGGTCGTCCTACTCTCACTCTCGAACACGGTGCAGAACGCAATTATCGGCGACGATAACTCGGTGACCGGCGGCGTCATTGGCGCATTTGGGCTGTTGGCGATCAATTGGCTGGTGGTCCGTGTCCTCTTCCGCTCCCCACGCCTCACCCGCGCTCTGGAGGGCCGCTCCGCCATCCTGATCCTCAACGGCCAGCTCGACCAGCGTGCCATCGAACGCGAGTCCCTTACCCGCGAAGAGCTGCTCTCCGTTATCCACAGACAGGGCTTTGAGGACTTCCACCAAGTACACAAATGCCAGCTCGATCCCAACGGTACGTTTTATGTGGAGGCATTCGACCCCTCTGTTGACGATAAGCGTCACGCCGAATTGCTCTCGCGCATCGACGCCCTCGCCCGCGAGGTGGCTTCACTGCGGCCGCAGCCTGCCGTCAATCCAGGGAGTTAACTCCCGTATTTTTCATTTTGTAGCCCTGAAAGAATTCTCTTGCGGATATATCCGTAACGGATATATATTCCCCTTATGGCTAATGGAACCATACCAGCTGCGCCACTGTCTCCCGCTGTGTTTGCCATCCTTCTCTCCCTCGCAGAGGGGGAAAAAACGGGGTCTTCACCGACTGGCCTTGGCCTGTGGGGTGGCAAACACGGTTACCTCATTATGAAAGACGCCATTACACCGGAAGGCGGCGGCGTCAGGCTTGGTCCTGGAACCCTCTACGGGTCGCTTGACCGAATGATGCGTGACGGGTTCGTCGAGGAGTCCGGCGTCTCCGACGACGAGCGTCGACGCTACTATCGCCTGACCAGCCTTGGGCATAGCGCACTTGCCGTGGAACTGGAAAGGCTCGACGCAGCTGTGGCATCCGCGCGCGCGCTCGGCCTGCTCCCCCATGGAAGCCGATCATGAAGCCGGCAAGCGACGACGCAGATCGCTTGGAAGCGCTGTACGCGCTTGTGCTGCGCCTGTATCCGCCGTCTTTTCGTGAAACTTATGCGCCGGCAATGCGCCAGGCCTTCCGCGATGCCTTGCATGACCGCGAGCGACCTATTCTGGCCCTGGCCTCGCTCGTCTTCCACGATCTCATCACATCCCTCGCCAAGGAGCATCTCGCCATGATACGCGACACGTTGTCTCGGCCGACCCTGCTGTTTAACGCTCTCGTGCTTGCGGCCCTCGCGACCGGTCTTGCACTTGCTCTTGCAGTAATTCCACAACAAGTTCTCCGCCAGGGAGCCGACGATCCGCAAATTCAGCTCGCTAGCGACGCTGTTGCGCGGCTCGAACAAGGAGTTGCTCCCAATGAGGCCGTTCCCGCGGGCTCCGTCGATATGGCACGCAGCCTTGCGCCATTCGTGATTGCCTATGACGATGAAGGCCACCCGTTGGCATCGCAGGGACAATTGAACGGAACGACTCCAGCTCCGCCCAGTGGCGTCTTCGATTACGCCCGCCAGCATGGGGAGGAGCGCGTCAGTTGGCAGCCGGTGCTCGGAAGCGTATATGGAGTCCGCATTGCGGCCGTTGTCCAGCGAGTCGGCGGCCCGCACCCAGGCTTCGTACTTGCCGGGCGGAACATGCGCGAGGTGGAAATTCGCGAAGACCAAGTGCGCAACCTCGCGGCGTTGACGTGGATCGGGATGCTCGGGGTCATTTTGGTTGGAACGATTGCATTTGGTTGGTACTTTCGGCCCAAGACGGCATAGAGGAGGTCGGTCACAGCTGCAAATTTACCAACTCGGCTTCTCCAGATCGAATCACTTCGCATGAGCCGAGATCGCGCCGGCGGCGCTCCCGCACGTACGGCGAGCACTCACTCCCATTCGATGGTGCCGGGGGGCTTCGACGTAATGTCATAGACCACACGGTTGATGCCGCGCACCTCATTCACAATTCGGCTTGAGATGCGCTTCAGCACCTCGTATGGCAGCGGCGTCCAATCTGCGGTCATGCCGTCCTCGGAGTGCACAGCCCGCACCGCCGCGGTGTACGCGTAGGTCCGCTGGTCGCCCATCACGCCCACACTCATCACCGGCAGCAGCACTGCGAAGCTCTGCCAGATCTGGGAGTACAGCCCCGCCGCCTTGATCTCTGCAACTACGATCTCGTCGGCCTCTTGCAGCAGGGCCACTCGTTCCGGCGTCACCTCGCCAAGGATCCGCACTGCGAGTCCGGGGCCGGGGAAGGGCTGACGTCCGAGCACGTCCTCAGGCATCCCGAGATCACGTCCAATGCGCCGTACCTCATCCTTGAATAGGTCCCTAAGCGGCTCAATGAGCTTCAGTTTCATACCCAACGGCAAGCCGCCCACGTTGTGGTGGCTCTTGATGGTCTGGCTAGGCCCCTTCACGCTCGACGACTCGATCACGTCCGGATAAAGCGTTCCCTGCACAAGCCAATCCACCCCGCCGGTCTCTTTGGCGATGCGTGCAGCCTCATCGTCAAATACCGAGATGAACTCCGCGCCGATCTTCTTGCGCTTTGTCTCTGGATCGGTCACGCCAGCCAATTGCGCGAGGAACCGCTCGCTGGCGTCCACCGCAACAATATTCAGCCCAAGCTTCTCACGCAGGTTCTTCTGTACGCTCAAGAACTCGTTCTTCCGCAGCACGCCGTTGTTCACGAAGACGCAGGTCAATTGGTTGCCGATGGCCCTGTGCACCAGCACCGCCGCCACTGAAGAGTCCACCCCTCCCGAAAGTCCGCAAATCACATGATCCTGGCCAACCTTGTCGCGGATGGTGGAAACAGTTGTCTCAATAAAATGTGCCGGAGTCCAATCACCCGCCGCCCCGCAAATGGCGAAAACAAAGTTCTTGATGAGTTGCGGACCGAGTGGCGTGTGATGCACTTCGGGATGGAATTGCACCGCCCAGATGCGCAGCTCCGCGTTGCCAATTCCCGCCAGCGCGTTGGCGCTCACAGCTGTCCGGCGGAACCCAGCCGGTAGCTCCAGCGCCTCGTCGCCGTGGCTCATCCAAACCTGAATCGTCTCCGGCAACCCTGCGAACAGTGGCGTCGCGAGGTCCTCAATGGTCACCTCAGCCTGCCCGTACTCGCGCCGAGGGGCCGAAAGCACCTTGCCGCCCAGATGGTGAACAATGAAATGGAGCCCGTAGCAGATGCCAAGCACCGGCACGCCTAACTCCAGTACCTTTGCGTCCGCTGCAGGAGCATCTGCGTCATACACCGACGAAGGCCCGCCAGAGAGAACAATTCCCAGCGGGTGTAATGCTTGAATCTCAGTAAGAGGCGCTGTGCAAGGAAGCACGACTGAAAAGACGTTCAGTTCGCGAATGCGCCGAGCGATCAGCTGGGTATACTGCGAACCAAAATCAAGAATAACGATTGTTTGGGTGTCCACTCCCTAGTGTGTCAGGACGTGCGCATCGTTTGCAAGTCAAAGTCAAAGTGAAGAAATACCAGAAGAAATGGGCTACGGCAGCTTTGCCGCCTCCGTCTCTGCGTCCCAGTGGTCTGAGCCCGCCAGAAACCGCTTGGTCTGAAACGCCCTGGCGTCCGCCACAGTTAGCTGGTGTGACCAAGGAACGCGAGCGGATGGATTCGCGCCAAGCCCGGTGCTCTTGAACTCGGCGTAGAAGGCTTGGGGAATCCCCGGCGTCTTGCCCCAGGTATTCCATCCTTGCGGCGTCACGTCGGCAGAAAGCTCCGTATTGATGTAAACAATGCGGGAGTACGAACGCCATGGCCGCCCAAGGCTGGTCACCTCCTTCGAGGCAAGCGTTGAGCCTTCACCGTGCTCGATCCCGCTTGTCACTTTGCTGTTCATGATTACGAAGCCTGTGGTTTGATCGGGTGAGGTGCGCGACTGAGCCGTCAGGTAACCGGGGGCATTGGCGTGAATCTCGGAGTGGTCGAATACGGCAGTGGCATTGCCAAAGATAAAATCGACCCCGCCTTCAACGTATGAATCAAGATAATATTGCCGTCCGTAATCGGCGAAGAGCGTGTCCTGGTGGCCAAGAAAACGGCAACGTTTGAAGATGGAGCGGTCGGCGCGAACGGCTGCGGCGACCGCTTGCCCGGTGTTGCCGGCAGTATTCTCAAAGGTGATGTTGTCGGCTTCAAAGCCCATGCCGTTCACCTCAACTGTCTCAGTAAAGAAGGTCCCGCCAGCCTGCTTCGCGTTCAAGCTGTTGGTGATGACTACTTCTTCCGGAGATTTTCCCATCCCCAGCAACGTGATATTGGTGTGGTTCTGCGTAATGATCACCCGCTCGTGATAGGTCCCCGGCGCAATCTCAATGAACACGCGGGCCGCCTTGCCGTCAGGCCTCACACCCGGGAATGGATGATGATCCATTGCCATCTGAATAGTTGGGAATTCCTTTGTGCCTTCAATGCCCGTCCTGACGTCCGACGAGACACGAACATGCACGTCCTGCGCGCAACTCAAGATCGATTGGGTCAGGACAGCGAGGATCAGGCAAATCTTCATCAAGGTTTGTTCTCCCCTTCTCAGGGCCTCAGCGAGCAAACTCCGGCTGAGCCGGCATGCATGGCGCCCGGCCGCCATGATAACCTCCAAACTAGCGTAACCCACAAGAAATTGGCACCTCCATGTTCAATCCAGATTTCCCGGTAATTGTTGTTCGGTGACGGGTTTCAAAACCGGATGGGACTGGCGATTGCGCGTTGACGTTTCCGGCAAACTCAGCGTCCAAACTGAATCAGCGCTCGAATTCTGTTTGCAAGTCGGCCGAGCGCCGAATCGGAGTGCTCACCGGGCGGATATCGCCTCGAAAATCTTGCCGATTTGTTCAGTCTCCACGCAATACTAGGCACAACCTACCCTTGGCTTTTACAATGCAACAGGGACCCGTCCCAACCCAGCTCTGCTGTGGAACTAGCAAACTTGGCGGCGCATGCCGAACCAGGATGAAGGAATCGCATGAAGTTTACGAAATTCGGCAAGGCACTTCTGATGAGCGCCCTCTCCATCGGCGTCATCTTCAGCGTTACGTCTTGCGTCCAGAGTTATACGGTCGGCTATTTGTATGTGACGGGAACTGTGACGGCTCAATCCGGGGGAAACGGCATCGTCAGCGGCTTCAGGATTGATCACAATACGGGCAAGCTCCTTAGCATCGATGGACTCCCGATCTCATCGGGCGGCGCCAACCCGGGACGCGCGGTGCTGATCGTAGGCAGCAAGTTCCTTTACGTCCTCAACCGCGGTGTCAATTCGTTGGGTAACGCCGATTGCTTCGGGACCGGTGCCAGTGAATGCCAGAACTCTAATATTGAAGAGTTTGCGGTCGGTGGCAACGGCATCCTGACGCCGCAGCAGACTTTCTACACGCAAGGGCTCAACCCCTTCCGGATCGTCTCCGACACCTCGGGGAACTATCTTTATGTGCTCGATCATGATGCCCCATCGAGCACCGGGTGTGCACTTGCTTTGGGCGGAGGGGCGACTTCCTGCGGCGACATTACGGCTTTCCAGATCAACCAGACGACGGGCCGCCTGCAACTCGTTGTGAACGCCCCTGTCACGGCTGCAAACGGCTCGGCCCTGCCATACTTCCCCGTTCCGGCCAATCCGATCGATTTCCTCTTTAATTCCCAATATGTCCTGACCGTGAGCGGAACGCCAACAACTGGTGATTTGGTCTTTCCGTACAACTACAACGCCACAAACGGACAGTTGACCCTCAGCCAGAACAGTACCCAGCCCCTGAACATCGCGCAGGCAACAGCAATTGTTGCCGGATCTGCAAATATTTATGTGCTCGACAACGAGCCAATCACGATCGCGCCAGGCGGTACCGGCAGCTTCACCGCAGGTACTTACCCTAGCCAGATTCTTCCCTTCTCAATCGGGACCGGTGGTGCTCTTCAGGCGCAAACTGGCGGAATCGTCCCCGATGACCCGACGAAATCAAACCCGATTAACCTCATTGTCGAGGCCAAGGGCAAGTTCCTCTATGTGGTCAACCAGGGAAACAACACCAACACCACAAACTCCCAGAGCGGCATTGCGGGCTATGTCATCGATCCTACTACCCGCCAGCTCAGCTTCATCGCTGGCGAGCCATTCGGTTCCGGCGCAGGCCCCCAGTGCATCATTGAGGATCCTTCTGACCAGTTCATGTACGAGGCCGACTTTAACGATTCAAGTATCACTGGCCGGGTGGTTGATCCAAACTCGGGCGTACTTAACAATTTGCGTGTCTCCACCAACTATGCGCTCCCGGGTCCGGCCGCCTGGTGCCTGGTGGACGGGCGTACAAGCTAGAGTGGCACCGAATGCAGGTTTTATGGGCCCGGGAGCCAACCGGATGGTTGGCCCCCGCACCTCAGCTCGGTCCCGGACTTAGGATGCAGTGGGTAGTTCCTCAAACGTAGCCGAATCCTGAACGCGGCTTTTCACGATCGCGCCGTTGGGTTCGATTCCAAACTCGATTTTTTGGGGCCCGGCGTTCAGGCCCCCTGACGAAAGATGCGCATGAAGTTCAACAAATCGGGCCAGTTGCTGCTGGTCTCCGCGGTCAGCCTCTCGCTCGCTACGCTAGTCACCGCCTGCGCCACACTGACGGTTGACTTTGTCTTCGTGACCAGTTCCAAGGCAGCGGGCCCCAATAACTACGGCGATGTCGATGTATTCGAGGTCAACTCGGAATCGGGCATGATGCGCCAGATTCCCACGTCACCTTTTCCCTCCGGCGGGAGAAATCCTGTCGCTGAAGCCGTATCCTCAGACAACACCAACCTCTACGTGGTCAACCAGGACGACAACTCGATTGTGCAGTTTGTCATTGGCAATGACGGTAAGGTCTATCCTCAAAACACGGTAAATACTCCGGGTATCTACCCCCTCGCCGCCACCATCAGCGGGCTGAACCTGTTTGTCTTGGACACCTACCAGCCACTCGGCATCTGCTCCACTGCGGCGCCGTGCTCGGGTTCGGTGGGCGTCCTTCCCATTACCGTCGGCTCTGGCTCGCCTCCCAGCGACACACTCGGGACTTCGGTTGCCAATGGAAGCCTGGCCTACTGGCCTTTGTGCCTGTCAGGCTACATTTCCGCAACCAACAGTACGAGTTGCAAGACCAGCGGATCGATCGACATAATTGAGCCCACAGGGATCACCGTTCTGCACTCCGGCGCCTACGTTTATTTGGCCACCTACGATTCAACCTCAAGCGCAAACTATATCTTCGGATTCTCGGTTGCCCCTCCAGGCACCGCAACGATTCCGCCTGGCGGATCTTGTCCGTCGAGCGGCCCGGTGCCGGTAAACATACTTCCGCCAGGCACACTCTGTCCGATTAACGGCGGCGCGCCCCTGGGCGGCGGGGCTTTTGCGACGGGGACCTGCACTTCTGCATTCCTCAACGCGCCCTTTGTCGTGGGAACCTGTCCCTCCGCAATCGCCAGCGATCCGTCCAGTTCCTATTTGTATGCAACAGACGAGGTCAACGGCACCGTCCACGGCTACTCAGTTGCCTCCGGCACCGGCCTCCTGACCCAGCTGAGCGGTAGCCCCTTCCCTGCTGGGAATCAGCCCTCTGCGATTGCGATCGATCCGAGCTACTCTTACCTCTACGTCACAAATGCGCTGGACTCGACGGTTTCGGCCTTCTCCATGAGCAACGGAGTGCTTACACGGCTCGGCTCATATGCAACTGGCCTCCAACCGGTGGCAATCGGCATCGATCCTTCCACGAATCACTTCCTGTACACCGTTAATTTTCTGGGCACCCAAGTCAATGGCACTGTCTCCGGCTTTGAGCTCAGCACAACCGCGGGCACACTGCTCAATTCGCAAAACTCGCCGTACATATCCCAGGCCCTTCCCACCGCCGTCGCTGCAATTCCCCACAACGGTACCGGGGCTGGCGTGCAGAAGTGAGAGTTGTCGTCCCGGGCCGAATCCGGAATCAGTAGCTACACCCCGTACCTTGCTTTTACAATGAATACGGGACAACCTAACCAGTTTTTTAGGGGCTTGAACTTAATGGCCCACGACGAAGGAAGCGCATGAAGTTCAGCAAATTGAGCCAGCTTTTTCTGGTCTCTACCGTCGGCCTCCTTGTGGCCACCCTCTTGACGTCCTGCGATATCGTTACCATCGACTATGTCTTAGTAGCTGATTCCGCGGGTACGGGTACTGGCAGTGCTGGGCAGATCCAGACATTCGATGCCGATCAGGCAACTGGCGCGCTGCGCCCTGGCGCGACAGCGGTACCGAGCGGCGGGGTCAATCCGGTTTCAATGGCCATCACATCAGACTATGCAAACCTTTACGTCGCCAACGCGGGCAATAGCTCGGTGGTCCACTTTGCTCTGTCTGGCAGCGGCATTCTCACACAGAAGGATTCGATCACCGCGACAGCCACTCCCGTCGCAATCGCCGTTAACTCGTCCGATACCTACCTGTACGTGATTTCCGGAACTACCTCCGCAACGATCACTGCCTACCCCCTGTCAAGTGGCGCAATTGGCTCCATCGTTGCCCAGACAAACCTCGTGGTCCCTGGCTACGGAAGCGACATCATCATTCCCACTGGATTGACCGTCCTGGCCAACAGCAACGCCGTCTTCGTCACCGCCTATGACCAATCCGCTTACAATCCCGGTGGAACGACGACCAGCAACGCCAATCCCGGCTGGATCTTTGGCTTCACCGTGGCCTCCGGGGGCGCCTTGACACCCTCTTCCGGAAGCCCCTACAAAGCGGGTGTGAAACCCTCCGCCATCGCTTCCGACCCGACGAGCCGTTTTGTGTATGTCACAGATTTCGCCTCAAACCAATTAATCGGATACACGGTTCAGTCCGGCAGTATTCTTGACTTTCTCATCAACGGGCCATTCAGAACCGGTAATGAACCTATTGCGATTACCATTGACCCGCGCGGCAAATTCATCTATCTCGCCAACGCACTTGACTCGTCGGTCACGCCCTACACTATCGATCTGGCAACCGGAACCCCCTCTTCCATCGTCAACGTCACAGGCAGCCAGACCGACTCCACAGACACCCAGCCGGTCGCCATCGTCGTTGATGCTTCCGTTGGCAGATTTGTCTATACCGCCAACCACTTGGGGAACTCCGTTTCCGGCTTCGAATTGGATGCAAACACCGGCGCACTCGCCGTAACAACGTCCACGCCATATCCCACAAGCGCAAGCCCGACAGCCCTTGTTTCCGTGCCCCACAACAACCATGCGGTCCAGTCGGTTGCGCCGTAGCGATAAGGTATTTCAACGAGAACAGCCCAGCCAACTCAGGGTGGGCTGTTTGTTGAGACAAGATTCCTTGGATGCATGACATTCCGCGTTTATAGGCGTGGATTGAGTTGAGGTTGCCTCTCCACCCTCCTTCATGTGATCTCGAACGCGCACGGAAACGCGCAAGGGACATTGACGAACCAAGGCGCCGACCACTTTGCGAAGCGCTGCCCCAATCGATTCCAGTGTGTGAACGCGCCTAACCGTTGGGGAGGGCATCGACTCTTGATCGCAAATTGAATTGCAGCCTAAACGTTTTACTAAGGCGCTTCACGCGCATATACTGTCGCAACTGCCCTGCATCGGTTTTTGAGCGCTTGTCACTTCCGAGGGCAATCCGCACCGCAAAATCAAGGAGAGCCCAACGTGCTTGCACGCACCCGATTCCTGATGCTGTTCCTCTTCGCTCCTGGCCTTTCTTCGCTGGCCGCAGCACCGCCCCCCGCTCACGACCAGTTCCGCGTTGCCGTTTACATTCCCGTTGGTGTTGTGGAGCAGATGAAGGATCCGGCATATCTGCAAAAATCATGGGACGAAATCAGCAGCCAGGTCAAAGTCGACAAAGTCTACATTGAGACCTACCGCAGCGGCATCATCGCCGACGAGGTCCTGCTTGAATCCGTGAAAAGCTTCTTCACCACGCGAGGTGTTGCAGTGGCAGGCGGAATTGCTTACGCGGCTGGCGGTGACACGGCTGGCTTCACCGCCAATGAGGTGGAATCGGGCCAGTTTATTTCGTTTTGTTATACGGACCCAAAACAACGCGCCTTCGTGAAGCATGTCGCCGAGGTCAGCGCGCGCCACTTCGACGAGATCATCCTCGACGACTTCTTCTTCAGCAACACCAAACGCGACTCAGACATCGCAGCGAAGGGCAACGCAAGTTGGAGCACGTTCCGCCTGGGCTTGATGGACGAAGTCTCGCGCGACCTCATCGTCGGCCCCGCGCGAGCCGTGAATCCAAGAGTCAAAATAATCATCAAGTTTCCCAACTGGTACGAGCACTTTCAGGCCAATGGCTACGACCTCGACAAGGAACCGATAATCTTCGACGGTATTTACACCGGTACCGAGACACGCGATCCAGTCATCACTGACCAGCACCTGCAGCAATACGAGAGCTACCAGATCATCCGCTACTTCGATAACATTTCGGCGCGCGGCAATGGGGGCGGCTGGGTCGACGTCTATGACACCCGCTATCTTGACCGCTACGCCGAGCAACTGTGGGACACTATGCTCGCCAAGACCCCACAGATCATGCTTTTCCAATACAGCGATCTGCTGAGCGCTCCTCAAATCGGCAACCGCAAAGCGTGGAGTGACCTTGCAACCAGCTTCACAGTGGCGGGCCTCGATAAGTGGCATGAGACGACGCAGTCAGCGGCTCCCGCCAACTACGCCGGCGTCGCAGGCTACTCACTTTCCAAGGTGAATGAAGTGCTTGGGAAGCTGGGCAATCCGATCGCCATCGCCAGTTACAAGCCCTACCAGTCCACTGGTGAGGATTTCCTCCACAACTATCTGGGCATGATCGGAGTCCCAATCGATCTCCATCCTGAGTTTCCAGCCGACGCAAAGACGATCCTGCTGACCGAGTCAGCCAAGTTCGATCCTGCCATCATCAGCAGGATCAAGGCGCATCTCGAGCAGGGAGGCAACATTGTCATCACCTCTGGATTGCTTGCCGCGCTGCAGGACAAGGGAATAGATCAGATCGCCGATCTTCGCGCCACCGGCAACATCCTCAAAGTGCAGGAGTACTGGGGCGCATACGGCGCTGGCAGCGGCGCTAACCTGGGATCAGCATCTGAAATCCTGGTTCCTGAAATCGGCTTCCAGACAAACGATGCCTGGCCCATCGTTCGCGGCACGGCAAACGGTCGTGGCGCACCTTTATTGATCATGGATCGTTACTCGAAGGGAATCCTTTACGTCCTCGCCATTCCTGAGAATCCGAACGATCTGTACGCACTTCCCCAGGCGGTCCTGACCGCGATCAAGCGTTACCTCCTCGATGGATTCCCTGTCTTGGTCGATGCTCCCAGCAAAGTCGCCCTCTTTGCTTATGACAACAACACGTTCGTGGTCGAGTCCTACCTCGACGAATCCACCCAGGCCACCGTGTCCACTCTCGGCCTAGCTACACACCTGCGTAATCTAGCCACAGGAGAACTAATCGAACTCAAAGCTCCAGCCACGCGAACCAGCCAGCGGCGCCATGGATCGCAACCTCCACACAGCGAATTCCAAATTGTCTTGCCGCCGCACAGCTTCGCGGCCTTCGCAAAAGAGCAATAACCGGTTACCTGCAATAAGGCCAGAGGAAACTAATTTCTAACCGCTTAGCAACAGCTTTTATGCTCCCATCCATTTGCGGAGTTGCCTTTGCGCCGGCTTCTCCACCAAATGCAACGCCAGCAGCGCCATTCCGATCAAAATCACATAGCTGATCCAGGGATCGAATCGGATCAGCCCTAGCCACTCGAGCACATGTGAACCGTGAATCAGGTTCCAGAAATTGAAGTGAAGCAGGTAGAGGCAGTAGCTTGCTTCTCCCACGAAGACCAGCGGGCGCAGCCCAAAGAACTTGGCCAGCAGGTTCTCACCGGCGAGCCCAAGCACAATGAAACCGAATAACGGCATCATCAGGCCGTCGTGGAGCATCGCGTACGGTACTGACGGTCCAAAGCTCAATAGGCCGAAAATTCCGCCAAACCCTATCAATCCCAGAACCATGCGTAAGCGGCTTGATCGGTCGATGACCTCATCCACATTGGCCAGTAAGACACCGAAGACAAAGCTGGCCAAATGAGGCAATGGCGTGTATTTGAGCGCTTGCAGCCAAGGGCCGTAACTCCAACGGTCTGGATGCGCAATGCCATCAGGATTGAATGCCACATAGAGTGCGCCGGGAATCATTCCGAGCACCCATACCCCGCCCAACTGTACCAAGTAATGCCAAGCCTGCACAGGCCGCTTAGAGCGCGCGAGCCACGGGAAGAGCACGTAGTAGGAACTCTCGGCAGACATCGTCCAGGCCGGCGTGTTCAAAAAGGTTGCAATTGGGGGAATCCACCCCTGCAGCAGAAGCGGGGTCAGCACCATGCCTGTCCAGAACATTCCTGGGGAGTGAGCCGCGCGCTCCGATCCTATCATCTGCCAGCTCATCAACAAGCTCAGCAAATAAATCGGATAGAGGCGTGTGAATCGCGCCTTCCAAAAGCGCACGCGGTCCAATTTTCCTGTGCGAGCCCGCCCGGCATAGTTGTACGCCAGCACGAAACCTGAAAGCAGGATAAAGAAACTCACGGACGCGTAGCCGGCATTTACTACTGGCGCCAGCCAGCCAAACCAGAGTGGATTTGAAAAATGAAATAGGACGATATTGATGGCCGCGAAGCATCGCAAACCCGTCAGTGCATTCAGCCGCTCTGGCTTGCGCGTCTCCACCGGCAGTTAGACGCCTCCAAGCAATCCCTGGATACTGTTCCTGTAAGCCAATCCTGGTCACTCATAAACGATCTCGGTTCTTTGAACCCTATTTCTACGCCGTTACGAGCGATCCGACCTTCTCTCCCATCACAACGCGCCGAATATTTCCCGGCTGGTTCATGTTGAAGATGATCATGGGCAGGTTGTTGTCCTTGCACAGGCTGACCGCAGTGAGATCCATCACCTTCAACCCTTGGCGCAGTATCTCCATGTAGGTAATCTCATCGTATTTCACCGCATCTTTCATGAGCACCGGGTCGGCGTTATAGACTCCATCAACCTTGGTCGCCTTGAGCAGCACGTCAGCTTTGATCTCCATGGCCCGCAAGCTGGCCGCCGTATCGCTTGAGAAAAATGGGTTGCCAATGCCTGCGGCGAAAATCACCACACGTCCCTTTTCCAGATGCCGCACAGCCCTGCGGCGAATGTATGGCTCAGCCACCTGGTTCATGAACACGGCGCTCATCACGCGGCACTGCACTCCACGCTGCTCGATTGCGTCTTGCATCGCAATGGCATTGATGACCGTTGAAAGCATGCCCATGTTATCAGCGCTTACACGGTCCATTTCCTTGGCCTGCTCTGCCACGCCGCGGAAGATGTTGCCCCCGCCCACAACCACGCCAATCTCCACGCCCAAAGCGTGCACTTCAACTATCTCTGCGGTAATCTCGGCCACCTTGTCGGCGTCGAGACCAAAACCGCGCGGTCCAGCCAGCACCTCACCCGAAAGCTTCAGAACAATGCGCTTATACATGCTTTTTCGAGTATCGCATACGACCCGTCTAACTGATTCTCAACCTGTGAATCACATAAAAAAGGCCCAGGACTTGCACCCTGAGCCTCATCGATTTCCCGATTCTGGTGTAACTACTCGCCACTTGGCTCCACGGTCTTGGTCTGGGCTACAGTCCAGTCGGCTGCCCCCACCTTGAACCGCGCAAACCGCCGTACCGTGATGTTCTCGCCCAGCTTACCCACCGTTTGAGCGATCAACTCTTTGATGCTGACACCCTGGTCCTTGATGAAGGGCTGCTCAAGCAGGCAAACCTCCTCGTAAAACTTGGCCATCTTGCCGTCAACAATCCGCTCGATCACCGGAGCCGGCTTGCCTGTGGCCGCTGCCTGTGCACGGAAGATATCCTTCTCGCGTTCCAGGTCGTCCACGGTGACGTCCTCAGGCTTCACGTAGCGGGGATCGCTGGCCGCGATGTGCATCGCGATGTCCTTCAGCAAGTCCTGGAAGTCCTTGGTGAGGGCCACGAAATCGCTCTCGCAGTTCAACTCTATGAGCACGCCGATCTTCCCGCCCGCATGGATATAGGTGCCCACCGCACCCTCATTGGTGCTGCGCGACGCCTTCTTCTGCGCCGAGGCCATGCCCCGCTTGCGCAGCACCACAACGGCGCCTTCGATGTCGCCGTTCGTCTCTTGCAACGCCTTCAGGCAGTCGCCCATCGGCGCCCCGGTCTTCTCACGAAGTTCCTTCACCAACTTGGCATCAATTTTTCCGCTCAATGTCGTCATCTCTCTTTTCCTGGTTTCCCTTTTTCTGGTTCTGCATGTCCTGCGTTGCTATTTGCTACTGATTCACCGGCTGCATCAGGCTCAGGTTATGTTGAGCATCCGTGTTCCCTTGTGCTGCGGCCTTCCGATACCACGAGGCTGCCTCTTGGACATTCTTGGTTACGCCTGACCCTTCCGCATACATCTCACCAAGCTTTTCCTCGGCCTTGTCATGCCCCTGTTCGGCAGCTTTACGGAACAACGAGGTCGCCTGCTTCTGGTCTTTGACCACACCGTTTCCGGAAAGGTACGCTACGCCAAGGTTGAACTGTCCATCTGCAAATCCCTGATCTGCAGCCTTGCGAAACCAAAAGACCGCCTGGGAAAAATCTTGGGGAACACCGTCCCCTTCCGCATAGAGCATACCGAGACAGTTCTGTGCGTGTGCGATGCCCTGGTCTGCTGACTTCCGATACCATCCAGCTGCCTGCCCAGTGTCCTTCTCGACTCCCTGTCCCAGTTCGTACAACGCGCCCAGCTGGAACTGTGCATACGCATTCCCTTGTTCAGACGACTTCGCAAAAAGGGAGGTCGCTTTCGCCACGTCCTGAATCACGCCATATCCCTGCAAATAAAGCAGGCCCAAGTTATACTGTGCAGCCGGAAAACCCTGATCCGCAGCCAAATGGAACCAGGTTGCCGCCTGCACTGGATCCCGAGGTACACCGATTCCCTTTTCGTACATCATGCCGATGTCGTATTGCGCGTCCGGATAATTCTGGTCAGCTGCCTTGTGTAGCCAGACTGAAGCTTGGTTCAAATCCTGCGCTGTACCGTCTCCTATTGCATACATCATGGCCAGATAAGTCTCCCCACTCGCCATGCCTTGTTCTGCGGCCTTTGTGTATCACCTAATCGCCTGCTGTGGGTCGTGCTCAACGCCCATCCCCGCAGCGTACATCATGCCCAGTTGGCTTTCCGCTTTGGCCTGCCCAACGTCTGCCGCCTTGCGGAACCAGAAAATTGCCTCCGCCATATTTTGCCCTGGACCGCCCTTCATCAGCACAATTCCAAGGCTAAATTCGGCATCTAGGACCCCCTGCTCCGCGGCTTTGCGGTACTATCGGGCCGCCTGCTGAACACTTTGAGGGAGGCCCTCCCCCTTTGCATACAAAACGCCAAGGTTGAACTGCGCTTCCGCATTCCCTTGTTCAGCCGCCAACCTGAACCATGAGGCCGATTGCCGAAAATCCTGGTTTACTTCCTCTCCTGCTTCGTACTTCACGCCAAGAGCGGATTGGGCATTCGCATCGCCTGCTTCAGCCGCCCTCTGGACTTCAACGAATGGAGTTTGACTTTGAATGCCGCACGCCATGGACGCGAAAAGGCCAAAATACGTACCGTACAACACGGCCTTCCGGGTCCCTGCCAACCATCGAGTCGGGAATGTTTGTTGGGATACGACTCCTTCTCGCATCACACCCCCTCCACTGAGTTCGCCGAGCCTTGCCACCGTACTCTGGGTCAAATCTCATGAGCCTGGCGTGGCCCGACTGTTTTCCGGCATAAGAAAAGCGTGGCACTCAACTCCAGCGGCCACGCTCGTCTCATGATCCGCACATCTGTGCGACAGATTGACTAGAGGCTGCCACCGGCCACTTCGGCCTCATCCAGCGTCTCAACCGCCGCGGGCGCCTTGCGAATGCCTCCGCCAAGCGCTGCTTCCAGGTCCACTTCCTCGGCAGACGCGCCTTCCGCAGCCACTGCTTCCTCGACTACCGGTGCAGGCAGTTCTTCAGCGAACGCCTTGTCGCCCACCATGTTCACGCCCTCGGCCGCTGAATCCGCAATCTTTGAAGTGAACAGCCGGATTGCGCGCAGCGCATCGTCGTTGCCCGGAATCACGTAATCCACAACAGTCGGGTCGCAGTTGGTATCCACCACCGCCACCACGGGAATCCCAAGCTTGCGGGCTTCCTTCACGGCAATCGCCTCATTGTTCGAGTCGACAATAAACAGCGCATCTGGCAATCGCTTCATCGCCTTGATGCCGGCAAGGTTGGCCTGCAGGTGCTTGCGCTCCCGCTCCAGTTTGATGACTTCCTTCTTGGTCAGCAGTTCGTAGCGCCCATCGGTTGCCATCTCATCCAATTCCTGGAGCCGCTTTACACTCTTCTGCACTGTCACCCAGTTGGTCAGCAGTCCGCCCAGCCAGCGCTGGTTGATGTATGGCATCCCAGCCCGTGTGGCTTCTTCAGCCACGGCATCCTGCGCCTGCCGCTTGGTGCCGACGAAGAGAATCGTCTTCCCTCCAGCGCACAGTTCGGTGACAAACTTCGACGCATCCTTGAACAGCTTCAGCGTCTTCTGCAAGTCGATGATGTAAATCCCGTTGCGCTCGCCAAAAATGTATTCCTTCATCTTTGGATTCCAGCGCTTCGTCTGATGCCCGAAGTGAACACCCGCTTCGAGCAGCTCCTTCATTGTGATCGTGGCCAATGGGCCTCCTTATTGATGTGCATCCGGCCTGGTCCTACCCTGACCCGGATTGATCCCGCAACCGCGGGGAGTTTGTGAAACCGAGGATTCAGACATCAGCATCGAAAGTCGGAAACTGATCCCTGAACCCGCAAACGCGTTAGCGCTTGCTGAACTGGAATCTTGCGCGAGCGCCCTTCTGGCCGTATTTCTTGCGCTCCTTCATGCGCGAGTCGCGGGTCAGCAGGCCTTCTGCCTTCAGCGTCTTGCGCAGTTCAGGATTGAACTCGATCAGCGCGCGGGCAACGCCCAGCTTCACCGCATCGGCCTGCGCCGCAACGCCGCCACTCTTCACCGTGGTCACCACGTCAAAGTTGCCGGCCATTTCAACCAGTGCCAGCGTCCGCTTTGCGGCTACACGTTGTTGCTCGGTCACGAAGTACTCATCAAATGCCTTGCCGTTGACTTTCCATTCGCCCGTTCCGGGACGAAGAAAAACGCGAGCCACCGCCGTCTTGCGCCGTCCTGTCCCGTAATACTGAACCAGATCTGCCATTCTTTTCCTCATTAGCTTCTAGCTTCCAGATCCTAGCCTCTAGCTAAGAACCCAAAGCCTCATAATCTTGAATGTCGGGCTAGCAGCTAAAAGCTAGCTGCCAGCAGCTGCTGTTATGCCACGTCCAATGCCACCGGCCCTTGAGCCTGATGGGGATGCTTGTCGCCGCGATAGACCTTCAGCTTGGTTGCCATCTGCCTGCCCATCTTGCTCTTCGGCAACATGCCCTTGATGGCCTGTTCCAAAATCGCCTCCGGCTTCCGGTTCAGGAGCCGAACAAACGATTCCTCGCGCAACCCACCGGGAAACCCGGTGTAGCGGCGATAGAGCTTCGACTCAGCCTTCAAGCCGGTCAGCCGCACCTTCTCCGCGTTGATGACGATCACGTGATCGCCCATGTCGATATATGGCACGTACTGGGGATTCAGCTTGCCGCTCAGCACGCTGGCCGCTTTGGTCGCCAGACGCCCCAGCGTTTGACCGCTGGCATCTACGACATACCACTTGCGGTCGATATTCTTTCCACTCGGAACAAAGGTACCCATTTCTCTCCTACCTTCAAAAAACCTGTCGACAACTTCCGGCCCGGTGAATCAGACTTGACCCGCCCCGGCCGTTCATCCGGCTACTGTAAATCCCTGAGCCAAAAACACATTTGCCCACGCAACAAAGCGCACGGGCCCGGATTCTACCCACGTCCAAACAATTCTGTTCGGGTGAGAACTGCGGGGGCTGGCCTTCAAGAGGCTCTAGGTCGGCTGGACTCGTTTAATGTCCAACATCCGGTGGCCTGCTCCAGCCGACCCCCGTAAGGGGCATCGACCAGCTGGTCCGGGTGACTATACACAGACCCAGGCGCAACACCGCGCAAGGTCTCCAGAATACCCGAATCCAGGTACAGAGTCAATGAAAAGTGGCGCATCCGGGGAGTCTTAGCCGGGAAGCCGGTCATAAAGCGAAAGCCAGATGTCAAGCGCACCTGAAAGGCCCAAAATGGCCCCTCGAACACCCACCTCGACGCCGATCCCCAAACTGGAAGTGCCCCACCCCAGGCGAATGATCTCCGTCTGAAGTGAAGCACTAGTTTGTTCTAAAGCTGACTCGCAGTTCAAAAGCCGGTAGCCGAAAGTCAGTAGCTAGAAGCTAAAAGCTAGCAGCTAATAGCTTCTCTTACGCTGCGTTCAAATCCGCCGACCGAACCCGGAACCGCTTCATCGAAATCGACAACGTCTTTTCGATTTTGCGCAGATCATTCCGTTCTGCCGGCCCGGCAAAGGTCGAGGCCACACCATGCGCAGAGGCTCTCCCCGTCCGTCCAACACGATGAACAAAATCTTCTGCCACTTTGGGCATGTCGTAATTGATTACATGCGCCACGTTGGCCACGTCGATGCCGCGCGCGGCTACATCAGTTGCAACCAGCACCCGGTGGTGGCCCTCAGAAAAACTCCGCAAAGCCTGGTTCCGCTGGGCTTGCGAACGGTCACCGTGAATCTGCGTTGCAGAATGCCCTGATCTAACCAGCCTGCGCGCCACTCGGTCCGCTCCATGCTTGGTCCGCACGAAAACCAGAAAGCTCCCAGTCTCCGCGCCCAGCAGGTGTTCCAGAAGCTCCTGCTTCTTGTCCGGCTCCACCTCAAACGTGCGCAGCTCAACATTCTCCGCCGGCTTCAAAATCGAACCAATCTCAATGCGCGCCGGATCGTTCAGGTACTTCCGCGCCACTTCCTTCACCGAACCTTCGAGCGTGGCCGAGTAGCAAAGCGTCTGCCGTTCCGTTGGCAGCATCCCTGCAATCCGAGCTATCGCCGGTTGAAATCCCATATCGAGCATGCGGTCAACCTCGTCCAGCACCAGGATCTTCACCCCGTCCAGCCGAACCAGCTTCCGCTTCAGGAAGTCCTCAAGCCGCCCCGGTGTGGCCACTATCAGCCGCGCCCCGCGCCGAATCGCCTCAAGCTGCGACCTTTCCGCCATCCCGCCAACCACCAGCGCAACCGTTTGCGCCGAGCCGGTACGGATGGTGCGAAATGCATTTTCCACCTGCATGGCCAGCTCGCGCGTCGGCAGCAGGATCAGCGCTTGCGCGCCCTTGGCTTCGCTCTTCTGCATCTGTTCCACAATCGGAATCAGGAAGCCGAGCGTCTTGCCAGTTCCTGTCTGTGCCGTTGCAAGCACGTCGCGGCCATCCAGTGCCGGCGGAATTGCGCCTTTCTGCACCGGAGTCGGGGTTTCAAATTTGTTAGCGTTGAGCCGCGCCATCAGCGGGGCCGAAAGAGAGAACTGCGAAAACTGTGTTGTCAATGTATTCAAATTTCCTAAGTGTTCCGCGAGCCGCCATTCTGGGAAGGCCTGCAATCGGAACCAGTCATGAGGCGCGCACACTAAAGCTTTTCAGGCGCGAGCCCGCTTATCGATATGCGTAAGGGAGAACCAAAAACGTCCACGGGACTGGCCAAAAAGCATTCAAAGGGAGAACGCTAACGGCCCGGAGCTGCCACACGCTACTAGTTTGCCAAACGGCGTACTGCCGCTCGGCTACCCGCTCCCGTTCTTCCCGATTTTCATCTGCGCCAATCCAATTCGCCAATCCCATTCAAGGGGCAAAACATCGGAGTGCTGAACCCATTCAAGGTCCATCGCAGAATCACCGGCAGGAGACTCAAGGGGTACACGCTGTAGGGGCTTGGGGGAAATCTGTGCCAGGCAAACTTGCCTTCGAAGGCAAACCGCTGCTCACGGCCAAATCACTGAGCGCAAACCCAGTGTACCATAGTTTTCGCTTTTCTCTCGCCGTAGACCGTCTTAGTCTCGCCCTTCAAGCCGCGCCACTACCTGTTCCACAAGCTGGTCGAGCTCGGCGGTGTGCTTTCCTTTGGCCATTTCTACCGTCTCGGCGATCCGCCCCATCCGCGCATCCGGGAAGCCAAGGCGCCGCTTCAGCGCCAGGATCTCCTCGATCTTGCTATCCGGAATAAACTTCAGCGGTTCACCAATCTGCTTGGCAATCAGGTAGGTCTTGCAGTAGGTATCCAGGATCTCCGCCAGCCACTCTGCGTGGGTCACCGTGTCGGCCCAGCACACGATCCCGTGGTTGCCAAGCAGGATTGTATTGTGCTCCTGCACATAGGGCAGCACTGTCTCGGCAAAGGCCTGAGTGCCAGGTGTCTCGTAAGGCGCCACTGCTGCCGGCCCAATAAAAACCTCGTACTCCGGAATCAGCCCGTTTGGCGGTATTGTCCCGGTGATGGCGAAAGCCGTTGCATAGGGCGGATGGCAATGCAGCACCGCCCGCGCCCGCGAGTTCGCCTTGTAGATCTCTAAATGCAAGAGGAGCTCGCTGGTCCTCGATCGGTCACCGGCAAGAATGTTCCCTTCCAAATCTGAAAGGCAGATGTCGGCGGGCTCCAAGTCCCCTTTGCTCAGCATGGTCGGCGTACAAAGCACATACTTTGATCCAAGGCGAACGCTGATGTTGCCGCCGTTTCCGTCGACATATTGCCGTTCCCAAAGCTTCCGGCCCACGCGGATGATCTCTGCACGCAAGGCATCGGCCTCAAAGGAGTTGGCAGTTACCAGTGGCGAAATCTCATCGACTTTTGGTGCCTGCAAAGCCTCGACCACAGCCTGCACCACTTCCCTGACTTGGTCTGAAACCGGAACCGCGATGTGCTCCATCATCAACCTCACGCATGAGTTGCTTCACCGCGCCAATGAAAGCCCGGTCAAACCACACGTAAATTATATATAGCGCCAATTGCAGCAATCAGCCGGTGACTGAGGTCACGATTGAGTTGGAGTTTATAAACCTAGTCTGACGAGACAAACCTGCGCTGCAACGCCTCCAGGGTCTCCCCCTTGGTCTCCGGATAGGCAATCAATACCACCAGGAATTGCACCATCGTCATCACCGCAAAAAAAACAAACGGTGTCTCCGTATTCAGAAAGTGCACTACTACCGGGAACTCAAGCGCAATCACTGTGTTCATGATCCAGTGGCTCGCGTTGCCCACACCTTGGCCCTTAGAGCGAACAGAATTCGGAAACACCTCCCCGATGTATACCCAGATGACAGCCCCCTGAGAAAGCGCGAAAAACGCTATATAGGTCACCAGAATCCAAACAAGCGCTCCCGGATGAGAGTGCGTCTTGAACAGCCACGCCACGCCCGCAAGACAGCCCGCCGTCCCCGCCGCGCCAACGAGCAAAAGCGTCTTCCGCCCCAGCTTGTCGATCACGCTCATGCCCACCATCGTGAAGATAAGATTCGTGAACCCGATCGCAATTGCCTGCTGATCGCCTGAGATCTGGCTGAAACCCGCCGATGAAAAAATGTTGGGAAGATAGTAAAGAATCGCATTGATTCCGGCCAATTGGTTGAATGCGCCAATTGAAATGGCCAGGAAAAGCGGATAGCGATACTTCCATTGAAACACAGGCTCATGGGCAGAAGCGTGTTCTTGCTCAAGCGCCGCGCGGATGTCATCGAGCTCAGTCTTTGGATCGGGTTCACCTATCAGCTTCAACACCGCCAGTGCGTCGTCGATCTGGTTGCGGGAGGCGCTCCAGCGCGGGCTCTTCGGGATCCCAAACAGGAGTAGCAGGAACCCGAACGCCGGCAGCACCGATATACCAATTTGCCAGCGCCATTCCGTCGCGCCCAACTGCAACGTCCGAATCCAATAGTTCGACACGTAAGCCAAAAGAATGCCCGTGACGATGTTGAACTGAAACATTCCAACCAGCCGCCCACGCCACTTAGCCGGAGCGAGTTCCGCAATGTACACCGGTCCCAGCACCGAGGATGCGCCGATTCCAAGCCCTCCAACAAATCTGAAGAGCATAAATGAAGGCCAGTTCCATGCCAGCCCGCAACCAATGGCGGAGACAACATAAAGAATCGCGGTCAATCGAAGGGCTTCGCGCCCACCTAACCTTTGCCCCACCACGCCTGCGCCCAGTGCTCCCACGACTGTGCCAACCAGCCCAATGGCGACGGTCAGGCCCTTGCCCTGTGCGCTCAACCCGTATAGCCGGACCAGCGCGTCAATCGCGCCGGAGATAACGATGGTATCGAATCCAAAAAGCAGCCCGCCCAATGCTCCGGTAAGGGTTGCCTTCATCAGATGAAGATTGGGTCGCATGATCTCAGGTCTTTCAAGTTCCAAATCATCCTACAGACTGCCCCAGGAACCGGCAAACCGTGAACGATCAGCAAGAAGTAACCTCAACGGTGCAACTTTCACTTGCCTACATGACTTCTACGGTGTTCACCTAAGCCTAAATAATTCCTGGAGAATGTTCGTGAAACACAATTCCCTGCAACGTCGTCTTGTCCTTTCCGCGGGCCTGCTTTCGTTGGCCGCAACGCTTGCCGCGCAAACGCCGGATTGGAAGACCTACACCTTTCCGTTGGATGGATTCAGCACATCTGCTCCTGGCGAGCCCACTTTGACCAAGCAAAATGTTCCCACCGATGCTGGATCTTTCGAGCTGCGTGCATATTCCGTGCAGGATGGATCTGCAGCTCTTTTCATTGGTGTCTGCGGCTACGGGGCAGCGGCCGCAAGCAGAGATCCTGACGCTCTTCTGGATGGAGCACAGAAAGGTGCCATTGGCAACGTTAACGGCCATCTCATCAGTGGAAAGAAGATCACGCTGGGTATCTATCACGGCGTTGAGTTTGAGGCAGAGAGCGATACCTATCATTTCTCAGGCCGTGTTTACCTCGTCGGCACCATGCTCTATCAGACGCTGACAGCAGCACCGATCGCGGAACGATATCCAGGCTCCACGCGCTTCCTTGACTCATTCCAGTTGATTGCACATACCCAGAACTGACTTTCGCGCTCACCCTTCGGTTCGCGGGACAGCTCCTGCCATCACCGCCAGCACCCGGCAGCGATGTTTGCCTGCTGCGCTCCAAGCCAGCGCCATGCCGCTCTCCATGTAGGCACAATCGCCCGTTTCGAGCACTTCTTGCATCCCGCCCGCATCCAACTGCAGCCTGCCTTCCAGAACATAAACCAGCCCGCTCATC
>Ga0182018_10001589_pt1 | contig 25428 bp, 33 predicted proteins | sample 812P2MmetaG_FD_120490 | JGI IMG/M metagenome (GOLD analysis project Ga0182018, IMG submission 120490) | Permafrost microbial communities from Stordalen Mire, Sweden - 812P2M metaG | ecosystem: Environmental > Terrestrial > Soil > Wetlands > Permafrost | place: Sweden: Stordalen | collected...
CTTCTGGACAACAGGGTCAGGGAACAAATCTCCACCCGTAGAATTCGTGTCATTAAATATCGGGGTTCAAATCATGGGACAAACGAATATCCCTTCGTCATCGATAAAGGCGGACTTTCAGTAATTCCGATCACTTCCGCAGGGCTCGATCAACCAGGCACGGCCAAGAGGGTTTCGACAGGGATTCCATCGTTAGATCACATGTTCAAGGGTGCAGGTTATACCAGAGGCAGCACGGTACTCGCTTCAGGCACCGCCGGCACTGGAAAAACAAGCCTCGCGGCTGCGTTCGCAATAGAGAGATGTAAACGCGGAGAACGTTGTCTTTTCTTGTCTTACGAAGAATCTTCAGGGCAGCTCATTCAGAACATGAGTTCCATAGGTTTCCGTTTTGAGCCATTGGTAAAAAAAGGACTCTTGAAGATTGTGTCTACGAGACCTTCCTTTTTTGGTTTAGAAATGCATTTACTAGAGGTATACAAGATCATTGCGGATTTCAAACCGCAAGCTGTTGTCATCGATCCGCTGACAAGTCTCATTGGACAGGGAAACCAGCTTGAAGTTCAATCAATGCTTACTCGCATGATTGATCTTTTGAAATCCAAGGGCATAACGGCCTTTTTTACAAGTCTTGTTTCTTCAGCCGCACAAAATGACACAAGCGGCGAGATCGGCGTCTCGTCTTTAATTGACACTTGGATCGTAGTTAGAGAATTGGAAGAAAATGAGGGCATGAGACGCATTCGCGGACTTTACATTGTCAAGTCTCGTGGCATGGGCCACTCTAGTGACGTCCAGAAATTAATCCTGAGTGATGATGGGATTCACTTAGTACCCATGGATGCGGATGCTACTGCGGGGCTCAAACAGAAAAAGAGGGTCGGTAAAAGCGTCACCGTAAGGCAAACATTAATCAAAAGATAAAAGGATCGGATGAAAGCCGGAGATCTGGCCTGAGTCATGGAACAATTGGATCCTAACTTCATTGTCGGCATCGGCGGCTCAGCGGGAGCCCTTAACGCCTATAAGGCGTTCTTAGACGCCCTGCCATCTACTACCGGTATGGCCTTTGTCGTTGGTTCTCAGATTCATCCTACCGCCAATAGTCAGCTAGCTCATATTCTGTCGCGTCACACTAAAATGCCAGTAACGCTGGCTTCCACGGCGATGCCAATCCGGGCGAATCGCGTCTACGTGATTCCTCCGAACGCCGGTCTTCTCATTGAGAGCTATACCTTCAAAGTCGCCACTCCGAGCACTGGTAGGGGCGAGCAGATAGATTTGTTGTTTAGCTCTTTAGCAGATGCTATGGGGACGCGTGCGATTGGCATTATTTTCTCTGGGTATGGTGGCGACGGGACTGAGGGATGCAAACACATCAAGGCACAGGGGGGAAAAACCTTTGCTCAGGACATGTCTGCGGAAGTAAACGGCATGCCTCTCAGTGCGCAGGCTTCAGGCTGTATTGATTTCGTTCTGCCACCCGGCAGGATTCCAGCTGAACTACAAAGATTGGTAAGAACTATTGCAACCAAGAAGAAACATGATTTCGACCCGAAGATGTTCCTCACCACCATCGGCGAGGGTCGGACAATTGTACTGGTTCCAGCGAAGCAAACAATCTTCACGCAGGGGGACGCGGCTGACACAGTCGTCTACATCCAGAAGGGTAAGGTGAGACTCACCGTCGTCTCGGAGAAAGGGAAGGAAGCTACGATAGCCATATTGACTCCGGGCGATTTCTGCGGAGAAGGTGGCCTTGCAGGACAGCCTCTACGCATGGGGTCGGCAATCGCGATGACAGATTGCGAACTCATGCGAATCGACAAGAAGGCAATGATGCTTGCGCTTCACCGCGAAAATACAATGTCGGACATGTTTACGGCATATTTGTTGGGTCGGAACATCCGATACGAAGCGGACTTGGTTGACCAACTGTTTAGCTCCAGCGAGAAGAGACTAGCTCGGATTCTGCTGTTGCTATCTCACTTCGGCAAGGAAGGCGTACCCGAGACTGTAATCCCCAAGATCAGTCAGGAGACCCTCGCCGAGATGACAGGCACAACCCGGTCGCGGGTCAGTTTTTTCATGAATCGGTTCAGAAAGTTAGGCTTCATTAATTATGGCGAGAGCGGCCTGCAAGTTCATAGTTCGCTTCTCAATGTCGTTCTGCACGACTAGAACTTCGTTCCGAAAAAACGGAACCCTAGCTCTCTTGCAGACTCTTACCACTCTCGACTTCGCGGCCAAACACCCCATTGTCGAACAGTCCCACCCGCTGCATGGCAGGCGTGCAACGGGGCGTGTTCGCGCTAGTCGCACCCTTCAAGTTCCACTCCATATTGCTTTGCGGCCGACTGGATTCGCTTCCACGCCGCACGACGTTCCGCTTCCGTAACGCCCTTCACCTGCTTGAAGCGCGCGGCAGCGTTTCGTACGTGAGAGGCATTTTCCAGCGGTTCCTTGCGTTGCTTGGGGAAAGCGAACTTGGTTGCGGATATCTGATCACGAGCTGGCTTGGTTAGTTTTGCCATTATTGTTTCTCCTCTCGGAGCATCCCTACTGGCACGGACGGGCCGCCGGGACTCTTTACTACGTTGGATTATGGCAGCTTTTCCAGCTTCTGGCGCGTGGTCTGGTTAATGTCTTCTTCTCGCGTGGATTCAGCCATGCGCGGCTCATCCATTTCCTTTTTGACGCGAGCTATTGTCGCTTGGTTGGATTCTTGCTTGGGCTCGTTTTTATGCATACTTGCACGATGTCACGTGTCCAAAGGGATTACAGGTCAATTTGGAACAGGACTGCCAGGTTTCAGAATTGTCTTCATACCGAGCAGTTTTGAACAGTCTGGACCAATCTGCGAAACGTAGCATCTCAAGTGTGAAACAACGTGCCGCTTTTCACACGGTCGGAGGGTTGCACTATCGAAGACGAACAGTGTCAGAAGATCGGCGGTGGGTATAAGGCAGTGAAGTTCAGATTGTTACTGTTTCTCTGACGGAGCCAACATATTATTTTACGCCGATCCAGAGTCCAACGTCATGAAAGCTGAGAGGAACGCTCCACTTTGAGCGCTAAGTTCGCTGTGTAGACTGCCAATCTGGCTGCCGTCAAGCCGCACGAGTTCGCGGCGTCCAGCGTGCTTGGACTTTCCGCTGTCCGATTTGCAACCCAACAACAACCTGAGCTACCACCGCATCTAGTCAAAATAATTGTTAGAAGTGTGCAGTGCGGACCAGCGATCCATTACTTTAGGAGCCTATGCTGTATTTATTGAGGAAAAGCACATCGCAGTGAAGGGCGCTGTTGTGGCCTCTTGGAAAGAAACAATGGAAATGGAATATGACCTCTCTTACAACTAAGTCGATACCCAAACTGCGTAAAGCTCCCCAGCCACCCCTATCACATGCTGGGGCAATCCTTGACACAGACCGTGCCAAGAGGCCACCGCTCTCCGAGGCCTCTGCCACGGGCCAGGAGTTGACTCGCGGAGATCGGGTCGAGGGTTTGGGCAACTTCGGAAAGCCGACGGGAGAAATCGGCACCGTTGAGCGAGCTAACGAAGAGGACGCGGTCGTCAAGTGGGATGACGACGGTCGCACGAGACTCCACCAATCGTCGCTCAAGAAGATTTAGGCGGCCCGATCACATACGAGAGTTCCAACTCAGAACTCGTCCGCAAATATTTCTCCGCCTATGAAAACAAAGACCGTTAGGCCGTCGAATCTCTATTGAGCAACGACTTCGTACTTACCATTCCACACGACTATCGCATTTACCGTGAAACCTATTTCAAACTGTACAGGCCCTTTAGCGAGAAGTCCCCAACCTATCTGGCCTTCGTGAAACTCGAAACGAAAGCGGCCGGCATGCTTGACTACGCAACGGACCTTCGATACCCGAATTTCGCGAAGATGGCGGAGGCTGCGGGCGTGCTCGGACTAAAGGCAAATGCACCGGAGCAAGTCCGTCCCCTCCTTGCCCAAGCGCTAAACCATCCAGGGGCGGCTCTCGTCGAAGTTTGTAGTCGACCGCCAGGAACTCGCGCTGCCGCCGTTGATTAAGCTGGCCCCAGCAAAAGGTTTCAGTCTTTTCATGATGAGGCCGTAATTGGTGGCCGGGGTAGCGAAGTCATCGGTCTTCGAAAAGACCAAGCTGTTCTGATGCCTGCTTGTGAGTGAGCCATTGTCGCTCCTCCTCTGCGCTTCTGCCACGGACATTCCGCTTGATGCCAAAGCACTGGTTTACAAGACGATCAATTCTGACCAGTTTTTCCATCTCCAAACTCCCATACTGACGATTTGCGAGTACCAGCGACTGTGGAAAGGAAAGAGGTGGGTAATGGCTGAACCAAAGAGGATAGAGGAAGAGTTTCCGACGGCCGAGTTGGCGACCTACGACATTCCGCCAAAGCAACCAGAAGGACCCAAGCTGGTGAAGGACCAAGAGGCGGAAACGCTGGACAGAGGGGCCGCAGTCTCAAAGCCCATGGCCTTGTTTTCGGAACCGGAGATGGGAGATTTCCGATCGCAGTGGAGCAAGCTACAGACCGGATTCGTGGACGAGCCACGCCGAACTGTCGAAGGCGCAGACAAGCTGGTAGCTGCGGTGATGCAGCGACTCGCGGACGGTTTTGCCAACGAGCGGTCGGGATTGGAAAAGCAGTGGGACAGCGGTGACAACGTGTCCACTGAGGATCTCCGGCTCGCCCTGCAGCGCTATCGCTCCTTTTTTGACAGACTGCTGAACCTTTAAGGATGAACACGTTTCGGATACAGGAACGAGACCTCGACATATAGGATGTGCGGACTATATTACTCAACGACAAGGAGAAAACAGATGAACCCCAGTACGAAGGATGAGATTCAAGGCAGTGTTCATGAAGTGAAAGGCAAAGTCAAAGAGACGGCCGGCAAAGTCACGAACAATCCTAACTTACAAGCCGAAGGCAACGCCGAAAAGAACACCGGCAAAGTTGAGAAAAAGGTCGGACAGATCGAAAAAGTGTTCGAGAAGTAAAGTAGAGGTGGGCTCTACCCAGAGCACGTTCATGCGTTCGGGACAACTGATGTACCGCCGTTTCCGCTCCAGTGATCGCCCGGAAACGGCGGATGTCAGGTTGGCAGTCAGAGTTCTGTATTGGGGTGGGGCCACATATATCAGTCCTGCGGACCGACCACTTCGGCGCACGAACCCGCTCCGCTAAACCTGTCTCCAGCCAACGACGCATCTGTGCGCAGAAAACGTATGTCTGATCAAGATACAAATAAGAGCGCGGCTGTCGAACAAAGTCAGGTGGGTATGGCGGAAACAGCGCTTCCGTTTTCGACACCATCCTCCGATAAGATGCTCAGCAGAATCACGATTCCTCTCTTCATCTTAGTGGCTGGCTTGCTGACGGTGTTCGGCTACTACGCGAGCTCGATTTGCATCACAGTGATCCTAGCGGGATTTCTCGCAATCCTGTTTGACCCCGTGGTAGTCATACTGGAGAAACTGCATCTGCCGCGCAGTATCGCTGCGGCCGGCATTGTGCTCGCAGGCATGAGTCTAGTCGGGCTGCTGGGTTACGTACTCTACGGAAAAGCGATGACCTTTGCGGAAGAACTTCCAGTGTACGCCTCGAAGATCCAGCAGACCATTGAGCCAATTAGCAAAAAGATCCAAAACTTTCAGCAAAGTGCCGGAAGCCTTGCGAACGACGTGCATGCCACCAAGAAAGTTCCCGAGGTTCGGTTGCAGGAATCGCCAACCTGGCCTGCCTATTTGGTGCGCGGTGTGGGGTCTGTCTGGGGAGCGCTGATTATTGCCGGCGTAGTTCCATTCCTGACGTTTTTCATGCTCTGCACGAAGGACCAAATGGCCACCCGAATGGATGGCCTCTTCGGTTCCAGGACAGACGCGGCTCGATTCATCACGAACCTGAACCAGATGATTCGCGGCTTTGTCGCCGGCAACCTTATCGTCGGTTTCGTGATGGCGGTGGCGACCACGCTGGTATTGTGGAGTCTGGGCATGAAAGGCGCCATACCTCTCGGAATCGCCAGCGGGCTCTTGAATCTGCTACCGTTCCTCGGACTGATCGCTTCGCTTGCTCTTCCTCTTGCAGCGGCCCTCCTTCAGTTCAACACACCCGTACCATACATCGTCATCATTCTCACGATCCTCTTCCTCCATGTCGTATCCGCGAATCTGCTTATTCCGAAATTTATTGCTACTCGCGTGAGTATCGGGCCAGTGGCGGCGACGGTGGGGATTCTCTTCTGGGGCTGGTTGTGGGGTGTCATGGGCTTGCTGCTCGCTGTGCCCCTCACAGCATTCATCAAGCTGGTCGCTGATTTGCATCCATCCTTATGTCACTTGTCCAACATGCTGGCGCTAACGCCGCGTCCAACTCCACGTTGGGTGCGCTACGGCGAAACGGCCTGGGAACGGGCAATTCCTTACTTGCGCCCCCGTCCGGAAAAAGTTCCTGTAGGGCACCAACCCTAGGCGGCCGAGAACCGAGGGGTCAATGATAGCTACCCTCATCATATTGTGGGCGCTCCGCATCAACCTGTACAACACCTGTCGCGAAAAGTGTGCAAATTTGACCAGCCTCGGCCGGCGCATATCGTCGATTATTGCGGTGTGGGGAGATCATGGAAATGCTCAATTACCCCGGATGCAAAACGATTCTGTGCATCGACGATGATGACGGCATGCTGCGCTACCAAAAAGCGCTATTCGAAAGACGTGGATATAAGGTGCTCACTGCCGCCTCCGCCCGACAAGGCTTAAGAATTGCCACAGTCTGCGCGGTTGCTGCCGTGGTCGTCGATTACCACATGCCCGAGATGAATGGTCATGAGGTTGCGACCGAAATAAGGCGCCTCAAGCCACAAATACCAATAGTCATGGTTTCCAGTGACGACGCGATTCCGGAACCCGCATTGAATGTGGTGGATGCTTTCGTTTCTAAGAACGAAGCACCCCGCCGCTTGTTGCCGGTGATCAATCGAATCTGCGGTGGAAATCCATCTGGGTTCCAAGAAACCGGAATCACGGCCTGAGCACGGCCGTGTTAGAAGTTGGCCGCGATTGGGAAGCCCCCGTACTTTGTCTCCTTCACAGAACGGATAGGCGGTCATTGGGTTAGTGTCGGGAAACCGACGTTCAGACCCCACGAGCGCTTCACAAGTTTTGTTACCCGGACACGCACATTTCAGGCCGGATCACATGATTCGGCTTTTTTCTATATCAGACGGACTGTTTGCGCGCTGTTAGGATGCATGCCCAATCCGAGCTTTTCTGACCAGACTTGAGATTGGGGAAATGAGAGACTCCGTGGCGAAGTCATTTGCGAGCGAGGCCAAGGGTTCCATCAAGTTCAGCTTGCTTAGGTCGGCCGGGAGGCTAACATGCTTTGGACTGTTTTCGTTGTTTTACTTATTTTGTGGCTGTTGGGTTTCAGTTTGCACATTGGCGGAGCCTTCATCCACTTGCTTCTGGTAGTGGGGCTGGTAGTTCTCGTCATTAACTTATTGAGCGGACGACGAAGTACCGTCTGAAGCAAGGGATCACGAGTCGCAGGGGCGGTAGGTCGTGGTGTCATCCTCTCGCCCGGCGTGGAGATTCCTAAAAGACAGCATTGCGAAGTACGAAACCGTGCTGCAAGACGGAAGAAATCCTGCTGATCGTCCACGGGACGGCCCGCAGAAGTATTCAAGCCGAAGGACATCATCGAGAGTACGCACATTGCACCTAGCCGAAGCAGTAGCGGCGATAGGTAGCATCCAGGATGCCGGGAACACATCATGCCACAGAGCTCGCACGATCGAGCCGCAGAACTCCATAGCCTTGCGGCCCACGCCCACGCCGCGGCCGCCACGGCTCACGGCAAGGGAGATCATCTAACGGCTCACGAACTCAGCAAACAGGCGTACGAGCACTCTCTGAACGTCTACAAGCTCGCCGAAGAGCTGGGCACGAAGGCTGCAAGGTCCAGCAAAGCTAAGGACGGAATGCCGGAACTGCGCGCCGACCTCAACCCGTCTTACCAAATAGCAGACTAGCCTCACCACGTCCGCAACGGGAGGCGCCCGCACCCCTAACGATGCTTTAGACGGTGCATGATCATGATCTGGCGAATGTACTCGAATTGATCATCGTGCCAGACATGAGTGAAGGAACGGCTCGCGCCTCGCTCAAGAACTTGCGCTTGGGCTCATAACCCGGAGGACGGCGGCTTCATTCCGGATCGCCAATTTGGGGAGATCCGGGTCCAATAAGCCGGCCAAAAAATTCCCTTGAGTTTGCAGAACCCGTGGTCCATCTATTCGTGTGGTGGGCGATTCTGACTATGAGATTGCGATCAGATTGCATATTTGCGCCTCAAATGCGAATCGCTCCGGAATCATTCCGATCATCCCCAGCCAAGTCTCCACCAACTGAGGCCATCCCGTCACGGGAAACTTCGTGCGCCGCCGCCCAAACGCATGTCCGCCCTGCGCGTACAAATGCATCTCCACGGGAACCCCAGCCTTCTTGAGCGCAATGTAGTAAACCAGCGAGTAGCTTACGTCGTCCACGTGGTCATCCTCCGCCTGCAGCAAGAACGTAGGCGGCGTCTGGCTGGTAACGGGAACGTCCAGATTCAACTCAAACTTTTTATCGTCAATCCACAGATGCCCCGGATAAAGAGCCACCGCAAAGTCCGGGCGGCAACTCTCTTTATCAGCCGCATCTACAGGCGGATACAAACGCTTCACAAAGAGGGTAGCCCTCAGACGGACAAGCTCATCGCTGCCTCGGTTCAGTGGGCTGGGCGGATCATGGAAAAGATCGACAGCGTGTTTTCGAGTTCAGCGAAGACGTGAGATTCGCTGGGTCTCCCGGTTTGTAACACACGCGACGAGCTGCGGTACCGTTCCAGCCAGCACGCAACACTTCCCAAGGGACCACCATCAATTTGTGCCGAAGTGAGTCGCGAGACCGCCGTCAAGAAGGGAGCCGATTGATAGGGTTTTGGTCGCTCGTTCACTCTGTTCCCAGCACGCTTTGAGATCTTGATCGCCCTTGGCATTTTGAAGGGCATGGAAAAGTTTTCCGCGAAAATTGACGAAGGATGTGGTGATCATCAGTCCGCAATACGAACAACAGCCGAACGTCATACCTTACCTCCGCGCTGTAAGGTCAAGCCTTCTCCCGCCCGCGTGCGATGGAGCTTTGTTAACGACGGCTGTGTGGTTGCCTTGCCCACATCCTAAATTGCGCATCGGTCGCCATCGGGACTCTCGCGATCGGGTGCTTTTCTGCCGTGTGCTCACGGAGAAGTCCCGCCGCTACCGTGCGAGGATTGGAAATTCCCGCTCGGTCCGCACTGGCTACCACAAAATACGTGCATTGAGAGCAAGTGAACACGATGCCTCTTTTGTCTCTACTAATATCGTACATATTGCCAGTTTGGTCCTTAGGCAACAACCGGAGCTGTGCTCATCTGCTCATTCTCAACCTAAGGTAACTGTGCTGTTCTGAACCTATGACAGGCTGGAAACTTGCCACGCTTAAGAGTGGACCTCAAGACGGAAGAAAAAGAAACAAGGCCGCGAGTTTCCTGTTGCCCAAGTTACAGTTACGCAGAGATCGGCACAGATGTGTCCCGGTTCCGAAATGCTTCTGCCTTCGCGTCTTGGCTGGAACTGTCCAGAGAAGATTTTCTTGCCAACGCTCTTCGATATTGACGAACTTTATGGATCGTGGCAGGGATTCGTCTTATGGCCGCCCAACGCCTGGTGCGGGCGCCTCGACAGCTAATAACAGCCCAGTTCGCTCCAGCGCAACTTCGCCGGCTTTCTCCATACCACGCCACTCCGTGGCAACGATGAAGAGCGTCCTTCTATCCCGTCCTCCGAGCATGCAAGCGAAGCAGCCGCGGTCGGCGTTGACGGTCTGCAGCACGTCACCGCCTTCGCGGACGCGCACGCAGCGCTTGTTGGGAACGTCGGCGTACCAGACAGCGCCATGTGCATCTATGCAGATACCGTCAGGGACGCCGCTGCCGAGGTCGGCCCACACGCGCCGGTTCGACAAGCTTCCGTCCACGGCTATGTCGAAGGCTGTCAGTTTCTTGCCGTGCGATTCGGCGATAATCAACGTCGAGTTGTCAGGGGTTATGGCCATGCCATTCGGCCAGGCGAAATTATCGGCAACCTGGCGAACAGAGCCATCCGGCGCGAGCAGAGCGATTCCGGCGCCCCCGTTGATATAGGCATTGCCACGACCGTCAACCACGATCTCGTTCCAAACTTTGTCAGAAAGGCTCCGCAAATCGGCATGGGGCACTAGTGAACCATCGGGATCCCTACGCATGAGTAGTCCCTCGCGCCCTGAAACGATGAGCAGACGGCCATCGGGCAGCCAATCGATAGAAAATGGAAGAGCAAATGGCACCCGGACCGCGACTTCGCTCTTGCCATCCACATCGACCGCGATGATCTCTTGAGCGCCCCAGTCCGAAAACCACAGACGCTGCTCATGCCAGCGGGGAGACTCACCCATCGCGAGACCGGTTATCAAGGTTCGCACCTCACGCGCTAAAGGCTGCTTTGCCGTCATTCACAACCTCCTTAGGTCAAGCCCATAGCAATTTCGTCAGCAATGCAAAGGGCCTGCGACATCCTCGCGAAGCTCACGCCACAATGTACGTCGAAATTCTATCAACTCCACAATGGTCGGGGGTTAATTGCCGGCCAAGCGCGCTGCTTGCGTCATAAGGTAAATCCGTTCCGGGATGCTCGTCGTTCCGGCAGCCGCAAGTCGGTAGTGTTTGATGGCAGCTTCGTTATCTCCCGTCTGTTCCAGCAAATGGGCACGAACCGCATCGAGACGATAGTGACTGGCAAGGCGCGGGTCGGTATCGAGCGCTCTCAGCAGTTGGAGGCCTTCGGCCGGGCCGTGCACCATAGCGGCTGCGATTGCGTGATTGAGAGTGACCATCGGACCAGGCGAGACTCGTTTCAGTAACTCATAGAGAGCGAGAATCTGGGGCCAGTCGGTGTCCTCGGCTCGCTCGGCCTCGTCGTGCACGGCGGCGATCGCTGCCTGAAGCTGATACAGGCCGACTGACCCTTTCGCCAGCGCGGCCGTGAGAAGCTCAATGCCTTCGGTAATCTCCACGCGGTCCCATAAACTTCGATCTTGTTTATCCAACGGGATGAGTTCTTCATCCGGCCCGGTCCGGGCTGCGCGCCGCGCGTCGGTTAACAGCATCAGAGCCAGCAGTGCTGCAACCTCGGCATTATCGGGGAGCAGCGTTTTCGTGGTGCGCGTCAAGCGAATCGCTTCCCGGGCGAGGTCGAATCGTTGCAGATGCGAGCCGATGCTGCTGGCGTATCCCTCGCTGAAGATGAGATAGAGCACGTGCAGAACTGCAGGCAGGCGTCCAACCCGCTCGTGCGGAGGAGGGAGACGGAACGGTGCGCCCGAAGCTTTGATGTTTTGCTTCGTGCGGCTGATCCTCTGCGCCATCGTGGCCTCGGGAACCAGAAAGGCATTGGCGATTTCAGCCGTGGTTAAACCGCCAACCGCCCGCAACGTCAGCGCGATTGCCGAGGACGGAGTGAGCGCGGGATGGCAACACATGAACAATAAAATCAGAGTGTCGTCTGGATCCATGTCGGCCTCGATCTCGAGGAGGGATGCCATGTTTTCCGCTTCCGTGGCCACTGCCGTTTCTCTCTCGCGGCGGGCAATTTCGCTGCGCATCTGGTCCGTCATGCGGCGGCACGCCACCTGAATCAGCCAGCCCCGGGGGTTTTCGGGAACACCCTCCTGCGGCCATTGGGTGAAAGCGGCAATCATGGCCTCCTGCACCGCATCCTCGGCCGAGGAGAAATCCCGGAAACGGCGAGCGACGGCGCCGAGCACCTGTGGCGCGAGTTCGCGCAACAGATGCTCGAACGGAACGTCATATGGATGGTCTGCCATCTCAGTTTCTTTCCGCCGCAGTGTTCAGAGGCCCAAATCTGTGTGGCCACTCAGAACGGGCCGCACTTCGATGGGCATGTTCGCGGATTTTCCCCCAGCACCCGGCGCTTTTGAGGCCCGCGCGGCAATCCTGTAAGCCTGCTCCGGGCTCTCCACGTCGATGATCCAGTATCCGGCGAGAAACTCCTTCGATTCCGGAAATACGCCGTCGGTGATCGGTTCTCCGTTTTGTCCGGCGCGAACGAGCTTGGCCTCACTCGGCCACCCCAGGCCTTCGGTCGAGACGAATACTCCCGAATCCTTTAGTTCTTTGCTGAATGTGCGCATGAAAGCCACATTCGCCCGAAGATCCTCCTTCGACCACTTGGCATATCCCTCGAAATCGGACCTCTTGCCGTTCATCATCAAAATGTATTTCATTTTCTGCTCCTGTTGAGTTCGGCGCTGCTTCTTGCGCCGCCGTCACCACATTTGTTTATCGGGATTTGGCTTCATGGGTTGCGAGCTGCCGCACCTCAATCGGCATGTTTACGGATGCAGCGGAAATCCGTCCCGCGATGGCATAAGCGCGCTCGGCGTTCGGAACGTCAACGATCCAGTAGCCCAACAGAAATTCCTTCGATTCGGGGAAAATGCCGTCGGTGACCGGGACGCCGTTCTTCTCGCCACGCACGACCTTGGCTTCCTTCGGTTCGGCTAAGCCCTGGGTGGCGACAAATTCTCCGGACTCGGTGAGATCCTGGTTGATGCGGTGGAGAACTGCCATATGCGCCTCGATATCCTGTTTCGGCCAGGCGTGGTACGCCTCAACGCCTGCCCTCGTGCCCGACATCAGCAAAATGTACTTCATGTCCTTTTCTCCTATGCTGTTCTCATCTTCCTTCTACTTGGTGTGGGTGTGAAACATCCATCGGACGCCAAACTGGTCGTTGAGTGCCCCATACGTCCCAAAGAATTGCTGGCTCAGAGGATCTGTGACCTCGCCCCCGTCGGAGAGTTTTTCGAATAGGGACTTTAATTCCTCAAATGTCCCTCCGCTGAGACAGAGACAAACGGTGTTGCCGCGAACTCGCGTCCGGTCCGGCCGTAGCCAGTCCGATGCCGAAACATCTACGTTGCTGCCTCTTAAGCGGGCATTTAGAACCTTGTCGTGTTGGGATGCTGGGATTCTCTCCTTCGCGGGAGTGTCTTTCACTACGGTCAGAATCAGCTCTCCTCCGAGGCAGGATCTGTAAAACTCCATGGCCTGCTGGCAATTGCCGTCGAAAAGTAAATAGGGTGTCAGAGTCGTCATTTCTGTCTCCTTCCTGGTTTTAACGCCTGCAATCTGCGCTTTCATCCTGTAGTCGGAGCCGTACCGCCATTCTCTACATCCTCCTCAGAAATATTTCATGGGCCAAAAGTCACCACCCGATGTCGATTTAGGAGGGACAGAACCGACATACGAGTGGAGGGCGAGAAAATGACGACCGACGAAATGGTAGTGGACGTTAGCCAGGACTGGATATTGGCCTGCGATGTGCAACAGAGCTTTATGCAGGCGCCGTGCATGGCTAGCGATTCCTTCGACTATAGCGCCCGCTGCCGTCAGGTTCGGGCGCTCGGCGGCGATTGCTACAATTTCATACCGCTGAAGAATGACCGCCTGGCGCTGGTCGTTGGAGATGCCTCGGGCAAAGGTCTGCCAGCGGCGCTCATGATCGCCAATGTGCAGTCCTCCCTTCGGACCGCGGCATTGTTCACGGGAGATGACTTGGCCGCGCTGCTCAAGGTAGTGAGTCATCAGGCATACGTTTCGTCGGCCGAGGGCCGATATGCAACCTTATTCTACGGAGTGTTCGACGGGTCGACCCGCACTCTGCGGTATGTAAATGCCGGACATAATCCGCCGGTCGTCATTCGGAGGGATGGTTCATTGCATTGGCTGGAAACGGGTGGTGCGCCGGTTGGATTGTTCGCTGATTCGGAATATCGGGAGGGCATCGTAAAGCTCGAAACCGGTGATTTGCTGATCGCCTTCACTGACGGGCTCACCGAAGCGACAAATCAGGACGGGGAGGAATGGGGAGTTCAGGGCTTATTGAAGGCAGCCGCCTGGGGAGCGCAAGGCTCTCAAGACGCCCGAGATCTCGTCAATTTCATCTTCAATACTGTGGATGGCTTCTCGCAGGGACACCAAACCGACGATGCAACATTGGCAGTTGTACGGGTTGGGTCGCGGGTGCTCTGAACAATTGGATAGAGGTCCCTTCCTGACTGCTTGACTCGATTATCGGTCATGCGAAGTAAGGTGGCCGGCAAGATTCCTCCCGTGAGGAAAAATCGTTTTGTGAGACTTCCTTGCGTTGCCGATTTTGAGGACCCTTGTGCATCCCGCATAACAGACAAACCAGAAATTGAGATCTGGCCGAGTCGGATAGCCTTGACGCGTTCTCACAGCAGCGTATTTCAGTGAAGTTTCGGCTATCATACGTTATGTGCCCTTCGGCGCGGGCACCACCAGTTCCTGTGCGCCATTTGGCATCCTCGGCCACAAAATGACCAACGACACAAAAGGCCGCTTATGTGCCTAGGCACATAAGTGGCCAGTTCTTCGAGGCTCTTGGCGTCAAAGCGTTTGCAGATTGGTAGCTGATCAGGACCTCGCCATGTCCGAATGCCTCACATCCTTTTCGGAGATCCTCGCGCCGCTGGAGCGTACGAAGGAAAGCTTATCCATGTCGCGGAAAAAGATTTCTGGTGGTGTCGTACACCAAGTGCCCGCAGATTTGAAAAAAGCTCTTACATCCGACCCGCAAGCGTTAACAGCGTGGGAGGATATTACACCGCTCGCACGCAACGAGTGGATATGTTGGATTGAGTCAGCTAAGAAAGCAGAAACCAGAAGTCGCCGGATCGAGTGGGGCTGTTCAAGCCTTAAGGATGGAAAACGACGCCCCTGTTGTTGGCCCGGATGCACTCACCGCTAATTTCAAGATGAACAAACTGGACACTGCGACGGCACACCGGAATCGGCCAGTGTCCGGTTAGCGCGTGTGATCCAGGACTCATAAGCACAGTCGGCGTGTTCACGTCAGCCTCGCCGCGCGGCCTCGATCGCGGCGATGTCGATCTTCTTCATCGTCATCATCGCCTCGAAGGCACGCTTTGCCTCACCGCCACGAGCCGCAAGCGCATCGGTTAGCGCGCGCGGGATGATCTGCCAGGAGAGGCCCCAGCGGTCCTTGCACCAACCGCACTGGCTTTCCGTGCCGCCATTGCCCACGATCGCGTTCCAGTAACGGTCCGTCTCTTCCTGATTCTCCGTCGCGATCTGGAAGGAAAAGGCTTCGGTGTGCCTGAACGCCGGGCCGCCGTTGAGACCGAGACAGGGAATGCCCAGGACGGTGAACTCCACCGTCAGCGCATCGCCCTTCTTGCCGCCCGGATAGTCACCGGGAGCCTCGTGAACCGCTGTTACTTCACTATCCGGAAAGGTGGCGGCGTAGAAGCGCGCCGCCTCATGCGCGTCCTTGTCGAACCAGAGGCAGATCGTGTTCTTTGGCTTCATGGTCGTGTGCTCCTTGTGCTCGATCAGGACGAACGCCGTCCCCGCAAAACGGCGTAGCCTTCACCGATCATGCCATGATACTCGGCAAGCTGGAAGTTGAGCTGCGAACGCCGCCCGGCGGGGGCCAAGTTTCCGTTTGCGCGTAATTCGCCCGAGATCGGCAAGCGCTGCGCGACTTTTGAGTACTGATGTCGTCCCCGGATGCGGCTGGTCTTGCAAACCACGGTTTGACCGTGCCTTTGCAAGTAGCCGATACTAGGTACAGCGTGCGACAGGGCACCGCCGACCCGCGGCAAGGGAACAATCGCACCTGCTTCGATTCAGACAGCGTGCTTTGAATCTTCTTTCAGCCTGTATCAGCGGGTCACAGGCGCTCATGAAAGGAGATTGCCGTGAGCACATCGAAACTTCCTGTTTGTCCTTCCCTTGAATCCCTTCGCAAGCAAGCAAAGAAACTGGCGCGCGACATTGTTTCCGGTAATGCAGCCGCCATCGCCCGGGCGCGTGCGCAGCTGCCAAAAGCCGAGATGCCGTTGTCACAGCGTGATGCCCAGTTGGTGCTGGCGCGCGAATATGGGTTTCCAGGCTGGAAGGACCTGGTTAAAGAAGTAAAACAACGCCTTGGCAGAGGGCTCGAGTGGGCCGTATCCGAAGCCCGACGCATCATCCATGACAATGACATCGAACCGCTGCGGCAACTCTTGGCGGAATACCCGGCGCTGTTGTCGTGGAAGGCGGATGTAAACGATGGCGGGCTGCTCGGGATGGCTACCGGTTCCTTCGGCGACAGCTTCGACCCGATCAGCGAGGAGCATTTCACGCGCAAGGCATGCGCCGAGCTTCTGCTCGACGCCGGTGCGGTGGTCTCGCCGTCGGTATGCGTTGGCATCATCCGGTCGCGCGCCAGGAGGTTGATCGATCTCTTCCACCGCAGAGGCCTTCTTCCGCGATCGCTGAAGTTCCTTGCCGCGCTCGGCGACGTCGACGGCGTCCGTGCGCGTCTCGATACGAATGCCGACGATCTTGCTGCGGTGAACGAAGCGTTCACGTATGCGTGCCATTTCGAGCACGCGACCGTAGCGACTCTACTGTTGAATCGGTCGATCACGCTCGACGCCGAACTGGGCAGGCGCATCGATGGCGGGCCGGGACATTCTGCTTTTATCCGGTACTTTATCGAGAACAAGCCCGACGTCTCCGACCCCGATCCATTCAGGCCCTGGGATGCTTTTGTCAAGCAACATGTCATGCGCGCGATGGACGATGGCGACCTCTCATCCTTTGTCGGCTTGTTGCGGCGCGACGCATGGCTGCTGTCCGACGCATCCGTGAAATTCCAGGTTGCTTTGATCGAGGGGACGGCGGCGACGATGAAAGATCGCGCAGCTTTCCTTAAGGCGCTTCTCGATCTCGATCCGGCCGTGCTGCACAGTCCCGTGCCGCCGCCATCCTCGGGCATCACCTACGACGGAACCTGCAGGGCCTTTATACACGCGTTCACGTATGCGCAGACCCATCTGCTTCCGATGCTGCTGAGGATCTGGCCTATGCCCGACGATCTGCCGCACGCTGCGGGGAGCGGGGACTTTGCACGGGTGAGACGCTGGTTCGACGCCGCTGGCAGGCCTGCCCTGGGCGACCTTGCGAATCATTTTCCCTCCAACGATGACTGGATCCGCGGAAATCTGCAATGGGGCGAGCCCAATATGCAGCAAGTTCTCGACACCGCGTTGGCCTGGGCGGTCACGAACAACCATTTCGAGATCGCCGACTTTCTTCTCGGGCATGGAGCCGATATCAACACGAACTGGAGCTCCCATGAGCCCGCCAGCATCCTGCATGAACTGGTTTGGCACAAGAATTACGAAGCCATGCAATTCCTCATCGACCGCGGCATCGACATGACGATCCACGACTATCGTTGGCACGCTACCGCGGTGGGTTGGGCAGCGGTCGCTGCGAAGGACGAGAAGATGGCCCAGTGGCTGCGCGATGCGCAACAACGGCGCGAGCAGACATCGCACTGAAGCGACCGGGGGACCGATAACAGGCGTCCCGGCAAGTGTGACCTTTCACTGCGAGACCGGCGCCTTCCTGCAGCAGATCAATCGGTGACGATCAAGCAATAATCCGTGATAAACGGCGTAGTGTAGACCGATGGCGCCACCTCCATCCGGTTTGTCGGCAAACAAGAAGTAATTCCGTTCTTTCCGGCGGCGTAGGCCTTGACGGCTCGTACGGTAGCATCAAGTTGCTAAGAAGCGAACTCCGTATTCGAAAAGGTACTGAATTGTCCTCAGAAAATGTGCAAGCTCCATCGCTTGCTTCCAACAATGCGCAAGACCGCATGTTCATTGACTCCAGCGAGGTATAGCAGAATGTCACTGCTCTCTGCCTGGCAATCAACATCACATTGCCGAAGCAGTAGGTATGGAAGCGGGCCATTGCGCCGAGGTATTGCGTGAGCACTTCGCTGTGCCCGGACTCCAGCGACTGCACGAGATAATCGACTGCGTCTTTGGTTTTGTTCTTGATTTCTTCTAACTTCATTGTTTTTCCCTTTCGCGCCGTTTCCGGCTTGTTTTTTTCTTTACTAGAGCGGCAGCGGGAAAAAACAAGTCGGAAACGGGGCAAAGGGCAGAACGGAGGCCAAAGGAGGATGGCAGGGCGTGAGTGAAAGCGCGGCGAGTCCCAAACGCGGTTGGGGTTAGTTTGGTGCGAAACCGGCGCAGTCCGAAACGCCCGTCCGAGCCGTGGCCAAGCGGCGTCCACCTGGGGAGGAGGCCGAAGTGGCTATATGGGGTCCTAACTTAACTAACTAGAGCTCTGAAGCACAGGTTTGTGATATACGGGTTTTGCATACTCTTGGTTAGCATTATTGGGACGTTTTAAACTTACCAGCCGGTTTACAAAAGTGCTACTTTGCTAACCATGAGGCAGCAAACTAAATGGAAGTTAAACTGGCTGCAGCACAACCTGCCGGAAGGATTGGTTGTGGACTCTGCCTGGCTTCAGGGCCGAGGTTATTCCAGTGCCCTCCGAAGCAAGTATGCTGCCCGCGGCTGGCTGGAGCAGGTGGCGAGGGGGGTCTACCGCCGCCCGCCGGCGCTGCTTCCGGCGCCGAAAGAGGATGAAGGGCTGCGGTGGCAAAACGTCGTGATCTCGCTTCAGATGGTCCTGGAATGCCCGGTGATAGTCGGTGGCCGGACGGCTTTGGAACTTCAAGGTTTCGCGCACTATCTCAGTCTCACCGGACCACGGGAAGTTCACCTCTATGGTGACGCTCCGCAGCCCACATGGGTCGGCAAGCTGAAGCTCGACACAAAATTCGTCTTTCACAACGCTAAAAAGCTGTTCCGGAATGAACCGATCGCGCGCAGCCTCGGGCAAGGGGCCAATCTTAAAACTCAGGAGCATTCCAGCACAGATTCCCTTGGCGGTGGCCTCACACGGCAAACCCGGGGTCAGTGGAATTGGTCGCTCACGATGTCGTCGCCTGAACGCGCCATCCTGGAGTTGCTTGACGAAGTCCCGAAGCGAGAAACCTTTCATCAGGCGGATATGTTGATGGAGGGACTTCGAAACCTCAGTCCGCGAAGGCTTCAAAAATTGCTCGTTGACTGTCGCAACGTGAAGGTGAAGCGGCTGTTTTTCTGGTTTGCCGAGCGGCATAACCATGCCTGGCTGCAGAAGCTCGAACGCAAGGAGATAAATTTGGGAAGCGGCAAGCGCATGCTGGTACGCGGCGGAAAGCTCGATTCCAAATTCAATATCACCGTTCCGGAGAACCTCCGTGCCGGTGGCTGAGAATTGTGGCCGCAGGACGCTTGAGGCAAATTGGATTTCGGCCGATGCGATATTCGCAATTGAGAATAGAAACGGGCCAAAGGCCATCAGCTCGCAGCTTCGCCCGTGCAGACTGCCTGCCAGGCTGCGAACTCGCTCGGCCTGATCTGGTAGCGCGCGAAGTTTCCTTCGTGCAGGCTCAGAAGTTCCGTCTCCGCCATATCCCGGAAACGATCACGCTCGGCAGCCGCAATATTCTCAACGACCCACGAAGCGATATGGGCAGCGGCCGCCTTCCTGTCCATGCGGTCGCGCACGACCTCGCTCACGACCAGGCGCAGGGCGGCGCTAGGCGTGAACCTGAAGGGATCAGGCTCGCCCAGCGATTGCCTGACGGCGATGTACCGCGCTGCGGACCTCTCATATGCCCAGATAAACACGTCCCTGACGCCCGCGACGCACTGCTCAAGCCCGCTGCTACAATGCGGTGCATGGCCGCCAATGCTGCGAAGGACGCAACAGCAGAGTCCAGCCCGCCACGCTTGCGCGAAGCAACCAAGCCCGATCTATTGACCATTGCCGCGATCGCCATTGCTGCTACAGTGATTGCGGACTTTATCCACGAGGGGCTTGGTCACGGAGGCATGTGCCTAGCCACAGGTGGGCGGCCGCTGGTGCTCTCCACGGTGCACTTCGAATGCAGCGCGGACACGCGTCTGGTGGCGGCGGGCGGGACCCTCGCCAATCTGATCTTTGGAGTGCTGTTCTGGGTCGTCGCGCGTGCCGTCAAACGGTCGGCATCTTGGCGCTATTTCTTCTGGCTGCTGATGACTTTTAATCTGTTTAGCGTAGGCGGATATTTTCTGTTCTCGGGCATCGGCAACATTGGCGACTGGGCGGCGGTGGTGGCAGGATGGCAGCCAGCCTGGGCGTGGCGCGTGGGCCTGGCTGCGCTGGGGATCGTTACCTATTTCTTTGTGTGTGTGCCTCTGTCCTTGCGCGAACTGCGTTCGTTCTTAGGGAAGGATGCGAAGATCCGTGTGCGGCGCGCGCGCCGGCTCACGGTCACGCCTTATCTCACTGCCGGGCTCCTCGCCTGCGCTGCGGGCGCGCTGAATCCGGTGGGGCCGCTGTTGATTCTGATCTCCGCTGCAGCTGCGTCATTTGGTGGCAACTCCGGGCTGGCATGGATGTGGAACCTGCTCTATGGCCCGCGCATCCCCAGCAGCGAATTCCAGATGCCCGAAATCGAACGCAGCCGGGGATGGATCATCGCCGCCGTGGTGCTGGCGATAGGGTTCATCGCGGGACTGGGACCCGGCGTGAAATTTCATTCGCTCTAGCAAGTCCTGGCACTTGACAGTTGGGTTTCATCGGAAGCCGGAAACCCGCCATCCCAGAAGCCTCGGCGACCTTCCCGAGCGACGAGCAATACAAAAGTTGGCTTCCTTTTAGGATTCCTACCCAGAAACGCTCTTGTCGCAATTCATGTTGGAGCACCGGCCGCTGCTAGCTGCGTTCGACAAGCCGACTTTGTCGGGACCAATCCGCCGCTGGCTTGATTACTCTCGGGTTGCCGACCACTCTGAAGCAAATCCAGCAGATGAACACAACGAGATGATTCGCGACCTCTTGGGACGATCAGGAGAGTGCGCGTAGATTGTTCCGGAGGCGGTCGGGGTCGCCGTCGCAAAGGAGACCCTCAACTGCGAGGTGAGTACTCTTCCAGACGGGAACGGCGCGGGCAAGCAACCTCCGCCCCTTTGGCGTCAGCGTCATCAGACGACCGCGGCGGTCCGCCGGGTTCGCCGTGATCTTGAGCAGGCAGCGGCGCTGCAACGGCTTGAGAGCGGCCGTCAAGGTGGTCCGATCCATTGCGAGTAGCGACGCCACTGCTGCCATATCAGGTGGTTCCGGGCGATTCAGGGACATCAGCAGCGAGAATTGCCCGTTTGTCAGGCCGAGTGAGCGCAGCGCGTCATCGAAGCGCCGTGCCAGCACCCTTGCCGCGCGCTGCACATGAAGACAGAGGCAAGAGTCGCGGACCAGGAGCGTAGTCTGAAAAGGAGGGTTCGCAACCATTGACATAGACAGATTATATTGATATCAACGTATATTGCAAAGCGGCCCGAGGAGGAAAGCATGACGGACCATCCAGTTTGTATCACAAGAAGAAGCCCCCCTCTCAGGAGAAATCTATGCAGCGAAAGATTCTCAGGATGATCGCGTTAAGAAGCTTCGCGCTGGTTGTCGTGCTCGGCGCGGCGTGGCAGGCGCAAGCACAGGACGCCAAGGCACCGTATCCGAGCATGGCCCCGCTTGACCTATACCTGATGGAGCGAAATGCCGAGATAGCCCTGGCGCGGAGCGCGGCTCCAGAATCCATCTCACGCGATGCCGAGGTCTTGTTCCTCGGACGGCATGGTTACGAAACCGCGGTCAAAGGCAAGAACGGTTTCGTATGCATAGTGGAACGATCATGGACCGCCGGAATCGACGATCCCGATTTTTGGAATCCCAAGCTGCGGGCTCCGATCTGCTTCAACTCGCCAGCCGCGGGATTCAATGTCCCACTCAACATCAAGAAGACCGAGTTGGTATTGGCCGGACAATCCAAAGCTCAGATGTTCGACAACATCAAAGCCGCTTTCGACAAGAAGGAATTGCCCACGCTGGAGTCCGGCGCGATGTGCTACATGATGTCAAAACAAGGGTACTTGAGCGACCGTGACGGGCACTGGCATCCCCACCTGATGTTTTTCGTTCCGCAAACCGACGCTCAAACTTGGGGCGCAAATCTGCCGGGCTCCCCGATTCTGGCATCTGAGGATACTCCGGACCGACTGACGGTATTTCTGATTCCGGTCGCCAAGTGGTCGGACGGTACGGCGGCTCCTGCGGGTGAGCACTGACGTGCGATCTCGGCGAGTTATGCCCATGGGGCGGAGTCTTGAAGGCAAGGAGGATTGGCTGTGAGGGCAACGAGGAAAACTAAGAGATGATGCGAGTCGGCACACTGGTCGGCTACCAGTCTTTACCGATGGAACGCAGGGCGATGCTGGTTTCGGCCCGAGTGACGGGCTACCCTTCCATAATCCGGTAAGGTAAGGGTTGCCGACCATCCAGAATCGGTCGGGTCCGGCCGCGACCTGTAACCTAGGCTATAATTTCGGCATACGGATGGCTCTCACCCCTGGCGAAAAACTTGGCCCATACGAGATTCGATCCCCGCTCGGCGCTGGCGGCATGGGCGAGGTATATCAGGCGCGCGACACGCGCCTCGATCGCACCGTTGCGATCAAGGTCCTACCGAAGCATCTTTCTTCCAATCCTGATCTGAAGCAGCGCTTCGAACGTGAGGCGCGGGCGATTTCGTCATTGAATCATCCGCGCATTTGCACCCTGCATGATGTTGGGCATCAGGACGGCGTTGACTTTCTGGTGATGGAGTATCTGGAGGGAGAGTCGCTCGCCGAGCGGTTGAAAAAGGGTCCTCTGCCGCTGAGGCAATCGCTGACGATCGGGATCGAGGTTTGCGAGTCGCTGGAAGCCGCTCACCGGGCTGCAATCATTCACCGCGATTTGAAGCCGGCCAACATCATGCTGACCAGAACAGGGGCCAAGTTGATGGATTTCGGGCTGGCCAAAGCTGCGGTCGCAGGCTTGGCCGCGGCAGGATCGAGCGCTCCTTTTTTATCGGCCGCCCGCACGATGAGCGAAGCCAGCCCGATTTCGCCGCTGACAACCGCGGGTACGGTGATTGGCACGATTCAGTACATGGCGCCGGAGCAGATCGAGGGCAAGGAAGCGGATGCACGATCCGACCTGTTTGCTTTGGGCGCGGTGCTGTACGAGATGACGACGGGCAAGCGGCCATTTGAGGGGAAGAGCCAGATCAGTCTTGCGAGTGCGATTTTGGAGAAGGATCCTGAGTCGATCCGAACACTCAAACCGCTGATCCCGGCGGCCTTCGAACGGGTAGTGAATACCTGCCTCGCAAAAAATCCGGACGACCGCTTTCAGACGGCGCACGATGTCAGGCTAGCCCTGACATGGATCGCCGAAGACCCTTCCCGATTGACTCCCCAGAGCGCAGCTCCGGCCGCGAAATCTTGGTGGGGAGCATTGCCTTGGGCAATATCGACAATTGTCGTGGTTCTGGCGGTGAGTGCCATTCTTCTGATGCGGCGGGAACGGCCGGCAGTGCATTACACCAACGTTAGCTTCCGCGAGGGAACCTTGCTGGGAGCGCGCTTCTCCCACGACGGACAAACCATCGTTTATAGCGGCAGGTGGGAAGGGGAACCCCCGCAGGTCTCGATCGCGCGTGTAGGCAGCCCGGAATCGCGGCCGCTCGGAATTTCCGCAGAGATTGCCTCCATTTCTGCTTCCGACGAGTTAGCCGTGTTCCTGGGGTGTGAAGAGCAGTTTTATTTGAATTGTGGAGGTACGTTGGCGACGGTAAGCCTGGCCGGGGGAGCGCCGCGCACTCTGGCCGAACACGTTGCCCAAGCCGACTGGCATCCCGACGGGAAGCGGCTTGTCATATCGGTAACTTCACCGGAAGGTCCCCGGCTGGAATTCCCTCCAGGTCATGTGCTGTTTCAGCAGAACAGCGGGTGGTTCGGTCATCCCAGATTTTCACCTGACGGCAGCATGATCGCGTTCGAGAATCATCCCATCACCGGAAATGACGACGGCGAGGTCGACGTGTTGGATCTCAATGGCAAGCACACGGTGCTTTTCGTGAGCTCGAGCGTTGAAGGATTGGCATGGGCTCCGGATGGAAAAGAGATCTGGTTTGCGGGAACCAAGACAGGAGGTTGGGCCGATACGATCTTCGCGGTAACTCCTGCCGGCAAGCAACGAACGATTCTGACCCTGCCTTCTGTGCGCCTGCACGACATCTCGAAGGACGGCCGCGTGCTCTTGTCGAGCGAAACCTGGCGCCGTCAAGTCAGAGGCCTGTTTCCGGGTGACAAGTCTGAACACCCCTATTCATGGCTCGACGCCACGGAGGCAACCGCGATCTCCGCTGACGGCCGGCTGCTCTCTATTTATGAGGCGGGAGAAATCTATTCTTTGGAGAACAACACTCAGGCCTATTACCGCGCCACCGACGGCTCGCCCGCAGTCCGCTTGGGGCCCGGCAACGCTCCCATCTCGCCGGATGGTAAGTGGGTTCTTCTGGCATCGGACCACAACAGTCCCAGGCTGCCGCTCGAGCTTCAGCCCGTTGGACCGGGCCAAGCCAGGGATCTCACTGCCCCGGGACTCGTAGCTTTCGCCAATCTGGGCTGGTCCGACGACGGACGCTACATTACTTATGAGGCACAGACCGATCAAAATGAGTGGAACGTTTATACGCAACCGTTCGCGGGAGGAAATCCGACGTTAATAAGAACGCACGGGCGGAACAACTTTCCTGCGCTTTCGCCGCATGGAGAGACGGTAGCCCTGCGGGAGGAGGGCGGGGGAATTGCCCTTTACCCTGCCAGTGGAGGTCAGCCCGTCGCCTTGAAAGGATCGCTCGACTCGGATTATCCGATCCGTTTCGTGAAGGGCGGCAAAGCGTTGTTGACGGCTCAGGCCAATGGTAGCGATGTGGTGCTCACGATCGTTGACCTGGCAAGCGGTCGTCGCGAATCGTGGAAACGCATTCCTGATGACATGGCTCGCCCATCGAATCAGCTGTTCGTAGCGACACCGGATTTGAAATATTACGCGTATCCGTTTCCCAGGTACTCGTCGGTGCTTTACTTGGTGGAGAACCTGCATTGAAGAGCAGCGCTGAAGATGTTTGTTGCAATCCGAGCTGACCAGGCTCCCCGCCTGCGTTCGTTCCGGATAGCCGACCCTTTCGGGAGCGAGCCGCAATCCGACGGCCGGGCGTAGAGCTCTCAGCGGCTTCAAAATAGAGAGTTCGCGACTTTGGCGGCGGGGTCCGCCTGACTGGTAGAAGGAGAAACGATGCAAAAGCGCAAACTTGGAAGAAGCAATCTTGAGGTGTCCGCTATCGGACTCGGCTGCATGGGAATGAGCTTTGGCTACGGTCCGGCCGCAGACAAGAAGGAAATGATTTCGCTGATTCGGACGGCAGTCGAACGCGGCGTCACATTCTTCGA
>Ga0182018_10001592_pt1 | contig 25417 bp, 19 predicted proteins | sample 812P2MmetaG_FD_120490 | JGI IMG/M metagenome (GOLD analysis project Ga0182018, IMG submission 120490) | Permafrost microbial communities from Stordalen Mire, Sweden - 812P2M metaG | ecosystem: Environmental > Terrestrial > Soil > Wetlands > Permafrost | place: Sweden: Stordalen | collected...
GACCGGCGATTCGCGCCTCCGATGAGTTGGGGCTACCGTCAGAAGAACGCGTTAACCGGGCTTTGAGCCTGCCTGCACGGATGAATCTCGATGCAAGTATCGAGCGTCCTTGCCGCGGCGCGTTGACTTGGCGCGACCACGGCACTAACATGACGCCGCGCTCCTCACGCTCATGATCGGAAAAACCATCTCGCACTACCGCATGGTTGAAAAAATCGGTGGCGGCGGTATGGGCGTCGTGTTCAAGGCCGAAGATACGAAGCTCGGCCGCTTCGTTGCGCTGAAATTCCTGCCGGAAAATCTTGCCGCGGATCGCCAGTCGCTCGAACGATTTCGACGGGAAGCACGCGCGGCCTCCGCTCTGAATCATCCCAATATCTGCACGATTTACGACGTGGACGAAGTAGATGGCCAGTCGTTCATCGCCATGGAATTTCTCGATGGCCAAACGCTGAAGCACCGGATCGAAAATAAAGCGCTGCCGATCGAGCAGGTGCTCGATTTCGGCGTGCAGATTTCGGATGCGCTCGATGCGGCGCATGCCGAGGGAATCGTCCATCGCGACATCAAGCCGGCGAATATCTTCATCACGCGGCGCGGGCACGCCAAGATTCTCGATTTTGGATTGGCCAAGCTGATGGCCGACCGGAAAACTGATCTCGAGGGCGATACGGTCACCTCGATGGATTCTCCCCACGTGGCGCCGGAACTCTTGACGACGCCGGGCACAGCGATGGGCACGGTGGCGTACATGTCGCCCGAGCAGGTGCGCGGCGATGAAGTGGATGCGCGGACGGATTTATTTTCGTTCGGGCTCGTCGTCTACGAGATGTCGACGGGTCAGCTTGCGTATCCGGGGAAAACTTCCGGCATCATCACCGACGGCATTTTGAATCGCGCGCCGGTTCCACCGAGCCAGCTCAATCCCGCCGTTCCGCCGAAACTCGAAGAAATTATCAGCAAGGCGACGGAGAAAGATCGCGGGATGCGTTATCAGAGCGCCGCGGATATGCGCACGGATTTGCAGCGCCTGAAGCGCGATATTGACGCCGGACGCGCGATCGCGGAATCGGGCGGCGCGATCCCCGCCGGAAGCGGAACGGGCATCGCGCCGGCGAGGGAAGACGCGGGCAGCTCGGCGAAAATTTCTACGGTGGCGAGCGGAGCAGCAGGGTCGTCGGCTGCTGTTGCTGTGGCACCGCCTAAGGCTTCGGACTCAGCGCGGCCGATATGGATGATTCCGGCGGCTGTTGCTGCGATTGTCCTCGTACTTGTCGTGGGCGGATATTTTTATTTTCATCGCGCGCCTATTCTCACGGAAAAAGACACGATTGTTCTCGCGGATTTCGCGAACACGACGGGAGAAGCCGTGTTCGACGGGCCGACGCTGAAGGAAGCGCTGGCCGTGGACCTCGGACAGTCGCCCTTCCTGAATATTCTTTCGGAAGACAAGGTGACAGAGACGCTGCGGCTGATGGGCCGCGCGCCGGAAGAGCATCTGACGAAGGACACTACCAAAGAGATTTGCGAGCGCGCGGGCGGCAAAGTCTATGTGGCCGGCTCGATCGCGGGGCTCGGGAACGAGTACGTGGTTTCGCTCGATGCGTTCAACTGCAACACGGGCGATGCCGTGGCGCGCGAACAGGCGCAGACAAACGGGAAAGAGAAGCTGCTCGGGACACTGAGCGAAACGGCATCGAAGCTGAGGGGAAAACTGGGGGAGTCGCTCGCTTCGATCCAGAAATTCGATGCGCCGCTCGATCAAACGACGACTAGCTCGCTCGAAGCTCTGAAGATGTTCAGTCTCGGTGTGAGGGCGCGGCGCGAGAAGGGAATTCTGGAGGGCGCCACCGAATTCCGGCGCGCCATCGAGCTCGATCCAAATTTTGCAATGGCCCACGCAGAGTTGGCCATTTGCGAATACGATCTCAATCAAATCGCGCTTTCGAAGAACGAAATCTCAAAGGCGTTCGAATTGCGCGATCGCGTGACGCAACGCGAAAAACTGCATATTGCGACGTTCTACTACGACATCGGCGTGGGAGAGCTGGAGAAGTCTGTCGAGAGCTACAAGGACTGGATTCAGACGTACCCACGTGACGCGCAGGCACACCTGGACCTTGGCGTTGAGTACACCGAAATGGGCCAATACGAGCAGTCCGTCCCGGAATTCCGTGAGGCGCTTCGGCTTGAGCCGGACAACATAATCATCAGCGGAGATCTTGCCGCCACCTACATTTCCCTGAATCATCTGGACGAAGCTCAGACGGTATTCAGCGACGCCGAGACCAAGAAAACGGTTGACGCCTTCATGCGCGAATCCATTTATGGCCTCGCGTTCCTTCGAGATGACACGGCAACGATGCGCAAAGAGGTCGAGTGGGCGGCCGGCAAGCCAGGTATTGACGACGTTATACTCGCAATGGAGGCGGACACGGAAGCCTACGCCGGCCATTTGAAGAAGGCTCGTGAGCTCTCCAAGCGAGCCGCCGAATTGGCGTCGGTGGGCGATTCGAAAGAGGTCGGTGCGCTATGGCAGGTTTTCGGCGCATTGCGAGAAGCGGTTTACGGCTATGAGAAGGACGCACACGAAGATGCGGCAGCAGCTCTGGCCATGTCGCCCGACAGCCGGGACGCGCAGGTTCTTGCCGGCGTAGTCTTTGCGCGAAGCGGCGACGCGGCACGAGCCCACGCGGTAGCCGATTCCTTGAATAAGAGCTATCCGGTGAATACGATTCTCCAGTCCGTGTGGATTCCGACGATCAATGCACAAATTGAACTCGGCCGCGGAAACGGATCGAAGGCGGTTGAACTGCTTCAGACCGCCGCGCCCTACGAGCTTGGAGAGATTATCGGGAGCCTTAACAACTCGTGCATGTATCAGGTTTACTTGCGCGGTGACGCGTATCTGCAAGCGAAGCAGGGAACCGCGGCCGCGGCGGAATTCCAGAAGCTGCTCGATCATCGGGGGATCGTGTGGAACTGCTGGTCGGGCGCGCTGGCCCATCTCGGCCTAGCGCGATCGCGCGCGGAGGCTGGCGACACCGGCGGCGCTCGCACGGCCTATCAGGATTTCTTCGCGCTCTGGAAAGACGCCGACCCCGACATCCCCATCCTCCAGCAAGCCAAAACTGAATACGCAAAACTAAAATGACGTTTGCCGCGAAGTCCGCGTTCGCTCTAGTAATCCCGATATTCTAAAATTGGACCGTCCCGCGCCATTGAGCTGAGTTGCTGGTCTCTCGTGCCGGTGCGATAATGGCGATTCATTTGGAGGTTCGCGCCCGCCTCGTGGTGTAATCACAGTTCGCCGCGAATTCGGCGCAGGGGGTCACGATGGGACTGAGGGACGCTTGGATTGAGAAGAGAACCGCCGCGATGAACGGCGGCGAGCGAAATTTCTCGCAGATGCACTACGCGCGCCGCGGCGTCATCACCGAAGAGATGCAATTTGTCGCGGGGCGCGAAAAGCTCGAGCCCGAACTGGTGCGCAGCGAAGTCGCGCGCGGCCGCGCCATCATCCCCGCCAACATTCATCACCGCAATCTCGAGCCAATGGGCATTGGCGTCGCCTTCCGCTGCAAAATTAACGCCAACATCGGCAATTCCGCCACCACCTCGAATGTCAGCGAAGAACTCGAAAAGCTGCATCGCGCCGTTCACTACGGCTCAGACACTGTGATGGACCTCTCAACCGGCGGCGACATTCCCGCGATCCGCAAAGAAATCATCAACGCCTCGCCCGTGCCCATCGGCACCGTCCCGATTTACGAAGCCATTTCACGCGTTCGCCGCCCGGAAGATTTGACCATCGAGCTGATGCTCGAAGTGATCGAAGAGCAGGCTGAGCAGGGCGTGGATTACATGACGATTCACGCGGGCGTCCTGCGCGAATCCTTGCCGCTCGTGCGCAATCGCATCACGGGAATTGTCAGCCGCGGCGGCGCGCTACTCGCGCAATGGATGAGCTTCCACAAGAAGCAAAATTTCCTCTACGAAAATTTCGAAGCTATCTGCAAAATTTTCCAGAAGCACGATGTCAGTTTTTCGCTCGGCGACGGCCTGCGCCCCGGCTGCCTCGCCGATGCGAGCGACGCAGCGCAATTCGCCGAACTGAAAATCCTCGGCGAGCTGACCAAAAAAGCCTGGGAATACGATGTGCAAACGATGATCGAAGGTCCCGGCCACATTCCGATGGATCAGATCGAATTGCAGGTGAAAAAGGAAAACGAGCTGTGCTCCGAGGCGCCGTTCTACACGCTCGGCCCGCTCGTCACGGACATTGCACCCGGCTACGACCACATCACCAGCGCGATCGGCGCAGCGATGATTGGATGGCACGGCGCATCGATGCTCTGCTACGTCACGCCGAAAGAGCATCTCGGCCTGCCGAACGCCGATGACGTTCGCCAGGGCGTAATCGCATACAAAATCGCGGCGCACGCGGCGGATATCGCGAGGCATCGCCCCGGCGCACGCGATCGCGACGACGCGCTCAGCTACGCGCGCTTCCTCTTCGATTGGAACAAGCAGTTCGAACTCTCGCTCGATCCCGACACCGCTCGCGCCATGCACGACGAAACCTTGCCGGATGATTTTTACAAGGACGCCAAGTTCTGCTCCATGTGCGGTCCGAAATTCTGCTCGATGAATACGACGCAAATCGCCGAAGCCTACGCCGGCCAGACGCAAGAGGATCGCAAACAAAAATTCGTCGAGCTTCTTGCCAAGGTCGAGAAATAGAGCAACCGGCGCATGGTCACGCACCTCGGTCAAAATTTCATTCGGCGTAGAGCCTCACGCGTCTTCGTATCTCTCGCGATCGCAAGCGCACTCGTGTGCGCCTTTGTGTCCCTCGCCGCCGCTCAGGATGCAGCCTACAAAGCATCGGTCGAGCAATGGCGCCACAAATACGAAGCCAGCCTCGAATCCGAAGATGGCTGGCTGAGCGTCGCAGGCCTTTTCTGGCTGCACGAAGGCCAGAATAAATTCGGCACCGATCCGCTCAACGACATCATTCTCCCCGAAGGCTCCGCGCCCGCCGACATCGGCTACTTCGATTTTCACGCCGGAAAGACCATCGTGCACGTCAATCCCGGCGTCACAATTTACATGAACGCCAAGCTCGTGCAGGAAGCCGAGCTTCGCCCCGATTCTGAAGATCGCCTCATCCTCGGCAACATCAAACTTTTCGTCCACAAAAGCGGCGAACGCTACTCAATTCGCCTCACCGACAAAAACAGCAAGCTCCTTCGCGATTTCGCGGGCACGCGCTGGTTCGGCGTGGATGAGTCCTATCGCATCACCGCACAATTCATCGCCTACGATAAGCCGAAGGAAGTGGACATTCAGAACATCATGGGCGACACCGTGAAAATGTGGACGCCCGGCTATGCCCTGTTCACTTTGCGCGGCGTGGAATATCGCCTCGAACCCACCCAATCCAACGCCCAAGGCTTCGAATTCGTCTTCCGCGATTTGACGAGTGGCAAAGAAACCTACGGCGCGTCGCGTTTTCTCGATACCAACCCGCCGAAAGACGGAGTCGTCACGCTCGATTTCAATGAAGCTTATAACCCGCCGTGTGCGTATAACCCATATACGACCTGCCCGCTGCCGCCGCCGGAGAATCGCCTGCGCGTGCGCATCGAGGCCGGCGAGATGATGTACAAACACGATCGCGCCGCGCAGCCGACCGCCACGCCGCCGCGCGTGGGAGGTGCCCAATGACAACGCTCATACTTCTAGCCATCATGGCTTATTTTCTGCCGTCTATCATCGGCCTCAACAAGCGCCACGCCGCCGGAATCTTTCTGCTCAATTTTTTCCTGGGCTGGACGTTTATCGGCTGGATCGTCGCATTGCTTTGGGCCTGCACGTCTGACGTGCCGCCTCGCGTCCCCGCTCCCGTCGTTTCCTCATATGTGATGGCCGTCCCGAGCGGCGCCGGAAATTATTGCTCACGTTGCGGCAACATTCGCTTTCCGTCCGCGCGATTTTGCAGCGTGTGCGGCAGTCCGTCCTAATGCCGCTTGCCCCTGGAAATCCGAATGCCTGATTCGCAATCCGATCAAATTCTCCGCCAGGAATTCAATCGCTGGGCCGATGCCGGCAAGGGCGAAACGATGGAGCACGATCATTGGCCCATCACCAAGCCTGCGCTCGAGCTCATACAAATCACGCCGGAAGACAATATTCTCGATGCCGGCTGCGGCGCGGGCTGGCTCTCGCGCATCCTCGCGCAACGCGCACCGCAAGGCCGCGTCATTGGCATGGATATTTCCGATGAAATGGTGCGTCACGCCCGGCAGAAAAGCCTCGACTACGACAATCTCGTCTTCGTCGTTGGCGGTGTGAACGAAATTCCCTGGGAGCCGAATTTCTTTCAGCGCGTGATTTCCATCGAATCGTCTTATTACTGGCCCGATCCCGCGCGCGGAATTCGAGAAATCTATCGCGTCCTCGCCGAAGGCGGCTCGGCGTGGATTCTCATCAACTACTACCGCGACAATCCCGATTGCCATCAGTGGGCGGAAAAACTCGAAGTCCCCGTGCACCTGCTCTCCGCCGAAGAATGGAAAAAAATGTTTCGCGACGCACGCTTCAGTGAAGTCGCGCACAAGCTCATCCCCGATCCCACGCCCACGCCCGCCGTCTACACCGGCCGCTGGTTCCGCGACGCCGCGCAACTCCGCGCCTTCCGCGAAATGGGCGCCCTCCTAATCCATGGCTCCAAGCCCGCACCCTAGCGCGCCAAAAGTCAAACCAAAAATAGCTTAGGAGCCCGATTCAAAATAAAACTTCAGAGCCCCGAAACGCCTGCCTCGGGGAACCCACGCCCAACAAACAACAATTTCCATTACCGCGCCAATCGCACATCCTCCCCGCCTTCGCAGCTGTGCTATAACACTTGCGCCTCGCCGCAAATCTCAGCGCGAGCGTTGCCCGCAAAATTGAAAGGAATCGACTCAATGCCGCGATCAAAAATCAATCCACGCAGGCGCGTGAAAAATTACGCCCTAATCATTCTCGCGATCGTTTCAGCCGCGCTTGCGAAACCAGCCTCACTCGCCGCACAAACGTCCGCCGGCCCGCTCGACGCCCAAGAAGAAGCCAAAATATCCAAAATGCTGGCCGCAAGCGGCGTCCCCAGCATTTCGATCTCGATCGTCGAAGAAAATGGCAAGACGGTCTACGCAAGAGCTCTCGGCGAGGCGTCGCTTTCGCCGGAACGCGCCGCCACTCCTCAAACCCGTTACGCCATCGGCTCCATTAGCAAGCAATTCACAGCGGCCGCAATTCTATTTCTGGCCGAAGAGCGAAAGCTCTCGCTCGACGACACCGTCTCCAAGTATTTCCCGCAGTACACCCGCGCCAACGAAATCACCATCCGCCAGCTCTTATCGCACACCTCGGGCTACGAAGATTTTGCGCCGCAAGACTACATGATTCCGGAATGGCTGCAACCCACGACGCCCGACGCGGTTCTCGATAAATGGGCAAAGAAGCCGCTCGATTTCGATCCCGGGACAAAGTGGCAGTACAGCAACACGAACTACGTCCTCGCTGGCCGCATCGCCGAAAAAGCCTCCGGCATGGACCTGATGAAATTTCTGCAGCAAAGAATTTTCACGCCTCTCAAAATGTCCACGGCCGGAGATTGCAGCGTCGATAAGACTCCGGACGACGCGGTAGCGCACACGCGTTACGGCCTCGGCCCGGCGCGTCCAGCGCTGCGCGAAGCGCCAGGCTGGTATTTCGCGGCCGGAGAGCTTTGCATGACGCCGGCGGACCTGGCTCGCTGGAATATCGCGTTTCTGAACAAACGAATTCTGAAGCCGGGATCGTACGAAGAATTTACGCGCGAAGTTGTTTTGAAAAATGGGAATCACACGCATTACGCGCTGGGAATTTCGCTCGGCGAACTCGACAACATCCCCTCGCTCAGCCACGGTGGCGAAGTCTCCGGATTCCTCGCGACGAACACCGTCTATCCCACGCGCGGCGCGGCCGTCACCGTGCTATCGAATCAGGACGACATCAGCCTGATCGGCCCCGTCTCGAGGGAAATTTCGCGCTACATTCTCGAGCCCGAAACGCGAGTGCAAGCCGACACCGGCTCGCCCGAAGAACTGCAGCAAGTGCGCGGCATCGTGGAAGGATTGCAGCAGGGAAAAATCGAAAGGCCGCTATTTACTAGCAACGCCAATTTTTATTTTAACGATCAGGCGCTACAAGATATTCAATCGTCGTTCGTGCCCCTCGGAGCCGTGAAGGACGTGAAACGCACACGCCAATCGTTGCGCGGCGGAATGACATTCCGCGTGTACCGCGTGGAATTCGAAAAAAAGTCGCTCCTGATAACCGTCTACCTGACGCCGGATTCGAACTACGAACAATTTCTGCCGGTCGAAGAATTCTGATCGGAGCATTCCGCGATCGAAGTATGTATGACAAATGCCGAACGAGTGTAAGCGCCGGGATGCCGCACAAAATCGGTGCGGCGCTATACAAGCGAAACACAGCGGGAGTGCGCGAAAATTATTCCGCGTTGAGGGGCGTGCGGAGAACTCCGATGGCGAAATGGGCGAGGTTCGAAGCTTCGTCGTCGAGCTGAATCCAACGGACCACGCAGTGCTTCTTCAAATAATCCGATACTTTCGATTCGCTAATTTCGAGATGTTCCGCGAGCCGGGTTCGGAGCGAACCGCCCGATTGCGCGCGGCCGCCGCGCACTCCGCGCAGAAGCTGGCCGATGCCTACGCGAAGCGTCTTGCACGCCTCGATGTAGTACGACGTCACCATGTCGGAATCCGAAAGCAGGAAAACGCCCGGGCCCGCCGGCGCTTCGTCCGCTTCATCGAGCTTGTGGAGTTGGCTTCCGAGCATCCGGCGCAGCATCGATTCAAGGTGCGCGAGACGCGATGCGATGGCAGGCTCGCCCCCACGGCCATGCGCGATGCGCTCGGAAGGCAGCGTCGGCGCTTCCTCTGCCGGCCACGAACTACGTGGCGGCGGGGCGTTATAAGCCGCTGACCTCAGGGATTCTTCCCCGCTTCGGGCGCGAAGCGTTCCGGAATCCGGCGCGCTCGGCGCTTCGGGCGAAGGAGGCGTCTCTCTCGAAACAAATCGTTGAGCCGGAACCGCTGGCGTTGCTGAGCTTGCCGAGCCTCCGCGACGGTGTCGTCCGCGGCCACCTCGGCGCCCGCGACGCCGGCGCTTATGGGCCGGATCGGCGCCGCTGTTTGCCTGCGTGGAGCCCGGCGCGGATTCTTCAGCGGCGTGCACTTCCGATGTGACGGATATTTCGGCTTCTGTCTCTACGGAGATTTCTTCCGACACTTCCGGCTCCCCAGCAGCCGATTCTGGTAATGCGGAGTCTTGTTCGTCCGTCGGAGGTCCGCCAGTGACTGAGGCTGCCGCCGATGCCGTCAACGCGTCCGCGGGAATTGGCGAGCCCAATCTTTCGAGCGCTTCGGCCGCTTTTTTCTTCCAGTCTGCGCGGCGGAATCGTTCGATCGCCGTCGTGTACCAGCGGATGGCCTCGTCGTTGTGCGCGGCCTTTTCTTCGACGGCGCCAAGTTCGAACGCCACCATCGCGTCGCGGGTCTTCGCGTAAAGTTCGGCGAGTTTCGTCGGGGCGTCGGCGCTACTTTTCGCGCGCCGGATGCGCCCTTGTATTTGCCGCCAATTTGCCATGAGCGCCGATTGTATCGCTGAAGGCTCTGTGAAGCCAGTAAGTGTGCGCTTCTAGCGCCGCGTGTTGGTGCGCGAGGCTGAATCATCGCGCCGCCGGTTCCAAATCGCACCCGTGCCGAGTGGCGCAGATTCGTGCATCATGATGGTGCCGTGAACTCTGAAGAACGCACGGAATGGATAGCCGGCAAGGCGCGAAGCTTCGGCTTCGAGCTATGCGGCGTGGCGCCGGCTGAGAATTTCATCGAGCTCGAGCGACTGCCGGAATGGCTCGCGCGCGGCTACGCGGGCGAAATGAAGTATCTGCACGATTCGCGACGCGGCGATCCTGCACAGGTTCTCGATGGCGCGCGCAGCATCATCGTCTGCGCGCTCAACTACGGCGGCACCGCACAAGCATATTCAACAGAAGTCCCGGCATCCGCGAGTGGCGATCCGCCGCGCGGCTGGATTTCGCGCTACGCGTGGGGCGACGACTATCACGAAATCTTCCGCGCGAAGCTAGATATGCTACTCGCTGCGATGCGCGCCGAATTTGCGGAGCCCTTCTCGGCGCGCGCTTACGTGGACACCGGCCCGATCGTCGAGCGAATCGCCGCGCATCACGCCGGCCTTGGCTGGCTCGCGAAGAACACGATGCTTATCAACGAGCAGCTCGGTTCGTGGCTTTTTCTCGGCGTGATTCTTACGACTCTCGATCTTGCGCCAAGCGTCCGCGGGGGCGAATCACTGCCTGCCGACCTCTGCGGAAATTGCCGCCTGTGTATTGATGCTTGCCCCACGGACGCGATCGTCGAGCCGCACATTCTCGACGCGCGCCGCTGCATCTCCTATCTCAGCATCGAGCTACGCGGCGCCATTCCGGAGGAATTTCGGAACGCGATGGGACGCATGGTATTCGGCTGCGACATTTGCCAGGATGTTTGCCCCTGGAATCGCAACGCGCCTGCCGCACACCTCGCGAATTTTTTGCCGCGCGCGTTGCCGTTGCCCCACGATGCGCTGAGCGATGTTCCGGATGATCGTCGAGGCAATGACGGGGATGGGTCGCTCTTCGCTCCCATGTTGGAAACTCTCGCAACCCTGACTGCCGGTGAGTTCAGCGAAATATTCCGCGGCAGCGCGGTGAAGCGAACAAAGTGGCGCGGGCTCGTGCGAAATGCATGTATTGCGCTCGGAAACGCAAAGGTTGCGCGTGACTCAGGGCAACACGCGAGCATCACGGCCACACTCGAGCGTCTCGTGGCCTCGGGCGATTCGACAATCGCCGAGCACGCGCAGTGGGCGCTCGATCGGCTCAACCGCGCCGATTGACACTCACGCCGCTACTCGCTAACGTGGCTCGCGGCGAGGATCGGTTCGTTGTGAGCAATTCTCGAAATAATTCACCTCTATGGATGGAGCACAAATGCGAGGATTCTTGATTTTGGCGTTTTTGTACCTCGGGCCGCACATCTCGTTCCCCACCGGCGGCACGGCCACCGAGGAAATTTTTCTTCGCTGGTTCCATTTCATCGCCGGGTTCATGTGGATCGGCCTGCTCTACTTCTTCAATCTGGTCGGCACGCCCGCGATGAAAGAAATTGACGCGGCCAGCCGCGGCAAAGTCTTCCCAGTGATCATGTCGAGAGCGATGTGGTGGTTCCGCTGGTCGGCGGTGCTGACCGTGCTCTTCGGCCTCCGCTACTTCATGATTATTTTGAAGGCCGACGCGACGAATCTCGGCAATCCAGCGATGCAATGGCGCTGGCTCGGCGAGTGGTTTCTCGTCTGGATCGTCGCGTACGTATTCATCTATCCGCTGCAGATGCCGTGGAAAGGCGTGGTCGAGCTTCGCTGGCTGCGCGCTGCGCTGATTGCCTTCGTCGTAATCGCGGCGTCGTGGATCGTTCTCGATCTCAATAGCAGCCCGCAATCGTCGAACAGTCATCTCTCAATTAGTGTCGGCGGCGGGCTCGGGCTCATCATGCTCTTGAATGTGTGGGGAGTCGTATGGCGCGTGCAGAAGAAGCTGATCGCGTGGACGCGCGCGAACGCGAAGGATGGGACGCCGATGCCGCCGGAAGCTGAACGCCTGCGCGCCTGGTCTAATTTCGCGGCGCGAACGGCGTTCTGGCTGTCGTTCCCGATGCTTTTCTTCATGGGCGCGGCGGATCACTATCCATTTCTGAGCGGCATCACGGATTGATTCATCGTTGATTGAGACCGGAGTACGGATTGAGAATCGAGTACGGATTGATTATCGAGCCCGGATTGATTATCGAGTGCCTATGTCCATTTCCTGTTAGACTGGTTTTGTGAGCCCCTTCCGCTTTTGAATCTCGTTTTCCCGGAAAATAATATGCAACTCATGAGCCCTGAGCGTGGCCTGACTTCGCTCGAAATTCTCCGTGAACAAGAGCTTGACGAAGCCCGCAAGCTCCAGAGCGCCATGCTGCCGGCAGAGTCTCTCCACATCGGCAAAGTGACATTCGCTCATCGAATGCGTCCCATGCATGAAGTCGGCGGCGATTTTCTCGACTATTTCGCGCTGAGTGACGATACCGTTGGCATATATCTCGGCGACGTCGCCGGAAAGGGGCTGCCCGCCGCACTCTATGCCGCGCTCGTCGTCGGCACACTTCGTGGCGTTCATAAGACGGGGAAGCCACCTTCCACCGTGCTGGCATTGCTCAATAAGAGACTCTGCGCTCGGTCCATCGCGTTGCGATACGCAGCGATGCTCTACGCTGTGTTCGATCCTCATACCCGGGAAATGCGCATCTCAAGCGCAGGAATGCACGGGCCGCTGCATCTCTCCGGCAAGGACTGCCGCAATTTGAGGCTCACGGGCCTCCCGCCGGGATTGTTCGCCGACACACAGTACGAAACCTCGACTCTGAGAATCGAACCTGGCGAGTCGGTGATCTTTATGACCGATGGAATTGTCGAAGCAAAACTGAAGGACCCAAGCAGGGTTGGCGTCGAACATCTCGTGGACCACTGCAGAGGGCGCGCCACGAGCTCGCCTGCAGATCTCTTGGATTCCATTTTTAACTCGGTGGAGGAATCATCGGACGGCGACGACCAGCGTGACGATATGGCTGCGGCGGTATTTCATTTCGCGGAGTGATGCTGGCGGCGCGCTACGAGCGCCAGCGGAGAACTACAGGGCCTTCCATCGGGTGAACCATCGGAGCGCCGGTGCGTTTCGATTCGAGGTACGCAGCTTTGAGCGCGAAATACCATTTTGCGGGGCGGTCTGCATCGTCAATCAGCATGAGCTTCGGGCGATGCTTCAGGCCGATGGATTGCTTTGCCATCGTTTCAGTGTCCTGACGAATGAATCGCGGGCCAAAAATACTTAGCCCTGCGGCGATCAATCCTCCCCACGGCGCTACATTCCACGCGGCGCAGAAATCCAACCGGCAGCGATCGCGGCGAATGGGCGTGACGGTCGCGCGGCTCGAGAACCAAGCTTTTCCGCAGCGTGTCTGCTCGAAGCGCATGCTCGGCAGAACGAAATCGATGGTCGTCGTTACCGGCGCTCCGTAGAGCGCTTTCAATAATTTATACGGTGCGCTATTGGACGATGGCGTGTGCGCGCTCATGCGAAAACCGTTCGGAATCGGCTCGAAGGCTTTTTGCTTTTCGTGAATGCTGTGCCGGCTGCGCCACCACCAAGACTGGTGCACAAACGGCCCGTGCGCAGGGTCCATCAGGCCGATGATGCCGTGGTCCATGGCCACGGGCATTTCTGCGCTCAAATGCGCGATGTGGTAATGCTCGCTGAATTTCGGCACTTCCGGCACGGGCGGAATGTTGTCCGTGCGCGGCGGACGCGACTCGCTCTCCGGAACGAAAACCCAGATGTAGCCGTCGCGCTCGCCACACGCAAATGCTTCGGCGAAAATCCGGCCGCACTTCAGCTTTGAGTCGGAGGTCAGCGAAGGAATTTGCATGCACTGGCCGCTGTGCACATCGAATTGCCAGCCGTGATAATTACATTCGACGTTTTCGCCATCGAGGCACCCGAACGACAGAGGAATCCCGCGGTGCGGGCAGATGTCGCGCATCGCGAAGGGTTTGCCCTGCGCGTCACGCCCGATGACAAGAGGGATTTCGAGAAGAAGCGCGGTCTGCATCCGCCGGCGATTTACCTGATTGCTGCGCATCGCCGGATACCAGAAGCCAAGCAGAATATCCGCATCGCGCGGAGGCGCGGCTGCGGGTGCGCTATCGTTCATTTGTACGAAATCACTCATTCGCGCGATGTATCGTAGTACAGGCAACTTCCTCCGGCAATGCATCCCGGCAATGCGAAGCTGCGCGTACGCGCGAGCCGGCTTGTCTGCGCCGCAACACAGGCAAAAGCATGCAATTTGACACTCTCCAGTATTGCGACTACTCTCAAATCAGGCAGTATGCGATGACCACCTCGTTTTATTAGCTCGCACCCGTCGCGCCGGAACTCCGGCGTCCGAATTCGCGATTTCTATTTTCTAATTTCTTTTTTCCATTTTCGATTTTCTGCACCTCCGAGGTTCCGCCATGTCCGACGGCAAGTTGTTTCAAAAGCTGGATCAAATTGAGGCGAAGTACGAGGAGTTGACGCAGCAGCTTTCATCGCCAGACGTGCTCTCCGATTCTTCGCGTTACCAGAAGCTTGCCAGGACGCATGCCGAGCTCGCTGCAGTCGTCGCGAAGTATCGCGAGTGGAAGGAAATCGAGAAGAACTTGACCGGGACGCGACAATTGCTCGTTGAAACTGACGATCCTGAAATGAAGCAGATGGCGCACGACGAGGAGCACTCGCTCGAAGAGCGGCTGCAGAAGGTCGAACTGGAGCTGAAATTGCTGCTTCTGCCGAGGGACCCGCTCGACGATAAGAACGTCCTCGTCGAAATTCGTGCGGGCACGGGCGGAGACGAAGCCTCTCTTTTCGCCGGCGAGCTTTTTCGCATGTACTCGCGCTACGCCGAATCGCAGGGCTGGCGCGTCGAAGTTCTCGAAAGTTCGCCATCGTCCGTCGGCGGCATGAAGGAAGTCATCGCCGCGATTCAGGGCAAAAAAGTTTACTCCAAGCTGAAATACGAGAGCGGCGTTCACCGCGTCCAGCGCGTGCCGGCCACCGAACAGCAGGGTCGCATTCATACTTCTGCTGCTACTGTGGCCGTGTTGCCTGAAGCTGACGAAATTGACATCAAAATTGAAGCGAAGGATCTCCGGATTGACACGTTTTGCTCTTCCGGTCCGGGCGGCCAGTCCGTGAATACGACGTATTCGGCCGTGCGCATCACGCATATTCCGTCGGGCCTTGTGGTTTCGCAGCAGGACGAAAAATCGCAGATCAAAAATCGCGCCAAGGCCATGCGTGTTCTCCGCGCGCGACTCTACGAGATGGAGGTGGAGAAGCAGCACGCGCAGATTGCCGCCGAGCGACGCGGCCAAATCAAGACCGGCGACCGCTCCGAAAAAATTCGAACGTACAATTTTCCGCAAAATCGCGTTAGCGATCATCGCATCGGCTTGACGCTCCACCAGCTCACCGAAGTGATGGATGGAAAGCTTGGGCCGATCGTGGATCAGCTGGTTACCCATTTCGAATCCGAGCGGCTGAGGCAGGAACTGGACGAATCCTAAGTTTCCATGAAGGCAAACGTATCGAACTCAATGACTGCGGCGATGGATATTCGAAGCGCGCTGCAAGATGCCATGGCCCGGCTCAGCGCCGCGAATGTGCCCTCGCATGCGCTTGCCGCCGAGTTGCTGTTGATGCATACGCTCGGGCTCGATCGTGCGTGGATATATGCGCATCCGGAATTTGAACTCGATGCCGCGCAAGTCGAGAGATATTGCGAATTAGTGGCGCGGCGCGCGTCTGGCGTGCCAACGCAATATCTCACCGGCAAGCAGGAATTTTGGGGGCTCGAGTTCGAAGTCACACCTGCGGTTCTGATTCCGCGGCCCGAGACGGAGCACATCATTGAAGTTGCGCTTGACCGCCTGGGACCCGCGAGCAAGAGCGAGCCGCTTCGCATCGCCGATATTGGAACCGGTTCAGGTTGCATCGCCGTTGCGCTCGCAAGTGAGTTGCCCATGGCCCAAATCTTCGCGACGGATATTTCAGCCGCGGCCCTCGAAGTCGCGCAGCGCAACGCCGCGCGTCACGGCTTCTCCGCGCGAATCCATTTTGCCGAAACGAATCTTCTCGACGCTTTTGCGGGCGGGGCTCAGCGCTTCGACGTGATCGTCAGCAATCCGCCGTACATTGGCATCGCCGATGCACCCGCGCTGCAGCGCGAAGTCCGCGCTCACGAACCCGAAATCGCGTTGTTCGCTGGTGACGATGGACTTGCCGTTTATGCTCCTCTGATTCGCGATGCGTCGGCCGCACTCCGGCCGGGCGGGCTTCTAATTCTCGAACTCGGTTACAATTCACTTGCGCCCGTTCGCGAATGGCTCGAACTCGGCGACTGGTCCGATAGTCATGTGACGAATGACCTCGCCGGAATTCCTCGCGTTATCTCTGCCAAACGCCGTTAGGAGCATTTAGACATTCGTAGCGCCGGCATCTTGCCGGCGATTTTGGTTCCCGTCGTCCCGCGAAAGAACGCCGGACCTTCGAGGCTCAGGGTAAACAAGATGCCGGCGCTACGAGTGCACGGTCCGCGTTTATAGGAATAGCCGGAACGTTGGCGGGGTGTTCTCGCTCAGGTGTATATTTTCTTTGACACGTGCGATGCCGAAACTTGCAAAATTCCGTGCAAAGCATACTCCGCCGGACGCCGAATCGCGCGCTGGCGTTCTCACTTCCACTGCCTCCGCAAGTTCCGCCACGCCGATTCTTCACGTGGATATGGACGCGTTCTTCGTTTCCGTGGAGTTGCTTTCGCGACCCGAGTTGCGGGGATCGCCCGTTGTCGTCGGCGGCCGAAAAGATCAGCGCGGAGTGGTAACGTCGGCAAGCTACGAGGCGCGGCGCTTCGGAATTCACTCCGCGATGCCTCTGCGCACTGCTGGCCAGCTCTGCCCTCATGCCATCTTCCTCGATAATCGCCCCGACCTTTACGGCGAGTGGAGCGATCGCATCGCAACGATCCTCGCGAAATATTCGCCCATCGTCGAAATGGCATCGGTAGATGAAGCGTATCTCGATTTGACGGGGACGGAACGTCTGCATGGGCCGCCGCTCGTCGCCGCCGATCAACTCTTGCGCGACGTTCGCCGCTCGACCGGCCTGCCGTGCTCGGGAGGTCTCGCATCCACGCGGCTTGTTGCGAAGGTCGCGTCCGAACAAGCAAAGCCGCAGGGACTCGTATGGGTTCCGCCCGGCATCGAAGCCGCGTTTCTCGCGCCGCTTGACGTGCGCAAAATTCCAGGCATCGGAAAAGTTACGGAAGGCGCGCTCAATGCGCTCGAGATTCGTACCGTTGGCCAACTCGCCGCCGTTCCTCGCGAAAAGCTGGAAGAATCGTTTGGCCGCTGGGGAACGGCTCTTTATCGCAAATCGCTCGGCCAGGATTCGTACGAGTTCTTCGTGGACGCCGAGCCAAAATCCATTTCGCACAATCAAACTTTCGGCGCGGACACGAACGATCGCGCGCGGCTCGAAACAACCCTAAGCTATCTCACGCAGAAAGCGGCGAAACGCTTGCGCGATTCCGGACTCTACGCGCGCACGATCAGCATCACGATTCGCTACGCGAATTTCCGCACCGTGACGCGCAGCAAATCGCTTTCCGAGCCCACCGACCTCGACGGCACGATTCTCGGAATCGCAAAAAATCTTTTCGCGCAGAATTGGGATGGACGCGCAATGTTGCGGCTGATCGGAATCTCGCTCGAATCGCTTTCGGCAGCTACGCGGCAACTCGGCTTGCTCGATGCCGGCCAGAAATCCAAGCTCGAGCGCCTCGCACGCACCGCCGATCGTCTGCGCGATCGCTTCGGTTTCAGCAAACTTCAGCTCGGCGGCTCGCTCGACGAGCCGAAACGCCGCGAATAGGCCGCGCCACCGCGAACTGTTGGTGCAACATGCTTCTTTCCCGCATAATCGGCGCATGACGCCGCGCGAATTGGCCGACAAGATTTGCCGCGAGTTGCGCGAGGCCGGTTATCAGGCCTTTCTCGTCGGCGGTTGTGTGCGCGATCTCGAACTCGGTCGCGAACCGGAAGATTACGATGTCTCGACTGATGCCCGGCCAGAACGCGTCCAGGAACTTTTTCCTGAAAGCGTGGCCATCGGCGCGCAGTTCGGCGTGATTCTTGTGGTCGAAGACGGCGCGGAAGTAGAAGTTGCGACGTTTCGCTCCGACGTCAGCTATTCGGATGGGCGCCATCCCGATCGCGTCGTCTATTCAGCCTCCGCGCGCGAAGATGTCTTTCGCCGCGATTTCACGATCAATGGTTTTTTGCTCGATCCCGTCTCCGGCGAAGTTCTCGACTACGTGGGCGGCCGCGCCGATCTCCGCGCAAAAATCATTCGTGCGATTGGTGATCCGGAGAAGCGTTTCCGCGAAGACAAGCTTAGGATGATTCGCGCAGTCCGCTTTTCGGCGCGCTTCGGTTTCGCCATCGAGCCGCACACCTTCGCCGCAATCGTCAAGCTCGCGCCCGAAATTCACGCCGTATCCGGGGAACGCCAGCGCGACGAGCTCACCAAAATCCTCACCGAAGGCGCCGCGCGGCGCGGCTTCGAACTTCTCGACGAGACCGGCCTCCTCGGCGAAATTCTTCCGGAAGTTTCGCGCATGAAAGGCGTCGAGCAGCCGCCGCAGTTTCATCCCGAAGGCGACGTCTGGATTCACACGAGGATGATTCTGGAAATGTTGCCCGCCGGAGTTTCGCCGACGCTAGCCTGGGGCGCGCTGCTCCACGATGTAGGCAAGCCTCCGACCTTTGCGCCGCCGGCCGGCCCTGAGGGCCGCATTCGGTTCGATGGTCACGTCGAAGTGGGCGCGCGGATGGCCGAAGTCATCGCCCGCCGACTTCGTTTTCCCAACGAGGACACGGATCAAGTGGTCGCGCTCGTCGCGAATCATCTTCGGTTCAAGGACGTGCCGCAAATGCGCCCGGCCACGCTGAAGCGCTTCGTGCGCCTGCCGAAGTTCGAAGAGCACCTCGAACTACATCGAATGGATTGCCTTTCGAGCCACCGTCGGCTCGAAATCTACGACTTCGTTCGCCGGTTCGTCGCTGAGACCCCACCTGAGGAGGTACGGCCGGCTAGACTCGTCACTGGCGACGACCTGAAGGCTCTAGGGCTCAATCCCGGGCCTGCGTTCAAGGAAATCCTCCGGAACGTCGAGGACGCCCAACTGGAGGGGCGGGTTCGCAGCCGCGAGGATGCCCTGGAACTCATTCGCCACGAGTTTCTGAAGGGATAACCGTCCTTTAGGCCAGTTTTCGCGCCAAAGAGCAAGCTTCTGCAGCTCGATAGGCTTGGCATATAAATATTAAGTCTATTGTAATCAATTGTTTGTACTATTGACTTTGGAACCTTAGTGCCTTAGACTAAGCCTTGTTTATAGCGCCACTGAACAACCGCAATCGATTTATCCACTGCTGCATCTAATCTTTTGTCAGCCGATATATGTTAAAGGTGGTTATTGCAAGGGGGACATTGTGACAACCAAATTTGATCCACAAGATCTTCCTATCCTTCCTGTCCGGGACACCGTGCTCTTTCCAGGCGCGCTGATGCCTCTGACCGTAGGCCGGGAAAGCTCCCTCGCCCTACTCGATGCGCTTGAAGGCACCGAAAAGGTTCTGGGCGTGGTAGCGCAGCTCGACCCGCGTATAGAAGATCCGGGCGGCAGTGACCTGCACAGCATGGGAACCGCCGCGCGCGTCCACAAAATGGTCCGAATGCCCAACGGAAACGTTGTTGCTTTCCTCGAAGGATTGCACCGCATTCGCGTCGAGGAGATTCTTGGCATAAAGCCATTCCTGCGCGCCAAGGTCGAACAGCAGCCCGATATCGAAACTCAACTTGACTCGGAATTGACTGCGCTCGTTCGCAATGCGCAGGAACTCTTCCGAGATGTCGTGGCTCGTTCGCCGCAACTCTCCGACGATTTGCAGAATGTCGTCTCGACGATTGATTCGCCCGGGCGCCTCGCCGATTTCATCGCCGGGACGTTGCCGTCGCTTTCGACGATGTTGCGCCAGGAGCTGCTCGAAACTTCGAGCGTTCGCAGCCGCCTCGAGATTCTGATCCGCGAGTTGGCCAAGGAACGCGAAGTGCTCGAGCTTCGAAACAAGATTTCTGAGCAGGTGCAGGAGCAAGTCAATCAAGGCCAGCGCGAATTCCTGCTTCGCGAACAGATGAAGGCGATTCAGAAGGAACTTGGCGACGGCGACGATTCGCAAGCCGAGGTGGATGAGCTTCGGAATAAAGTCGAAGCCTCGGGCATGCCCGCGGAAGCCAAGAAAGAGTGCGAGCGCGAACTGAAGCGTCTCGCGCGCATGACGCCGGCTTCAGCCGAGTACATGGTCGCGAGGACGTACCTCGAATGGATGACCTCGCTGCCGTGGAACAAGACCTCCGGCACGGAAGACATTGACATCGCGAAGGCCGAGACGATCCTCAACGAAGATCACTACGATCTCGAAAAGGTGAAGCAGCGCATTCTCGACTATCTCGCGGTGAAAAAGCTTCAACCGGGAATGAAAGGTCCGATTCTTTGCTTCGTCGGGCCTCCAGGCGTCGGCAAGACATCTCTCGGAAAATCCATCGCGCGAGCTATGGGCCGGAAATTTGTCCGCGTCTCGCTTGGCGGCATGCACGACGAAGCTGAAATCCGCGGCCATCGCCGGACTTACATTGGCGCTCTGCCCGGGCAAGTGATTCAGAACATTCGTCGCGCCGAGACGATGGACCCAGTGCTCATGCTCGACGAAGTGGACAAGCTCGGCCGCGATTTCCGCGGCGATCCAGCGGCAGCGTTGATGGAAGTGCTCGATCCGGAACAGAATTCGACGTTCCGCGATCATTATCTCGACGTTCCGTTCGATCTCTCGAAGGTCATCTTCATCGCCACGGCCAACTGGATGGATCCGATTCCGGAGCCGTTGCGCGATCGCATGGAAATCATCGAGCTTCCCGGCTACACCGAGGAAGAGAAAATCCATATCGCCAAGCGCTTCCTGATTCCGCGCCAGACAACGGAGCACGGATTGAAACTCGGCGACCAAATCGAGTTTTCCGACGAAGCCTTGCGCGCGATCATTCACAGTTACACGCGCGAGGCGGGTGTCCGCAATCTCGAACGCGAGATCGCCAACTTAATCCGCAAACAGGCGCGGCGCATCGCCGAGGGCAAGTTGGAAAAGCAAATCGTGACGCCCGAAGTGGTTCACGCCACGCTTGGCGTTCCGAAATACCGGCTTGAGAAGGAAGTCGAGGAGCGCGTTCAGAAGCCCGGCGTTTCCGTCGGTCTTGTCTGGACGCCAGTCGGTGGAGACATCGTCTTCATCGAAGCGACGTCAATGCGGGGCGGCAAGCAATTCACGATGACCGGGCATCTCGGCGAGGTGATGCAGGAATCCATGCGCGCCGCGTTGAGCTGGGTCCGCGCTCATGCTGAAGAATACGGAATCGATCCCGATTTCTTCCGCAAGTCGGACCTCCACATCCACGTTCCGTCGGGCGCAATTCCCAAGGACGGCCCGTCGGCGGGCGCAGCTATGGTCACCGCACTCGTCAGTTTGCTCACCGGGCAGCCCGTTCGACCTCGGGTGGCGATGACGGGAGAAATCTCGCTCACCGGCATTGTTCTGCCGATCGGCGGCGTGAAGGAGAAGGTGCTCGGTGCCAAGCGCGCCGGCATCCGTGAAGTAATTCTGCCGTCGGAGAACGAGCCGAACTTGAAGGAAGATTTGACGCCTGAAATGCTCGAAGGGCTGAAGATCCACTTCGTTCGCACGGTCGAACAGGCCATCGAAATTGCCATCGGCAAAATCGAGAAGCCGATTCGCCCACTCACTGGCGGCGGCCGCCGCGGCGAAGTCGGCCCGGCTGTTCCTCCGGTCCACTAATCGCCGTAGTTCGTCGCAAGCATTGTTCGTAGGGCGGGTCTCAGACCCGCCCTTTTTTTTGTCTACATCACCTGCTGAAACTCAGGCCGGAAAATTTCTTGCGCGGGTGGCGCGAATCGCGTACAGCTAGGAATTTCGCCATGCGATTCACTCCACGGCAAATTGTGGTCCGCGCGCAAGAGACGGCGTATCAGTTGCTCGCGACGCTCGATCGCGAAGCGCTGGTCGCGCGTTTCCTGCAAGCCTATGCGAAAGATCACAAACGCACCGGAGTAATCACGCAACCGGCGCTCTATGGCGATCTGATGGCGTGTGTGCGCCGGGAAGCGCTGCTCGCGATGGTCACGCATGTGGACGAAGCGTTGCCGCGCCGCCTCGGACTTGGCAATCCCGCATCCGCAACGCCGAAGAAAAAAGCGCGCAAAGTGCCAGGGAAACGTGGCGCTCGCGGATCACGCAAGAAAGTTTCAGCGGCCCGGCCCACCGCAATGACCGGGCGCGAACTAGCGGCGCACGCCGCCGTGCTGGATTTATTCCGCGAAGAATTCATTGTGGCGCTCGGCCGGGCTCTCCGGTGGAGCGAAGAGGAATCCGGCGAATTTGCGCGCGACTACGACTTGTACGAAGCGACGAGATCGCGGGCGGGCGCGGAGCGGTCCGGCGGCGGCACGAGGAATATTTCCTCGGGACCATTTGTGGACCGCTGCGGGCTGCTTCTCGATCCATCGATGCTCGAGCAGGCGCGGCGCGCCGCCGGGCGATTTCAGGCGCAGCTCCAAAGCACGGCGGAGCGTGTGCTGAAAAAAGTTTTCTCAGCGCAGCGCGACAATTGATTTTGCGTACGCTTGCCGCGAAACCCATGTAGCTTTCGCGCGCCACGAGCGCAGCGACGCCCGCGTTAAGGCCGCGCTTCGAGAACGATGTTGAACGGCGTCTGTGCAGCTTTGCGAACGCGCTTGAAGCCCGCTGCCTTGAGAACGGCCGTGAGCCGCGCTTCGCCAGCCTGCGCGCCGAGCGCCAGTCCAACTTCCTGCGAAAGCGACGCCGGGGTGCAAAGCGTAGTTGACGCGGAATAGAAAACGCGGCCGATGGGATTGAGATTGTCTTCGAGCCGGTCGTTCGCGAATGGCTCGACGATCATCCACACGCCGTCGCGGCCGATTGATTGCAACACGTGGCGCGAAGCGCCTTCCGGGTCGCCCATGTCGTGCAGGCAATCGAAAAACGCCACGAGATCGTAGTCTTTGCCGGGGAAATTTTTCGCCGCCGCGATCTCGAATTTCACGCGGTCGCTGACGCCGGCACGCGCCGCCGCCTCGCGCGCGAGCTCGATCGAGCGATCGTGGTAATCGAAGCCGATGAACGTCGAGCGCGGAAACGCTTGCGCCATCAGAATCGTCGAGGTGCCGAGGCCGCAGCCGACGTCGGCGACGCGCGCGCCCGCTTTCAACTTCGCCTCGACGCCCTCAAGCGCAGGAATCCACTCGCCGATCAGATGCGCTCGATAGTTCGGGCGGAAGAAGCGCTCGGTGCCGTGAAAGAGATCGTGGTCGTGCTCGTGCCAGCCGAGGCCTTTGCCGCTCCGAAACGCTTCCTCGATCTTAGGCACATCTTTTATAACCGCGGAAACAACTTGAAAAAAACCTGGTAGAAAAACGGGACTATCTTCGATCGCCAGAGCGAATGCTTGCTCCGGTGGTAGCGTGAATTTCTTAGTCGCGGCATCGTAGGTGACGAAACCTCCTGCCGCTTGCGCGGAAAGCCATTCGCGGACGTAGCGTTCGGACAATCCGGTTTTCTTGGCCAGTTCGTCCGAGGTCAAAGGCCCGGCGTTAGCCATTCCCTTGTAGAGACCGAGTTTGTCACCGATGAGAATGAGCGCCGCGTTGATCGCCGCACCCATTTCGCCAATGGCTTGACCGAGGAATGCATGCAATTTTGCTTCGTCAATGGGGACTTGAGCAGGGGCAGACATTGTGTTTCCTCCATGGGCTGAGTTGGAACAGAATTTAGCAAAAGTGTAGGTTCGTGCCAAACCCATGTCAAGGAATGAGCCCCGACGACTGCCCTGAATCACTTCACAGGGCATGTGTTACTGCGCATTCCACATGACCGTGCCTACGTAGCTACAGGCCCGAGCGGCGCGCAATCCGCAAGATGTTTCAAGGTGATACTCTGGCTGGAAATGCTGCAGATCTTCTACATCCTGGTCTGCCAGCAAATCCTCCAGGGGCTTTATTCGCTTTGGAATGGATTTGCGTGGCTGGGCATGGTGCGCCGGCGGCTCGCCACGCACGCGGGTTTCTACAATCCTAAAGTCGCGTTGATCTGCCCGTGCAAGGGCGCGGATCCCGGGCTCGAAGCGACGCTGATGTGCCTGACGCACTTCGATTATCCCAACTACGAGATTTTTTTTGCGGTCGCTTCAGTCAACGATCCCGCGATGAAAGCGATCGAGCGAATCAAGACTTCGACGCAGAGGAAAATCAACGTCGTGATTGCAGGCCCGCCGCTGGACCGCGGCGAAAAGGTGAACAACCTCTCCAAGGTGATCGATCAACTGAATGAGGCGTTCGAAGTAATTGTCTTTACCGACGCGGATACGCTGCCGAGCCGCGGCTGGCTCATCAAACTGATTACGCCGCTTGGCGACCCGAGAATCGGCGCGGCCACGACGTATCGCTGGCTGCTTCCGATGCGCGCGCCGAAGAAAAGTGCGCTGGCGAGCGCGCTGGGATCGGTCTGGAATGCATCCATTGCGACGATGCTCGGCGACCACGCGCAGAATTTTTGCTGGGGCGGGGGAACGGCAATTCGCCGGATGACATTTCTTGAAATCGGAGCCGATAATTTCTGGCGCGGCGCAGTTGCCGACGATCTGGCGCTGACGAATGCGGTTCGAGGCGCGGGCATGCCGATTGTTTTCGTGCCGGAGTGCATCACGCCGACGCCTTACGCGGCGACATTCAGCGAGCTTGTCGAGTTCACGAACCGCCAGATTATATTGACTCGCGTTTATTCGCCAAAGATCTGGCTGAGCGGCGCAATCGCACATTTTTCCTACGTCATCACTTTCTTGACCGCTCTGGCGATCACGTTCTCCAAATTTGCGTCAGGCGATCCGTGGATTTCTCTCGCGGTGTTCACGCTTCTGATTCCGCTGCTTGCAGCGATGAAAGGCGCGCTGCGAACTATCGCGATCACAGAACTTCTGCCGGAGTGGAAGGTGAAGATGCACGAGTGGAGCTGGAGCTGGACCGCTCTTGCGCCCGTGGTGCCGTTCCTTTTCTTCTGGAATTTCTGTGTGTCGCTCGCGACGCGGCAAATTCGCTGGCGAGGTTTGCGTTACCGCCTGGTTTCCATGAATCAAACCGATATTCTGCGACCCTGAACGCCATTCTCCCGGCAGACAGTTTCAGAGAATCCCGATTGCAGCCATCAGCCGGCCGGTTATTTTTTCGCGGCGATAACTGAAAAACAGATCGGTGCGGCAGGACGTGCAAAAGCTGCTCGCATCAATATTCCTTGCGAGAACACCCGCGCCTTCGAGAATCGCGCGGTTCGCGGCATGCAGATCAAGTTGAGCGCGAGGCTCCGGCGGTTGGTGCCCCGGCGGCGTCATCGAGAGCCACGGAAGCGGATTCGGATCTTCGCCCGAGACGAGCGCATCGTATGGCCCATCGAACCAATCACGCGCCGC